>OGNF01003246.1_pt1 | contig 11094 bp, 10 predicted proteins | sample 1573321 | NCBI WGS metagenome assembly OGNF01 (sample SAMEA2581911, study PRJEB24529) | metagenome | biome: Human gut stool | place: China | collected 2011
AGAAATGTGCTATGCTAAAAAGGCTGCCGAACCTCCAGCAGAAAGGAGGTGAGTCGGATGGGAGATTTTATCATCACATTTTTTGTCCTTCCAATCGCTCGTCAACCCCTTCAGTGCCGCAGATGCTTTTTTGAATGGCGGCATCGGAGGTATTATAATTTTTTTCGTCGTCAACGGTTTTCGTCGAGTAAGCAAAACGGCGACAACCACCGCAGCCGTCAAGATCATCCATGCAACGATAGACAATAATGTATATGTGCTCTTCCACAAAAACGTTTGTGGCAACACCGCATGGGGGCCTGCAAAATTTGTTACATTTGTAGTATCCACCTCTAGCATGTCCACCTTAAATCCCACCGGAGCCTTCGCTGTATAAGCCTTCCCGTCCACGAGCACCTCCATCGGTGGAATCGTATAGAGCGCAGAATCAAAAGAAGTTATCCTATATTTTCGGCTAATTTTAAGACGGTTCTTATCATTAAATAAGACGGTATCCACGGCGGACTGGTCAATGACCTCTACCCCCTTCACCAGCGTTCGTTCTTTCCCAAATGAGGGGAACTCAACCCTTGCCCCCGTATTGCAGTATACAGAGGTAGTCAACTGTACCTGTTGTCCCACCAGCACATTGGCCGTATCCATTTTCATTTCCACAACCACCTGTGCCGCAACGGTCATTCCCCCAAATAAAGCCAGACTCAAACAAATTCTACGCAGCCACTTCATTTTGTTTCCTATGATAAAATTATGCCTCCCCATGCTCAAAAACGTATTGCAAATAAATTCATTAATGCAGTGACATAATCACCATCTGTACGCACAGATGCAAAATCCACATTACATTTGCGAAACATCATCTCAAGATGCTGTGTCGAATTCGTCCACCATTGCCGATGCATATCACGTACCCGCTTGCTGGATGTATCCACATACTGCTCGTGTCCGGTTTCCGCATCGAAAACCTTCATCAATCCCACCGAAGGCAATTCCTCCATACGCTTGTCATATACCCGTATGCCGACAATATCATGTTTACGATTGGCAACCAACAATGCGGTAGAATAATCCTTATCGTCTATGAAATCACTGATCAGGAAGGATATACATTTTCTTTTTGCAACATTCATCAGAAATTCAATACTGGCCCCAACATTCGTACGGATACTTTGAGGCTTAAAATCGAGTAATTCCCGAATAATGTACAAGATATGTTTCCTTCCTTTCTTGGGGGGAATGAACTTCTCAACATGATCAGAAAAGAATATGACTCCGATCTTGTCATTGTTCTGGATGGCAGAAAAAGCAAGAGTTGCCGCAATTTCAGCCGTCAAATCACGCTGAGTGCGACCGTGCGTACCAAAATCAAGGCTCCCAGACACATCAATCAACAGCATAACCGTCAATTCTCGTTCTTCCTCGAAGACCTTGATATGAGGGCGATTTAACCTCGCAGTAACATTCCAATCCAAATCACGGACATCATCCCCCACCTGATATTCTCTGACTTCAGCAAACGACATACCTCTGCCCTTAAAAGCTGAATGATATTCACCGGCAAAGATATTATTCGTCAAGGCGCGGGTTTTTATTTCAATGCGCCGTACGCGTTGCAAAAGTTCCTTAGACTCCATCTTTCTCTTCACAAAATGATATGGCCGTACTCCACTCTCTCATGCTTCATTTTCGTTAGGGGACTTCCACCTTATTCAATATTTCATTTATCAAATCATCCGCAGATACATTCATTGCCTCTGCCTCATAGGTAAGCCCGATACGATGACGCAAGACATCGTGTGCAACATCGCGAATATCTTCAGGCACCACATAACCACGCCGTTTGATGAACGCATTGGCACGGCCAGCCAGTGCCAAATTGATTGATGCACGAGGTGAACCTCCAAAAGCTATATAATCTTTTATATTCTGCAACTTATATTGTTCCGGATATCGGGAAGCAAAAACAATATCAGCAATATATTGTTCAATTCGCTCATCAACGTAAACTTTCTTCACCAGTTTCCTTGCTTCCAAAATTTTCTTGGTATCAATCACAGGCTGAGGTGTCACAAATTCATCGCGAACATGACTCCGAATAATTTTTTTCTCTTCTTCCAGTGTTGGATAATCAATAATAACCTTCATCATAAAACGGTCCACCTGCGCCTCGGGCAACGGATAAGTACCTTCCTGTTCAATGGGGTTCTGCGTTGCCAGTACCAGGAAAGGAGCTGGTAATGAGAAGGTATCATCACCAATGGTTACCTGATGTTCCTGCATTGCTTCCAATAAAGCACTTTGAACTTTAGCCGGAGCACGGTTAATTTCATCGGCCAGAACAAAATTAGCAAAAATCGGACCCTTTTTCACCGTAAACGCTTCATTCCTCTGACTATATATTAAAGTACCGATGACATCTGCAGGCAAAAGGTCTGGTGTGAACTGCAAGCGGGAAAACTGTGCCTCTATCAAGGAAGATAGCGTTTTAATGGCCAATGTTTTCGCCAGTCCCGGCACACCTTCCAAGAGAATGTGTCCATCACTAAGCATGCCTATCAATAAGGCATCCACCAAATGTTTTTGCCCAATAATGGTACGTCCCATGCCGGTAGTCAAATCTACCAGAAAACCTGTCTGGCTTTCTATCATGGCGTTAAGTTCCCGAATATCTGTTGTCTCTGACATAATTTTATGTGATTATTCTATTTTTCCGATAGTTTGATTCACAAGACTCCATGAGTCTCCGTTTTTTGAGTGATGCAAATTTAGAATAATAATAAGAATTTGAGAATAAATTTCTACAAAATATCCCTAAATGCTATTTGAAAATAGCTAAAGTTCACACCAATCCAACCATACTTTCTACAAAATCTACTCAATAAGAGTGATTACCTATTTATCATTCAGTAGAAACCTTCTGCATCCTAAAACGTGAGTTCGGCATAATTATTTATCCCCAACAAAGGTCTTTATATGTTACTGCCGCATCACGTCTCCACAGTCCTACTGACAGAAATTTCTATCAGTACTTTAGAAATTTCTATCAGTACTTTAGAATTTTCTGTCAGTACTTTAGAATTTTCTGTCAGTACTTTAGTTTTTACAAAAGTACTGACTGTTTTTGCGGTGTATTAAAAAGTTATGGTTATACCGAATCACGTTAAGAGTAATTACCTGACACTTTCTTAAAATAACGTGACATTGCGCTCACCGGCAACTGAAACATACACACGACTACGAACGAAAAAAGTTGTTCCGATAAATAATTGGAACAACTTTTTTCCCACAAGTCGGGGTAACGGGATTCGAACCCATGACCCCCTGCTCCCAAAGCAGGTGCGCTAACCGGACTGCGCTACACCCCGTTTTGTTTTTTGCAGTGCAAAGATACACATATTCAGCAAATCCACCAAAGAAACTCAAGGAAAAATAGATAATTTGTCAAAATCATCACAAATCCGGCCAATCAACATTCATTCCATAAAATATGTGTACCTTTGTATTTCAAAGGGACATTTTATTATAAAGAATATCCCCTTGACAAAATGCTCCGTTGAAAATCCCACTATAACTATCATTAGTTATTTATACTATTCAACGAAGCATAGCTTTACTGATAAAAGAAGAAACAGATAGGAACAATTATGCAAAACTTTGTCCATTTGCACGTACACACGGAATACTCCATCCTAGATGGTCTCGCCTCTGTCCCCAAACTGGTAGACAAGGCCATCAAAGACGGGATGCCCGGCATGGCCGTTACAGACCATGGCAACATGATGGCCATCAAAGAATTTTTCAACTATACAAATAAGGTTAAAGGAAAGGCCAAAGATGCATTAAATAAAGCGCAAGAAAAACTGCAAGGACTAAAAGACGGCACCTATTGTCCAAACAAAGAAAACGACGCAGAAAACGGACTCTCTACGGAGGAACTCATTGCCGCTACAGAAAAAGAAATTGCGAAGCAAAGCAAAATCGTTCAGTTCAAACCGATTTTCGGGTGTGAAATGTATGTAGCACGCCGAGGAAATAAAAAACTCAAAGAACGAAAAGAAGACCAGTCGGGTTGGCACCTTATCGTTCTTGCCAAAAACGAAAAGGGCTATCACAATCTAATAAAACTGGTATCAAGTGCCTGGACCGACGGCTTCTACATGCGTCCACGTACCGACCATGCAGACCTGGCAAAATATCGTGAAGGCCTGATTGTTTGCTCCGCATGCATCGGTGGAGAAATCCCCCAGAAAATTATCCACGAAGACTTCGAAGCTGCAGAAAATGCGGCTCGCTGGTTTAAAGAAACTTTCGGCGAAGACTTCTATCTGGAATTACAAAGACATAAGGTAACAGACCCCAATATCATAGCCAACCGGGAGGCCTATCCACTTGAGCAGAAATCGAACAAAGGGCTGATTGAATTATCAAAAAAACTGAATATCAAAATAATATGCAGTAACGACACCCATTTCGTTGATGAAGAGAACGGAGAAGCCCACGATCGCCTCATCTGCCTTTCGACCGGGCGGGACCTCGCCGACACCAACCGCATGGTATACACCAAGCAGGAATGGTTTAAGACACAGGCTGAAATGAATGAGGTTTTTCATGATTTTCCGGAAGCCTTAGCCAACACCTGCGAGATTTGTGAAAAGATAGAAACATACAGCATCGACCATGGTCCCATCATGCCGAATTTCGAAATACCCAAAGAGTTCGGCACTGAGGAGGAATACCGGAGAAAATATACAGAAGAAGACTTATTCAACGAATTCACTCGCGACGAAAACGGTAATGTCGTACTCAGCGAAGAGGAGGCAAACAGCAAGATCAAGAAGCTGGGCGGATACGACAAGTTGTACCGTATTAAACTGGAGGCAGACTATCTGGCAAAAATTTCTTACGAAGGAGCCAAAAAAAGATATGGTGACCCGTTGGATGAAGAAACTGCCGAACGTATTAAATTCGAACTGCACATCATGAAAACCATGGGTTTCCCCGGTTACTTTCTCATTGTGCAGGACTATATCCGTGCTGCTCGCGAGGAATTGGATGTATCCGTAGGCCCCGGCCGTGGTTCTGCCGCAGGAAGTGCTGTCGCTTATTGCCTGGGTATCACACAAATCGACCCGATAAAATACGACCTTCTATTCGAACGTTTCCTCAATCCCGACCGAATATCTCTCCCCGATATCGATGTCGATTTCGATGACGACGGACGCGGCCGTGTATTGAATTGGGTTACAAAAAAATACGGAGAAGAAAATGTCGCCCATATCATCACCTATGGTACGATGGCCACAAAATCCTCCATCAAAGACGTTGCTCGGGTGCAGAAATTGCCCCTTGACGTCAGCAACCGGCTGGCCAAACTGATTCCCGACAAACTCCCTGAAGGCCCTGACGGAAAGGTTCCTAAGATGAATCTGACCAATGCCATTGCTGCAATCCCCGAACTGCGCGAAGCCGAAGCCTCGCCGGACCCATTATTGCACGATACCATCAAATACGCAAAGATGCTGGAAGGTAACGTACGCAACACCGGTGTGCATGCTTGTGGATTCATTATCTGCCGCGACAAAATTTCTGATTGGGTTCCAATTTCTACAGCAGAAGACAAGGAAACAGGAGAAAAAGTGCACTGCACCCAATATGAAGGAAAAGTGATTGAAGAAACAGGCCTCATCAAGATGGACTTTCTTGGCCTGAAGACCCTTTCCATCATCCGTGAAGCTGTCGAGAATATTAAGGAATCCACAGGCATCATTGTCAACATCGACGATATCAGCATTGAAGATTTGGCCACCTACCAGCTCTATTGTGACGGAAACACCGTAGGTACCTTCCAATTTGAATCTCCAGGTATGCAAAAGTATTTGCGTGAACTGCAACCCAGTACTTTTGAAGACCTCATTGCCATGAATGCTCTTTATCGCCCGGGACCTATGGCATATATACCTCAGTTCATCAGGCGTAAACATGGAGAAGAGCCCATTGTCTACGACTTACCCTGCATGGAAAAATACCTCAAGGACACGTATGGCATCACCGTTTACCAAGAGCAAGTCATGCTCCTCTCGCGTACAATCGCCAACTTTACACGAGGCGAGAGCGATGCCCTGCGAAAGGCTATGGGTAAAAAGCTGATTGACAAGCTAAATCATATGTACCCCAAGTTCATCTCCGGCGGTACAGCAAACGGGTATGACCCCAAGATATTGGAAAAAATTTGGGAAGACTGGCGGGCTTTTGCCTCCTACGCATTCAACAAAAGTCATGCCACCTGCTATTCATGGGTAGCCTACCAAACTGCTTACCTTAAAGCAAATTTCCCCTCCCAATACATGGCTGCCGTCATGAGCCGAAGCCTTGCTGATATCAAAACCATTACCAAACTAATGGATGAATGCAAGTTGATGGGTATCAGCACACTGGGACCGGACATTAATGAAAGTATGCTCAAATTCAGTGTAAACAGGACTGGAGACATCCGATTTGGACTGGGCGCCATCAAAGGAGTTGGCGAAGCCGCCGTCATCGCCATATTAAAAGAAAGGAAACAAAACGGACCGTATACTTCCGTATTTAATTTCGTTGAACGTATCAACCTCTCTGCTTGCAATAAAAAGTGTATAGAAAGTTTAGCTCTTGCCGGCGCATTCGACAGTTTCAACACAATCAAGAGAGAACAGTTTCTTGCAGACAACGAAAAGGGAGAACTCTTTTTAGACAGTTTAGTAAAATATGGCACTACATACCAACAAGACAAAAATCTTGCCCAAAATACCCTGTTCGGCGGAATGACAGAGGTCGAAATAGCCAAACCCGCCATTCCCAAGGATTATATCCCCTGGAGTGACATAGAACGCCTTAAAAAAGAATACGACCTAATTGGAATTTACATATCCGGACACCCATTGGATGATTATCAAGCTATCCTATCAAACATCTGTAATCTTCCGGCAGTCAGTCTTGACGACCTCCACGACTATGTAAATCAGGACGTCAAGATAGGTGGTATTATTACTTCAATCCGAGAGGGACAAGGAAAATCCGGCAAGCCATACGGAATTGTCAAAATTGAGGATTTCAGCGGTTCCGGAGACATTGCGCTATTCGGTCAGGATTGGGCTGTCTGGCGAGGCTTCATGTCCGTGGATTCCACAATACTGGTATCCGGCAGAGTGGAACCCAACCGCTTCCGCCCGGACTCCTGCAGCCTGCAGATTACCAAAGTTGACTATTTAGCCGACGTCAAGGACGAACTTATCCGGCGCATAACGATTACCGTCGATTTGGAAAAACTTGACATGGACTGCGTCAATGAATTAAACACGCAGCTGAATGCCCACCCTGGAAACACTGAGGTGTATTTCAAAATCCAAGACAAAAAAGAACAAAGATTTGTAACACTACAATCCAAGAACTGTCACATTACAGTGAAAAAGACTTTGCTTGATTACATCAACTCAAACATCGCCTTGGATTACAGAATTAATTCTTAACTTTGTAAAGTCAAACCAATAAAAACAACAGCATGGAAAAAGTTATTACAGATGCAACCTATGCACAGTTTGTTGAAGCAGGTCTTCCGCTAGTCATTGATTTCTCAGCAACATGGTGTGGCCCCTGCAAAAAAATCAGTCCCATCATTGACGAACTGGCCAATGAATATGAAGGAAAAGTAAACATTCTGAAGTGCGATGTGGATAATAACGATGAACTGACTGCGAAATTCGGAATCCGTAACGTCCCCACAGTTCTCTTTATAAAAAATGGTGAAGTTGTTGACAAACACGTAGGTGCAGCTACTAAAGACACCTTTGTTGAAAAGATCAATAATTTATTATAATGGCCTCACTTGACGAAGAACTCTTAATGGATGCTGCAAACGATGCAAAAGCCGTCGAATTCATCAGCAGACAGTTGCCTCAGGAGCTAAAAGAAAAGTTTACAGAGGAAGACTTATACTATTTTCTCGATGTCATCGTAGAATATTATGCAGAAAGCGGTGTGCTGGAAGCAGAAGCAGATGAAGAGGGATATGTTGATATTGACATGGAAGCCTTAGCTGAATATATGGCAAAAAAAGCCAAGAAAGAAGGCATCGGAAATTTCCCCACAGAAGATTTGCTTCTCATTGCACAAGCAGAATCCGCATACGAAGAATCGCTTGAAGAAGAGTAACTTTCGCCCTAAAGAGCAGACTGTAAATTTCTCTAAGAAGGAAAGAACGTGTCTGCTCTTTTTTTATTTTGTACAGCCAACTGACAACTCTCAACAATCTCTCTATTTTCCATGAGCAAAAGAATCAGATTTTCTAAGTCTGAAATGGCAGGATTCGCCACTCTTCTGATTATAATAGGTGGTTGGGCTTTGGCATACCATTTTCTATCCTATTCCCCATCCCAACCCGCAAAAACGAAAACACCTGTACATGACGACCTGGAATTCAAATTTTTCGCTGAAAGTATTTCTAAAGACAGTATCCGGCATCGTTTGAAGACAGCAAAAGAACCTCCCAAGTCCTCCAACATTCATCTGTTTAATTTTGACCCCAATACAGCTGATTCCATTTCCCTCAGCCAACTGGGTCTACTCGATTGGCAAATAAAAAATATAATGAAATATCGCCAAAAGGGTGGAAAATGGAAATCCGCAGATGACTTCTCCAGACTATATGGATTAAGCAAAGAACATTTTGAACGACTCAAACCCTACATTTGCATAAAAAAAGACACAACAGAAATCAGGAAAGAAAAGGAAAAAGCCCGTAGGGACAGCATCTATCGCACATTTCCAAAGAAATATCCCAAAGGTACCCAAATAGAGCTGAACACAGCAGACACAACGGCCCTTAAAGGAATTCCCGGCATCGGAAGCTATTATGCTAGCAAAATATGCAGATACAGAGAACGTTTGGGCGGATTCATCTCCTTAGAACAACTCAAGGAGATAGACGGGCTACCATCAGACATTACCAGTTGGTTCAAAATCAGTCCCAATGATGATGTCCAAAAACTGCATATCAACCAAATCGACTTCAAAACGATGATTCGGCATCCGTATATGAATTATGAGCAGGTTAAATTCATCTGCAACTACATTCAGAAATACGGAAAAATTAAAAATTGGGCAGAACTGTCGAACAGCAGCTTGTTCCAGAAAAAAGACATAGAACGCTTAAGCCCCTACGTTTCATTCGAATAATAATCAGATAACCTCTCAATATTGGCTTTATAGCGACATTCAAGGCCACAACTCTACAGTAAATGTAGTTCCCACATTTCTCTGACTTTTCTTGACATAGATCCGCCCTCGGTGATATTCACAGACAATTCGCTTCGCCAAAGAGAGTCCGAGCCCCCACCCTCTCTCCTTGGTGGTAAATCCCGGTTTGAAGACATTTTTAAAATTCTTCCGTGGAATACCTTTCCCCGTATCGGAAACATCAACAGCCACTCTATCTTTCAGGGCAAAAATCTCCACCGTGATTCGCCCCTTCCCTGACATTGCATCAATGGCATTCTTACACAAATTCTCTATAACCCATTCAAAGAGTGGTGCATTTAATCTCACTAGGGGAATCTCACCCGCACAGTTTAAGCTAATACTAACCGCAGCCGGTGCCCGCCGTCCCATGTATGCAACAACCCTGGACACCACCTGCACCACATCGCACGACACGAGCTCCGGAGCAGAACCAATTTTAGAAAACCGCTCTGCGATCAACTCCAAACGCGCAATATCCTTCTCCATTTCCGGAAGAAGCACGTCATCAGGATAGGTTTCACGCAACACTTGCCCCCAAGCCATCAAGGACGAAATAGGTGTGCCCAACTGATGAGCAGTCTCGCGAGAAAGTCCCACCCACACCTTATTCTGTTCTGCACGCTTAGAAGAAAGAATCGCATAAACAGCGACCAAGATAAACAGTCCCACCATCCCCAACTGGAACCAGGGATAAGAGGCCAGTCTTTTTAACATCAACGACTCATCATAACATATCTTTATGTAATCTTCCGGAGAAGCATTCGCCTTTAATCCCATTTTCATGGAATGCCCGGAACGCTCCATGGCCTGCGCCAACATCTTCAACTGCGCAAGTGAATCGCTGTTCAATTCACAATCTATATTTCTAAAATCAAGGACTTCTCCGTCAGAATCCAAGACAATTACAGGTATAGAATTATTCGCGTTCAGGACTTTCAAGACCAATGACAAATCAGCATCATCATAAGCCTCCGTCAATGTTCTCATCGCCTCGGCCCATACCGCCATCCGCGACCGTTCCTCTACTTCGAGGTCGCGCACCAATAGATGTGAAACAAACAAGGATACGACAGAAATAATGAGCGCCGCCAAAATCAATCCTATCCGGACCCGGCGCATCCTGTCAACCCAAATTTTCATACTAACCCGTTGTTGATACTTTCGATATATCCTAATATTTCTTCCCTGCCGGTCCCTTTCTCACTGCTGGAAATAAAATAGGGTGGCATTTCCTCCCACTGTTCCGACAAACTGGCCATAAATGTCTGCACGTTACGTGCCAATTCCCCTTTCTTCAGTTTGTCCGCTTTGGTAAATACGATTGAAAAAGGTACACCATTCAATCCTAACCACTCGATGAATTCCAGATCTATCTTCTGAGGCTCTAACCGAGAATCAATCAACACGAACAGATTTGTCAACTGTTCCCGCTTTGCGATATATCCGCGAATCAATAAAGAAAGCTTATGAAGTTCCGACTTGGCACGTTTGGCATATCCATATCCGGGCAAATCCACCAAATACCACTCTCCATTAATCAGGAAATGATTAATCAACATGGTTTTGCCGGGAGTTGCAGACGTCATAGCCAATCCCTTTCTACCGGAAAGCATATTAATCAGACTGCTCTTACCAACATTACTTCTTCCGATAAAAGCATATTCGGGCAAATTATGTTCCGGGCATTTCGCATACGTACTGTTGCTTACAACAAAGTCGGCACTTTTTATCTTCATAAATCTTATGCTAAAGGATGGTATTCGTAATAATAAAACTCTCAAAGACAAGAAAGACTCCAATTCTGCTGTGAATTGAAGTCTCTAT
>OGNF01003253.1_pt1 | contig 11085 bp, 11 predicted proteins | sample 1573321 | NCBI WGS metagenome assembly OGNF01 (sample SAMEA2581911, study PRJEB24529) | metagenome | biome: Human gut stool | place: China | collected 2011
ATAACTTTTGTTTAGATTTGCTATAAAGATTTTATTGCTCATAACTAAATATAATGTTGTATTTGCATTTGGATCTTCTTCTATTTTTACAGTATTATTGTTTACTTTCTTTAATATTTCTTCACATATTTGAGTGTTTTCTGGGTATTTACTAACTACTTTATCTAAATATTCATCTTTTCCAAATTGTTTTAATTTTTTTATTTTCACACAAAAAACTATTTTTAAAAATATGTATATTAAGGTTAAAACTACTAATATTATTATAAATTCCATAATCCTTATAACTCTCCCTTACTTAAACTCTTTTGTATTAATAAAAATTGAGGGATTATTAAACATCCCTCTTCTCATTATTGAATTACGTCCTTTACTGCATCTCCAATAATTTTATTAACATCTGCTAATAAAATATTGAATTTCATTTCTGCTTCAAAATATTTTTTTGCAATATCATCTTGGATTAATTCTACATATAAATCTTGCATTTTTTTCACTTTTTCTTCATCATTTTTTCCTGTTTGCATTGCTGTTATTTGTGCATCATATCTAGCTTCTTCAAATTCTTTTATTTTATTTTTCAAGTCATGATTTATATTTAATGTTTCTTTCGCCATTTTATAATTTGAATATTCTTCTGATTGTTTTAATTCTTCTGCTAATCTGTTTGCTGTATCATAAACGTTCATTATTTTTTCACTCCATTTCTACTTGTGCATCTGTTGGACAAATGTTTACCCATGTATTACCATCATTAACTTTTATTTCATTTCCATTTAGGTCTTCATATTTTGTTTGTTGGTCTCTTGCTGTTTTTGTACATTTTATTTTTATTGCTTTTCCATTTGTTATATAATATCCATCAAATGTTCCTATATTTTTTAAGCCTTGCCTTCCTTTATTTTCACTATCTGTTAATGTGTAATTATCACAGAATGTTATTATTATGTTTTTAGTTGTTATAGCATTTCCTGTATCCCAATCTGTTTGTGCTTTGTTTCTTGCATATCTTTTATATACTTGATTTGTTTCATCATATACATATTTTACTTTTTGTAATGTAGAATGTGGAATTGTTACACTATTTGCTGTAATTCCATCTTCTAAATTTACTTCATCTGTAACATAATTTAATATGCTTTTTTTATCAGAAGTTGTTTTATAGCCTTTTGATTTTGCAGCTTTCAATAAAGCTTCTGTACTTGTTACTGCATTGTGTGGTGCTGATTTATCTTTTACTCTCCAAAATGTTGATGTACTTTCTGTTATTCCATTTAAATTATTGATACTATATTTTTTTATATCACTTTCGGCTTGTGGGCTCCATCCATAATGTGCATATATTGCATCATTTTCCATTGCATAGTCTATAAAATAGTGTCTTGAACTTCTTACTGGTCCTATTTTATCAACAGTTACTCCTTTAAATATTGCCATTAATCTTGTTTCTCCACCTTCGACTATAATTTCATATACCATATATGCTTTGTTTAAACCTGCTTGTGGCCATGCTTGATTATGATTATCTATCATTACTGCTATTGGTCTATCTTTTCCATTAAAAATTTGTACTTTTTTTTCCTCTATTCCTGCAGTTAATATACTATTTTCTGTGTTATTTGTTTCTGCCACTTCTTGTGTTTCATTATTTTTCTTGTCATTTATAATTTTGTAAGCCATAACTACACCTGTTGCAATTATCAATATTATTAATATTCCTATTAATATTTTAGTACCTTTTCCTTCCATAAAAACTCCTTTAATCTCTTGTTATTTTTAATTCATTTAGAATTTTTTCTTCTTTTGGTCTCATTTCTTTTTTGTCTTCTTCTTTTATATGGTCATAACCCATTAAATGATAAAACCCATGTACTAACATATAACTTAGTTCTCTTTCAAAACTATGTCCATATTCTATTGCTTGTTCTTTTACTTTTTCTATTGATATTATTATATCACCTAATACATCTTCATGTTCAAAGTCCTGTTTTGCTATTTTTTCTTCTAATTCTTTTCTTTCAAACATTGGAAATGATAATACATCTGTTGGTCTATCAACTTGTCTATATTCCTTATTTATTTTATGTATTTGTTCTGGTGTTGTAAATGTTATCGTTATTATTAATTTTGAGTCTAATAATTTTTCTTCTTCATAACATTTTTGTAATACTTTTTCTACAATTTTATCATAGCTTTTATCTTCTGCTAAATCTAAATATGTAATTTCATACATTATGCACTCACCCTATTTTCTTTTTGTTTTATTGTTCCTATATATTTTTCTGCTGTTCTACAAGTATTTTTTAATTCTCTTATAGCTCCATAGTCTACTAATTTTCTTTTATAATACACAATGATTTTTGAATAATCAAATTTCGTATTTTGAATCTTCTTCATATCATCTTTTATAAATAATATTTCTTTTTTTCTCATATATTCAACAAAGTCTACATCTTTTAGTTTTGCTATTTCTTTATACTTGTCCCAGAATTTTTTATAGTTTTCCCTTTCTTTCATATTTTCCCAATATACTTTTGTTGATAGTAGTTTTATATTATAATCTTCTATCAAATTAATTAGCATATTGTATGCATTTTCTCTTTTTACTGCCATTTTTGTATCTTGAACCAATATTCTTGCATCTTTTAATAGTTTTTCATAACATTGTTCTGCAACTATTAATGGTATACTATGTGTAAATAATTTTCTGCTTATTCCTAGTAGTATCATATTTTTTTCAATGTTATCTTTTGTATCTAATTTTCCTACTGAGTAAGCTTCATATTTTTCATAATCTTCTATTATGTCTTTAAATTCTTCTTTTTGTCCTATGCTCATTTTTAATGTTAATATATTTTGAATATATTCTTCTAGTGTATAGAATATTTTTACATAAATCCAATCATTTGATGAATCATATATATTTGTTGTATCTGCTAATTTGATTGAATAATTTTTTAATATTGATTTATATAAACTGTCCATTTTAGAAACATAGAATTTATTATATTTATTTAGAACTTTTTCTTTTAGATTGTTTTCTACTCCATCTTTGTCTAATTCTAATAAATATTTTTGTTTTCTATATTTATAATCCATATATTCTTTTTCTTTTAAACTTGTAACTTCATAATATCTTGATAAAGCATCTTTTTCAAATTCTGAAGCTGTGTTGTTTTTTACTTTTTTATATATTGAATCCATAACATATTTATCTAGTGCTTCTAAATAAACTGTGTATGCATTATCATATTTTTTTTCTAATTCTTCTTGATTAAAATCTTCGTTTTCTTTTGTATAGTTTTCATATGCTTTTATTACTGCATTTCTTTTCATTGAAATTAACATTCCATTAATTCCTATTTTGGTCGGAATTAACATCTTTGATATTGTTTTTGTTAGTTTGTTAAAAAAAGTAGTATTTGTTCCTGTTATTCTAAGGCTTCTTTCTTCCATTTAAATCATCCTTCCACGTATCTCTTTGAGAAATCAAAAAACTATTTTTTCATTTGTCCCTATGTTTTCAAGTACTTCATATGTAACTACAACTTCTAATCCATCTTCTTTTTCGTATGTATTAATATTTTTATTTACAATTTTGTTACTATCTGTAATATTTTTGTTCAATTCTTCTTCTAATTGTTGTACCCCTAAGTTTTTAGCTTGTTCAAAATCGTAATTTTTAGTTTCTTCTTTTTCTTCTTTATTTGTTGTTTTTATTAATGTGATTGGTAAATAAAAATCTGAAAATAGTTTAAATTTCTTTTCTGCGTCTATTGTATCATAAATTTTGAATTTTGAAACCCTTTTTGATAAATTTATTTCAAAATTATTAAATTTTATTTTATATTTATTCTCAACATTTCCTGTTTCACTTCTTTCCGTAGTGTTATATAATATTTTTGTACTCTTTGTATACCAAACTTTAGCTTCAATATCTCCTTGTGCATGAACATATCTAATTCCTGTATATTTTCCTTCCATCCACCCATTTATAAGTACAGTTCCAACCTTTACAGTATCTCCTACATTTACTGCAAGAGTTCCATTTTTTGCATTTATTTTTGTTATCACCCCCACTTTATCTGATACTATATTACAATAATCTTCTTCATCTACTATATCTGGTTTTCTTTCAGCTTTTACTAATTTTACAATTGCATTTGTTCCTTTTAATTCAATTCCCATCCAAGCAATATCATTTCTTTTTAATCTTATTTGATTTATGATTTCTTTTGTGTTTATTTTATTTTTCATTTTCCCTGTTTCTAGTCCTGCTGATGTTATATCTTCATATATATTTTCTAATTGTTCTGCATTTTCTATTTTTATTTCTATATTCCAAATAAAATTTGATGATATTCCAATCAATATTAATATAAGTAATAAAAATCCAAAAAATATTTTTCTTTTTTTGTACCTATTAAATAAAAATGGTAACCCTTTTTTCTTGATTATCTTTACTTTGCATTTTGTTTTCTTTGCTATTTTCTTTATTTTTTTAAAATCTTTTATACCTATATTTAGATTTAATCGTACACTTTTATCCCTTTTTAAATTCCATATTATTATTTTATTATTTCTACATATATTAATAAATCTTTCTATGTAATAACCTTCTACAGTTATTCTAACATAACCAAGTATATAATTTAATAATATTTTTATGAACATTTTTCTTCCTTTCGTTTTTTTATTCATCAAAATTTCTTTCAATATCAAACTTTTCAATTTTTCCAGTAACTTTTATGTCATCATTTGTCATATTTTCAAGTCTTAATTCATAACCATTAACATTTATAATTCCTAAACTTGTATTTATTCTTATGTAATAATCTTCGTATTCTGATATTCCTTTAAAATTTTCGATAATCATTTCATTAAATCCCGTTATTGTTATTTTAGGAACATTTGAATATATTTCTTGTGGGATTTCTAAAAGTCTATCTATTCTAGAAATATTTTTTTTATTCTTTTTCACAATATTCCTCCTATATTAAGATTTAAATTCATCTAAAGATTTAAACTCATACCCCATATTTTTTATTTCTTTAATTATATCTCCTAAAATTTCTGTATTTGTTTTTGAGTTTCCATGTAATAACATTATTTCTCCATTGTGAACATTGTCTAATATTTTCTTTTTAGCTTGTTCTTTATCCGGTTGATCTTTTTCATTCCAATCTGCATATGCAAAAGACCACATTACTGTTTTATAACCTAATGAATTTGTTACAGCTAATGTTTTTTCACTATATTCCCCCATTGGTGGTCTTATATATTTCATTTCATATTGAAATTTTTCATACATAGCCTTATGCAAATCCATTACTTCTGAATTTATTTGACTTTCTGTTAAAGATGGCATACTTTTATGGTTAACAGTATGGTTTCCTACAATATGTCCTTCATCTATCATCTGTTTTACTAATTCTGGTTGTGTATTTAAGTAATGAGCTGTTATAAAAAAAGTTGCTTTTACATTATTTTCTTTTAAAGTTGCTAAAATTTGACTTGTATAACCAGCTTCATAGCCTTCATCAAAAGTTAAATATACATTTTTATCTACATTATTTCCAATCGCTAATCCCTCATTTTTTTCTAAAATTTCTTTATTTGTTTTTCCTAAATCTGGTTGTTCATGATTGTCGTTTCTTTTTATTCCCCATCCAATTTTCTTATTACTCAAATTTTGTGTACTTGTCAAAATTGACTCTTCTTGTTTATTATTTTTTATTGAAACCAATGTTACTATTAAAATTAATATTATAACCACTGGTAAACTAATTTTTATTATTCGTTTCATTAAAAATCAACTCCAATTCTTTTTTTAATTTTATGTTTTTCTTATAAAATTATTACAATTGAATTTTTACTTTTTCTTTTTCTATTTTCATTACACAAATTTACATTTTTTTACATTTTATTTTCATTATTGACATTCTTCGTGTGACTTGTAAACATTATTAATACTAATGCTTTTACCTTTTGGCTAATTTTACAAATTTTCTATTGACATCAGAAAAATTTTGGATTATATTGTACTTACTTTTGGAAAAAAAAGGAAATTTTATATTTTTTGTCAATTTAGTGCAATAAAATCATTGACTTTATTAATAATCAGTGATATAATTATCTTGTCAATATGACAAAAATATAAATAATAAGAGGGATCAATTATGGAACACAAAAAAATTATTTCGTGTACCCTTGCCGTTATGCTTTCATTGGGTACGCTCACAGTACTCCCCGAGCAGTTCAATAACAAGCTTGGCGTTGCTATCACAGCCGAAGCCGCATCAAGCGATCTTGTAATTCTGAGTGATTCAGACGGTTACAAATACGTTGACGGATATAAAGGAAACGGCGGCAATATAGTTATCCCTAAAGATGTCAGCTATATAAACAGCAATGCTTTTGAGGGCGTTACCAATATCACTTCCGTTACAGCTAAGGGAGACCTTTATGTTTGGAACGCCGGTTTTGCAGGCTGCACTAAGATAAAAAAGGTCGTAGTTGAAGGAAACGCGTTTTTCGCACAGAATGCTTTCAGTATGTGTGCAAGCCTTGAATCCGTTGAGATCAAAGGCAGCATTGACGAAGTTATCGGTGGAGACGCTTTCTCAGACTGTTCCGCACTTCGTTCTTTCAAGGTAAAGGGTTCCGAATTTGATTATGAGATCGGTGAAGAGGCATTTTACAACTGCATCAATCTCAAAACATTTGAAATTGCAAGCAGCTGCACAAACATTCACAACAAAGCTTTTCTTAACTGCGTAAGTCTTGACAATCTCACTATCCCGTCAAAAACAAAGTTTTACACCACTAAGGGTACAAAACAGATTGGTTATACATACGCATACAAAACCGAAGATGATTTCTATGACGATAATATTGATTATTTCTTCAACGATGGTTCAACACCTGTTTATATCTATTATCTAACTCATGATATTCCATCCGGCAGATACTGGGATACAGAATGTTTTGGTCTATACGGAAACCTTGAACGATTTAATCCAAGGAAGATCACTCTTACAGTAACAAAAGGTTCAAACGCTGAAAGCTTTGCAAAGAAGAACGGTATCGCTTACAAATATGCAGAAGCTGCTTCCAATGAAGAGCTCGCTTCTCCCGGAAACATCAGAGCTTCCGCAAAGACCAAGAACAGCATCACTCTTAAGTGGGACAAGGTCGCAGGTGCTGACGCTTACAAGGTTTATATGTACAACTCCAAGACCGGCAAATATGAGGAATACAAGACCGTAACAAGCAACTCATGCACTATCAAGAACCTCAAGAAGAACACCAAGTACAAGTTCAAGGTTTCCGCTCTTGACAAGGTAAACGGCAAATACAAGGAAGGCGAAAAGTCCGATGCGGTTTCTGTTACAACAAAGAAAAAGTGATCAATAATAACAAACGCCGTTCTCCGAACTTGGGGAACGGCATTTTTTATAGATCATCGCAGTCATTTTCCAAAATAACCGTTTATCAGACTGCACGCATATTGCTCCGCCTTTTCGGGATAGCTGAAACCGCCTGCCTGCGCAGCCGCACGAGCATTTATGCTGAACAGTTCGGCTGTGTTTTTGAGAGCATCTGTTATTTCATTTTGGTCATAATGTGCAAAACAGTTTTTCATACGCTCAACATTTTCGCTGCCTGCCCACTTCTCAAAAAATCTTCCGTTGTGCCAAACGTCTGCCTTGTCGGTGAGATATCTGTTCAGCTCAATGACAGACAGAAGATGTCCTTTCAGATACGCATCTATGCACATTTTCGCCGTCCACAATTCTCCTCGGAGAATTTTCTTTGATGCCCAGACGGTATGGAACCAAAAGTCCTCTGCCCTGTTTATGAACTCCTTTTCGGTCATTTTCACTGTCCTTACCGACGGCTGTATGTGGTCTTCAAGCAGCTCTTTTATGTTCATACAGTCATACATTATGCTGTATCCTCGATTCATCACCTCGGCAGCTGCCCCCGAAAGAATGGCGTTTTCAAACTGTTCGGGCGTAAAAACTATAATGTCCGCATCAAGCGAACCGTTAAAAAGCACCCTGCGCTCCAATCCTCCACCGAGTGTCGGTTCAACGAACGATATCATCACCTCACCGAGCTTTGACGGCATATCACCGTAAAGCCATTTTTCGGTATCTTTCACGGCAATAACAAGGTCAATGTCGGAATATTCATCCGCCGCAGAATATTTTCTTACAGATGAACCTATTGCGATGACCGCTTTCATATCATCGTCACTCTCGGCGATCTCGATAAGCCGCTTTTTGATATCGGCGTATCTGTCGGACTTCCTTAACTCCCATTCGTCCCTGCTTATCGCATAGACCTTTGTGAAAGTATTATCGGGATCGGGGTACTGCTTGACAAACTTCATTCCGTTTTTCTCGGCAGTGCGATATGACGGCTCGTTCGTATATTTCATATAGGAATAAATTTTATCGAAGCCGAGGGTTGAAAAGCCGTATTCAATGCACCCTGCGGCGGCTTCTGAGGCATAGCCTTTTCTGCGGAAATCTTTATGTATATGGTAGCCGACTTCGGGAAGCTCTTCGCCGTCGATGTTCTGCATCGTTATGCCGCAGTCCCCTATCATTCTGCCGTTTTCTTTCAGCACGACTGCCCAAAGTCCGAAGCCATCCGTTTTATAGCGTTCAATGTTTCGCTCTATCCAGCCTTTTACCTTATTTTCATCAAAGGTATAGGGATAATGCGCTGTTACGTCCGAATCGGACAAAACTTCAAAGAGGTCGCTGAAATCATTTTCTGTAAGCTCACGGAGTATGAGCCGTTTTGTTTCAAGTATCATTTTATGCTCCTTTCTGTCATTCATCAAAAATTCGTTGATCCATATTAAAGATGAGTTTCCAAACGCTGTTTTTCTTTGCCCAAGTCGAGGTGATATGAAACACTCCTGCAAGGTCGGCTGTTTCAGGTGAATCGGCGGCAGTTTTCACGATATAGCAGACTTGGACAAGCTGTTCCGTTTCGGCAACCGTTTCAAAATTCGTTATTTCGTAAGATGAGATGCCGAAATCCTTTATAAGCTCGGCATAATCCGCTCCGCTGCATCGGAAACCTCCGCAGACCATTACCGCTTCGGGTGAAACGAGCCGCAAAAAGGTTTCTTTGTCCCTTTTGGCGGCGGATTTCCACATTTCCTGTTCAAGCTCATAGATATTTTTCTCCATAAATGCCCCTCCTTATGTCAATTATCTGAAAAACCGCCAATTGCAAGCGGAGGTTTTGATATTATAGCACTATCGTCATTGTTTGTCAACCAATTTATCGGGAATATTTGCAAATTTTTGCAAGATGCATCAATTTGTTATATTCGAAAATCTTCTCTGAAAGTTTTTCAGGTCGGAAGCTCTCTGAATATTTCATAGCTGTTTTTCGCAGAATAGTATGCCAATGCAAGCGTAACCGACAATGACATTTCGCTATTATAAGATATTATCGATGTATTTTGCTGATGCACTTCTTCAAGTATCCGGGCAACAGTATCATTGTCACCCGACAGCGTAGCTTTCAGCAGTTCATCGGAACGTCTGAGGGAATTCATTACTTCTTCCCAACCGCCGTCCTCGATGCAGTTGATGAATTCCTGCTGTATTTCTTTATTAGGGATCCACGCTGTTTTTGTATCAAAATCATAGGTCAGATAACCGAGATGAATAAGCAAAGTCAGCACATCATCGGCAGAATTGAGAGAAACCATATCATTTTGAAATTTGCCCGTATTCACAGGAATACGCTCTCCTGCGATCATTCGTATAACCGATTGACGCAGTCCGTCCATATCAATTCTGATATACATCTGTAATGGAACTGATCGGCAGCACTCACAAGCCACATGATACTCGGCACACCTGCATCTCGATGATGACCGAGAAAGAGGTATCGCCTACACTGATAAAGAAAATAGTTGGTCATTCAGGTGCAATGTCGCTGACCGAGAAGGTTTATACGCACGTTAATGTACAGGAGTTGTTGGGGGCTATCAATAAGATATAGGCAAAAAATCACCCACCTATCAATATGGATGGTGGGTGGTTACTTTTATATAGCCTTGTTTCTTAAATCGAGATAATGCACAAATTGTTCTGTCATTATTTGCTTTGGTAATCGTCTATAAGTAGTAATGTTGCTTAAGAACGCTTCATTATCACTGCTTAATGTTTCGCTAAACATAATATTACCGGAATGAGTGATTGATATTATATTTTGATCAAATAGTTTGTGATGATTCTCACATAGCCACAAGCCGTTATCTCCACTTGTAGCGTGCTGTAACTTTTCCTCAAAAGAAATATGTCCTTGTCTTTTAATAAGTGCAACAGGCCAAATATGTGCACCTTGTATGATTTCAGGTATTTCGCAGCCACACATTGCACAATGCTTTTTACCAAGCCTGTTAAGCAAATTGTAGATATATCTCGGTGAACGTAGGCTGTTGTTTTCTTCAAAAGCTTTCTTTTCCAATTGAAGGTCAGTTGGAATAACACGTATTACGCCCATATTTTTTATTACGTTTAAAGATGCTTCAGGTAATTCTTTAAGGTCTTGTTCCAGTACCTCATAAAGCGTAATCCTTTGTTCTTTTTTTGCCAGCATAGATAGAGCATAGCATATTAAACTGGTTTCATATTTATTTGCACCATAGGTTTTTCCGTATATATCATAGTTTCTGACGGTACTTTTGGTAATGTATGTTGAATTGTTACTTTTGTTTTTGCCAGAATTAATTTTTCTGTTAAACATCATATCTTCTATTGAAGAAAATGGAACGATTTTATGTTGTAACACTTCATCATTCAAAAAATGAAAACCAATTGTTTTCATCAATCTATAAATGAGTATATGATAATCTGTTTCAGGATTGCCTTCAACACTTAGAAAATAATAGTATAATCGTTTGTTATCATACGTATTTGAGAAAAACATATTAAAAGCTGTTGGAACGCTTTGAACACTTGAATTTCGTCCATTTATATCCTTTTCAGAAAAACTGATATACATTACATCATTCTTATAGTACAGTAGAGCCATTCTGCCTTTATT
>OGNF01003258.1_pt1 | contig 11074 bp, 10 predicted proteins | sample 1573321 | NCBI WGS metagenome assembly OGNF01 (sample SAMEA2581911, study PRJEB24529) | metagenome | biome: Human gut stool | place: China | collected 2011
ACAGGCGGTTTTGGCTGCGGTTACAAAGGCTTACATCAAAACCGGCGAGCCGGTAGGATCAAAAGCGCTGACTGCTCTGCTGAAAAATGCTCCGTCGGCTGCGACACTCAGAAATGAGATGAGCGAGCTGTGCGATATGGGGCTTTTAGCTCAGCCGCACACCTCGGCGGGCAGAATACCCACAAGCAGCGGCTTTAAGCTGTATGTCAATTCGCTTATGACCCCCGAAAAGCTTTCGGACGGTATGAAAAGACGGATTGATTCATCGCTTATCGGTCTTCACTGTGCGCCGGAAAAAATTCCGGAGGCGGCGGGAAAGCTTTTATCCGACCTTACGGGTCTTCCTGCGGTTGTCTGCTTTAAAACAGATGGCAGCCCGAAGATACGAAGCGTGGAGCTTTTCCCTGTAAGTAAAGGCTCGGTAATGCTGCTTATAGTAACGGCGGACGGCAGAACAAGGCACACGGTGCTGCGGCTCGGAACCGATTACACAAGGGACTATGCGGAGAAATGCCGCGATATAATAGTCCGGCGTATAAACGGCAGAAGAACCGACGAGCTGACGCGCGGCTATATGCAAAGCGTGGCAGCCGAGGCAGGAACGGACACATTCGCGCTTATGCCGCTTTTTTCGGCGGTGCTTGAATCGGCGGCGGGAATTGAGTCCTCGGGTGCTTATCTTTTAGGCGAGCAGCGGCTTTACGGTATTTGCGAAAGTCAGGCGGCGGCGAAAAGAATACTTTCGCTGGTGGCTCTGCGCGAGCCGATGCTAACCCTTACGGAACGGTTTGACGGTAATGTGGGCACGGTGTTCGGCAGAGATTCGGGCTTTCGCGAGCTTGAAAACAACACTATAATCGCCGCGAAGTATTACGGCAGCGACAGATTCAAAGGCACGCTCAGCGTTATAGGTCCCAACAGAATGTCCTACGGGCAGATAATTCCGAGCGTTGAATATACCGCCTTGCGATTAACCGAAATTATGACCGAGGCGCAAAAGGATATGGAGGATTGATACCGGTGGCGGAGAAAACCGAAAATACCGCGGAGCAGGCAGAAAACGAGGTTGCGGCGGAAAAGGAAGCCGAAACCAAAGCTCCGAAAAAGGAAAAGAAATCAAAAAAGGACGCCGAGATTGAAAAGCTTAAAGAGGAGCTTGAAAAAAAGAACGATATTCTTTTAAGAACGGCGGCTGAATTTGATAATTACAAAAAGCGAACCGAAAGGGAGCGCGCAGGCGTTGCGGAATATGCAAGAGCGGGCATAATAAAAAAGCTGTTGCCTATTATCGATAATATCGAGCGCGCGGCGGGGGCTGACAAAGAAAGCCCCGAATATTTAAAGGGAATTGAGCTGATAGTAAAGCAGTTTGAAACCCTGGCGGGTAATTTAGAGCTCACCGAAACGGCAAAGGCGGGCGATACGTTCGACCCCACTCTCCACGAGGCGGTAATGCACATAGAGGACGAAAATTTGGGCGAAAACGTTATTGCGGAGGTTTTACAAAAAGGCTACAAGACCGGCGATACGGTAGTACGTCACGCTATGGTCAAAGTGGCAAATTAAAATAAATTATAATTCGGAGGAATTTATCATGGGAAAAATTATAGGTATTGACTTAGGTACAACAAACTCTTGCGTTGCGGTAATGGAGGGCGGCGAGCCTGTAGTTATCGCCAATGCCGAGGGCGGCAGAACAACCCCTTCGGTAGTTGCATTTTCTAAAACGGGCGAAAGAATGGTAGGTCAGGTTGCTAAGCGCCAGGCTATTACCAACCCGGACAGAACAATAAGCTCTATCAAGCGTGAAATGGGTACTGCCCACACGGTTGAAATTGACGGCAAAAAGTACACCCCGCAGGAAATTTCGGCAATTATTTTGCAGAAATTAAAGGCTGACGCAGAGGCTTACCTCGGTCAGACCGTATCAGAAGCGGTTATCACCGTTCCTGCATACTTCACCGACGCACAGCGCCAGGCAACAAAGGACGCAGGCAAAATTGCGGGACTTGAGGTTAAACGTATTATAAATGAGCCTACCGCTGCGGCGCTGGCTTACAGCATTGATAAGGAAGACGACCAGAAGATCATGGTTTACGACCTCGGCGGCGGTACTTTCGATGTTTCCATAATCGAAATGGGCGACGGCGTTCAGGAGGTTCTTGCAACCGCAGGTAACAACAGGCTCGGCGGCGATGACTTTGATAAGCGCGTTATGGACTACATTGTAAACACCTTTAAGGCAGAGCAGGGCATTGACCTTTCGGGCGATAAGATGGCAATGCAGCGTATTAAAGAGGCTGCCGAAAAGGCTAAGATAGACCTTTCGGGTATGTCCTCAACCGATATTAACCTGCCGTTTATAACGGTTGATGATTCGGGTCCGAAGCACTTCGAAACCACCCTTACAAGGGCTAAATTCAACGAGCTGACCGCCGATTTGGTTGACGCTACCATGGGACCTGTTCGTCAGGCGCTTTCCGATTCGGGTCTTGATAAGGGCGAGATAAACAAGGTGCTTATGGTAGGCGGTTCTTCAAGAATACCGGCTGTTCAAGAGGCTATTAAGAACTTTATGGGCAAAGAGCCGTTTAAGGGCATCAACCCCGATGAGTGCGTTGCAATAGGCGCGGCTTTGCAGGCAGGCGTTTTGGGCGGCGACGTTAAGGGCTTGCTGCTTTTGGATGTTACGCCGTTGTCACTCGGTATTGAAACAATGGGCGGCGTATCGACAAAGGTTATAGACCGCAATACCACCATTCCGGCTAAAAAGAGCCAGATATTCTCAACCGCTGCCGACGGTCAGACCTCGGTTGAGGTACACGTATTACAGGGCGAGCGCGAATTTGCTAAGGATAACAAGACCCTCGGTGTATTCCACCTTGACGGCATTGCTCCCGCTCCGCGCGGAATCCCGCAAATCGAGGTTACCTTTGATATAGACGCGAACGGCATAGTTCACGTATCGGCAAAAGACCTCGGAACCGGCAAGGAAAACAACATTACCATTACTTCAAACACCAATATGTCTAAGGACGATATTGATAAGGCTGTTAAAGAAGCCGAGCAGTATGCCGCAGAGGATAAAAAGCGCCGCGAGGCGGTTGACGTTCGCAACAACGCTGACCAGATGATTTATCAGACCGAAAAGACCGTAAATGAGTTCGGCGATAAGCTCTCGGCTGATGAAAAGGCTAAGATTGATACTGCCAAAGAGGCTCTTAAAGAGGCGCTCAAGGGCGAGGATATTGAGGCTATAAAGGCTAAGCAGGAAGAGCTGCAAAAGGAGCTTTTCGCGGTAAGCGAGAAGGTTTACAAGGCTGCTAACCCGCAGGGCGCAGAGAACGCACAGCCGCAGGGCGGTGCGCAGACCGGCGACCCGAATGTTTACGAGGCGGATTACACCGACGTGGACGATAACAATAAGCAGTAAGCACTAAGCTGCGTTTTGACTTCCCCCTTAAAAAAGGGGAAGTCTTCAACATATAACTTGTAGGAGAAATTGCTTTGGCTGACGATAAAAGAGATTATTATGAAGTCCTCGGGGTGGATAAATCCGTATCCGATGACGAATTGAAAAAAGCCTACCGCAAAGCGGCAAAAAAATATCACCCCGACTTGAACCCCGGCGATAAAGAGGCAGAGCAAAAATTTAAAGAGGTAAACGAGGCGTACGAGGTGCTTTCCGATAAGGAAAAGCGCGCGCGCTACGACCAGTTCGGTCATGCCGGAGTAGACCCGAATTACGGTGCGGGCGCCGGCGGATACGGCGGCGGATTTACCGGTGATTTCGGCGATTTGGGGGATATATTCAATTCATTCTTCGGCGGCGGTTTCGGTGGCGGCAGGCAGAGCAATCCGAATGCTCCGCGCCGCGGAAACGATACTGCGGCTGCCGTTAATCTTTCATTTGAAGAGGCTGCAAAGGGCTGCCGCAAGACCGTTAAGGTAACCAAAATAGATAACTGTAAGGAATGTGGCGGCAGCGGCGCAGAAAAGGGCTCAACCCCCAAAACCTGCCCGGTTTGCCACGGCACGGGACAGGTTTCGGCTACGCAGCGCACCCCGTTCGGCGTAATGCAGACCCAAAAGGTATGCGATAACTGCCACGGCAGAGGTAAAATTATTGATAAACCCTGCCACACCTGCGCGGGCAAGGGCAGAATAAGGCACACGGTGGAGCAAACCGTGGATATTCCCGCCGGAATTGACGACGGTCAGGTTATAAACCTGCGCGGCGGCGGCGACGCGGGCGCAATTTCCGAAGGAATGTTGCGTGACCTCAACGTCAGGCTCGAGATCCGGGGCCGCGACGTTCTCGACAATCTTCCGCAGGGCCCGTTTATAACTGTCAGCAATCATCCCTTCGGAGCCATGGAGGGAATCATGCTGCTGAACCTGATCGCCACACGGCGCCCGAAATTCAAGGTCATGGTCAACATGATTCTGAAGCATATAAGCGGCTTCGGAGCGAATTTCATCGCAGTCGACGCACTGGCCAGCGACGACCCGAAGAAGAAAGCCGTGTCGATGCGCGGAATCAAGGAAGCTTTCGCCCAGATCCGTTCGGGCGAGCCTCTCGGCTTCTTCCCCGCCGGCGCCGTCAGCAAGATCAACGGCCGGCTGCGCATCGAAGACCGCCAGTGGCAGCCGAATGTCATGCGTATAATCGCCCAGTGTAAAGTGCCTGTCATACCGATATATTTCCACGGTCATAACTCAGTATGGTTCAACATTCTGGGGCTTATCAGCTGGAAACTGCGCACACTGCGGCTTCCGGCCGAAGTTTTCCGCGTCCACGACACCGTGCGCCGCATAACCGTCGGCCGCCCTATTTCTGTCGAAGAACAGCAGAAACACCAGCAGAGCCCCGAAGAATTCGGCCGTTGGCTAAAACAACAGACCTACAGTCTTCGCAAATGGAACTGAATCTCGACGAAAACCTGACTCCCGAAGTGCAGCAGGCCAAACTGCGGCTCGGCATTGTCGGTAACGCTCCGGCGCTGACTGCCGCCGTAGCCCGTGCGCTGCGCGTTGCTCCCATCGACCTGAGCGTGCTCGTTGTCGGCGAAAGCGGTTCGGGCAAGGAGTTTTTTCCGAAAATAATCCACAGCAACAGTCCGCGCAAACATTCGACCTACATTGCCGTCAACTGCGGCGCCATCCCCGAAGGCACGATCGACAGCGAGCTCTTCGGCCACGAGAAAGGCGCGTTCACCGGCGCCGTGGCCGCCCGCAAGGGATATTTCGAAGAAGCCGACGGAGGCACTATTTTCCTCGACGAAGTGGCCGAGCTGCCGCTGACCACACAGGCGCGCCTGCTGCGCGTGCTTGAGACCGGCGAGTTTATCCGTGTCGGGTCGAGCAACGTCCAGAAGAGCAACGTGCGCATCGTCGCCGCCACCAATGTCGACATGACTAAGGCCGTCGCCGAAGGGCGCTTCCGCGAGGACCTCTACTATCGCCTGTCGACGGTTCAGATCAATGTGCCCCCGCTGCGCGAACGCGGCAACGACGTTCTCCTGCTGGCGCGCAAATTTGCCGGCGACTTTGCCGAGCGCTACCACACCCATCCCGTAACCTTCAGCGACGGTGCCAGACGTGCACTGCTGCGCTACCGCTGGCCCGGAAATGTGCGTCAGCTCAAGAATGTCGTCGACCAGCTGTCGCTGTTCGGCGCCGGCAACGACATAACAGCTGAGGATGTAGTGGCATATCTGCCCGCCGCATCGTCGAGTGTGGCTACCGTCGGCGACAGTTTCAGCCATCACGACTACGACCACGAGCGCGAAGCCCTTTTCGGAATGCTGATGAGTCTTCAGCGCGAGATTGCCTCTCTGCGCGGGCGCCTCGACAGCTACGAACGCGGCGGAAAGCCGGGTAAGCCCGACGACACCGCGCCGATAGCCCGCGCTCTGGTACCATACACTCCGGCTATCGAGCCAGAGAACATCTCCGACGAGCCGCGCGAGGAATCGGCCGCCACGCCGGCGCCTACCCTCGAACAGACCGAACGCGAGACCATTCGCCGCGCCCTCGAGCGCCACGACGGACGCCGCAAGGAAGCGGCACGCGAACTCCAGATAAGCGAACGCACTCTCTACCGCAAAATAAAAGACTATGGCCTCGAATAAATCGCGACTCTGGCTGCTGCCGTCGACAATGAGCGACGCCCCTGTCAGCGACGTTCTGCCGCCGCGCAACATCGCCGTAGCCTCCGAGCTACGCTACTTTATCGTGGAGAACGTGCGCACAGCGCGCCGTTTCCTCAAGCGATGCAATCCAGCCATAGTCATCGACGATCTTACATTCTTCACCCTCAACACCCACACGACCGCAGCCGAGCTGCCCGCAATGATCGCGCCGCTCGACGAAGGCCACGATATGGGACTCATCTCCGAAGCCGGCTGTCCGGCTATAGCCGACCCGGGCGCCGACGCTGTCGACATGGCGCGCCGCCACGGCCACACGATTGTTCCGATGGTCGGGCCGTCGAGCATAATTCTCGGACTGATGGCCTCGGGATTCAACGGCCAGAGCTTTGCCTTCAACGGCTACCTCCCTATCGACAAAGGCGCGCGTGCCGAAACACTCCGGCGTCTCGAAAGCCGCATCCGGCGCGAACGGCAAACCCAGATATTCATCGAGACCCCCTACCGCAACAACAAGCTGATAGCCGGCTCGCCGCCGCCTGCGACCTGACAGGGCCGGGCGCCGACGTCAGAGTGATGACGCTCGCAGAATGGGGCCGGGCGAATTATAACTACGACAAACGACCAACAATATTCCTGCTCTTCAGCTGACCCGATGAAACGCCGCCCCTCATTCTTCAACGACCTGCAGCCCGGTCTCTTCGACGACATCGACCTCTCGGAAGAAGCCGAGCGCATAGCGCGCCGACGTCGGCAGGTCTCGCGTCTGGGCGACGGCGACAACACCATGCTTTTCATGGGGCTCGGCAGCGGCTCAAGCGGAAACTGCTCCTATCTGGGCGATAGCGACGGCGGCTTTCTGATCGACACCGGCGTCGACGCCGGTATGGTTGTCGACGTGCTGCGCCGCAACGCCGTCGACATGGCCATGGTGAAAGGAATTCTTGTCACCCACGACCATACCGACCATATCCGCTCGATATATTCGCTGGTCAGGGAACACCGGCATATCGGAATATACTGCACTCCGCGCTGCCTTCAGGGAATTCTCAGGCGCCACAACGTCTCGCGCCGCTTCAAGGATTACCACCGGCCGATCTATAAGGAAATACCGTTCACCATCGGAAATTTCACCGTCACGGCCTTCGACGTCAGCCACGACGGCACCGACAATGTCGGCTTTTTCATCGAGCGCGGCCCGTCGGGCCACGCTTTCGCCATCGCCACCGACCTGGGCGTCGTGACCGACCGCGTGGAATACTATATGCGCAAAGCCAACCATATAGTGATCGAAAGCAACTACGACGCCGACATGCTGCTCCACGGCACCTATCCCGAATATCTCAAACACCGCATTATGAACGTGCGCGGCCACCTCGACAACGCCGACACGGCGCGCTTCATTGCCAGAATCTACACTCCGCAGCTCGCCCACGTATTTCTCTGCCACCTCAGCGCCGACAACAACACTCCCGAGATTGCGGTGCGCACAATGCTCGACGCTCTGCGCGACGGCCCCGGACTGACAGCCGTCGGCGACGGCAGCGAGCGCCCCGAAGTGCGCGATCTTCCCCTTCAGGTAATGGCGCTCCCGCGATTCGAGCCGACGCCGATGTTCGTGTTGCGCAAGCCCGAAAACTGAACTGACGGCCTTGCGGGAATGTTACTGCTATGAACAATTATTCCCCGGTTTTATGGCAAATGAATCGACATGCCGGAACCTGGTCGACAGACTCGTCGCGCCCGGCTTCCGCAACGAAAATACTCTCGGCGACGGCAATGTGGCAATATTGGCCGCCCATTCCGAGCGCACGGCCCTGACAACGGCTTCTTTTACTTCTCCCGACGGCGCCGATGCCGTCAACACCGTCGCAAACCGCCTTCTGAGCGTCGGCGCTTTCCCGCGCTGGCTGGCCATTTCGCTGCGCATCGGCGGCAATGCCGACGATGCTCTTCCGGCTGAGCTGACGGCCCGTATCGGCGAAGCCGCCCGACTGGCCGAGACCGAAATTGTCAGCGCCGACATGAATCGGGAGCGGCTGTGATGAATACACCCTGCCGGGGAATAATGATTATCGTTGTCGACAGCGAAAAAGCGCCCGAAGCCCTCTCGGCATGTCGCCGGAGCGTCCACGGAAGCTCAGCCACCGTAATAGGCCGCGTAGGCTGAGGAAGACTACAGATTCAGCCCCTCCCAGTCGTAGGGATTGACCTTCGCCTCGACTGCGTTCTCGAGCGTGTCGGGCAATTCCGAAAAGAAGTCATAGCCTGTCAGCCGCTCGACCTCATCGACACTCACGTAGCATTTCGACGCATACTGCCTGTCATCGCTGTTGCGCATGACAAAGCCTATGGCACGTGCCGGCCTGACATAAGGCGACAGAACGACCTTGAAAAAGCGCCTCGGAACGCTGACCCTCGATTCCCCGATACGCTCTATCGGTGTCTCTCCCGGAACAGGGCCGCACACAATTATGATGGCTGAATCGCTGACTGCCCACTTCCGGCACAGTTCCTCGACCGTCTTCCACGAGCCGCCGTTGAGAGCATGGCACTGCGGAGCCACATTCGTAAGCAGAAAAGACTCGCGCATGGCCTCGCGATCCCACTTCATATCTCCGGCGGGGGCCATGTGGCCGCGGTCGTAGCCGCTGTTGACATAGTCTTCGCGCCAGGCACATCCGTCAACATTGTCGTCGTGGCTGAAAGAGCGTGCGCGCGGAATCTCGCCGTCGGTCTCAGAGCCGAGAAGCTCCCACGCGACCCAGTTCGGGATATGGTCGTCGGCGTTGAACGATATGTCCATAGCCTTATATTTCAGCCGGGTGTCGGGACGGTTGAAGGTGTCGACAACCTTCAGCAGGTCGCCATAGGCGCCCGATTGTCCGGGAAGAGCGCCCGAATGCGACGCCATGATTCTGTTGTAGAACACGGCCCCGCCGATAAATAGCGCTACAAGGGCAATGGCCAGCAGTCCGGCGCCAAGGCGGGGATTGCGGCGGCGTTTTCTTCGCGGCATAGTGTCAGAGTTTGATTTCATTTATTATACGGGCTATATCGGCCGCATCTTTGACCTCGGTGCCGCGAGCTATCGGCAGGCTGAGCACTTCCGAGGCCAACTGCTCCGTGACCGGATAGCTTTTCCGGCCGAGCGTAGTGGCATAGCAGGGCTGGCGGTGGGGCGGCACGGCATAGTGTATGTCGGTGGCGACACCTCTTTTACGGAGTTCCTCAGCGAGGGTATCGCGCCGGCCGCCGATGACGCGGACAACATATTGATGCCACACCTGGTCGACTACCTCGCGCGACACTCCCGGCGCTATAACCGCCGGATTGTTGAGCTCGCGCGTATAAGCCAGAGCGCGGGCGAAGCGGTCGGCGTTCTCTTCTTTGATATGCTTCAGGCGCACTCCGATCAGAGCCGCCTGCATAGGGTCGAGCCGACAGTTGAAGCCCGCCATTATATTATGGTAACGTCGGTCACTGCCGTAGTTGGCAAGCGCCCTGACCGTGCGGGCCAGCTCGGCGTCGTGGGTGACGACGGCTCCGGCATCGCCCAATGCTCCTATATTCTTCGTCGGATAGAAGCTCAGGGCACCTGCGTGGCCCAGAGCGCCCGCCATATCGCTACCGAACAGTCCCGGCGCGAGAGCGCGGCCACCGATTGCCTGCGCGTTGTCTTCGAGCACGAGCAGGTCATGGTGCCTCACAAAGTCGGCCAGAGCGCTGTCCCAAACCACATTGCCGTAGAGATGCACGGGCATGACGGCGCGCGTGCGTGGCGTCAGCGCAGCTTCGAGCAGACTCGTGTCGAGGTTCATAGTCTCGATCGACGGCTCCACAGGCACAGGCGTCAGTCCGGCGTCGGTAACAGCCAACACACTTGCTATATAGGTGTTTGCCGGAACAATCACCTCGTCGCCCTGCTTCAGGCGTCCGAGCTCAACCCAGGCACGCAGCGTCAGGCGCAGGGCGTCGAGCCCGTTGCTGACCCCTACCACATACGGCACCTTAAGCAGCCCGGCGAGCTGACTCTCGAGAGTCTCGACCTCAGGGCCACCGACATAGCGGCCGCTGTCGATCACCCGCAAGGCGGCCTCGCGGAGCTCGTCGGCGTATGGCTCTACAACAGCGCGCAGATCAAGAAACGGATACTGCTTCATTTTATCGATGCTAAAAAGTCAGCGTAAGAGCGGATATAGTCGCTCTCGTCGTAATCTATCGACGAAAGCGTCAGGCAGACACTCCCGCTTGTGAAATTCTCGAGCTCGCGCCACACCCCGGGCGGTATCAGCACACCCCGGTAGGGACGATTCAGCGTGACGGTCATCTGCTCTCGGCCGTCGTCGAGACGCACGTCGAAACTCCCCGACAGAGCTATAAGAACCTGCTGCTCAATGCGGTGGGCATGTCCCCCGCGCATCGCTCCCGACGGCACGTCATAAAGATAAAACACACGCCTGATGTCAAAAGGGACATGATTGCCCCCCTCGACAAACGACAGATTGCCGCGCGGATCGTTTCGGCGCGGAAATTCAAGCAGCTTAACGTCGGCGATACTCATAACTCGGTTATTTTCCGCAAAGTTACTTCATTTCCCTATATAAATCCTATAAATCTTACAAATCTTACAATCCGTCGGTGATAAGATGAGAGCGGGAAGCATCACTGCTCCCCGCTTCCAGGATAAATATTGACAGGATAGAAATAGATTGCATTTCTAAGTGTAGACCTACGTCCACACTGCAAATATACAACAATATTTTATATTCCAACAATAATTCGAAATATTTTTTCACCCTTTTGTAACTTTTTCATAAAATCGCCCACAAATCCCCGCCTACTCCCGACGAATTGCGACATCCGTCGTTAAAATGCCGTCAACCGCCCCCAACTCCTAATTCCTAACTCCCAACTCCTAA
>OGNF01003265.1_pt1 | contig 11043 bp, 8 predicted proteins | sample 1573321 | NCBI WGS metagenome assembly OGNF01 (sample SAMEA2581911, study PRJEB24529) | metagenome | biome: Human gut stool | place: China | collected 2011
TATGTTATCTTATGTTTTGAAACGATTGACTCTACAATCGTTGCTTGTTTCTATTTTGCGTTGCAAAGTTACGCATTTTTATCGAGGTAATCAAGCCTCAATTTCTCCGTGTGGATTGATATGGTGCTTTTTACGGAGCTGAATCAGTGTCTTTTCGGAAACAGTCAGCAGTTTCGCGGCACCTTTCCATGTGCCCGCACGGATATAAGCCCGGATAATGCGGTCTTTCTCTGCTTTCGGATTTCGGTGGGTCAGGTCTTCGGCTGTTTCCGGCTGGATGTCACTGAAAACGAGGTCATCGGCAGATATGGTGTCACCACCGACATAGAAAGCGGCCATGAGAACAGAGTCCTTCAGTTCACGTATGTTGCCGGGCCACGGATACAGTTTCAGAGCTTTGATTGCCGAAGCATCGAGCCGCTTTCTCGTCTGGGATGTCTTATGTGCGTATATGGCAAGAAGATAATCAGCTATATCGGGAATATCCTCGGTCATCTCGCGCAACGGTGGCACTGTGATACCCGACTGGCGCAACATATAGAAAAGGTTGTCGCGGAAATCTTCCTCGGCAAGCATCTTCATCAGTGTGCCGTTGGCGGTGCATATCATCCTCACATCTGGATGCTCCTCCGAGAGAATATGCAGGAACACCGATTGTTTCTCGAAGTTGAGCAACTGGATATTTTTCAGGATAATTGTGCCGCCGGCAGCGTTCTGGAAGTAACTCTTGATGCGGTTATACATCTCGTTACGGTCGGATTTCGGGTCATGAAGTCCTACAAGTTCGGCCCCGCCTGCCTCGATTACCGTTATCGGCTTCTGTGTCCGTGAACTTTGGAGATAGATCTGTCGGGCAATCTGCTCCTTACCCATGCCGCTTTCACCGAAGATAATGCAGTTGGCGTTTGTCTGGGCTATGCGTCCGATAGCTTGTTCAATCTCTTTGAACTTCGCGCTCCGTCGTGGAATCAGCGCATTGTCAAGCTGAATCACAACGCTCTCCGGCCTGGCATATTTGCCAACAGTTTCGATGAGCTGCTTGTCGATAGCAGGTCGCTGGATGATGTCAACGGCTCCGCCGTCTTTCATCACATCGGCAATCTCCAACGGATTCAGGTTATCCACTATGGCAATTACGGGGAATTTGTAACCCTCGCGCTTTTGCCAGTTGACTAACTCTTGCGCTGTGCCGCGGGCGAATTTCATCGCCGTAACCACGACCGCGCCGGGCGGTAACTGTGTTATAGCTTCTATAGCCAGTTCGGTTGTTTCAACAGCAATTGGTCTATATCCGGCTTGTTTAAGCAAACCGGACATAAGCCGGCGGCATGATTCGGAGACATCTACAATGAGTACCGTGTTCATTTAAATGATTTGGTCATACTTATCTAACAAGATTGGGCGCACCTATGGTACACCCAATCTTATCATTCTTATCTAATATTATAGTAACGAACAGTAAATATTTTCTACTTCGTCGTATGTTACAGATCGGGGATTCCCGGGTGTACATACATCTTCGAGAGCCTGCTGTGTCAGGTCTGGGATGTTTTCTTTGATAATTCCCAGTTCGGTCAGTGTTGCAGGAATACCGACTTTTTGAGATAACTGTTTCACAGCGTTACATGCTGATTGTGCTGCCTCGTTATCGTTCATAGATGACGTATCCACGCCCATAGATTCGGCAATATTGCGGTATTTGGCGGTACAATACGGCAAATTAAATTCCATAACGGCAGGTAATAGCACGGCATTTGCGACACCGTGAGGGATATCAAACAAGGCTCCCAATGGATGCGCCATACCATGAACGAGTCCAAGTCCCACATTTGAGAAAGCCATCCCTGCGACGTATTGAGCGACAGCCATTCCGTTGCGACCTTCAGGATTCATCGGTTCTGAAACTGCCATAGGAAGATAGCGGCTAATCATTCTGATAGCCTCTATCTCAAACATATCCGACAGCTCCCATGCTCCTTTTGTAATATAACCTTCTATGGCGTGTGTAAGTGCATCCATCCCGGTTGCCGCTGTAAGATTCTTTGGCAGAGAGTACATCAACTCAGCGTCAATTATTGCAACGGCGGGGATGTCTTTTGGATCAATACATACCATCTTTTTCTGCTTCTCCTCGTCTATTATGACATAGTTGATGGTTGTCTCGGCTGCGGTTCCTGCTGTTGTCGGGAGGGCGATTATAGGTACACTCTTGTTTTTTGTTGGAGCACAACCTTCAAGAGAGATTATATCACTGAAGTCCGGATTAGCCATCACTATGCCGATTGCTTTCGCAGTATCAATTGATGAACCGCCGCCGATAGCGACAAGGATATCAGCGTGAGCTTTCTTAAAGGCGTCAATTCCGGCTTTTACATTGCTGACAGTCGGATTAGGTTTGACTTCACTGAAAATTTCATAAGATATTCCTGCCTCATCAAGTATATCAGTTACCATTTTCGCAACTCCGAATTGAAGCAATCCCTTATCAGTGACTATCAATACTTTTGACTTGTCGAGACCTCTTATAGCTCCGGGCAATTCTTTTCGTGCACCAGACCCGAAAAATGAGGTTTCATTGAGAATAAAACGATGAACCATATGAAGATTATTTAGGGAGGTTGAATACTGTTGAGATTTCCTGCATCTGAGCCTGAGACATTCCGTCAGGGATAAAGCCCATCGAGCGGGCACACATATAGATGTTGGCGCTCTTATTTAGCACATCCACCTGGTCGAAAGCCGACATGATGTCGGTGTCGACGGCAAAGACACCGTGTTTCTCCCACATAACAACGTCATAGTTACCGTCGATGGCTCTGATGGTTTCCCCGGCGAGTGCGTTGGAACTCGGCAGCATGTATGGAACGATACCGAGTCCGCGGGGACAGAACGCTTTTGTTTCGGGAATCATGCTCCACAGCAGGTTGGTCAGCACATCCTTTTTGAGGAACTCAGGGTTGTGGCTCATGGCCACCAGTTCAATGGGATGTGTGTGGAGCGATGCCTTGTAGGTCGATCCTTTGCCGATAAGGTAGTTGTGGACGGCAAGATGCGACGGCAGTTCGGATGTGGGTTTTACGGGATTGTCGGCCACTATCTCATAGTGGGCGCAGTCGTCGGTGATGCGGATGATCGAGCCGTTGTCCATCGGGCGCCGGGCGAGGTCTCGCATACGTTTCTGGGTTCCCTTGCAGAAGAACCAGCAACCTTTTAGGTTGGGCAATATCAGTCCGATAGCAATCGGCTCACTTATTGCCGGAAGGGCTTTCATCGCGTCGTCGACCTGTTCGGTGATATTGACGGTTATGTTGCCGCCGTTGCGCTCGGCCCACCCCTTTTGCCAGAGATAGCCGGCGGTTTCGGCAACTTTCTCCACCTCGGCTGTCAGTGCCGGGCGGTTTTCCAATATTGATGTCATATTATTTGCGGTAAGAATGATGAGACAATTAAAACGATAAGACCGCTAACAAGAACTGTTTTGGTCTTGGTGTTCGTTCCCTGCCACTCTTTCAGTATTATGCCCCAGACATTGGAGAATGTCACGTTGAGCGACATGAGTATGCACCACGAGAATGTCAGCAATGTTGCGGAGCTTACAAGGAACCCTTTGCCGAGAGCGAGGCCAAAGAACTGGCTGTACCAGAGCAGCCCGGCGAGGGCGCAGAAAAGGATGTTGTTAAGATACAGCGAGGTCTTGCCGTAATCTGAGAAGGTCTTGTTCCTGCCGTTCTGCCATAGGCAATAGACGGCATTTGTGAAAAATCCGCCGAGCGTCACAAGGAAGGTAGCAGGCAGGGTGCGGTAGATTTCGGGAGTCTCCTCAAAGCAAAGCGACGAGCCGAAGCCGAGACCGATGCTGAAACAAGCACTCATAAGTCCGGCAATCAGTGCGACGGTTATGCCCTTGCCGAAGTTGAAGTCCTTTACAGTCTCTCCGGCGCTCTTTGCCCTCATGCTCCCTGCCACGCCTATAATGGCAATGCCAATCAATGTAACGACAACACCGACGATTACAGGCACGGTGAGTTCCCCCGGCTTACCCATGAATAATGGCGTAAGTATGGTGCCGAGGCCCGCACAGGTCCCCAATGAGATTGACTGCCCGAGAGCTACTCCAAGATAGCGCATCGACAGCCCGAAAGTGAGGCCGCCTACTCCCCATAGCACTCCGAAAAGAACGGCCAGGAGTGCGTCTGTCGGGTTCGCACTGTAAGCCTCGATCAAAGTATGACCGGAAGGCACCGCCAACATTGCCCCCAACAGCGGAAACACCAGCCATGCGAAAACACCCTGAACGAGCCAGAAGCTCTCCCAGCTCCAGTCTCGTACCTTTTTGATTGGCACATAAGAACTGGACTGGCAGAAACTTCCGGCTGCGATTATCAGTAGACCGATTATAATTTCCATTATCTGTGTGAAGTAACGGCCTGTTCGTATTTCTCTATTTCAGGAATGAATGCTTCACCGACGGGCACGTTGTTCATGAGACAGAACATGTCATAGACGGCGTTCCACGGGAGGTTCTTGCACTCTTCAAGGAGGGCGAGACGCTGGAACTTCCTGTCGGCGAGTTCATATTCGCGCAGAGTTGCAATCGGTTCGAGAAGTGCGCGGAGCATGCATTTCTGGGCGGCACGGCTGCCGATGACGTATGCACCGATACGGTTGAGGGTGCCGTCGAAGTAGTCGAGTCCGTAATGCACACGGTTCAGGGCTCCGGCGCGTACTATCTCGCTGAACAGATCCATTGTCGGATCGTCCATGATGGTGACATGGTCGGAATCCCAGCGGACGGGGCGCGAAACGTGCAGCATCAGCTCCGGCACGAACAGCAGCATGGCGGAAACCTTGTCGGCCACACTCTCGGTGGGGTGGAAATGGCCCGTGTCAAGTGTTATCATCATGTCGCGCTTGGAGGCGTAGGCGGTGTAGAAGTCGTTGCTACCCACGGTGTAGCTCTCCAGGCCGATGCCGAAGACCTTGCTCTCAACGCAGTCTTTCATCCAGTCGTAGCGGTGCTCGAAAATCTGATCGAGAGAGTCTTTAAGCAGCTCGCGGTACATATAGCGGTTGACGGTTATGTCCTTGCTGCCGTCGTGCACCCATGTGTTCATTATGCAGGGGTCCTGCTGGGCCTCGCCGATTGCCTGCGAAATGGCGCGACAGCGCTTGCTGTGTTCGATCCAGAAATCGCGGATGGATTTGTCGGGGTTCGACAGGCTGAGGTCTCCGCTCTTGGCGTGGGAGAACGATGTTGAGTTGAAGTCGAGTTTGATGCCGTGCTCCTTGCCCCACTGAATCCAGCTCTCGAAATATTCGGGCGTCACCTCGTCGCGATCGACGGACTTGCCCTGAAAGTCGCCGTAAATTTCGTGGAGATTGAGGCGGTGCTTGCCTGGGATGAGCGACATGGCATAGAGAATGTCGTCGCGCAGTTCCTGGATGTTGCGGGCTTTGCCGGGATAGTTGCCGTTGACCTGTATTCCTCCGGTCAGTCCGCCTTCGCGTGGCTCGAAGCCGGTTACGTCGTCTGCTTGCCAGCAGTGCATCGAGAGGTGGAAGTCCTGCATCTGTGCGAGAACTTTGTCGGTATCGACTCCGAGGGCCGCATAGCGTTCTTTCGCTATCTCATACGCCTTGCGGATTGTTTCTTCTTTCATGATTGTTTATTTTTAGGGTAATAAGTTACTGTTTCAATATTGTCGGCAATGACTTTACGCATTTCGGCGAGATTCTTAACAGAGCCTGATGCGATTGCCTGAATCATTATGTTGCCGAGTGCGGTTGCTTCCGCAGGCCCGGCAATCACCGGGATGCCGCATGCATCGGCTGTAAGCAGGTTAAGGAACGCATTGCGCGAACCGCCACCGATCACATGGAGTCGCTCTATCGGATATTCCGAAAGTCCACGGAACACATCAAGCGTCTTGGCGTATTTCCGGGCAAGGCTCTCGAATATAGAGCGGATATACTCTCCGTGGGTTGCCGGAACTGGCTGCCCTGAAGAGCGGCAGTATTCGTCTATGGCAGCCACCATGTTTGTAGGGGCGACGAAATCGGGGGCGTCGGGGTCGATTGTGCAGACCGCTTTGGAACATTGCGCAAGCGCCACCATTTCGGGATAGGAGTAATCCTTTCCTTCCGATTTCCATTGCTTCAGGCATTGCTCCACAATCCACATCCCTGTGATATTCTTGAGCAAACGGATAGTGCCTTCCACGCCTCCCTCGTTGGTGATATTGTGCCTCTCTGTCATTTCATTTATTACCGGTGCTTCGGTCTCGATGCCCATCAGCGACCATGTGCCGCTGCTCAGGTAGGCGAAATTGCGGTCTAAGGCAGGTATGGCGGCAACCGCCGATGCTGTGTCGTGTCCGGCAACGGCAACTACAGGCACCGTCTCCAGTCCTGTCTCTTTTGCAATTTCTGCTTTCAGATTGCCAACGACATGACCCGGCATAACGAGTTTTCCGAAACGCGACGTGTCAAGTCCGAGATTTTCAAGAATCCGGTTGTCCAGATCCTGTTTATACGCATCAATCAACGCCCCTGTTGAGGCTATGGTGTATTCAGTGACGATATTGCCTGTGAGCATATAACCTAAAGCGTCAGGCAGAAATACAAACTTCGCGGCGTTCAGGTGGGAGAAATCATTGCGGTGCTCGTTGAGCTGGAACACGGTGTTAAAATCGAGATGCTGTATGCCGGTAGAGCCGTAGAGCTGAGTGGCGGACATGACATTGTTGAAAAATCTGTCAGACGCTCCTATGGTCTGTGAATCGCGGTAGGTGTACGGCAACCCGACAATGGAGCCGTCGGCGGCAAGACATACATAATCCACGCCCCAGGTATCAATACCGATGGAAGTCGGAGCGATACCCAGACGAGCCACTTCACGCAGACCCCGTTTCAGCTCCTCGAACAAGGAATAGATATTCCAGTGAAGATGACCGTTTAACGGCATCATCTGATTCGGGAAACGTGTCAGCTCCTTCGTCGTGAGTTTGCCGTCAACCGTCAGCTCTCCAAGTATGGAGCGACCGCTGGTAGCGCCCAGATCAAAAGCTATGAAATATTGCATATTCATAATGCGATTATTTAATCCATTTAGAGCTTGTCAAATAATGGGCTTTAATATGAAAAATGTAAGGTTGATACATTTTCAGAGTCAGGGCCGACCATTACCTCGAAATCGCCATGTTCTGCGGTATATACAAGTTTCTGAGAGCCGCTCTTCAGGTCTGGATGGTAATACTTGAGCGCATCTACAGTTATCGGGAAAGTCACATCTTTTGACTGCCCGGGTTCGAGATACACACGCTCGAAGTGTTTCAGTTCTTTTACGGGTCTTGATAATGTTCCAAGCAAATCATGGATGTAAAACTGCACAATCTCCACACCAGGAACACTTCCGGTGTTGGTTATTGTTACAGTCGGATTTATTGGCTCTCCATCATGTAGCGCGGTTTTATCCAATCTGAAATCAGAGTACCTGAAGGCCGTGTAGCTCAGGCCGTATCCGAAGGGATATAAAGGCGCGTTGGTGCAATCGAGATAATTGGAACGGAACTGATCGAACTCATCCGGATTCGGGTCGGGACGACCGGTGTTGAGATGGTTGTAATAGATAGGAATCTGTCCTTCGTTGCGGGGGAATGTCACTGTGAGTTTGCCCTGAGGGACAGCGTCGCCGAACACTACATCGCATATGGCGTCGCCACCTTCACTGCCCGGATACCACACGTTGAGTATCGCGGGAACATTTTCATTCTCCCATTCCAGGGCCAAAGGGCGGCTTGTGAAAAGCAGCAGCACTACCGGCTTGCCAGTGGCCACAAGTGCTTTCAGAAGATTTTTTTGGGCATCAGGGATGTCGATTTGTGTACGCGAACGCCCTTCTCCTCCCATCTCTGCGCTCTCGCCGATGGCAGCGAGTATCACATCTGACTCCGAAGCGGTGCGAAGAGCTTCGTCGAAAAGCGCTTGGTTGTCCTCCCATTCTATGGGACGCCAGCATACGGCGGCCGTATGAGTCTTCTTGTCGGCGTAGACATTGCTCCCTTTGGCATATAGTATCTCCGCCTTATCCCCTACAGCCTTGCGAAGGCTCTGGAGGAGAGATGCATGCAGCTCGGCGCGGCAATTGCCACTCCAGCATCCACACATATTATTGCCTGCATCAGCCATCGGGCCGATTAACGCTATCTTCCCTTTCTTTTTCAACGGCAGCAAATTGTCGGTATTTTTCAGAAGCACGAAAGTTTCAGCGGTAATCTTGCGGGCAACATTGCGGAACTCATCAGTGAAAACATCTGTTTTTACCCGAGTAGTATCGCAATATTTATATGGGTCTGAAAACAGCCCTAATTTGTATTTAGCCTCAAGAACTCGTCGGCAAGCATCGTCAATCTTACTTTGAGAAATATTCCCGTCAGCAACAGCTTTCTCAATATAACCGATAAATCCCTCTGAGCACATATCCATATCGGTTCCCGCATCCAGAGCAAGAACGGAAGCCTCTTCCAGCTCTGCTACTCCGTGTTTGGCAATTTCACTGATGGCCATATAATCTGATACCACAACGCCCTGAAAGTTCCACTGACGCCTGAGAAGATCGGTCAGAAGCCATTTGTTGGCGGTCGCCGGGATACCGTCAACCACGTTGAATGAACTCATGACAGAGCCTACTCCCGCTTCCACTGCTGCGTGGTAAGGTGGAAGATATTCATTATACATCCTCTGTCTGCTCATATCTACTGTGTTGTAGTCGCGACCTGCCTCAACTGCACCATATAAGGCGAAATGCTTCACACACGCCATGATTTCATCAGGGGCAGTCATATTGTTGCCCTGATAGCCCCTGACATAAGCAGTTGTGAGGACACTTCCCAAATAAGGGTCTTCGCCATTACCCTCAGCGATTCGTCCCCAGCGTGGATCACGTGAAATATCGACCATCGGACTCATTGTCCAATTTATGCCGTTGGCCGATGCTTCTATCGCCGAGATGCGAGCCATTTTCTCAATGGCAGATGCGTCCCAGCTGCATGATAGCCCTAAAGGAATGGGAAAAAGTGTTTCATAGCCATGCATCACGTCTGCGCCAACCAGCATAGGGATGCCCAGAGGGGTCTGCTCTACCGCCAGTTGCTGGAGTTTACGGATTTTATCCACACCCTGCACATTGAAAAAACCGCCGATTTTTTCGCTTCGGATTAAATTTGACATATCGCACTTCATGACATCACCGGTCACGAGGTCACTTCCGGCTGGCAGGTTGAGCTGACCGATTTTCTGCCGGTTGTTCATACGGTTCATCAGATTTGTGATGAATATATCCATTTCGGCATCGCTCGCTTCGGCAAGAGACGTAAACGATGTCGCGACAAGGATGGTCAGGAGTAAGGATTTAGCTAATCTGTTAATTTCCATATGATGTCTATGTTGAGATTTCCGTTATGTCACCGGTCAATCGAGATGAAACACTTCCGCAACAGGAATTGTGACAGGAGAGTTGTCGGGGTTCACATCCATAATGTCGGCCATGGAATCCCACCATTTCCGTGTTATTTCATCGGCCGCTTGCGCGTCTTGCGAATTGGAGTCGCCTTCTACTTCCTGATAGCCAAACAGAATATTGGTGTCCTTGTCAAAGAATATCGAATAGTTTTTCACACCGCTTCGTGTAATCTGCTCTCTGAGTTCCGGCCACAAAGCTGCATGTCGTTTCTGATATTCCTTCTCACAACCGGGCTTGAGAAACATTTTGAATGCAAATCTTTTCATATTTTTATACCTTTACAGTATGTGTCTTATTTATTATGTCTTACTTGTTTTGAATGCCTTTAACGAGTTTTGTCTCATTTTGCGTAGTAAAACATTCCGCGCCCAGACTTGATATAATGGCCTTATTGGAATTGCGCAGTCGCTCTTCATCGACCTTAACAACCTTCCGGTCGAAAGTCATCAGGCCGTTAACCTCATCATCAACATCGGTTGTCTGCGTAAAAACTGCCGCCGAATAGCCTTTGGGGATAAACTCAAGAAGTTTGGAGGCATAATTCTCATACTTCTCCGTCACTTGTTCCTTAGATTCAAGCTTTATATATCCCCAGTCGCGGTCAGGCGACCATACATGGTCTTTGATCGACAGACCGATGCCTCCATACTCACCCAGAACATTTACGCGGTCGGGGTCGAACATAGGCATAATCGGTTCAGGATAATGATGAATATCAAGCATATCACCCGTGGGATAGTGATTCCCTCCACTCGCAGCGTTAACTAAACGTGACCGATCGTAATCCTTTGTCCATTGTGCAATTTCCTCGGTTTTGAACTGTCCCCACGCTTCATTAAACGGCACCCATACCACAACGGAGGGATGATTATAAAGAGCATCGATTATTTCTTTCCACTCTTTTCTGAAGCATTTCTCGCTCTCTGCTGAGCGTATTTTCTCAGAGCCATTGAAGTAATTATATTGCTGCAACTCAGGGGCATCGAAAATCTTGCCGTCGCCGTTTGGCATATCCTGCCACACAAGAATTCCTTTTCGGTCGCAATAGGCATACCACAGGTCCGGCTCCACTTTAACATGCTTGCGAATCATATTGAATCCCCAGTCTTTAGTCTTGTCTATGTCATAGACCATCGCTTCGTAAGTCGGAGCAGTGTAGCGCCCGTCGGGCCACCATCCCTGGTCAAGCAGACCGAAATTAAAAATCTCCCGGTTGTTGAGCCGTATCCGCATTTTGCCATCACTATCGGGAGCGGCCGAAATTTTACGCATAGCCGCGTAGCTCTTCACGCAGTCGACCTCTCTGCCGTCGCATAGAAGCTTAACCTCCATATCATAAAGATTCGGAGATTCTGTCGACCATAACTTCATATCGCGCGGCATGGCTATTTCTATAGGCAGATGAGACAGACTCCGGCCTGATGCTACTTCATGCCCGCTATCAAAAATCCTCACTTCAGCAATCAGGTGGAAAAGGCGCGTGTGTTTGACCCCTTGGGGCACGCGGGATTTGACCCCTCGGG
>OGNF01003272.1_pt1 | contig 11022 bp, 10 predicted proteins | sample 1573321 | NCBI WGS metagenome assembly OGNF01 (sample SAMEA2581911, study PRJEB24529) | metagenome | biome: Human gut stool | place: China | collected 2011
CCTTTGCTTGTTGGGGCGAAGCTCCCCAAACCCCTGATTGATCGAACGATTCCCGTTCGGCTGCGCCCTGCAAAGCAGCGCTATTTTTCCTGTTGATGCTCTCTTGTCTGCCGCTGTTCATCGGCATCCGTGCGCAGGAGCATCTCGGCGTTGGCCTTATAAATCTGGAGCTGTCTGGCTTCCTCGCGTGCCTTGGCAAGCGCCGCATAATCGAGTTTCTTCTGCACAAGCAGATCAGAATACTCCGCTTGCAGGCTCTTGACGGTGGGCAGCTTTTTCAGCGCCAATTCGTCAAACGCTTTCTTCGCTGCCTTGTGGATGATGATGTCACTCTCATGCGCATCGTAGTATTTCTTGGAATACCCGGCCTTACGATAGGAATCGTCAATGTTGTAGAGGATGTCCCGCTTGTTATCCACCCAGTATTCCTTTACAAGCTGGGCAGCCGCTGACTCCATCTGCTCGACAATGCCATTGCTGCCGGACACATCGTAGCTTCGCTCCAGCGTGGCAGCGATGGCATCCTCATGCTCTGCGCGGAACTGCCAGAGATGCACGGGGCGCGAGTGTTCCCGTTCGCCGGTGTCGGCCACGTCAAAGACGTATCGCAGCTGCGGCTTCTGGCCGCTTGTGTCTATAAGGGCAATGCCGGTGGAGCCGCGCCGGACAAAGCGCCCCATCTTTTTGTTCCAGAAATCGTACTCGGCGCAGGCGGTCGCGTCTGGCCGCTGGGCGTGGATCATGACTTGTTCGTTGTACGGATACTTGTAGAGCCGCGCCGCTGTGCGCAGGAACTGCGTCCAGCTTTTGTAGCTGCTGGTAAGCTGCCGCTCCGCTGTGTCTGCCATCTGCCTGTACTCCTGATATTTACTCGGCATAGGGCTACCTCCTTTGGGTAAAAAATTAGAGCACCCGGAATTGGGTGCTCTATGTATGAGAGATGACAGGCTCTTAATATGTTTCCGCGTGAAGCTTGCCGCTATAAGCACAAAATTTCAAGTGCAGCGACTGCCACTCGTCAATCAAGCTGACAGAAGAACGCCCGCCTGTTGTGACAAGCGGGCATTGTGCCATAGGTGTTACATTTTTCCGTTTTGTCCGTCGGCCTCCGCTTTCCCCAGCAGATACAGAAACGCAATGGCGGGCACACGCAGAATCGGCACCTGGGTTTCGTGTTTTGCAATGCCGAAATCGTCCAGTTGCTTCGTGATGAGAAATGCGCTTGTGACCTTTGCACTTTCATCCTTGCAGAGTTCGACGATGGCGTCCGTAGCAGGTATATGGGAGTTGTTGCGGTATTTTACCTCACAGAGAATCTTTTCACGGGGCAGCTCAATGACCACATCGACCTCTTTCTGATTATCCTTTGCCTTTCTGAAGTAGCCGAGCTGCGCCGTGCTGCCCTGATAGAAGGATACGATATGCTTATATACCGTCGTTTCCACCATCGCCCCAAGCTCTCGCTCATCCGAAAGAACGTCGTCTATCATTAGAACGGCGTTGCGTATGGCGGCGTCGGCAATGTATATCTTCGGTTTGCCCTTCAAAGCACCCTTGCTGCCCACATCCATCGGCTTCGACAGATAAATCAGGTTAGACATTTCAAGCGCCTCGATATAGCTGTCTATTGTAGCGGCAGAGGTATTTTCCAATTCCTTTGCCGCCGTGGTAACGCTGAAAATTTCCGTTGAGTTCATACAGAGATACAAAAACAGTTTTTCCATCAGAAGCGGGCTTCGGATATTAAAAAGTGTCAGAACATCACGCTTGATAACCTTATCCACCACATCTTCCCGCAGCATCCGCTGTGCATACATATCATCGTCGGATAATACAAGCTCAGGAAAGCCACCGATCATAAGGTAACGGTTGAAATGCACTTCCAGCGGCGCAAAGCGATCCATCAGATCGCCCAACTCCGCTTTACTCATTTTTACGAGCTTTGTGAGCCGCAAATTGTCCGGGAGAATCGGTTCTTCAATTTGCAGCAGACGACAATATTCATAAAACGACATGGTGGGTATCTTCAGGATGCTCCATCGCCCCGTCCCGCTGTCGGTCGAGCCTTTTTCCAATATCGGGCTGGCCGAGCCGGTCGCTGTAAGCCGTATGTCCTTCCGGCTGTCGTAGATGACCTTCATCCAGAGTTCCCAATGCTCCGTATATTGAATTTCATCGAGGAAGATATACCTTGTTCCCTCTATGGGATAAAGGGATTCGTAGATAGAAAGGACTGTCTCCACATTGACGAGCTTTACAATCGGATTGTCGAAGGATACATACAGGATATTTTTTGGGTTTACGCCCCCGTCGATCAGGCTGTTCATCATCTGATACATGATCGTCGTCTTGCCGACACGCCTTGCGCCGGATAAAACGGCAAACCGCCGAATCGTTTTGTGCGAAATCATTCTCAATGCTTCGTAATAGGCAAGCCTTTTCTGCGGCTTGTTTTCTTCCTTGATTGCCAGCGGATTGCGCCACCAGGGATTGTACTGCCGCAATACCTTGATGACCTGCTCATCGCTTACGATTGCCATACAAACACCTCCGTACAGGTAGCATTTCCACGGAGTTGTATCTTCATACCAGCGAAACTCCGCGGGAGTTATGCAAGTATATTATAGCAACGGTCAAGTACGAACGCAAGGGGATTTTGAAAGATGCGAAAAAAAGTCCAATATTTTGCTGCCTGAATCCTTGCATTTTCCTTTAGGTTCGCTGCAACACCGATAGAGCCAGCAGAGAGACGGCTCCGAATGGAACCGTCTCTCTGCATTTGCTGTTCAGTCAAAGTCCGGCACTATCTCCAGCTCCGCAAACTGCTCATCGGTGATGCCGCCCAGCTTGCGCAGGGTACTGTCGGTCAGCTCCCGCAGTTCGGTTTCGTCAGGCTCCAGATGCTTGCGCATGTCGGTCAACGCCTGCATCAGACCGGCGCGGGTGCCGGTATTGTAGATGCACATCAGGTTGATCTCGTCAAATGTAAAGTTGCTCATGTCACAGCTCCCTTTCCGCGCTCCGTTTCGGGGCGCTCTTCACAGATTTGGTGTCGGCTACGGACGGCGTTTTCAGCTTCGCAAGGATGGAGGGCTTTTCGCCGGATTTTTCTCTGCGCACCGGCTGCTGGGCACGGCGCTTTTCCACGTCTTCGCGCTGGACGGCCTGTGCCAGCTCCAGAAGAGAAATGGGCGTGCCGTTCCTGGACTGTTCCTCCAGCTCCGCGACTGTTTTGCGCGGGCCGTTGTTGATGATACCGTCGATCATACCGTAATCATCCTCCATGGCCATCTCCGCGTTTTTTAGATAGTTTTCCGGCTTGAGAAAGCCCGGCAGCTCCTTGAAGCCCCAGGAATCGACGTAATGACAGGATACCACGCCATTCTGCTTCAGCGCTACGATGTCGCTGACGGATAGGCTGTGGCCGCGAAAATCCTCCGGACGGCGGATATTGAAGGTCTCATACAGCTCGTTCAATTTATCCTGCGTATCACCCCTGCGGTCGAGGTCTCCTGCATAGACGGCGGCGTAGTTCTCCTTTTGGATGGATAGTCCTTTCTTCTCCAGATACTCGGAGTTCATATAGTGGAGCTGCACCGTGTCGTCATTATCCCGAAGCTGATAGATGGCAAAGCTGTCGGCAGGGTTATCAAGGAACGCTTTCTCATAGTCCTGCGGCACGAAGCGGTCTTTGACCGTCCCCCATTCGGAAGCTTCCACGCCGAAAATACCGTCAAAGCTGCGGATTTCGTCGGCATCAAACGCCATGGCCTCGGTGTTGTCGGTGTGAAGCATATACACGGTCACGTCGCGCTCCATGAGTTCCAGCGCACGCTCCTTTGTCAGCGGCAGCATATTGGAATCTGTGTAGCCGTATGCGTTCATGCTCTCCACAGAAATCGCCGGGTCAGGGACGGAGCCATTATCCGGTGCGCTGACCGGCTCCGGCTCCTGCACCGTAATCTCCTGCACTGGCTCAGCAGCAAGGCTCTCCGGCTCCTTATCCAGCCCACGCTCCTTCATCAGCGCCTTATAGTTCCGGTCGATGTCCGTAATCAGACCGGATGCCGTGTGGTTGATGGTTTCCAGCGATGCTTTTAGCTCCGGCAATTCCTTGCCCTTAGACCATGTAGCGATATAGCCGAAGCTGTTCTCGCCGGTCTCAATGCCGAAATAGGCGCAGACGGCATAGGAAATGCTCTCGGCCTGCACTTCCTCGGTGTTGCGGGAGATCTTCGCCTTTTCCGGAAACTGCTCGTGCAGAAAACCCTTTACGGTCTGCTCTCCGCCTACAAAGTTCAGCCCGTCCTCGCCCAACGGAAGATACCCTGCATCCGTCAGGTCAATGGGCGTCGCTGTAATGACGGTTGCTGCATGATTGACGACAACGTGCTCCTGAATGGTCACGGGCAGTCCCGGATCATCGTCTGAACCGCGCAGGTCATATGCATACAGACCTTCGGGCAGCTTTTCTCTGTCGATGCGCCCATTGGAATACAGGGCAGGCTCTTCAAACAGTTCGATTACCTGATATTTCTCGCCAACGTCGTCTCTGCCATGCAGAAGGGAGTGTGCGATCTCGTGGATCGCCGCGCATACCGTCTGTACCTCGCTCATGTCGGTGCGGACGGCAATGCGCCGATTCTCGTCGTCGTAATACCCGTCCATGCCGGCCATATTCTCCATAAAGACCGGAACCGGCGCGCTGCGCTTCACAGCCTCCATGAAGACCTCATAATTCTGCACATCGCCGGTAAGATCGACGGCAAGCTGCGGCAGGGGCTTGCCCTCCGTCTGGCTCACATCAAAAACCGTGACCGGTTTGTACATCGGAATCTTAATTTCCTTTTCTTCCATGATGGCCTTGCCGTCAGCATCCAGCATGGGGAGCTTGGTGTCCGGGTCGAGCTTTGCTTCTTCGATTTTCTTCTTGTACGGCGTCGGGGCAATGATCTTGATGCCTTTTTCGCCCTTGAGTACATTGCGGCCAAACTGATCTCGCCATTTGTTGAAACCGGCAACGACGGTGGCGTCCGGCTTCTGCATATAGATGAGCATGGTATTATTGACGCTGTACTTGTGGAACCGGCTCATGGTGCGAAGATAATTCTTGTACTTTTCGCTTTCAAACAGCTCTTTAATACCATTTTCAATGCTGTCGGTGATCTCTTTGAGCCTGTCCTTATTGGACTGCTTTTCTGCCATATACGCTCCTTTCCGGGATTGTAATCCCTGCATATGGTCAGCCCCTGCGGGGACGTGGAAATCCTCGCAGGAGCATAGGGCTTATTCAGATTTGGGGACGGTGCCCCTGACCGGGGGCTTGTACCCGGCCTGTTTGGCTCGCTCACTGGCGGCGCGGCGGCGCTCTTCGCTATACGGCTCCCGGATAGAGATGCAGTTTTTCGGTACGATGAAGCAGGCCGAGCCGGAGCGTCCCTTGTTATCCGGGTAGATTTTGTCCGGCTGCCGCCGATGCAGCTCCTTGAGCCGAGCTTTGAGCTTTTTATCGAAGGTGTAAACGCTGGCGGTATCATCCGCATCCGAGAACAGGATAATGGTCTCACGCTCCGAAGGTTCCAGTCTCATCGGCCTGCCTCCAGCATGGATGCGGCAAACCGGCGGCAGATTCTGTGAAAAAGGCGGCTGGCCGATGAAGCAAGGGTCATTTCAAAGGCAGTCGCAATCTCCAGATATTTGCACACTTTCGTGGGCACAAATCCTTTATGGGGATCGAAACCCAGGCGCATACCCAAAACCGTCCGATCCCGATATCCCAGCTTCTCAAAGACGGACATAACCGTTTCACACAGATTGTCGATGGTGTTGCAATGTGCGCTGAAAGCAGGAGCGTTCTCGCCCTGCATGGTAAGAATTGCTGACAGGATCAGGTGCGCCGCACGCATTTCATGAATACTGTTTTCCATTCGCTTTCCCTCTTTCAAATTCCAGCCGGTAAGCTGTCTTTGTGCCGTCGTCCTCCAGAACGATATAAGCGTCGTAGGTCTTGCCGGTTTTCTCGGAGAAGATGCCGCTGGCATAGGTTTTTCCGTCTTTCAACAGCGTCTCTGCCATCTTCTTTGTCAGATTGATTTTCTTCGCGGCAAGAAAACGGTTATCGCGCCAAAGGCCAAAATGGCAGTCATTCCGCTCACAGAAATAGCCCTTTTTGCTCTCTGTAACATCACTGCCGCAGCGCGGGCATTTTCCGACGACCGCTCTTCCGGACGGAAACAGTACGTCGGCTCCCAGCACCGTTTTATAGGTCTTGACCAGCTCGCAGACCATATCGCGGATGCCCTGCATAAAGGTTTCCGGGAATTCTTCGCCGCGCTCGATCTCTTTTAGGCGATGCTCCCATTCAGCAGTCATAAGCGGAGACTGGAGCTGTTCCGGCAGCACGGTAATCAGGGAAATACCGGCGTGAGTCGGGATCAGGCTCGCCGTCTTCTTGCTCTTTTTGCGCTCCACAAAGCCGGTGGCCACCAGCTTTTCCAGAATGGCCGCGCGGGTGGCAGGCGTCCCAAGGCCTTTGCGTTCAGCATCTTCGGGCATTTTCTTTGCACCGGCGACCTCCATTGCAGAAAGCAGCGTATCCTCGGTATAGTGTTTGGGCGGCGTCGTCTTGCCCTCTTTGACGGCGGCAGAATGAACCGTAAAGGTCTGTCCTTCGTCCACGGGCGGCAGTGCCTTTGCCGCATCCGAAGTTTCATTCTCACCTTTGCCGGAGTAATGCGCTTCCATCAGCGCCCGCCAGCCGGGATTCATGACCGTGCGGCCTTTCGCGCTGAAGCTGTGCCCGGCACATTCCAGCGTTACCGCCGTTTCCGTGTATTCATAGGACTGTACGACGGCGCAGAGCAAACGCAGGGCGACCAATTCCAGCACAGCACGCTCTCCGGCAGGCAGGCCGGTGAGCGCAGCTTCTTTGAAATTGGCAGTGGGAATGACCGCATGGTGATCGGAGACCTTTTTATCATTGATGACCTGCGTAGCGTTCACACGAATTGGGACGCCCTCCACCTTCGGCATAGCCGCAGCCACATTGCTTACGAGTGCAGGCAAGCCGTCTGCCATATCCGAGGTCAGATACCGGCTGTCGGTGCGAGGATAGGTGCAAAGCTTCTTTTCATAAAGGCTCTGGAGGTAGTCCAGCGTCTGCTGGGCGGTGAAGCCAAGAATCCGGTTGGCGTCGCGCTGCAAGGTGGTAAGATCATAAAGGGCGGGCGGCTTTTCGGATTTGTCCCTGCGCTCCAGCTTTGTGACCACAGCGGTCTGATTGGCGCAGGACTGGCTCAAGGTCTCGGCATCCGCTTTGCTTTTCATGCGTTCGCTTCCAGCATCAAACCCCGGAAGCCCCAGCGTGACCGTATAGAACGGCTCCGGCTTGAAAGCGTCGATTTCCGCTTCCCGCTGCACGATCAACGCCAGCGTGGGAGACACCACACGCCCAACATTCAGCGTGCGGTGATAGAGAACGGAGAAAAGCCGCGTGGCGTTGATGCCCACCAGCCAGTCGGCCTTGCTGCGGCAGAGCGCCGACGCATAGAGATTGTCGTATGCGCTGCCGTCTTTGAGTGTTTCAAAGCCCTTGCGGATCGCCGTATCTTCCATAGACGAGATCCACAGGCGCTTCATAGGCTTGTCGCATTTGTTGAGCATATAGACCGTGCGGAAGATGGATTCGCCCTCGCGCCCGGCATCGCAGGCATTGACGACCTCGCTCACGTCCTCCCGGTGCATGAGCGTGTTGAGCAGGGCAAGCTGCTTGGCTTTGTCTCTGGCAACGGAATACTGCCAGCTCTCCGGCAGGATGGGCAGATCGTTGTAGCGCCATTTGGCGTACTTTTCATCGTAGGCAGCGGCTTCGGCCAGTTCGGCCAGGTGCCCAAAACACCAGGACACGATATAGCCGCTGCCCATAAAATAGCCGTCCTTGCGCTCATTGGCACCAAGAACGGCGGCGATGGATTTTCCAACAGAGGGCTTCTCCGAAATTACCAACTTGTACGCTTTTTCCATAATCATTACCTCTTATTCTTCATCCTGCGCCGCATCTGCACTCTCGCCTTCATCCGGCTCCGTCTCGTATTCCTCGCCGTCGTCCTCTTCACCGTAGTCGTAATCATCCAGATCGACCGGCCCCTTGGCATCCGGCTTTTTCTTGCGGAATTTGAACCAATAGAGCGCACCGCCGCCACCCAGAACCAGCAGGAGCAGGAGTGCTACAGCACCGCCGCTGGATTTCTTTTCAGGCTCCGGCTCAATCTCCGGCTCCGGTGTGGTATCCGGCACCTTTTCAATGACCTTCTCCTTGCCGGTACATTCTGTCATGTTCGTTTTGCAGACCTCGCAGGAAGTATTGACGGCTCCGGCCTCGCACTTTGTCATGCAGGAGCAGACCGGCGTCTGCTTGTCTCCCTCCACCAGAGCCAGCAGATCGGCCTCATCCACAAGATTCAGGAAATAGGTCTCATAACGCTCTCCGTCCTCGTCCAGCGGCTTATCGTAGTCGATCACCAGATAGAAGGTCTCGCCGTTGCGGGTCTCGATAGTGATAAACTGCTTGTTGCTGTATTTGTCGTAAAGCAGATCGCGCGTGACGGAATTGCCGTTCTGTGTAAAGCCGGTGCCGTCCTCTTTCGTGATGGGTTCTGTCGTGGGAGCCGGAGCCTCGGAAGATGCCGGAGTCTGCGCAGACGAGCCTGCATTTTTACTGCCGCCACTTACAGAGGATGCACCGCCGCTGCTGCCCCCGAATGAGCTGCCGGAGCTGCTGCCGGACGTATTATTCTTGCGGCAGTCGCAGTCTTTGGGGCAATGCTCGTCGTGCTCATCATCGCCGGTGTCCGGCGTGGGTGTGGGCGTCGGTTCCGGTTCTTCTTCGTAGAACGGATTGGCAAGTACAACATAGTCCGTCCAGTTTCCGGCATTGTCCAGCGCGTCGATGTAGAGATAGGCGTCGTCCGTCAGATTATCAATGCGGACGTTCAGTTCACCGTTGTCCAGCGTCGTGTACAGCTCGTCATTGACAAAGACCGCTGCAATACCGGAAAGCGCATCACTGGCTTCTACGCGCAGGAACGTACCGTTAATGCCGGCACGGAGCACCGGCGCTTCAAAGTCCATGCAGAACACATCCAGAGGCAGCTCATGCTCAACACCCATCGAATCGGTGACAAAGAAATACACGGTGCCGTTGTCCGGCATCGTGCGTTCCAAATAACCGTATTCATTCCATTCTTCCGTTACATCAAAGCGTTCAGCGTCATCCTCATTACTGAACGCAGCCTCGATTTTGACCCAGCCGGTATTGTTTTTATCAATCAGGCGGACGGTGATCGTGACCGGCGTATTGTGCCAACCGAGAGGGATATCTGCATCCAGCGCATATTCCGGCTCCAGCGCAGGAGCGTCCGTGGGTTCCGGTGGGACAGCGGGTTCTTCCGGCTCCGGCGTGGGTTCCGGCGTTTCCTCTGCACCGGGAGTCTCGGCAGGAGGTTCTTCTGTGGGTTCGGGTTCCGCCTCCAATTCTGTCTCTGCAATTTCGAGGGTGTTGTCAGGCGCGGCATCGGGCACCTCTGCGCCTTCTTCCGCAAGCGCCATGCCGGTCATGGTGAAAAACGCCAGCACAAGGCTGAGCATGAGCGCGATCATGCGGAGTATGCGCGGGGTCTTCTTAGTTTTCTTCAGGTGCATTTTCCATATCCTCCTTCTGTGTGCTGCAAAACGGCGAACCGCTCTTTTTGATGTGCATGAGGTACTGTGCCAGTTCTTCCATGGTCATGCCGGTGGCACGGGCAAGGCCGACAATATCCTCATTTTCCAGCTTGATGATGTCCTCATCGATCTCGCGGTTGCGGGACTGGAGCATGGCGATTTTACCGTCATTCTTTGCCCGTTCCGCTTTGAGCTTGCTGATTTTCGGGTTCATAGTTCCTCCTTATGGTGATGGCAAGCGGCCAAATTGATAGAAATGCTGCTGCCAGTAAGATGAAGTAATGTCGCTGTACTGAATGGGGTCGCCACAGTGCAGCATGGTATTATTTCCCACATAAATGCCGACGTGGGACGCGCCGGTGGTGTCATACGTTCCCTGGAAGAAGATCAGGTCTCCGGGCTTCGCATTTGCCGGGGAGACATAGGCGCATGTCTGCCGCAGCCCTTCTGCGCCCAAACGGCCAAAATTCCAGCCGAGACCGCAGTTGTTGTAGACGTATGAAACGAAGCCGGAACAGTCAAAGGACGTAGACGGCGAGCTGCCGCCCCAGACGTAGGGGAACCCAAGATACTTTTCCGCTTCCTTGATGATGGCGGCGAACTGTTCGTCCTCCAATGCTTCCGGTGGAATCTCATACTTTGGATACTCGCTGCCGTAATACCTGCCGACATAGGAAGAGCTGCCGAACAGGAAAACAGGAAGTGGTTTGAGAGTGATAAGGAGTGGGCAGACAGAAGAACCAAAAGTAATTCAACTCTGGAGGTTACCATAGAGCGTACAGATCATTCTGTTTTCAATGAAGAAGGTTTGCTGTTGGCTGGTATTTATTATGACAGACCGGTTGTTACAGGTGATACTGTTGCGGCGGAGAAAATTACGGAATTCTTTGAAGATGAGGAAATGGAGTGGCTTTTGGGATTGAGAAGTCCATTGGACTTTAAGGAAGAGGATACCCACTATTACAACCATGAGTTTGGAGACTTTTTATATGCTGTGCAAAAAATGCGTCAATGGTATGGTGATGAGGATGTGGCTGAATGGCCATGCATATATAGCATAGAAACCAGAATTGTGTATATGGATGATGATATATTGAGTATTATGCAGATTATGGAAAAACGTACAGAACGAAGGGAATATAATTATTTTGGAAGTACATTTGATCTAAATACAGGAGAACTCCTGAAACTTACAGATCTGGCAGATATGAGTAGTGAGGACGTGGGAAATATCTTATCCAAAGTCGGATATCCGGCTCCTTTTAATGTTTTATTAGAAAATTATCCTCTTGTAAGTTATGG
>OGNF01003278.1_pt1 | contig 11015 bp, 14 predicted proteins | sample 1573321 | NCBI WGS metagenome assembly OGNF01 (sample SAMEA2581911, study PRJEB24529) | metagenome | biome: Human gut stool | place: China | collected 2011
TTATTGTTCATATAGAAGTTTCATTCAAATTAAATCCGAAGCCGTTTTTCAGAATATCCCATTTACTCCACAGAAAATTAGAACAAGATATCCAAGCACAAGTCCGAAGGAACCCATTATCAATCCGGTTGAGACCATATATTTCTGCTTAATGAATCCGGTCGCGTCGGCAAGTGCGTTCGGAGGAGTTGATATGGGGAGAACCATTGCGACAGACGAACATATCGCCACACCTATCAGGAGTGTGGAAACTCCTCCGTAGGGAACGAGTTGTTCTGACATTGTGCTACCGGCTATAGCCAGTATCGGGACGAACAGTGCAGCTGTGGCGGTATGGCTTATGAAATTTGCCATAAGATAACAGAGGAGACCCGAGCCGATGATGACGGCAAGCGGTGACCATGAGGCAAACGGAACAGCCTCAATCAGATGGTTGGCAAGTCCTGATTCCTTCATGGCGACACCCAACGCAAACGCTCCTGCGATCATCCAGAGGATGCTCCATGATAGCTGTTCAAGATCTCGCTTGGTGATAATTCCCGCCATGCATAGTACACCCACAGGGAGCATGGCAACCACGTTGGCGTTTACTCCGGTAACGGAATCCGTCAGCCATAGAAGAATAGTGACAAAAAATGTGATATATACAATTTTATCCTTTAGCGTTGATTGGTGTTCGCTTTCAATTTTCAGATGTATCTCTTTTTGCTTGAACGGGAACATTTTTTTGAGCACAAACCATGCAATGAAAAGCAGGACCAGTGTGACGGGAACCATCACCATCATCCATTTTCCGAAACCGATGCCAAGATTCATCCCGTCGGGGTCGTTCAGGAATTTGAGGGCGATTGCATTGGGAGGCGTTCCTATCGGCGTTCCCATTCCCCCGATGTTCGCTCCTATGGGTATCGCAAGCGCGAGCCCTATTTTGCCTTTCCCGTCAGCAGGCAATGCCGAAAGCACCGGGGCAAGGAAAGTCAGCATCATCGCCGCCGTCGCTGTGTTGCTTATAAACATGGAGAACAATGCGGTGACAAGGATGAAGCCGAGCAACACATTTTCGCTTTTCGTGCCGAACGGCGCTATCATCACTTTGGCGAGTTTCACATCAAGGCCGCTCTTTGTCGCAGCTATGGCGATGATGAACCCACCGATAAAAAGCATGATTGTCGGGTCGGCGAAACAATGCAGTATGTCCACATTATTTATAAGGTTGCCGAATTTGTTTCCGGTATGGTCAGTCTGAAAAAACCACAGTGCGCTGTTAGTAGTGCAGAATAGCAACAACACGACCACCACAAGAGATGTTGTCCAGGCCGGGACCGCATCAAAAAGCCACATCAATGCTGCAAACACAAAAATCGCAAGCACTCTGTGCTCCACAGCGCTAATATCTGGCAAACCGTAGAGCGATGACGGCGCAATCCAAATGAAAAGTGGGATTGCGATGGCTATAAGCAGTTTGATGGCTTTTACCGGGATCGGGTTCTTTTCTTTCCTGTTTTCTTTCTTCCACCGGTGGTATTCCTCTACCAGATGGAAACCGTGAAACATCGTGAACATATTACCTTGGTTTTGGAGTTTGTCACTCGGTCTTAGTTTTCAGATAGGGATTTACTTCACAAGTGTAGAAGCCGCTGCTCAAAACTTCGAGACATTCATCACAGAGTGGACGACCGTAACAGCATATTACATAGGCCGTCTGCAAGGCATCTAGACCGGTGGTCTCAAGCCATTTGAAAAAGGATATACATTCAGTAGGGAAATCCTTTTTGCACCTTGGACAATTCATAATCAAATGAGATGTTAAGGTGAAAAAGATTAAGAGACAATACTGCAAAGTGCGACTCATCCAGACAATACAACATTGGCACCGTCTTACTTAAACCGGTGCCACCATGCAGCAATTCTCGTTGAGAACATACTCGCATCTTCTGTATTTCAGATATCGCTAAACTCGATATGTCCATCTCAAAATCTAATCCACGAGATTATTGAAACTAAATCGCATGGCAGGTCTCCTGACTCGTTCCCCTCGCAGACTGCCTTCCCGACCATTTCGGTCAGTGACACTCTTATTGTGTCCGCAAGGTTGATATGGAACATACAGTAGCGGGTCTGTTCAGGCCTCTCACCTGATTCCCTATTAATCGCCTCGGGCTGTGAAACCCTCCGCGAACCAATGCGACTGCAAAGTTACAAAATTTAAATTAAATTATCCGCCGCAATCTAAAAAAATTATCTATTCAGTTTCTCTCTCATGCTTGCCACGTCTGAAAAGGGGCGCCACACGCTGCCACAGCTTAACACCGAGCACCAGATAGTCGGCATAGTTCAGCATCCCGAGCATCCGGGAGAATGTCGACTTGCTGAAAACGAGATTGCCCCGGCGCACGCGGTTGCCCTCGATAACGATCCGCTCTTTCTCAAGCTCGATCCGGGCCAGCGTCACGGCACGCTCATACACCAGGCGGTCCATCGTGTAGCCCTGCCACTGAGGACTGTTGTGCGGTAACTTCTTCATGGCTTATTGGTTTTGAGGCGGTTTGACAAACAGACGTGTCACAAACCGGGTGATCGGATCGATGAACAGCTTGCGCCGCATGAAAAACAGCACCGCAAACAGCACCACATAGAACGCGGCCACATACAGAAACGCCGCTATCGGCGCCACAGTCTCGGCCAGCATATGCCCGATGCCGAACGACAGAAACAACAGCACCATCGAACCCACTATCAGCAGCACCGCGTAAAACGCCACCGCCGAAAGCAGAACGGACGTCTTTTCCGCGGCCGTGAGCCGCGCATAATCGATATTCAACGTGATCAGACGGCGCAGATTGTCAAACATTGCCGCCAGAGGCTGCTTCTCTTCACTCATTTCGGATAAATAATTGAAAGTGTGATGAATATTGTAAAATGATGCCGGGCGAGCGGCAGTTCATCGCTTCACTGCCGCCGCGCCGGCATACATCTTAGTTTTCTTCGATCTGGCTGGCGATCATCTCGACGAAATCATCGACCTGATCATCAGCAATGATACCCTTCTTTACCAGCATCTCCTTGATGCGGCGGCGCACCTCCTCGCCCTTGTCGGTCGTGACGAGCGCCGTAGCGGCTGCTCCAACGGCAGCCCCGGTCAGGAACAGTAGCAGACCTTTCATTTCTTCTTCGGCTCAAGAGTTTCGTTCATCTTTTCCTCGATCTTATCCTCTATGGCGTCGGCGATTTCCTCGACCTGGCTCTCCTTGGCATAAGGGAACTTGTCGCGGATGAAGCGACGGATCTGGGCCCGCGTGCGGATACCCGACTGAGGAGCAAGAAGAATGGCGGCGGCTGCGCCGACCACTGCGCCGCCTATTGCGGCAAGTGCGATTTGAAGACCTTTCATAGTAATTCTCGTTTTTTTGTGGGTTATTTTTAACTATACCACAATAACGCCCCATACCCGCGAAAAGTTTGCACCCCGCACAAAAATTCCCCAGCGCCCGTAAGCCTGACTGCCATCTCGTGCGCCCGTGGACGTCTCCGCTTGAGTCTCCGCTTTGAGCGTCCGCAGTAAAAAATTGCGAAAAAGCATTGCAAACCCAAAATAAATATGTAACTTTGCATCCGAAAAAGCGCCGCGCCAAAGCATGGCTGCCGAAATGGTCCTATAGCTCAGTTGGTTAGAGCACCTGACTCATAATCAGGGAGTCCAAGGTTCAAGCCCTTGTGGGACCACTCCTTAAAAATCAAGCAGTTACGAAACGAATCGTAGCTGCTTTTTCTTTTGCCTTGAACACAAATCTGAACACAACTCGCCGCCAACTCGTTTCAACCTCTAATGAATGGTACCTGTATTCACGCCCGTATGTTCAAATTTTGTGTCCAGATTACGGCTGATGAAAAAATAAGCTTGTCGTCATTTCCTTTTGCCCAGCCCTCTATATACTGGTTTAGGTTTAGTCGGGCATATATAAAGCCCGAACCAAACCAAAATGATATTGGCTACAGAATCGGCGATATTTGAGCCCTATGAATTTTTTTGAAACTTCATGCAGTCTTTTGACCCTTTGTTCATCTATTATTAGTATCTTTAAACTAATGGACAAAGTAAGGCTCGTTGAACAATGTCAATTACGAGATAGAGAAGCCTTGGGGATTCTCTATCAGACTTATCTTGACCCTATGCGGGATGTCGTGTCATATTATGTCCATAATCACGATGCTGTATGGGACATTCTGCATGACGGGTTCGTTATAGCTTTTGCTTCAATAACTTCTCTGAAAAACGCTGAAAAGGTTGAAGCATGGCTTACTTCCATAATGAAAAACCTGTCGCTCCAATATCTGAAAAATGAGGCAAGTCATATTTCTGTCCCTATGTCAGATATCGCGATTGTCGATAATATCAGTGCAACCGTAGACGAAGCACGCGAACCGACTTGGGAAGAACTGGATAAGATAATAGACAGATTGCCTGAGGGCTACGGCAAAGTCTTTCGGCTTGCAGTGCTTGACGGACTTTCGCATAAAGAAATTGCAGCTCTGCTCGGCATCGCACCTCATTCTTCATCTTCGCAGCTTACACACGCAAAAGCAATGCTGCGACGTATGATTAAGCAATATCGTATGGAGATGGGCATCCTGTCAATTATCGGAATTATATTGCTTATTTGGCATGGAATTATCAGACATAGGGAAGAAACGCCATCCGCGTCGATTATAAGCAAGAACACTGATAAGGAAACGCCAGTTGCAATAGACTCGATTACGGATACGAATTCAACAGCTGACAGTGTTGCACTGGGGTCAAAAACGATTTATGAGGTAATCCAACATCGTGAAACACAACAGAACATAGCAGAGGTAACGGTCACAACTGACAGTATTCCGGCTGTTAAGAATGACAGTATTGCCAATGACACCATAAGGTTTATTCCGAATATCACACACCGGGAAGAACTTATGGCTCAGGATGATTTTCCAAGTACACACCATATCGAAACACCAGATTGGTCATTGGCATTGGCATACTCCGGCAGCATTGAACAAAATGATTTAAACCGATACCGGATACCTAATCCCGATGTGCCTGATGTGGAAGGGCCTACAGGAGAAATCGACGTTACGGAGAAAACACGTCATTATATGCCGCTGGTAATAGGACTGTCTCTCAACAAAGCGCTTTCATCACGTTGGAGCATAGAAACCGGCCTGCGTTACACATTCTTGCGGTCAGACTTCCTTTCGGAAAGCGAGCTGATGCACAAAGAAACAATCCAGCGCATACATTACATAGGCATTCCGTTAAAACTCAACTATCGGATATTAACATACAACGGGTTCTCGCTGTATGGTCAAGGTGGCGGCGCGTTGGATATTCCTGTTTATGGCACTCAATCAATTTTGGAATATTCTCCGAAATTAGGAACCACGAATAAGGATTTTCTCCATATTAATGCTCCCTTGCAGTGGTCAGTAGAGGGAGGACTCGGCATCCAGTACCATTTCACGCCGTCATTCAGCATATACGCTGAACCATCGTTCCGATATTATTTCAACACCGGCTCTGATGTCAAGACAATCCGTCAGGAAAAACCGTTTGAGTTCACGATACCTATCGGATTGAGATTCACATGGTGATTGATATAAGTTGCTTCAGTATGCAGTCTTTTGCCGGTGATTTCATCTATACGGTGAAAATACCGACACAAAAGGCATGTATCAAATATCAGACTACCTACGAAACGGAGTGCTTTTCATTCGGAATATTCTATTTCCGAAGAGCAAGAAGCTGGCGCAGCTTATGATCTACGCCACCAACCGCTGTCAGTCGCGCTGCCGACACTGCTCGATATGGCAAAAACCACATGACACGCTTTCCAAAGATGAAATAGTGTCGTTGATGTCAAGTCGTTGCATAAACCGCAATACGACAGTAGGACTTGAGGGTGGCGAGTTCGTGCTGCATCCACAGGCCGATGAGATAATGGAGTGGTTTCAGGCGAATCATCCCAATTACACGCTGCTCTCAAACTGCCTCCTGCCGCAAAAGGTGATAGACCTAACAAGACGTTATCGCCCCAAACATCTGTATCTGTCGCTTGACGGTGACCGTGACACATACAAAAATATGCGTGGCGTTGACGGCTACGACAAAGTGATAAAAGTCATCGAAGAACTGAAAGATGAAATCCCCATATCGCTTATGTTCTGCCTCTCGCCGTTCAACAGCTTCAAGGATATGGAATATACCATTGAAGTTGCGAAACGCTATGGAATTGACATACGCATAGGCATATACGGCACAATGGCATATTTTGATACGAAAGCCGAAATGTTGAAGGCGCAGGGTGAGGAATATATTTCACGAATCCCTGCCAACATACATGACACACAGGAGAACTATGATTTTGTGGCTCTTTACGATCAGTGGCGCAATGGAAATCTGCGCCTGCGCTGCCATTCAATCACCAACTCGCTTGTAATCCATCCTGACGGCAATGTGCCTGTCTGCCAGAACCTTGATGTCACTCTCGGCAATATCAGGAATAAATCTCTTGACGAGATTTTTAACTCGGCTGAAAGCATTGCAACACAATGTCGCCACTCAAAAGAATGTAACGGGTGCTGGATAAATTTTCATCGTAAATATGACATAATACTGCTCCGTAATCTGGAGAAGGTCTTACCCAAGAAGATTATAGAAATGTTATACGGAGAATACCGTTGGTGTGCTGACAGCCGCCTGACTTATCGAAAATATCTAAAAACAATAAAGAAATGAAAGGATTCATAGACAGCGGCATACAACGCTGGCGGTCACTCCGTAACAGAAAAATGCTGCAATCGCCATACTCAGCAATGTACGCGTTTGTAGGTGTGGGCAGTCATGCCTTGCAGAACCTTTACCCGGTGTTGCAGTATCTCGGAATACCGCTGAAATATATCTGCTGTAAGACCCCTGACAAACAGGCATTGATTGAACGCCGTTTTGGGGTGACGGCAACTACATCATTGGATAACATACTGAATGACCCCGAAGTGAAGGGTGTCTTTGTATGCACATCGCCACAATCACACTATGGTATATGTGTCCGCGTGATTGAATCCGGCAAATATCTGTTTGTGGAGAAACCTCCATGTCAGACGCTCGATCAGCTTGAATTATTGACCGCCGCTGACAAAAGACAAATAGTTATGACCGGTATGCAGAAGCGATACTCTCCATTAGTACGGGAACTGAAGAAACGGCTGTCGAAAAACGAGCCAATAAGCTATACATTATCATATCACACAGGAGCATATCCCGAAGGAAACCCTTATAAGGACTTGTTTATTCATCCGGTTGATCTGGCATTATGTCTATTCGGTAATGCTGAATTAAGGTCTGTCCAAAGGATTGACAGGCACGGCACAACGACTGTTCAGGCATTACTATCTCACGGAGTCGCCAAAGGCTTTATTGAATTATCCACCGCATATTCATGGACTGATCCAAAAGAAACGCTCCATGTCAACACTCCGACCGGGAAATATCACCTTGAACAGATGGAGCGACTATGCCATTACCCGCATCCGAACAGGGTTGCAGGAATGCCGCTGGAGAAACTGGGCCTCTTTACGAATACCGAACAGACACTTGTAGAGCGGAACAACTTCAACCCGCTTCTTGCCAACAACCAGCTATATACGCAAGGTTTTTTGTCAGAAATCAAGGCATTTGCGGACATGGTGGAACATTCGGGCGAGAATTTATCACCATTGACAAGTATGCTTACAACATACCAGTTACTTTCATTGCTGAAACAACGTTTATGACAAATCTTGTAAAAGTAATAGGCTGCTTTTTAGTAGCATTGACACTAATTTCCTGCACTGATGAAGTAGAGGCGGCAACCCCGCCCGTTTCATCGACAATATCCATATCCGGCACTTTGCCTGTGCTGTATATAGAAACCGAAGGGCGCAGTCCTATCGTGTCTAAGGAGGTATATCTGAATGCCACTTACCGGCTTGACCCGATGGGAGTGGAAGGTATCGAAGCTCTTGGCACAAAGGCCGCTCCGTTGCCCATGCAGATCCGCGGTCGCGGACATTCTTCGTGGAAAGGAGCGAAAAAACCATATAAGATAAAACTTGATAAGAAAACAGCAGTGATGGGAATGCCCAAGAACAAACATTGGGCACTTCTGAAGCCAACCGAAAATACAGTGGCAGGTTTACAGTTGGGTAAACTCATGAATATGGCATGGACACCGAGTTTCCGTCCCGTTGAAGTCGTTTTGAACGGAGATTATATAGGGTTGTATTTCCTTACGGAAACTATCCGAATTGATAAAAACCGTGTAAACATATATGAGCAACAAGATCAGGAAACCAATCCGGAACTTATAAAAGTAGGATGGCTTGTCGAGGTTGACAATTATCATGATGAAGATCAGATTACTATTCCCGAATGTAGCAAGTGGAACCTGACTCTGCGATACCACTCGCCCGAAGATTTGTCCAATGCTCAGTTGCAGTGGCTTACGGATGAGTTCAAATCCATCAATGCTGCCGTCTATTCTTCCGATAAGACATCGACGGAGTGGGAAAAATACATTGATGTTGAAAGCATGGCGCGGTTCTTCATATTACAGGAGGTCATGGATAATCCCGACGGATTTCACGGGAGTTTCTATCTTCACAAGGACTTATCAGACAATGCCAAATGGATAGCCGGTCCGATATGGGATTTAGTCTGCTATAACCGCGAGAAAACCGATTACACCTTCCGAATGAAAGTCCATTACGGATTTACACCTCACTGGATTGGCGAGATTATTCAATACGACAGTTTCTGTAAAGCTGTTGAACGAGTATGGAATGAGGTTTATCCCAATAGGTTATCGGAGATATACAATCAAATCGACGAAATTGTATTGCCGCTTGGCAGCGTATGGGCTAATGATTGCGCACGATGGAATGAAGACCCGGCTCAAACAGCGCAGCTTAGGGCAGACAGAATAAAGAACGCTCTCCGGCGCAACATTGAATGGTTTAACAATCATCTTCCTGTAAGTCAACACGCTTCCGTGCATAAGACAGTGAACGACAATCCCGATGCTCCTGTCATGGTCTATAACCTTCAAGGCATCTTTATCGGGAAATACAAAAATGAAACGGAGGCAGTTTCAAGTCTAAAAAAAGGAATCTACATCATAAACCAAAGGAAAATACGTATTGAATGATGAAACTCTTTATCAAATTGCAGCTTATAACAAGCTTGCTTGTTCTGGCACTCACATCGTGTTCCAGTTCAGAAGAGGTAATATTTAAAAATCCTTACCTATCACAAATCACCAATACAGAATGTTTGAGCATTTCTGACATTGATGCCCCACAAAACCGAGGGAATGGTACTCACGGTTCTTTCGAGATGATAATGGACGGCACCACGGCACAATGCAGATTCATGTCTCTTGAATATCCTTGTGATTTCGAGAAAGTAAATATAAATATCAGTTTCAATGATGGTGTACTGACTATCGTTGAGTATCCATCTTCGGATGAGGCTGATTGCCGTTGCGAAACCGATGCGACATTTATTATCAACGATTTACCTGATACAGATTTTATGTTGAAGATATATCACGGTGATACAAATGGTAATTTCAATATAGTGGCACCCAAATTCAGTGGTCGAGTCAGAGTTAAAGATGGCTCATTTTCGACACCATATTGCTGCAATGATGTATCCGATGTCATCGAAGATGTAGGACAGCTTATCGTTTATGTTGCCTATGATGATTCAGAAATTGTCGAGATTGATTACTCCGATTATCATATCACACTTACGCCGGAATGTGGAATGGGATGGTTTACCCCAAAATATTTAGATGTATCATGGCCGATTGATGTAAAGGTCGGAACATATACCATAAGTGTGGCCTCACCTCTTATCTCGGAGACAGCAACAACCGAAACCTATTACTTAGGAGAAGTGAAAAATGTCAAGATAGACAAAGATATAACTACCCAAATTACCGTCAATGTCAAATTAACCGAATTTCAAAAAGCTATGAACTCACTATAAAACCGGCTGAGAAACATAGCGAATACGCCCCGACAAGAGAGATTTTCTTGCTGGGGTGTCGGTTGATGCGAGAGGCTTATTTCTCGGTGGCGTTGAGTTTAGTGTAGTTTAGGCCCTTGTGGGCGGCGTTTGGCTTTTTGTTCTTCACGATAGCGGTGAAGGGTCTCTTCTATGGTAAGTCTGCGATGACGGCTTAGCCACAGTTTGAAATCATCGGGTAAACCACTTCCGTTTGTGAAACCTTCTTGCGATTCTGTGGTTCCTGAGGCTGAAACATGGGATAACCGGGGGCTATAGTTTTGCGACTGGGATACGGCTTGTCCGGCTAAATCTGGATTAGATGAATAGACTCCCGGAGTCATGCGCTCGCTGTGGGTTGAATTTTATCCACACAGTAGGCATAGTTCCCTGACATCCGTCAACTCGGATAGCTTTCCCCGCAACATAAAGTCACTTCTTTTTCGCAAGCTCAATAGCTTCTTTGCCAGTCAAGTGTTCGATGTCAAGTCGGAGAACGAGCATATGATGCAGCCCTTTTTCTAACTCTTTCTGTAGTCCGGCTTCATCGCCGGGATTGTATCTGGCACCTAATAGAGAGGCTGCATACATTCTCTCATCATCTGATTCGATGATGTGGATTCTACCAAAAGCTATGACGCTTCGGAAATAGGTTGTAAATTCAGACGGATGAATATCATCGGTCGCTATGACACAGAATGACGCTTTGTCATGTTGCCTTACGGCATCGACTTTATGGCCCGTTTCAGCACTATGGAAATATATCTTGCCGTCAGCATAAACATAACTCATCGGAAGGGCATAAGGATAACCGTTATCTCCGAGTAAGGCGAGTGTGCCGGATGTCCCCGTTGACAATATGGCATCGCATTCTGATTTTGTGAGTTGTTGGCGAAAACGCCGCATTTTACGAAATTCCATGGCTTATGATACA
>OGNF01003286.1_pt1 | contig 10987 bp, 7 predicted proteins | sample 1573321 | NCBI WGS metagenome assembly OGNF01 (sample SAMEA2581911, study PRJEB24529) | metagenome | biome: Human gut stool | place: China | collected 2011
TGGACGGGTCCCTTTTTTAGTGTCCCGCATCAGACACACTCAAAGAAACAGTATCCCCATTACCCGAAAATACCGAAATCTGTCTATATCGTTTCGAGAGTTTCGAAGATGGTATTCCCGAAGCATTTCCGTTAATGATACCGGCAGCTACAACTTATCATGAACAAAGTAATTACGATGCGAAACTTGATCTTTTGCCCCTGCAACCCCTATACAAACAAATTCGGGCAAATGGGAAGGACTGGAATGTGACGCTCTATTACAGCGAGTACGATGAATATCTTGCCAAACGATGGTTGAATGGAATTCCTTCCGATGACATCCGGGATATAACGATAGTGGAGGGAATCGGGAATGTAGGAAGAGGTTTTTTATGCACCCCCGGCTTCCTTGATATAATGATAACCAATCAAGACCGTTATGCCTACTTCGTGCGCCAGACGGATCTGTACGGCAACACGGTTTTTGACGCCAAATGGGTGAAAGGCCAAAGCGGCGTTACGGATATCGTGCCGCAGGAACGCCCCAAGGACGGCAAGAGCTACGACCTGACCGGCAAGCCGGTGACCGACCCCGAACCGGGCACCATCTACATCCGGGACGGCGAAAAACGCATCGCGCGGTAAATCTTGCAAAATTGATTTATAGGTAACCGTAAAGGAAGCGGGATACTTCAATCTTTGAGTTTCTTCGCAAATTCTGCAAGCACTGGCAAAGCCCAGCACCATAAAGTTCGCAACAATTCTCCGGGAATTATCTCAATAAAAACGTAAAGAGGGGCGCCCGTGCGGCGTCCCTCTTTAGGGTTTCCGGAGAGGAAGGTTATCTGTCGGCGTGGAGGAGCCGCGCGAGCGTCACCATCCCTTTGGTTGCAGGTTCGGCTATCACCGTCACGTCGGGGATGCCGGCGACGCTGGCCGGGCGCGGGTCTATGTAGTAGATGGGCGTTCCGGGACGCACGCATTGCAGCAAGCCCGCCGCCGGATAGACCACCAGCGAGGTGCCGATGACCACGAAGATGTCGGCATCGTGGACTATCTCCACGGCCTTCTCGATGTTGGGCACGGCCTCCTGGAAGAAGACGATGTGCGGACGCATGGGCATTCCGTTCTTGCCGCGTGTGGCGGGCGAGGTGACCATGGTCTCCTCCGTGACCTCTTCTATATAACCGGGGTCGTCGACGGCGCGGATTTTCATCAGTTCGCCGTGGAGGTGCAGCACCTTCGAGCTGCCGGCGCGTTCGTGCAGGTCATCGACGTTCTGGGTTATCACTTCCACGTCGAAGTCACGTTCCAGTTCGGCGATAGCCTTATGCGCGGCGTTGGGGAGGGCGTCGAGCAGGGCGGCGCGCCGCTCGTTGTAGAAGCGGTGTACCAGCTCGGGGTCGCGCAGGAACCCTTCGTAGGAGGCAACCTGCATTACCGGATAATTCTCCCACAAGCCGTCGGCGTCGCGGAAGGTGGAGATGCCGCTTTCGGCCGACACTCCGGCGCCCGTGGAAAATACGAGTTTCTTTTTTGCCATAATTCTGTATCGTTTAGGTTCTGACAGTATGACAAGCCGTGAAGGGTTTCGGCACACGTGGCACGGCAGTTTTAAGAAGAATTAAGAGAATTTAACGGCAACCGGGAGTTTTAAGGGTGACACTTCGCGGCGGTAATTTGTTTTAACCTAAGCAGGGAAACGAAGCCCCGTATAAGCGTATATTCCGACATAAAATACTATAAAATACACAATCCTATGAAAATGAAGAAATTAGCTTTCCTCCCGCTTGCCATGCTCGGGGTGCTTGCATTTGCCTCCTGTTCGCAGGACGACGAACCGATAGCCGCCGGCAACGACGGAAACGTAAACCTCACCGTGTCGCTGCCGCAGGACATGGCCACGCGCCAGTTCTCCTCCGGCCGGAACGCAACACAGCTGCAATACGCTGTCTATGAAGCCGGTTCCACAACGCCGCTGCCCGTCATCAAGCAGGCCGACGGAGAAACCCTCGGCACCGTAGGTACCGCCACGTTCGTGGAACTCAAAGCCACGGTAAGCCTCACGCTGGCACGCTCCAAGGACTACAACATAGTCTTCTGGGCACAGGATCCCACGGTGAAAGCCTACACTTTCGACGCCGCCAAGCAGACGGTGACAACAAACTTCAACGGTGTTCCCGTGAACGACGACATTTATGACGCCTTCACCACCAACTACCGCACGGGCATCGTGACCGGCCCCATCAACCGTACCATCACCCTTTACCGTCCCTTCGCGCAGATAAACGTGGGCACCAACGACGTGGCCGAAGCCGCGGCCGCCGGCCTCACCGTCAATACGGTAGACATCACGGTGCCTTCATATAACACGCTTAACCTCGTCAGCGGAGAAGTGGGTGTTGACGGCAACTTCGACCAGACCGCCACAGTCCCCACTGCGGTCTACACCGCCGCAGCCCCGGCTACAGCCGAGACTTTCCCCGTCGACGGCTACACTTACCTCTCTATGAACTATCTGCTCGTGCCCAAGGACAAATCGAGCGTCAACGTGCGCTTCTACGTCAATGCCCAACCCACCGGCAGCACACTGACTGACCCGAGCGCAATGGGCGTCTACGAGAATGTACCGGTGCAGCGCAACTACCGCACCAACATCTACGGCGCCCTGCTCACCGACCCCGCAGTCTTCAACGTACAGATAGACCCGGCCTTCAATGTCCCCGACAACGATTATGACATCAAGGGATGGGACGGCACCGTCTCCGACAAGCTCGACAAGGATACCGACGGCAAGACGGTGCTCCTAAACGCGCCGCAGGACCTGGCCCTCTTCGCCCGGATGATGGAAGCCGGAACACTGGACCCCTCCACTCCCGTGAAGCTCAACGCCGACATGGACCTCAACTCCATAGAGTGGAAACCTATCAAGAACTACGCCGGCACGTTCGACGCGCAGGGCCATACCATCAAGAACCTGAGCATGACCACTTCGGCACCGTTCATGGGGCTTTTTGACCGGCTGAAAGGAAACGCCACGATCAAGAACCTTACAATAGAGAATGTAAATATCGTGAACACTACAACAGATTCCGATACCGGAACCGGTGCAATTGCAGGAGACCCCTTTACCTCTTCTATCCAAAACGTTACTGTCAAAGGGAATATCTACATTACCGCTTACCGCTATGTAGGCGCGATAGCCGGACATAACGCATACGGCACATATACCGGTCTGACCGTCGACGCCAATCCCGGCAGCTATGTGCGTTCCACCTCTACCTCGCAGGGCCTCCTCTCCGCTCCGGCACAGTGCGGCGGTGTGATAGGTTACTGCGGTGAAGGCGGCACTGTCTTCAAAGACATCACAAGCAACATCAACGTTATTGCCGACTCTTACGGCGCAGGCGGCATCTTCGGCACGCTTCAGAGCGGCAACCAGGTGACCGGTTGCTCCTCGTCGGGCACAGTCACGCTGACCAAACCCATGAATGCAAAATATGCTCAGGCCATCGGCGGCATTGCCGGCGACTATATTCCCGGCAGCCGTATCGATGTCAACGGATGCACCTTTACAGGGACACTGAGTTCCAACGTCAACGGCACTCCGTTCACCGACTTCCTGAACGGCGGACTCGTAGGCATCTCCTACGGCGGACGTTCTGCCGGAGTGGGTGTGAACGCCACGAACCTCTACATCGACGGCGTGCAGAAACCCTATCCCGCCAACTGACAAACCTTATCAAATATCAAAAAAGCGGACGGCCTTGACACCGCCCGCTTTTTATGGAACACCCAATTATCAACCATAATATTGCATTTAACGCAATTTAACAAATCGGAGGGGTAAAACGGATTATTTTATCTAATTTTGTAAATTAAAGTAACTTAATTTAAATAATCCAACATGAAACAATCCACAACCCTGTCGCTTTTCGCCGCCGCAGCCCTTTTCGGACTTGCTTCCTGCTCGAGCGACGAACCCGCCGTCATTACCGGTAATGGCGCAGAAACTTTCACTATCTCGTTGCCTACGGAGCTTACCCGTGACTTCAACGACGGCCTGTCGGCCAAGAACCTTTACATCGCCGTCTATCCCAAAGGGGAAGGCAGTGCAACGGCGTCGCCACTGATATGCAGCTTCCCGACGGCTCTCGCCAATGAGACCCTGATTTCCGGCGCCACGTTCAACGGCCTGACCGCCAACGTCACCATCCAGCTCGTGAAAGACCAGAGCTACGACGTGCTCTTCTTCGCCGAATCTTACACCGACGGCACAGACGAGTGCCCCTACGCCTTCACTCCCGCCACACGCTCCATGAAGGTGACCTACGGCAAGATGGCCTGCAACAGCGACGCTCCCGACGCTTTCTATTACCACGGGGAAATCAAGGCCAGCGGCACGAACCACCCCATCGAGTTGCGCCGTCCCTTCGCACAGATCAACATCGGCACCGACGACTATGACACCGCCGTGAAAGCCGGCATGACCGTAACCTCCTCGGCCGTCACCTTCTCTAACCTCGCCGACACGTTCGACTTCGTCACCGGCGCCGCTACCGGCAATGCCGAGAACGTAGAGTTTGCGAACGCCGACATTCCCGCCGCCTCACAACCCTTCCCCACCGGCGCCGCAGGTCAGTACCGCTACCTGAATATGGCATACGTGCTTGTCGGCACAGGAACCGGCGACCAGGCCGTCATCAACAGCGTGCAGATGTCGCTCAACGAGGCAACGACTCCCTTTGCCACTTACACCAACATCCCGGCGAAGACCAACTTCCAAACCAACATCTACGGCTCGCTTCTCACCAACAAAGAGAACTTCACCGTCACCATCAACCCGGCCTTCGGCGGCGCGTATAACAACGGGCTGCTTGCCGTAGCCACCGAAGACGACTTCAAGGCCGCTGTTGCCGCCGGCAAAGACATCGTCCTCGCCAGCAACGTAAGCCTCACCGCTCCCGTCACCATAGAGAAACCGATGACCATCGACCTCGGCACCAAAACCCTCAATATCGGCTCACAGAGTATCACCAACGCCGCCGGCAACGACCTGACTATCCAGGGCGACGGTGCAGTAATAGGCACGGTAAGGAATATGATTCAGAACAATGGCAACCTTACCGTAAAAGGAGGCCTTTTCTCAGTATCCACTTCCGACTATTTCAAGACAGCCATCTCGAATAATGCCGGAGGCACATGTACCATCGAAGACGGCACTTTCACAAGTGGCCGTGCGCCAATGTACAATCAGGGGACTATGGTAATCAACGGCGGTTCTTTTACCACGACTTCCAATAACAGTGGCGATTCTTATATCCTTTACAATGACGTAATAGATCAAGCATCCCAGAATGCGAATATAACCGTCAACGGCGGTACATTTACCTCCTTGGGAGGCCCCGCTCTAATGATGAGGTCAAGCGGCATGCGTGGCGGCAAACTGACCTTTAACGGCGGAACAGTCTCTGCAAAGAACGGCTATGCTGTCAACGGCCAGTATTGTCCCGACATGACCATCACCGGCGGTACTTTCACCGGCGGGGGCGCCATGCAGGTCAACGCTTGCACCGTAAATATCTCAGGCGGTAACTTTATAGCCGGAAACTTCTATGCTCTCGGCCTCGACATCGAAAACTACTCAAGCACAAATTCGGTAGCCAATATCAGTGGCGGGTATTTCTTCACGACACCGAATTTCGCCACAATCTATTGTTCAAAGAGTGCCACCGCAAACATAACCGGCGGTTACTTCACCAACCTCTTCAAGGACAATAATAAGAATACCACGTGGCCGATAGCCGAAGGTTACGAAGCTGCACAGCTCACTCCTGCCCTGACGCAGACCATTGCCGGTGTACAATGCTCCTTCAACTATCAGGTAAAAGCCCAATAAACCCAATCCCACACATATCAAAGAGCGGACGGCCTTGACGCCGCCCGCTTTTTTGTGACCCTGTCACGAAAGGCGCGCAGGAAAATAGCGCAAGGTCGAACCGCGGAGTCAAGGGGGCGGAGACCTCCCGGTCTCCGTGCCGCGTCTGGTGCCGCGCCTGCCCGGCAGTATTTGTGCCTTCAGGAATCAATAATCCCAGTAGTAGTTGACGTTCCGTTTCTCCGCGAAGATACGGACATTGCCCTCTATCACATATTTTACTGCAAGGGCGTCGGCGCCGGGATTGTAGCTTATCTCAAAGAAAGTAGAACCCATGTTGTGCTGTTCGCCGCCCATGGTATAATAATTCCAGTTTGAAAACTCAACCGGAGTCTGTGTCTGGAAATAGCGCGCCATGGTGTTGTAGCGCGACTGTCCCAACAGCTTTACGAGGCGCGCCTTCAGCGCCGGCTTTTTCAGAAGGTTTATCTCGTAGGGATATTTCCCCTCCGATGATTGGAAAATCGAGTTCAGGGACGCATTGGAGGTATGCCCGCGATGCTTGGCCTTGGTGGTTTTGCGCGTCTTGGCCGCCAGCGACGACTCATGCGTGAAAAAGCCGGCTCCTCCGCAAAGGAGCGCCAACGCCGCGACCGCTAAGATGGATTTCTTCATATTCGTAGATTATTTTTATAATTCAGTGAAAGTACAAATTTACAAAATAATTTTAGATTTCCGGCAAACTTTCATCGAAAAAACTATTGTCGCATCAATTCGTGAGAGTCGGGGGTTATTGGGCTTCTTAAGCCAATGTTATTGATGTTACGGATGTGACTTATAAGATCTATAAAAGGGCCGGTGTATATGCGCCCTAAAACAACGAGAGTGAGCCGCGGGGGGCTCACTCTCTTATATACGGGCGGAGACGGTTCAGTCTTCCTCTTTCATGTTGTGGAAGACGTTCTGCACGTCTTCGTCTTCCTCGAATTTCTCAAGCAGTTTCTCTATGGATTCGCGCTGTTCGGGAGTCACCTCCTTATAGTCGGTGGGGATGCGTTCGAACTCGGCCGAAACTATCTCGAAACCGTTCTCTTCCAGATACTTCTGGATGGCGGCAAACTGGTCGAATGCGCCGTAAACGCACCATTCCTCATCCCCCTCCTCGGCTTCGAGTTCTGCCTCGAAGTCCATCAGGCTGAGTTCCAGTTCGTCGTGGTCGACGGCCTCGTTGGGCTTGATGTGGAACACGCTCTTGTGGTTGAAGAGGAACGAGAGCGAGCCGGAAGTGCCGAGCGAGCCGCCGTGTTTGTTGAAGTATGAGCGCACGTTTGCCACGGTACGCTGGTTGTTGTCGGTAGCGGTTTCCACAACGATGGCGATTCCGTGGGGACCGTATCCTTCGTAAACTATTTCCTTGTAGTCGCCGGCATCCTTTTCGGTAGCCTTTTTGATGGCGCGCTCCACGGTATCCTTGGGCATGTTGGCGGCCTTGGCGTTCTGCATCAGCACACGCAGACGCGGGTTCATGTCGGGGTCGGGGCCCCCGGCTTTTGCCGCGATGGTGATTTCTTTACCGATGCGTGTGAACGTCCGCGACATGTTGCCCCAGCGTTTCAGCTTGCGCGCTTTGCGATATTCAAATGCTCTTCCCATGTTTTATGTGTCAGGTATGTTATTTTTGTATTGTTGTTGTCTGTTATCTGAGTTCTGCGCCGAGGTTTTTCTCCAGCGCGGCTATGATTTTCTTCATCACGCCGTCTATCTGCTTGTCCACGAGTGTCTTTTCGTCGTCCTGGAGCGTCATGGCCACGGCGTAGGATTTCTTTCCTTCGGGCACTCCCTTCCCCTCGTACACGTCGAAGAGGACGACATCGCGCAGCAGCTTGCCGCCGGCTTTGCGTATAATCTGTTCCACCTGCGCGAAGCTGACGTTCTTGTCGAGCAGCAATGCGAGGTCACGCTTCACCGGGTGAGCCTTGGGGAGCGGCTTGAAGAGGGTTTCGCTCTTGGCGGCCAGTTGCATGAGCGGTTTCCACGCCAGGTCGGCGTAGGCCACGGGCTGTTCTATCTCGAAGCGTTTCAGCACCGGGTTGCGCACTGCACCAAGCGATGCGAGGCGTTTGCCCGAGCGCGTGGAGATGTCGAGGCGAACGCTGAAGAGGTCGTCGGCGCCCTGGGAGTATTGCAGCATACCTTCGGCGATGCCGAGGCGCCGCAGGATGTTCTCCACAATCCCCTTGAGGGTGAAGACGTCCATCTCGGCCGGTTTCGTGTTCCATGTGGCACGCGAGGTGTTGCCCGTCAGCCACAGGGCGAGGCGCATCTCCTCGCCGAAGGGAGCCAGCGGATGTTCCTTCGTTATCTCCTTCTTCGGGTCGAGGGCGTAGATGTTGCCGAACTCGTAGAGACGCAGGTCGGTGAGGCGGCGGTTGATATTGTGGGCCAACGATTCCAGACCCCCGTAAAGCAACGTGGCGCGCATCGTGCTCAGCTCGTTGCTGAGCGGGTTCATCACCTTGACGCACTCCGCGGCCTTGAAGGTGGAGCCTTCATCGTCATTGTAATAGGCGGCCGAGGACAGCGAGTTATTCATTATCTCGTTGAAGCCCTGAGCCGTGAGCTGCTCCGAAACCATGTTCTGCATGGCGTAGGAAAAATCGGTCATCCCCTTGTGCGAGAGGTTGGCGTGCATTTCCGAGGAGATTTCCACGTTGTTGTAGCCGTAGACGCGCAGGATTTCCTCCACAACGTCGCAGGGGCGCGTCACGTCCACACGGTATGTGGGGACGAGCAGTTTCAGCTCCTCATCCGTGCTTTCCGGCAGGATTTCTATTTCGAGCGAGGTGAGGATACGCTTGATGAGCGGCACGGGTATCTCTTTGCCGATAAGGCGGTTGCAGTAGTCTATCGAGAGCGAGACGGGGAACTTGGCCACCGGCTCGGGATAAGCGTCGGAGACCTCGCCGCAAATTTCGCCGCCGGCCAGCTCCTTGATGAGCGAGGCGGCCAGTTCGGCGGCATAGACGGTGATGTTGGGGTCGGTGCCGCGTTCGTAGCGGAACGAGGCATCAGTATTAAGGCCGTGGCGGCGTGCCGTGCGGCGAACGCGTGTGGGGTTGAAATAAGCGCTTTCGATGAAGACGTCGGTTGTCTCCCCGGTGACGCCCGAGTCGAGGCCGCCGAACACTCCGGCGATACACATCGGCTTCTCGGCGTCGCAGATCATCAGGTCGCTCTCGTCGAGGGTGTGTTCCACACCGTCGAGGGTGGTGAACTTTGTGCCCGAGGGACACGTACGCACCACTATCTTGCCGCCGGCTACGCGGTTGAGGTCGAAGCAGTGGAGCGGCTGCCCGAGGCCGAGAAGCACGAAGTTGGTGATGTCCACGATATTATTGATGGGTCGTTGTCCGGCGGCGGCAAGCAGGTTGCGCAACCATTCGGGCGACTCGGCCACCTTGACGCCACGCACGGTGACGCCGCTGTATCGCGGACAGCCCTGCTTGTCTTCCACCTCCACGGGCGTTGCGCCGTCGGAGCGGTCGGGGGCGAAGTCGGCCTCGTAGCGGAGGCGGAGCTCCGGCATACGGGCCTGGGGGTCGGTCTCGTAGCTATGGCGCGCCAGGTAGGCTTTCAGGTCGCGTGCCACGCCGTAGTGGCTGGCGCCGTCAACGCGGTTGGGAGTGAGTTCCACTTCCAGCATATAGTCGCTCTCCACATTGAAGTAGCTTGCGGCGTCGGTGCCGGGCTTGATGCCGTCCGGAAGCACCATGATGCCGTCGTGCGAGGCACCGAGACCTATCTCGTCTTCAGCGCATATCATTCCAAACGACTCCACGCCGCGCATCTTCGACTTCTTGATGACGAACTCTTTATCGCCGTCATAGAGGCGAGTGCCGATGGTAGCCACCACCACGTTCTGTCCGGCGGCTACGTTCGGGGCGCCGCAGACTATCTGCAACGGCTCGGGACCGCCCACGTCGACTGTGGTGATGTGCAGATGGTCGGAATCCGGGTGGGGGATGCAGGTCAGCACATGGCCGATTTTCAGGCCGCGGAGACCGCCCTTCACGGTTTCTACCTCCTCCACATGGTCACATTCCAGCCCCAGGGAGGTGAGAGCGGCGGCAAGTTCCTTTGCCGTCATATCGAAATCGATGTAGCGTTTAAGCCACTTTAATGATATATTCATAGCCTAAGAGTTAAATTCAAAAACAAGTGGTGGCGTGCGCCGAAACGGGACACGCCGGAGTGCGGCCTGCCGTAGTGGCACGCGCGCATTTCTTTTCAAGGTGCAAAAGTAGCCATTTTCCCGCAAACCAGCAAATTTCCCGCCCGCATTATCAATTTTTCCTCCGCTTTTAACCATCTTAGCCACAATCCCGGCCCCGCGCGGCCGCCCGGAACGCAGATATTTTTTCTGTTTTGCCTGAAAATTTTGCAGGTACGTGGAAATGTATTATCTTTGTGGGAAATACCGCTTTTGACATGAATAAGCCCCTTGTGAAATATCCCGTCGGAGTCCAGAGTTTCGAGAAACTTCGCGAATACTCTTACCTTTATATTGACAAGACAGATCTTATCTATGATCTTGTCACTTCGGATAATTGCATCTTCCTGGCTCGTCCGCGCCGCTTCGGGAAGAGCCTTTTGCTCTCAACCATTCAGGCTTATTTCGAAGGTAAGAAAGAGCTGTTCAAAGGGTTGGCAATCGAACAGTTGGAAACAGACTGGATCGAGCACCCGGTTCTGATGCTGAGTCTTGCAGCATACCGTCCCGTCAATGGCAATCTTGAGGGACTCCTCAGCTTTCAGTTCGACGAATGGGAGAAGAAATATAATATCCAATCAAATGAAACAGAATTGTCATTACGATTTCGCCAAATCATCAAGAGCGCATACGAAGCCACCGGTACGACTGTCGTTATCCTTATTGACGAATACGACAATCCCATCATCTCGACGATGCACGACATGGAACGGAGCGAAGATAACCGCCAACTGCTGAAATCCATCTACGTCAACATCAAGGACCTCGACCAATATATCCGCTTCACGATGCTGACCGGCGTCAGCCGCTTCAGCAAAATGACCATCTTCAGCGGCCTCAACAACCTCCGCGACATCT
>OGNF01003287.1_pt1 | contig 10986 bp, 10 predicted proteins | sample 1573321 | NCBI WGS metagenome assembly OGNF01 (sample SAMEA2581911, study PRJEB24529) | metagenome | biome: Human gut stool | place: China | collected 2011
CGGAGAGGATTTTCCGCGGGTTCTGTTTTCCAGACAGCAGAAAAAGGACAAGGCAAAACAGAGATAGCACAACAGGCGGGAACATCATTGAGATGTTCCCGCCTTAACTCAACTCATATATCTGCCAGAGAAAAAGAATCCATGGAACTTTTCAAGAGATTATATATTTCTTCTTTACTTAAATCCTCCAGGTGTTGACATTCTATCCATAGGATACTTGCTTCCTTCTTTTGTAAGTCTGCATAATACTGCTCCGCAAGTTTACCATAGGTATCTTCAGTAATATAATTTCCATACATATCCCAATGATCTACGCTGGTATAATTGCCATGATATACAGTCTTTTTGCACCCTAAAAGAATGCCCGTTGCTTCTCCGCCAGAAGAAATACCTGGTATTTCGCCACATCGCAGAGAAAATGACCGCTGAGTAGTAAATACCCCTCTCCAGTCGTCAGGATTGTTAATCGACCCCTCATAAATATAGTAATACACATCTTTATTTTCATCATAATAGACGGGATAAGTCTGCGGTACACCACTCATTTCCTGGTGAGGCATAAGGAGCGGAGATTCCATAAGCAATCCTCCGTGGGATAGGGCTTCTAATGTAGCCAAGGCTTCACTGGATGTACCGTTGCATACTTCTGAAAAATGCGGGTGAATAGGGTCTATTTCATAAATGGATGTAGATGTGTAATGGCCTGTCCCGTGACATTCAGAAGATATTATCTCTAGGTTCCCATCTTGATCCAAGTCTGTGACTGCATAGCCCCACCAATCCTGCTCCTCCTTAACCTGCCAGTCCGTATAGTATTCGGTGAAAGCCGCCAACTGTTTTTCTGCCTCTGTTTGTGGATTCAGTTCGTCAGACTGTGGTGTATAAGCGGAAATGGACACATCCAAAACAGGAATAGCATTTTCGTCAAAGATACCAGTATCCCCCACATCATAATAGATAATAATTTGCTCATTTCCACGAATGTATATATCACCAAATAAACCGGAAAGGCATGAATCCGGTTCACCAAAAGAACGAAGAATATCCTCGCGTTTAGTGCCGACTTCTATACTTTCAAAATCGGTAGATGTTTCTGGAAGGTTTTTATTTTCAGGAACAGGAGAGCTATTACACGCAGTCAATATAAAAGCACATGAAATCAATATAAATATAATACAGTGTCTTTTCATGTCATGTCCTCCTTGGATTGTCTTTGGTGAAACAAGTATAGCATATATCGTTATTATCATTTATTAAGATATTATGAATTTGGGTGGATGAATAGAAGATAGACAAGGGCGGAAATCAGTTCCCGCCCTTGTCCATCAAAGAATGTTCTCAATAGAAATGATAAATCCGAACACACTACCCACTTGGATAATGTAGTTCGGATTATCATTACTTGGTCCGAGTGACTGGAATCGAACCAGCGGCCTCTTGAACCCCATTCAAGCGCGATACCAAACTTCGCCACACCCGGATATGCTGTTTTGCTGAACTCAGCCTAAATAAGATAGCATATCCCGGCGCAAATTGCAAGCCTTATTTTCAAGTTTTTTTAAAAAAGCGACAAAAACTTTTTGTTTCTTCCTACATTGTTCCTTTCAGGTAACGGTAGTCCATTTTCATGATATTGCGCAGGAAGGGCGCGAGCAGTACGGCGTCCGCCGCCATCCAGGCAAAGGGATCGGCGAAGCAGAGGGCATAGACCGCCGCGCGCGGCGCATCGGAATTGACCGCGCCGCCCGCGATCAGCGGCGGCAGCAGCAGGCACACGCTCACGCGTGCGGCCAGCTCGGCCGCGCCCGCGCCGAGCACGAACTGCGGTTTGCCGATGCCCTGCACACAGTTGCGCACGACGAAGATGAAGCCGAGGAAGAGGTAGAGCGACAGGTCGACATAGAGATAGGTGTTGCCGTAGCGCATCGTCTCCGCCGTGACCTTATCGGGTGAGAGGAAGATATAGAGATACCCGCCGCCGCGCGAGAGCAGCAGTCCGGCCGCGATGGAGATGAGGCACATCGTCCAGACAATGATGAGCGCCTGCACCGTTCCTTTCTTGATGCGCGCGTGGTCGCCCGCACCGAGGTTCTGCGCGGTGAAGCTGGTCATCGCCGCGCCGAGGCCGTTGAGCGGCGTCATAAGAAGATTGTTGAGCTTGTTCGCCGCGCCGAAGCCGTTCTGCGCCGCGTTGGAGACCATTTCGCCGCCAAGCGTATCGAACTGCACGATGACGCTCTGCATCACGATGATGCCGATGGCGAGGACGGAGAACTGCAATCCGAGCGGGATGCCCTGAATGAGATGTCGCGTAACGTCGCGCCTTGTGATGCGCCAGTCCTCGCGGTGCAATCGCAGCTCGGGATACTTCAAAAAGGCGTAGAGAAAGCAGCCGAGCGTGCTGATGAGCTGCGCCGCAACGGTGGCGACGGCTGCGCCCGCGACGCCCCAGTGGAACGAGAGGATGAAGAGCAGATCCAGCCCCACGTTGAGGATTGTCGAGAAAAGCAGGAACGCGAGCGGCGTGGCGCTGTCGCCCATGCTGCGCAGGAACGAGCAGATGAAGTTATAGAAAAGCTGTGCGCCGATGCCGCCGAAGAGGATGGCGCAGTAGGTATAGGCCGCGCGGTAGACCTCCCCGCTCGCGGGCGTGACGTTGATCCACGCGAGCATGGGGTCGAGCAGCGCCAGCGCCAGCGCCGTGAGAACAGCGGTCAGCGCCGCGGAGAGGACGATCTGCGTCGCCATGGAGCGGCGGACGCCCGCGCTGTCGCGCGCACCGACAAAGCACGATGTCACGGTGCAGAAGCCCGCGCTCGCGCCGAAGGCGAACTGCAGGAAGATCATCGCGAGCGAGGTGGTGTCGTTCACACCAGCGACCTCGCTCGCCGTCAGCGTCTGACCGACAATGGCGGCGTCGCTGATGGAATAGACCTGCTGGAGCAGGTAGGAAACGATAATGGGGAACGCGAACACGAGCAGCGTCTTCCAGCACGTTCCCTGCGTGAGGTCCACGGGCTGAAAGAACGAACGAAGCGAAAACGACGACTGATGATTCATAAGCCTCACCTTTTACCACGGTGTATTTTGATGTCTTTCATACGAGATTGTGATTATAAATTTGTAGGAAAGGGTTGTCAATGTCACTTTTGTCCAAAAAAAGTGTGCGCCTCGCGCCGCATCTTTTCTCTTGCGCCAAGGGCGTAAAGGGAGTAAAATAGCGCCGAAAACAAAGGGTGTCTCCCCTTTCGGAAAGGAGCGCGGAACGCGCCATGCTTGCCTTCCTCCTCGCACCGTTTTACCTGCTTTTCAATCTCTATCTGTTCCGCCGTATCATGGGCTGGGTGCGGGCGTGGTTCCCGTGGTTCCGCAAGCGGAAGCATTGGGCCGTGCCCGCCGCGCTGTACGCCTTCTTTGCGCTCTCCTTTGTTCTGGCCTTTCCGCTGCCTGCCGGACGGCTGAAGCGCGCGCTCATGCTCATCGGGAATTATTGGCTCGGCGTGCTGCTCTATCTGCTGCTGGCAGTCCTGCTCGCGGACGGACTGCGGCTGCTGCTCGTCCACGGTCTGAAGCTCCGTTCTCTGCGCTCGGCGCGGATGCACCGCATCGCGGGCTGTCTGTGTGCGGCGGCCATTCTTGTGACCTCCGTCTGCGGCGTGATCAACGCCCGCATCGTGCGCGTCACGCCCTACGAGATCACCGTAAACAAATCTGTCGACGGCATGGAGAGCATGAAGGTCGTGCTGCTCGCCGATCTCCACCTCGGCTACAACGTGGGCCTTGCGCAGATGGAGCGCATGGTCGCGCGCGTAAACGAGCAGGATGCCGATGTGGTCGTCATTGCGGGCGACATTTTTGATAACGCCTGGGAGGCCGTGGAGGAGCCGGAGCAGATCGCCGCGGTGCTGCGCGGCATCCGGTCGAGGTACGGCGTCTACGCCGTCTACGGCAACCACGACATTGAGGAGCCTATCTTAGCGGGCTTCACCTTCCGAAGCGACGGGAAAAAGCAGAGCAGCCCCGAGATGGACGCCTTTCTCGCGTCCGCGAACATCCGTCTCCTGCGCGACGAGGCCGTGCTGCTCGGCGGCGAGGTTTATCTTTACGGTCGCCCCGACGCGCAGCGCCCGGGGCGCGGCGTCGAGGTGCGCAAAACGCCTGCGGAGCTCGTCGAGGGGCTGGACGCGGACAAGCCCATTCTGGTCCTCGACCACCAGCCGCGCGAGCTGGAGGCGCTGGCCGCGGCGGGCGTGGACGTCGATCTCTGCGGGCACACGCACGACGGGCAGATGTTCCCCGGCAACCTCACCGTCCAGCTATTTTGGGAGAATGCCTGCGGCTGTCTCCGCGTGGGGTCGATGCACAGCATCGTGACCTCGGGCGTCGGTCTCTTCGGGCCGAATATGCGCGTGGCGACCAGGGCCGAGATCTGCCCCATCACCATTCACTTTATGAACTGAAAAAGGGAAGCGGTTCAGTGAAAGCCGCTTCCCTTTTTCTTATTTTTTCTCCGGCAGCTCGTTCCAGAGTGTGAAGCCGAGGATCAGCGCACCGCCGGCGAGCTGCGGCGCCGTGACCGGCTCGCCGAGCACCGTCACCGAGACGATGACCGCCACGAGCGGGTCCATGTAGCTCAGCAGAGCGACCTCCTGCCCCGGCAGCTCGCGCAGGGCGGAAAAATACAGGCAGTAGGTCACGCCCGTGTGGAAGAAGCCCACGATGAGCAGGCAGACCCAGCCGCGCGCGGCGAGCGTCCCCAGCGATACGCCGCCGGTCGCGGCAACGTAGGGAATGAGAATGACGATGGCGGCTAAAAACTGCAAAAAGGTCCGCTGGATGCCCGCGACGCTTCGGATGAACTTATTGAGCAGAATGACCGCGGCGTAGAACGCCGCCGCGCCGAGGCCGAAGAGCACGCCCCGCACATCCGCGACGCCGCGGAGCCCCCCGACGCCGATGACCAGCACCAGTCCCAGCGTGGACATCACGAAGCAGACGATCTGCTTTCCCGTCAGCCTTTCGTGAAAGAGCAGAGGGCAGGCAGCGGTGACGAGCACGGGCGCAAAATAGTAGCTCAGCGTCGCGACGGACACGGTGGTGTAGCGGTAGGCCTCGAAAAGCAAGATCCAGTTCACGCCCATCGCCGTGCCGGAGAGGAGCAGCAGCGCAGCCTCGCGCCAATTCGCGCGCAGCGCGAGCTTCTGCCCGCTCACGAGCAGATAGCCGCCGACGAGCAGCGCCGCCATCACCGCGCGGTAAAGCGCCAGCTCGCCCGAGGAAACGGAAATGCCGCGCACGAACGGCGCAAGCGTACCGAAGATAACGGCCGCGGCTGCAAGCATCCCGCGCGCCCTCCGCTGTTCCATGAGTCCTTCCTCCCTGCGCAAAAGAATGTCATCATTATAAAGGCTTCGCCGCAAAATGCAAGCTGCGGAACGCACAAATCGCGGCATTTACTTTCACCCCGCCATCGGATAAGATAGAGGAAGAAAAAATTTTTTGCGTGTTCCGCGCGACCTTCGCGCCGCGTTTGCGGTAAATAGAGTGAAAGGAGGCGGGGCCAAATGAAGGACGAGCAGATCATCGCGCTGTATTTTGCGCGCAATGAGGATGCCATCGGCGAGACCGACAAAAAATACGGAGCGCGGCTCCTGCAGCTCGCGCAGCGCATTCTCCTCGACCAGTTTGCCTGCGAGGAGGTGCGCTCGGACACCTATCTGAAAACGTGGAACGCCATTCCTCCGCAGCGCCCGCCGGTGTTTCCGGCTTTTCTCAGCCGTTTGACGCGGCAGGGCGCCATCGACCGCTATCGCCGCGACGGCGCGCAGAAGCGCGGCGCACGGGAATATCTTCTCTCCCTTGAAGAGCTGGGCGACGCGGTCGGCGGCGAGGCGGACGAAGCGCTGGACGCGAGGCTGCTCGCCGAGAGCATCGAGCGCTACCTGCGCACGCTCTCGCCGCGCGAGCGCGGCGTCTTCCTCGCCCGCTATTTCTACGTTGATCCGCTTGCCGACGTCGCGCGGCAGTACGGCACGAGCATCGGCGCGGTCAAAAGCCTCCTCTACCGTACGCGGCAGGGTCTGCGCGCACATCTGGAACAGGAGGGCTTTACGGTATGACAAACGAACAGCTCAGCGCTTCCCTCAGCTATCTTGGCGACGAGCTGCTGGCGGAGTGCGGCGCGCGGCGGCAGAGGCCGAAGCGCTCATGGCGGACGGCGCTGATCAAGGCCGCGTGCATCGCACTGGTGCTTTTCAGCGGCATCTACGTCGCCGGACGCTTCGACTACTCGCTCGGCGCGGGCTGCGCCTCCAGCCCCGGCACGATCGCGGACGGCCGCTATTATTACCACGTCCGCCACAGCGGCGTCTGGTGCTACGATCCCGCCATGGGCACGAGCGAGCGGGTGCTCAGCACCTTCTGGTACGATGGCTACGCGGTGAACGGCTACGGCATTTACTACCTTCGGGGCGAAACGCTCTATGTGCAGGTACACGAGACGGGCGAGCGGATAAAGCTCTACACCGCACCGCAGGACTGCACGCGGCTTTTCTTCTCGCTGCTCGGCGACGGGCGCATCGACGTCCGGCTCCGCTTCAACAGCTATACCATTCATCAGGACAAAGTCCCAACCGACACAGAGCCCAATGTACCGTCCTGGAGCTATAATGACACCATCGTCTGGAGCGAATACCTGCTCGACGGCAGGACCGGCGAGCTGCTGGAGGTCCGGCAGGAGTACGCATCCTCCGGCGCGGGCTTCGAGCAGTTCTATGAAAACACGCACCTCACGTTCGGCGGGTACGAATTTACCCTCGTGCCGAGCGGTCAGCGGGCGGACGGGGTCGCCCTCTACCGGCTTCTCCGCGACGGCGAGGACGTGACACCCGAGGGGACGCTGTTCGATCAGGGCTTCTTCGTGCTCCGCGGCGGCCAATACGCTCTGGTCGAGTGTGTGAGAGGCGGAAAGCTGACACACAATATGCTCTGCCTCGGTGCGGACGGCTCGGTCACAACGCTGCGCTGCCCGAACACACGCAGCTACGTCGCCGCGGCAGACGGGTTCGTTTTCTACGACCAGTACGAATGGCAGCTTGCCGAACAGCGGTACGTCGGCGTCGGTTGCCATGACATCGCGACCGGCGAGGAATGGCTCCTCACCGTCGACCGCACGGACCTCACGCGGGAGCTCTACGACTACACGACCGACGGGGTCTATCTCTACGCCTGCGCGCCGTGGAGCAGCGCGCACACGGTCTGGCGGCTCGTCTCCGACGAGGACGGCAGGCCCGCCGCGCTGGAATACGTTGACACGGTGGACCCCGCGCGGCATTGAGGCAGAGGAAACGGCAGCAAAGAGGGGGAGCTTCCATCAGGAAGCTCCCCCTCTTTTTGCGCGCACGGCGCGTTATTCCTTTTTCTGCGCGTCCTCCGCGCCGTTCTTCTCCTTCCGCTCGCGCAGAATGCGCCCCACGCACACGAGCGCAAGGAACGCCCACAGGGCGATGCCCGCCGTCCAGCCCTTGAGGTAGCAGCCCACCGCCATCAGAATCGTAAGCGGCAGAACGATATACAGCGTCCGAATTTTGATCATGGTTTCTTCCTCCCTGTTATTCCAGCTCGTCGAGCGTCATGGAAAAGCTCTCCGCGCAGTGCTCCATAAAGTAATCCAGCTCGGGCAGATGCATCGCGTCGAGCGCGGCGCGGGTCTGCTCGGCGGCGCGGCGAAACTCCGCGTTGCCCGCCTTGAGCTCCTCGACGCACTTGATGTAGGCGGATAGCTTGTCCGCCGCCTTGACCAATTCGAGCACCTCGCCGTCCGCGCAGTCGAGCACGTCGTCGTAGTCCGGCCTGAGCTCGTCGGGCAGCATGGCAAGGAGCCGTCCGCAGGCGACCGCCTCGACCTTCTTGTAGGCGTCGCGGATCTCGGGCGCGTAATACTTGATAGGCGTGGGCATATCGCCGGTGATGATCTCGCTCGCGTCATGGTAGAGCGCGACCGCGGCGACCTGTCCCGCGTCGATCTGCCCGCCGTACACGCGGTTTCGGATCACCGCGAGCGCGTGCGCGAGCACCGCGACCATGTGGCTGTGCTCCTGCACGTTTTCGGAAAAGGTGTTGCGCATGAGCGCCCAGCGCGTGATGTAGCGCATCCGCGCGATGTAGGCAAAAAAGTGGCTTTTCATGTCTCCTCCGGTTCCCCGCGCAGGCCGTCGCCGTCGACGGCGGTGATGCGCACGTTTTGCACGGTGTTATGTAACCCTTTCATCCCCACCGTGACGGGCATATAGTTCGGCGCGTGACCGACGCTGCCCTCGCCCCTGTCCTGCTCGAAAAGCACAGGAAAGGTCTTTCCCACGCAGCGGGCGAGATAGCCTTGGTGCATCCGCTCCGCGACGGCGGCGGCGCGCGCCGCGCGCTCCTCGCGCACGCTCATGTCCACCTGCGCCATCGCCGCGGCCTTCGTGCCGGGGCGGATGGAATAGGGGAAGATGTGCATGGCGGCGAAGCCGCACTTTTCAATGAAGGCGAGCGTCTCGCCGAACTCCTCCTCCGTCTCCTCCGGAAAGCCGGTGATGAGGTCGGTGGTGACAGCGGGGTCGTCGAAATATTCGCGCAGCAGCTCCACAGACTCATAATACCGCGCGGTGTCGTACCGGCGATTCATGCGCCTGAGCGTCGCATCGCAGCCGGACTGCATCGAGAGATGGAAGTGCGGGCAGAGGGTCGGGAGCTTTTTCGCCCGCTCGCAGAATTCCCGCGTCACGGTGCGCGGCTCGAGCGAGCCGAGGCGAATACGCATCTCCCCGCCCTCGCGGGCGATAAGCTCCAGAAGATCGATGAGCGTCGTGCCGTCCTTGAGGTCATGGCCGTAGGAGGAAATTTCGATGCCTGTGACCACAAGCTCACGGTAGCCCTGTGAGCGCAGGGCGCGCACCTGCTCCGCCGCCTTGTCCATCGGCAGCGAGCGCACGGGGCCGCGCGCGTAGGGAATGATGCAGTAGGTGCAGAAGTTCACGCAGCCGTCCTCGACCTTGAGCATCGCGCGGGTGCGGTTCGCCATGCCGCCCGCCGGCAGCACCTCGAACGTGCGGCGGCGCAGCGCGTCGTCGATGTCCGCGACCGTCTCGCGCGTTTTCACGGCCTCCTCCAGCCGGTCAAGGAATCGCGCGCGGTCGTTCGTGCCCATCAAAAGATCGATGCCGAGGCTCTTCGCCTCCTCCTCGTGCGTCTGGACGTAGCAGCCGCAGGCGGCGACCACCGCGTCGGGACTGTTCTTCTTCGCGCGGCGGATCATCTGGCGCGACTTCTTGTCGCTCACCGCCGTGACCGAGCAGGTGTTGATGATGTAGGCATCGGCGGGAGACTCAAAATCCACCAGCTCGTGCCCGCGGGCGGTCAGCTCCTGCTCCATCGCCTGCGTCTCGTATTGATTCACCTTGCAGCCCAGGGTGTAAATACCGATCTTCATGCTTTCTCCTTGCTTTTCGTGGATTTTCCGCATATAATCATACCATGTTTTCGCTTGATTGCAAGTGCAAAGAAAGGAATGCTTTGCTATGATCTATCTCGACCATGCCGCCACCACGCCCGTCGCGCGCGAGGTGGCGGATACGATGTACGATGTTTTACTAAACGGCAGCGGCAACCCCAGCTCGCAGTACCCTTACGGCGCCGCCGCGAAAAAGCGTCTGGAGGCGGACCGTGCGGTCATCGCCGCCGCGCTCGGCTGCAAGCCGGACGAGCTGTATTTTACCTCCTGCGGCACGGAGAGCGACAACTGGGCCATCCGCCTTGCCGCCCACCAGAACCGCCGCGTCGGAAAGCACATCATCACCACCGCCGTGGAGCACAGCGCCGTGCTTGAGCCTTGTAAACAGCTGGAGCAGGAGGGCTATACCGTCACCTATCTCGCGCCCGACCGTCAGGGGAATATCACCGCGCAGCAGGTCGCGGACGCGCTGCGTGAGGATACGGCGCTCGTCTCCGTGATGCTCGTGAACAACGAGACCGGCTGTGTGTTCCCCGTCGGCGAGATCGCGCGGCTCCTGCGCGAGCGCGGCTCCAAGGCGCTGCTGCACACCGACGCCGTGCAGGCGTTTTTGAAGTTCCCGTTCCGCGCGGATACGCTGGGCGCGGACCTCATTTCCGTCAGCGGACACAAGCTCAACGCCCCCAAGGGCGTCGGCGCGCTTTACATCGGCCCGCGCTGCCGCGCGGTGCGTCCGCTGCTCGCGGGCGGCGGACAGGAGCGCGGCCTGCGCTCGGGCACCGAGGCCACGGCGCAGATCGCGGGCTTCGCCAAGGCGGTGGAGCTGCGGCTGGAGGGCTATGAGGAAAAGCTCGCCCGCATGGCGCAGCTCAAGCAGTACGCGCTCGAGCAGCTCCTCACCATTGATGGCGTGGTGCGCATCGGGAACGGCGACGCCCCGCATATCCTCTCCGTCTCGCTCGTCGGCTATCCGAGCGCGAACGTTGTCACCGAGCTCGGCGCGCAGGGCATCTGCATCTCCGCCGGCTCGGCCTGCCACCGCGGCAAGCTCAGCCACGTCTACGCCGCGATGAAGCTCAACAAAAGGACCGCCGCGGGCGTGCTGCGCGTGAGCTTCGCGCCCGAAACGACCAAAACGGACGTCGACGCGCTCGTTTCCGCTCTCCGCAGGCACAGGGAAACGCGCTTTCCCATGCTGTAATTTTTCCATTCGAGGTCGCTCATGTTCTCCTATCTTCGTCAGCCCGAGGGCTTTTACCGACGGCTTTTTCTGCTCGCCCTGCCCATCATCGTGCAGAATCTCATCACCACCTCGCTCGGCTTCCTCGATACCTTCATGGTCGGTCTGCTCGGCAGCGAGCAGATGTCCGCCGTCACGGTAGCGAATGTGCCCATCTTCATCATCCAGCTCATCGTCTTCGGACTGCAGAGCGGGTCGAGCGTGCTCATCAGCCAATACTGGGGCCGCGGCGACCGCGAGAGCATCAACCGCG
>OGNF01003288.1_pt1 | contig 10986 bp, 9 predicted proteins | sample 1573321 | NCBI WGS metagenome assembly OGNF01 (sample SAMEA2581911, study PRJEB24529) | metagenome | biome: Human gut stool | place: China | collected 2011
GCTTTACATGAAATTTACGCTCATCCTTATGGCAGCTTTCCGGATTAACCTCAAGAGGATTCACATAAAAGAAGCTCTTACCATCCAGTGCCATACCACTTAAAATTCCGTTATACAGAGCACGCTCCATAACATCCGCATATTTTGCCTTCGGTGCAATCTCCAGCATTCTTCTTGCAAAGAAAACAAGACCGATGGATGCACAGGTTTCCGCATAAGCAGTATCATTCGGCAGGTCAAATGGGAAGGAAAAGGCTTCTCCGATATGTGTTCCTCCAATGCCACCTGTTACGTACATTTTCTGATTGGTAATATTATCCCACAGTGTTTCACAAGCCTTATAGAGTGTCTCATCTCCTGTAATTCTTGCAATATCAGCCATTCCGGAATACAGGTACACGGCACGAACTGCATGTCCCACTGCCTCATCCTGCTGACGAACCGGTAAATGTGCCTGATGATACAGATAGCGCAATTCATTCTTTTCTTTCTCTGTAAGCTTCAGGTTCTGTTCAATATCAAAGTAATACGGCCGTGTTCCTCTCTCATTAATGAAAAACTCACTTAACTGAAGATAACGTTCCTCACCGGTTACTTCATACAGGCGCACCAGTGCCATCTCCGCAATTTCATGTCCCGGATATCCCTTGCATTTTCCTTCCTCCTCACCAAAATAATTGGCAATATAATCCGCAAAGCGTTCTGCTGCCTTTAACAGCTTATCCTTACCGGTTGCCTGATAGTAAGCAACTGCTCCTTCTGTCAGATGACCAAAGCAGTAAAGCTCATGATTGTCCTTCAGGTTAGTAAAAATCTTGTCCTTGCCATTAATAATATAGTAGGTATCCAGATATCCGTCATCCTGCTGCGCCGCACAGACAATATCAATCGCCCCGTCTGCGATTTTCTCAAGCTCCGGATCCGGATACTGTGTCAGGGAATAAGCAACCGCTTCAATCCATTTTGAAAAATCACTGTCCTGAAAGACAAACCCATAAAACTTGTCTTCCAGATGTTCCGGATCCTCCGGAAGTGCTTCAAAGCCACGGAAGGTATATTTCGGTTCTTCATACGCCTTTCCTAACCGGTGTTTTTCCTGATTCATTTTACCTGCAATCTTAAAGTTACGCATACAATAGCTGGGTGCTGCATCCTTTACCCTGTCATTTAATGCCTCCCACTGATAAGGTATAACCTCTTTCCTTACAAGCTCCATCTCCTTTTTCCAAAAGGAATCGGTGATCTTCAGGCTTCTTAATGATAATGGGGAATTGTTTTCTACCTTGTTCATATTCTCTTCTCCTTTATAGTTCCTATTATTTATTACAAGCTGGCAGAAGACTGGTAATCTCCTGCCAACCCGGTTATCCTTTTTAAATTATTGTGACTGTTCAAAATACACTAAATCTTATTGTACTTCAAGTAAAGAAGCCATTTTTTTATATTTCAGTATTATCGTAATAACCCGTGAAGCTGTCTGCTCCTGTTCCGTCAGCAAACACGGCAACCGGAAGTCCGATATGGGAATAGCTTGTGAAGTCAACACCGGACTTATTATTCAGAATATGTGTAACCGTTACAGAGAACGGATTATAGGTTCCATAAAGAACATATTGTTCCTGTGTATAATCATCTGCCGTAACATCGGACATAATCAGATCGTATGCATCCCGGAGACGCTGAACCTCATACTCGGTAAGAACCAGACGGTCACCCTCTTCTCCGGAGAGCTTAAGTCCAAACAGCTTTTCCACATCCTTCATGGCATCTTCAAAGCTGGTTCCGGCTTCCTTATAACCATTTACATACTGTTCGTCAAACTGTGCGTAAGAAATGGCACCAATAAACAGAAAACATATTTCGGTGCTTTTGCTGTTTCTTCTTGCGTCTGAGTTTCTGCAGATACTTCTGTTACGATTGTTTCCTGCTCTGTTGCTGCTGTACTTTCTGTCTGTGCCGGTGACGGTGACTCAGAAGAAGTCTGGTCTGCTGCAGGTGCTCCGGAGCATGCTGCCATAGACATTGCCATTACAACAGCAAGCATACCCTTCATCATACTCTTAATTCTCATAATCGTTTCTCCTCTCTGAAACATGTTTTGTTTTTCCTCTGCTTCACTATACAATACCGTTGTAAAAACCAATGTCCAAAGTAGGAAAAATTTGAGTAAATTCCGACACTTATTTTATGCAGTTCTATCTTTATGAGATTTCATCAACATCATAATACTTAAAATCCCGGAAGCAGGCACTTCCTCCTGTTTCCTCTGCCGCATAGCAGAACAGACCAAACCGGCAACCAGTAAAATGATCCAGTTTGAAGTACAGCTTATGCACGGTTCCGATGGGTAGCCAGTCTCCCTTATTTACCCGGTAATAGCAGCGTGCTTCATCCTTCATGTTACAGAAATCTGCTTCAAGACGAAAATCTATCTGGTGTGATTCAACAACAGTTCCTTCCGTCATATCCAATATACCATCTTCTTTTTTATCCAGCATAAGGACTTCATATTTTCCATGATGTTTTGTAATGCCAACTGCAGCATAACAGCTCTGCAACGCACACAAACCTGCGACATCGCCCTCTTTCAATGCAGAAGCATCAACAGTAACCTCAGCTGCGCAGGACGGATAACTCATCCTTTGCGTAAGCGTATTTACTGCCTGTGTAAGCTCTGTACAAACTTCCCGTGTTGTAATTGTATAGGTTCCCTGCAATGCATCCAGATGATAGTACCGTGGATCTGGATCATGATTAAACTGCCAGCGCGGAAGCAGCCCATTACAGAAATCATCACTTCCCACTAATGGCTGATAAATATATCCTGGTCTGGTACTGTGAACCTCTATTTCTTCCGGCACATGTCCGTTCTGTCCAAAAAACGGAAAATGATCCTTCCAGGTAACCGGAAGCAGAATAGGAATCCGTCCAACTGCTCCGGAATCCTGAAACAGCATTGCATACCACTTTCCATCCGGCGTATCCACTATTCCTCCCTGTGCCACGCCCTGTCCACAATATCCACGATCATCACAAAGTACATCTCCACCCGTGAATTCTCCTTCCAGAGAATCACTGTAAAAGCATGCTTCCGTCCGCATCCAGCGGTCTCTCAGGGAATGAACCAGAAAAATATAATAATAGCCGTTTATTTTTTGAATATGAGAACCCTCATAGCCTAGCTCCGGGTTCTTATGATCACTGACTAAAAGACGATGTAATCCGTCCTTCTTTGGTGCAGTCAAATCTTCATTCAATTCCGTAATCCAGATTTCATCATTTCCATATACAATATAGTTTCTGCCATCCTCATCAAATAATAAAGAGCCGTCATGATAAAAGCCTTCTATCAGCTGCTTTTTCCATGGACCATCTATTTTTTCCGAAGTATACAAATAAGTCTTACGGGTATCATTTGCCACAAAGCAGATACAAAATCGGCCTTCATGATAGCGCAGGGAAGCTGCCCACATGCCCTGTCCGTAAATATTCTGACCGCTTTTCAGTTGCTGCGCATCCGTATGATCCAACGTCTCATAGACATAAGTCACATGCTCCCAGTGCACCAGATCAAAAGACTGCAGAATCTCACAGCCCGGCATAAAGTGCATGGTTGTGGATACCATATAATAGGTGTCTTCTACGCGGATCACGTCCAGATCTGGATAATCCAATCTTGTTATAGGATTTACATTCATTGTTTATTCCTTTCTGTTTTATCTCCATATTCTTTCTTTGTTCTATTCTATTTTTACTATTTTATCTTTGTTTCTTATCCGTCTGCCTTTTCAACTCTTCTCTGCCCCATTTCACTATTGCTAATATCACAATCTCACAGTAAAATATAATAATCGAAAACGATCCTGCACCATGTTATTCATCAGAAATTTCCGGTTTGCACAGATTTACCGGGAATAAACAGAAGGAGACCAGCATGAAGGAAAACCGTTTTGTCACTTTCATTATACAAGCTTTATAAATCTTTTCCAATATCCTCAAGCTCTTTCATAGCATCCTGATTTTTAGAAAGCTCATCCTTTGCTGTTGCATAATATGACTTCTGGAAAAGCAAATCCCATGAAAGATATTTTGCCATACAGTCAAACTGCTTATCAATCAACTCATACTGGATACTGTCAACTGGAGAACCGCCTACAACAATCGTGCCAACTTTTTTATTTTTTAACTGCATTCCCCGGCAATAACACTTATCAATGATAAGTTTCAATTGTGCTGACATTCCCCACCAATAAACCGGTGTTGCAAAAAGGATCATATCTGCGGCAGCAATTTTATCAATTGTAGGATTTGTATCATCCTTATCTACACATCCCTTAGAACATTGACAGGCACCACAGCCCTTGCATGGTGCAATATTAAGTTTGTCAGGTTCAATGATTTCAATTTCGTTTTTTTCAGATGCTCCTTTTACAAAAGCCTCAATCGCTGTAAGAGTGTTTCCTTTTCTTGCACTTCCATTTATAATGATTACTTTCATCTCGCAAAGCCTCCATTCTGCTTATCATATAAGCAAATAAGTTCTAAATAATAATTTTTCTCACATAGGCACATTATACCATAGTAAACATGCCTATGCGATAACATTTACTGCTTCTTCCGATATGAACTCGTCTTCTCCACAGTTACCTCTGGATAGAAGTAAGTAAGAATCGTTGCTTTGGGAACGCCTGCAGCAAGAGCTTTCTTCACTTCCTCTTTCTGCTCCGGCGTATATGACCAATGCAACATTCGGTTTGTGATAGTATCCTCCCACTTAGGCTTCAGATACCTATGTTCTCGAGACGTTTGACCGTTATGTAAAAATGGACAGACTCCCTCTTACTGATATCATCTCCATTGACGAAGTCTGCCTTGATCTTGACCCACATTGTAGATACGCACTGGTTATTCAGGATTTCTATACCGGTAATCCGATTGATCTACTAAGTACAAGAAGAACAAATGATACCGAACCATACTTTATGGCAATCCCTTTGGAAGAACGTGCACGCGTTAGATATCTTATCTCAGATATGTATAACCCCTACATCAACTGGGTCAATCGGTATTTTCCTAACGCTGTTTCGGTTGTTGATTCATTTCATGTAATCCAATGGATTACTCACAAAATTGATAATCATATCAGAGCTTTGATTAAACATTTTAAGGCACGTGACCGAGAAGCATATATAACGAATGGTGGAATCATCGATGAACACACATACATTCCTGTCTCAAGGGAAGTATATCTCTTACAGAAATATCGTTGGTTAATTCTCGCCAACAATTCTTCCATCACCTATCACACCGACTTAAGGATGGATTCACATTTACATTGCATGATGAACACCTACGATTATGAAGACTGTTTATTCATGATTGATCCGGATTTAAAAGAATTGCGCGATTTAAAAGAACTGTATGTCCAATTTAACACTCGAAATGCAGGCAAGCCAATGGATGCTCGTATTGAACCCGATGAACTGATTGGAAAGTATCTTCACTGTAACCAAGTCATGTTCCGCGATTTTGCTAACCTTCTGATCCGAAACCATGACTATATCATTAACTCATTCGTGATGGTAGAAAAACATGGCCCCGGAAAAATTTATAGCAGCCGCCTCTCAAACGGTCCCATTGAATCGCTCAACAGAAAAGCCAAAGATTTGAAACGTCTTGGCAGAGGATATCGAAATTTTGAACATTTCAGGACACGATTTCTTTATGCCACTCGAGACAACCCTGTTATAAATGCAGTTACTGATTACAATCCGGTAAGCTACTTTGATATGGAAAACTAAATTTCATTGCAAAAAACGCAAAGGGGCTGCCGATTTACTTTCGGCAGCCCCAGAGTTTATTATTTTGATGTCAATACTTCCAGAGCATGAGGAATGCAGGCGTCCCAGATCTCCCAAGTATGCCCTCCGGGCAATTCTTCCCATGTGACATCTGCACCGATCGACTGTGCCAAATCACGATAGAGCACATTGTCCCGATAGAGGAAATCCTCTGTTCCGCAACAGTGATAGATTTTCGGGAGCCGCTCTGGATGCTCACTGAATTGACGCATGAGCGCCACAACGTCATTTTCGCTGCCCTTGTATTGCTCCGTACTCCCAAAGGCATCAAGGAAGAAAGGATTCCGGAAATTCATGGGATCCGGCGTCCCCTTGAGTTCATCACCGCTGTCCACTGCGCCGGAGAAGATGGCAAGACCTGCAAACATTTCCGCCTTGCGCAGAGCCAGCTTCGTAGCGCAGTAGCCGCCCATGGAAGCGCCCGCGACAAAGTTATCCTCCCGTTTCTCTGAGAGAGGGAAGACGCTGCGAACATAAGGGATCATATCCTGCGTCATCCAAGTCCAGTACTGCTGACCGACGCGCAAATCGGTCAGATAACTGTTTTCATATGAGACCGCGACCACGGCCAACCCATAATGCTCAGCATAGCGAGTCACAGAAGATTTATAGATCCATGCCCGGCAGTCCTCCAGACCGCCATGCAGAACAAACAGGGTGCGGAACTTCCCTTCCGGATTGCGAATAGTTTTCTCCGGGCTTTCTTCTGGGATCGCGACAAAGAAGTCGATGTTTCTGGCGAGAATCCCAGAGTAATAATTGCACTCAAAAAACGCCATCTCTCATTCCTCCTCTCTTTTCAGACCTGCAATCTTTTTCTGCACCTCCACCATTTCTTCCTTTGTGATGGGAGTATTCTTCAGGGCAATCAAGGTCAGAACCCAGCCAATGATAGGCACAACATAGACGAGGAAGGTGCCCATGATGACAATCGGCATAGTCTTCGAGTCAGTTGGCTGTGGCGCCGTTGTGGTGTATCCTATCATAGCAACACAAGCTGTAGCGATTAACGCGCCCAGAGAAGAGACCAGCTTGTCAATAAAGCCGTAGACGCCCGAAACCGTACCGGGCATATAGTTGCCGGAACGGGCCGCCTCATAGTCGACCACGTCGGCGAGCATGGAGCTGGTACCCGTGCTGACCGCCACGCGCAGACCATTTGCCAGCAGCGTGAGCACAACAAAGGCAACCATTGCGACGGGGTGCGCCGCAATCGCGGTATGCGCGCTAAAGAACATTAGCAGAACAAAAATCAGGTTGACATATATGCAAATCCTTGTCCAGAAAGTGATAGAATCGCGGCTGCCGTGCTTGCCAGTGTATTTGGCGCTGACAAAAGCAAAAATGAAAGAAGGAATAATGGCAACCATGTTCAGGAACGCGCTGAAGGCCATGTTGCCGACGATGATACCGTAAAGAACGGTGCTGATAATGGCCTGGTTGGTAATCTGCATAGCCAGCTTGTCGGAAGTCGCAGCGATAACAAAACGCTGCAGAGCGGAGTTATGTGCAATGAGATTAAGCATGGTTTTGGGGCTGACATGCTGGCTCTCAGATTTCACAAAGTTCTCCGGTCTATCGATCGGAGAAATGCCAATCATGCAGAGCACAAGGAATAAGAAGGAAATTGCGATCATTAGCTTCGCGACGATTCCCAACAGTTCAAGCGTATACTCGTTGCCAAACCGAGGCAGCAGGACGACGGCAACAGCCATCGATGTAACAATAGCGATAATGTATGTATAGATAGTATTCCATACGCCGACCATAGGACGCTGCTTCGGGTCGTTGGTGATAACAGGAGAGATCATCTGACCAGCCATGTTCTGCATGGTATATCCGATGTAATAGAGAAGATACAGTACCATAAAGAGCAGGACAGAATGTCCCCTGCCGCATGCCCATTGATACAAAGCCATGATAGAAACCGACTCTAAAAGCCAACCCATGGACATAAAGATGCGCAGCTTACCGAATTTTGTGTTGACCCTATCCACCAGCAGAGAAACGAGCGGATCCGTAATACCGTCAAAAATTCTGGCAATCGTCATCAGCGTTCCCACCAGAAGAATAGGAATACCGAATCCCAGATTGGCCGCATAGCTGACATACCCGATTGCGCTGGTGAAACATCCGATCGAAGCCGCATGCGACATGGCAAGAATCAGTCTTGCGTTGGATACCTTGCGATACTGCACGCCGTCTGTGTTGATTTCCCGTGTCTTTGCTTTCATTGCATAACCTCCCAAACTTTATTTGTTTTAACCGGAATCACAATACACTGCCAGATCCCGGGATGATACAATATGTATTCTCAAGAGCAGGCGAAGGGAAGTGGCTACCCCTGTATAGCAGTGTTCGATTGTTTCTACTGTATGTATCTTATCAAAAAAAAAGCGAAAATATACACGCATTTTTTCAAAAAAATGTCGTATATTTTCGCTTCTGTTTTCGCTTCTGTAAATTTAGTCGCGATGCCTATCCGCGTATACCCCCAGTCCTGGAGCGCCGGTACTGCAGAGGTGTCATACCGTATTTTTTCCGAAAGCAGGAAATGAAATGAGATTCCCCCGCATATCCTACGGAATAACCGATCTCTGAGACATCCATATTCGTTGCAAGCAACAGATCCGCCGCCCGTTCAAGGCGCATATTCTGGAGTAGCTCTGAAAAGCCCTTTCCGCTGCGCTTTTTGATATACCTGCTGATGACGGAATCGGAGCGATGAAAATTCTTTGCCAGCTCCGCCAAGGTTACTCTCTCCATATGCTCCAGCATATATCTGCGAATCTGATACATTTCTTCGTTTTGATATTCGCAGACGTCAAAGATATGCTCCTTTGTAACAACCTCTGCGAGGTGGTAAAGCAGGGCTTCTGTAAAATGTGCGCACTGTTTCCGGGAAACGAAAGTATTGTTTCCATTCTCTTTCCAGATCAGAGCCAGAATCTCCAACACTGTTTCATCCAGCATTCCATCGAGGATGACGCATTCGCGAGCGCCCTTTCCGTAAAGAGAATTTTTGAAGTAGGAGGATATGGGAAACTTGCTGGATAGAATATCCTTAAAGGTTATTTCAAACGTGGAAAAGCGGATCTCCAGATCTACAATAGTCGAACCGTCAATCGGTTGGGTGATGTGTGATGTCTGCGGAGGAATCAGGACGATATCGCCCTTTTTCAGATATATCTGATTCTTGCCGGGATTGTGAATCGCGGAACCGTCCACAACGCATTCAATCTCAAAATAGCTATGCTGGTGCTCCGTCATCTCGAAATAGCGGTTGGCCGACCAAATATTGACATCCTTTCCTTCCTCAAAAGCCAGAGACTCTCTGGAAAAAATGTCGATCAGGTCTGCCAGTCTGCCGGTCTCAAGCAGGACATTCAGGTCCTCTTCTGACATCACATCTTCCAGCATCCCCCACATTTCCAGAAGAGCTTTGATTTCTTCTATTGTGGGATTGACCATATAGTGCCCGTTGCGCAGATAAAAATCTCTGCAGAAGGAGTCCACCTTCGTCAGAGTTGTCATTTCCTGATAGACATCATTCAACATACAGCATACTCCTCCTAATTAGGAAATCATCAGAGCTTTTTCAAACAAGCCAAAAGTTTCTCAACGGTTCACAGCAAAACAAACTGCAGAAAACCAATCAATCGAACATATCTATATAGTGCGTGTGTCATTTATTATATTATACCATATCGCGTCAATACATGAATCAGAGGAATCACGGAAATCAATTTTCAAGATGTTTCTAATGTGGTATTATAAAACCATGAAAATTATAGAATATTCTGAAAATTTAGAAGCTACAACTGAACCTGATGGTTATTTCTATTATATTATGGGCTTCTTTTCGGTCTTGAGAATACCAGCCAGATACATCAGTGGGCAACAAACGATGCACTGCCTGCTTGCTGTGCATTTTAGGGAAGATTTTTCTGTGTTATAGATGGAAATGTCCAACAGAATCTGAACATGTTACCCCCAGTTGTATGTATGAGCACTTAAACATGATAAACACTGGCTTTATGCGCTAATACATGTTTTGTATGCAATGTATGTGCGAAACTCCTTTTAGGAGTGATAATCCACCTTATACCCAATTTTTTTATGAAGTCGCATGATGTATTCTCATAAATGTAAGGACGACATGACCGGTCAAAAGTTCTTATAAACCTACAAATTGATAAGGAGATTTATAAGATGAATAAGAAACCAATAACAATTGTAACAGATTTTGAAGCAGAGTACATGGAGCGTATCCAGAACTATACATTAAAAGATTTGGCTGATAAGTTTGGAATGCAGTACAGTATGAATACTGTCGATTGTATTAACCTGTATATTTCTTTCATCCGCCAGATAATTATAAAATCCCCTAACATCTGAACGCTTCAAATCAACGAGCCTGCTCTTGCCAAAATCTGGTTCAACAAACATGGTGTACATGTATTTGTAATTAGAGAATGTATTATCCTTAAGACCTCTCTTAAGCTGTACCCAACTATTATACAAATCATTGATGGTAAGATTATTATTATCCGCTCTGACACCATCTAAAACATCTCGAAGCACATCCAATTCTTTTTCTCTTAATTCCTCAAGAGTAACTGCACTAATAGAGTGCCGACCGCCTCGCTTGTCTCTCCATTTGAACTCGTAAGTTCCGCTACTTCTCTGGTATTCGCCTTCTTTCAAAACTCTATTTTTATTGTCTTTTGTACTGATTATTATTCTAATGATAGTCACAATCTTGCTCTATATATAAACAATAAACGAGGACGAACCGAAAAAGCTCAATTATTCATGGTTACTGCTCTCTATAAAAATTTAAAACCCTTTTACACATGGGGCGATTCAATATCTAAAAAGAAAATTCAGAATAATTATGTTTCATTACCAGTAGATTCCAACAAGAACTTGGATTTTGATACTATAGATGATAGGTTTTCTCTCTCATTGGCTGTCCCTCCATCTTTCAAATGTATTTTTGATTATCTCTACATCTTCCTCTGTATCAGAAGAAATAAATATATGTACGTTCTGAAAAGCTCTTTTTAGGCTGTCGGCATAATCCAGTTCAGTGCCTTTCATCGGCAGTTTAATCAGTCTTATT
>OGNF01003289.1_pt1 | contig 10986 bp, 6 predicted proteins | sample 1573321 | NCBI WGS metagenome assembly OGNF01 (sample SAMEA2581911, study PRJEB24529) | metagenome | biome: Human gut stool | place: China | collected 2011
CTTTTTGTCCCATTTACCTTAATTTTGATCTTCGTTATTGCCTTTACTCCGAAAATCATTCTCTGTTTTTTAGCACCTCGGCAGGTGTTATCTTACCGAGCTTTCTCACGAGAATAGCGGTTATAACATAGTAAACAGCCATTACTCCGACAAAAATTATCGGGTAAACATAGAACGGGAAAACGAGGTTTATTCCGCTTGTGACATTCGGGATAAACAGCGGAAAAACCTTATCGATGATAAGCTTTGAAATCGGTATTTCGATAAGCGCACCGACTGCGATGAGCAGTGCATTTCCGTTGAGATAAAGCTTTTTCACGTCCTTTGTCTTGTAGCCGAAAATCTTCACGAGCGAGATACCGAATGAAGCGCGCTCGACCATAACATTCAGCATAAGGAACATAACTGCAAAGAAAATTATTATCGCGATAATGATAAGCATAACTATCATCGACATCATAAGCTCTGTGAAGACAGCCGCCGAGCGTTCGATATCGGTCTTTGTAGTTGTGCCGTAAAGTCTGCCCTCATCGATATCAAGCGGCTTGTCGGAAAGCAGACAATTGTAGTAATCATCGTCCTCGCCGAAAAGCTCGCGCATACTGTCGATATCCATAAATACCGCAAGTCCTGCACTCTCGCTGCAGACATCGGCAACGGTGAAAGCATAGTCCATTGAGTTTGCGCTGTCGGTGAGGATAAGCTTATCTCCCGTTGTAACTCCGTAACGCTCAACGACCGATTTGCTTGCGGTGATAAGGCTCTTGCCCTTGTGAATTTTAACATTGTAGTATTTGTTGTCGCTGTCGATGCCCATTATCGTTACGTCAAGATTATATCCGAGCTGTTCCTTTGAAAGCGACTTTGCAAAGCAGGCTTCGCCGCCCTCGGGGACTTCCGTTTCGGGATATTTCAGCGTGTACATATATTCATATTTCGTATCGCGGATAGTGTCTTTTCTAACATTTTCGCAGAGGTAATAACAGTCAACGCCGAGCATAAGAACGAGGAGTGAGAAAAGCATACTTAAAAGAACAGTTATGCTCGTGCGCATTTCGCGGAGCATCTGTCTTATCCGGAATCTGCGGATAAAGTTCCTGCTCCTGATCTTTACACTGCTGTAGCGCGCGGTCTTCTGCTCATTTCGTATAAGCGAAAGCGCAGTCTGCGAAAGGCGCTTGTTGATGACGAGCGTATTCACGATGACAGAAATGACGGGCGGCACCACAGCGCTGTAGATCATAAGGTAAACGGGATAAACGGGAGCGAATTTCGGAAGTGAGAAATATGCGTAGGTATCAAGCATCTGATAGTCAAGCCCTATCGGTGAAAAGCCTATGAACATACCGATGATACCGCCGATGAATGCAACAACAGTCGGCAGGGTTATGTAATGCGCAATAAGGTCTTTTTTCTTCGCGCCAAGTGCATAAAGTGCACCGATAACACTGCTTTCGCGCTGAATCTGATGGATCACGAAAACGGAGATAACATAAGCGAAAAGCATCATAAGGATAACGCCGACACCAAGTCCCGCAAGTCTGTTCATGATAACATCGCCCTTTGCGCCTGCGATACGAACATTCTCCGCTCTTTTGATAAACATTGTAAGGTTGTCAAGGTCAACATCGAAAACCTCGTCAAGAAGCTTGTCGGTTTCGGTCTTAAGCTCTGCAATTCCGTCTGCAAGCTCGGAAGCACCGTCATAAGCGTCCTTTGCGCCGTCCGATAACTCCTTTGAACCGTCAAGTGCGTCCTTTGCACCGTCCGAAAGCTCCTTTGAACCGTCTAAAGCTTCTTTTGCGCCGTCCGAAAGAGCATTTGCTCCGTCAGCCGCAGTGTGAACACCGTTTGCGTATTCTTTCGTGCCGTCCGAATAAACTTTTACGCCGTCAAGCGAAGCTTTGAGCTGTGCAAGCTCCGCACTCTGCGTCATTTTGATAAGCTTATCGAGAGTTTCACCGTAATTATCGGCTGTAAGCGTGATATCCTGTCCCATTGCGGCAAGGCTCTGCGATGCCTGAGCAAGAAGCGCATCAAGAATTTCGGAAGAACCGTCCGATATCATTTTTCCCGAATCATCGAGTGTTTTCAAGCCGTCCGATAATTCGTCCGCGCCGTTGGAAAGCTCCCCGATACCGTCAGTAAGCTCCTTTGAGCCGTCATAAAGGTCACCAAGTCCGTCGTGAAGCTCATCTGCGCCGTCCGAAAGGTCTTTCATACCGTCTTTGAGTTCCTGCAAACCGTCATAAAGTTCATTGATCCCATCGCGCAGATCATCACGCTGCTGCAAGGCCTCGCCGACTGTTTCAAGATAATATTTGTCGGTAACGTCCTTGTAGTTGAATTCAAAGCCCTTTATCATATCTTTGAGTTCTTCATCGGAAGCCTTTCCGTTCAGTCGGTAAGCATAGCAAAGATCCTCTGCCTGCTGTGAAGTATCGTTTTTGATATAGTCATACTGTTCATCGGATACGAAGAGGAGTCCGAAGCCTACACTGGAAACCGCCGTGTCCGAGAACCTGTCGAACGGAGCGTCATAGTCGGGCGTTGTGCCGATGCCGACTATCTCGAACTCAATGCCGCCTGCGGAAAGCTTGTCGCCGACCGTGAGCGAATGTTCCTCGCAGTAGCGCTTTTCCGCAACTGCTTCATTCATATTCTCGGCATATCTGCCGCTGTCAAGCTCCACAAGATCGATATCGTTTCTGTTGCGGAAAACACGGAGCTTTGAGCCGTCCACGGCAAAAATATCAATGCTGAAATGCTTTTCGAGGGTGATGCCCATATCGGCTATCCGATTTTCCTGCTCATCGGTGAGCGGAATAAAAACGCCGAACTGACCGTCCTCGACCTTGTTCATTACGCTGTGTTCGTCCGTTCTTCTTATAATAGTATCGGCGCTCGAAACGACCGAAACGATAACATACATTCCAAACACGATAAGCAGAACGAGTGCGATATACCGTGCAAAATTTGATTTAAGCTCACGCAGAAGTCTTTTTTTAAGTACCTTATTCATTACAGATCCTCCAGCTCGGCAGCAGGTATGCGGGTTTCATTAAGATAATCCTTTTTGATAAGTCCGTCCTTGACGATTATTACCTTGTGTACCATATTTTTGATAGCGTTGTTGTGCGTTACGATGAGCATTGTCGTGCCGTATTTCTGATTGACCTTTTCAAGAAGAACGAGGATATCACGGGAGGTCTTTGAATCAAGTGCGCCCGTCGGTTCATCACACAGAAGCAGTTTCGGATTTTTTATAAGCGCTCTTGCGATAGCGCATCTCTGCTGCTGACCTCCCGAAAGCTGTGATGGGAACTTGTTCCTGTGTTCGGAAAGTCCAAGCGTTGTGAGAAGCTCTTCCATATTGAGCGGCGAATCGGAAAGATATTCGCAGACTTGAATATTTTCCTCGACCGTGAGGTTCGGAACGAGATTGTAGAACTGGAAAATGAAACCGAGATTTTCCTTGCGGTAATCGGCAAGCTTGTCAGGCTTCAAGCCGAAAATCTCCTTTCCGTCGACCTTTACCGATCCGCTGTCCATTGTGTCCAGTCCGCCTATGCAGTTGAGGAGCGTCGATTTGCCCGAGCCGCTCGTGCCTTGGATAACGCACATCTGACCCTTTTCAACGCCCGTGCTTACGCCCTTTAAGACTTGGATATAGCTTGCATCGCTGCCGTAGCTTTTCTTTACATCTTTGATCTCCAGATACATATTCTTTCCTCCGAATTTATAAAAGTTAGTTTAACATAACATTGTTATGTTGCATCCGTAATTTTTGCCGCTCAAAGGCGGCTTGTATATTATGCCAATAAGTTTAAACCGATTTGCATTGCAAAGGTTAGTCAAACATAACATTGTTATGTCCGCACCGTAATTATTGCCGCCCGAAGGCGGCTTTGTTATTAGTCCTCAACTATCATAGTGAACCATATCTTTATCAGGAACTCCATTACTCTCCTCATGTGGAGCTTGGCTTTTTCCACATCTCTTTCATGCGTCAGAAGATGAGTGTACGCATCAACGCTGATGTGGGTTATCCAATGGAGCATATATTCATCAACGTGATATCCCTGCTTTTTCTGCGCAGCTTTTTCAGCCGAGATACGGAATCCCTGCTCGGTCATATCAACGACTGTATCGACAGCATTTTCGTAATCCGAACCCTGCGCCTTTGTCAGCAGGAGAATAAACACATCGTAATATTGATACATATATTCAACGAGGGCTTCCAGACTTCCATGCGTTTCAATGTGGTATTCTGCCGTCAGCACCGCAGGATCGTCCCCCGCCATTTCCTCAGCGTCCTGCGCATAATGCTCATTCAGCAGCCTGCAAAGCTCTTTGAGCGGCGGATCGACAATTGCGGCAAAGAGGTCATTTTTATTTTTGAAAAAGAAATAAAGCGCCCCCGTTGTAACGCCTGCATCGGCACATATCTTTCGCAGAGATGCTTTCATATATCCCTTTTCGGAGAATTCGGCAAGCGCACTTTTCAGCAGCTTTTCCCTTGTTTCAAGTTCGTCACTCATATTGTCACCGTCCTTTTGACTTAGATAACAATGTTATCTTAGCATAAATGCATCACTCTGTCAATAACTCTCTGCCAATTTCAGCATTATGCAAAACATCTTCACATAACAACGTTATGCATATTGTATATTCTGACAAAATGCAGATTTTTTGCAAAGCTGAACGGGCGCAGATTTTTTTCTGTATTTTATTGGTGTTAAGTATAGGGCTTTAGCCGTTGGTTTTTAGAGGTGACCTTAATATAAAAATCTTTTTTCAAGGACATTTTTCGCTTGCGGTCATTCCAAAAATATGCTATAATATTTATTGTAATTTTTCAAAGGAGTTTTTGCAATGGATATTAACAAGGTACTCGCCGCTGAATTCAAGCTGCGTCCGGAACAGATCGACAACACCGTTTCGCTCATCGATGACGGCAAGACTATTCCTTTTATCGCACGTTACCGCAAGGAGCTGACAGGTTCGCTCGATGATCAGCTTCTTCGTGAAATTTTTGACAGACTCACCTATCTGCGCAATCTCGAAAAGCGCAAGGAGGAAATTTCCTCCTCTATCGAAGATCAGGGAAAAATGACCGAAGAGCTTGCCGCTGCGATTTCCGCCGCCGCTACGCTCGTCGAGGTCGAAGATATATACCGTCCGTTCAAGCCGAAGAGAAAGACCCGTGCTTCTGTCGCCCGTGAAAAGGGATTGGAAACTCTCGCCGCTTTCCTTATGCTCCAACAGGACAAGGCTGACCCGAAAGCCGAGGCTGAAAAATTCGTCAATGCCGAAAAGGGCGTTGAAACCGTTAATGATGCGCTTCAGGGCGCAATGGATATCATCGCCGAGGACGTTTCCGATGATGCCGAACTCAGAAAAACGCTTCGCGGTATCTTTTCCAAGCAGGGCATAATTTCGTCCGAAGCCGCCGATCCCGAGGAAGAAACGGTTTACAAGAACTATTACGAATTTTCCGAACCCGTTTCAAAGATCGCAGGTCACCGTATCCTTGCACTCGACAGAGGTGAGCGTGAGGGCAAGCTCAAAGTCAACGTTGACATTCCCGAGGGCGTTGGCGAAAATACTGTCTGCGGAAAGTATGTGAAAAATCAGTCTGCATGCGCCGAGTATGTGAAAAACGCCTGCGCAGACGGCTACAAGCGTCTTATTTACCCGTCTATCGAGCGTGAAATTCGTTCCGAGCTTACCGAAAAGGCGGACGAATCCGCAATAAAGGTATTCGCATCGAATCTTCGTCAGCTTATTATGCAGCCGCCCGTTAAAAACAGCGTTGCGCTCGGACTTGACCCAGGCTACAGAACGGGCTGTAAGCTTGCAGTCGTTGACGGAACGGGAAAAGTCCTCGATACGGGCGTTGCCTACATCACAACGGGCGAACAGCGCAAGATCGAGCAGGGCAAGGTGCTTGTGAAGAACCTTATCCAAAAGCACGGCGTTTCGATAATCGCTATCGGAAACGGAACGGCCTCGCGCGAATCGGAAGCGTTTGTCGCCGAGCTTATAAAGGAGATACCGCAGAAGGTTTCGTATATGGTCGTTTCCGAGGCAGGTGCGTCCGTTTACTCCGCATCAAAGCTTGCAGCTGAGGAATTCCCCGAATATGACGTTTCGCTTCGAAGCGCGGTTTCTATCGCAAGACGACTTCAGGATCCGCTTGCCGAGCTTGTAAAGATCGACCCGAAAGCTATCGGTGTTGGTCAGTATCAGCACGATATGCCTAAAGCACGTCTTGATGAGGCTCTCACAGGCGTTGTCGAGGACTGCGTAAACAGCGTCGGCGTTGACCTTAACACAGCTTCGCACTCACTTCTTTCGTATGTTGCAGGAATAAACGCAACTATCGCGAAAAATATCGTTTCATATCGTGAGGAAAACGGCTCGTTTACAGATAGAAAACAGCTTCTCAAAGTTTCAAAGCTCGGTCCGAAAGCATTTGAGCAGTGCGCAGGCTTTTTGAGAGTCCGTGACGGAAAAGATCCGCTCGATAACACAGCCGTCCACCCCGAAAGCTACGAAGCCGCAAAGAAGATAATCGCAGAGTGTGGCTTTGAGGTCGCAGACCTTAGCGAAGGCAAGATGTCCGATATCTCTGCCGCCGCAAAGAAGATAGGCGTTGCGAAGGTCGCAGACAACGCAGGCATTGGTATCCCGACCGTAAATGATATCCTCAGGGAGCTTGAAAAGCCGGGACGTGATCCCCGTGACGAGCTTCCCCCACCGCTTATGAGAAGCGGCGACATAATGGAGCTGAAGGACCTCAAACCGGGAATGGAGCTTATGGGAACGGTCAGAAACGTTATCGACTTCGGCTGTTTCGTTGATATAGGCGTACATGAGGACGGACTTGTGCATATCTCGCAGATATGCGACAGGTATATCAAGCACCCTCTCGAAGCCGTTAAGGTCGGCGAGGTCGTAAAGGTGAAAGTTCTCGATGTAGACGTAAAGAGAAAGAGAATTTCGCTCACAATGAAACTTTAAATTAATGCATAATTCGTAATGCGTAATTATATATATTCCGTTAGTTTGTAACAAAAATTGTAGGGGCGGATTCCATATCCGCCCATTAAATACATAAACTCTGTACAGAATAAATTATGTAGGGAATGGGTTTCCCGTCCCGAATCGTGTCAGCGATTTTTCGGCACATATATTATCTTTCGTAAACAAAAAGAACCCGTTTTCAAAGAATTCAAAATCTTTGAAAACGGGTTCTTTATTTATTATGAAACGCCTTGCGGTGCAGGACGTGAAACCCGTCCCCTACAGAAATTGGTGTTTTGCAGAAAATTTGCGGAACAAATAATTACGCATTACGAATTACGCATTACGCATTAAATTCACGCTGTTAGCGAAGCCGTATAAAGCTTGTAATAATCGCCCTTTTTCGCAATAAGCTCATCATGCGTTCCGCACTCGGTTATGCCCTTGTTGGAAACATACATTATCTTGTCGCAGTTTTTTATAGTTGAAAGTCTGTGCGCAATGATGAACGATGTCCTGCCCTTTAAAAGCATATCAAGTCCGTCCTGCAGAAGCTTTTCCGTTTTTGCATCTATCGCAGAAGTAGCTTCATCGAGGATAAGTATTTTCGGGTCGCTAAGAAGCGTTCTTGCGAATGCGATAAGCTGTCTCTGACCCTGCGAAAGTGAAGCGCCTCTTTCGATTATCGGTGCGGAAAGCCCTCCCATATTTTCGATAAAATCCTCTGCACGGACAGTCTTTATTGCACGCTTTATTTCGTCCGAGGTCGCATCAAGCTTGCCGTAACGGATATTGTCCTCGACCGTGCCGCTGAAAATTACGCTGTCCTGAAGCATTATGCCCATTTGCGAACGGAGTGACTTTAAGGTGACTTCGGAGATATCGTGACCGTCTATCAGCACTCTGCCGCCCGTTGTATCGTAGAAACGTGAGATAAGGTTGACAATAGTTGTCTTGCCTGCGCCGGTAGGACCAACGAGAGCAACGCTTTCGCCTGCTTTTATATCAAATGAAAGGTCGTGGAGAATTTCCGCACTCTCGTCATAGGAGAAGCAGACCTTATCGAACTTGACATCACCCTTTATCTCGGGCATTTCCGATGCGTTTTCCTTATCCTTGACCTTAACGGGTTCGTCCATTGTTTCAAAGATTCTTTCGAGATAGGAAACACCATTAACAAAGTTGTTGAAAAGGTTGGAGAGGTTCATTATCGGCTGCCAGAAGCGCGAAGCGTAACCGCCCATTGCGACGATAGTACCGAGCGAGATATTCGCAGGACCTATCACAAGCAGACCGCAGAAATATATCGCCGCCGAAATTACAGCCGAAATGGTATCTACAGACGGCCACAAAAGGTTATTGTATGTAACGGCTTTCATCCACTTTTCACGGTAGGCTTCGGAAAGTCCCCGATAAATCTCGGCGTTTTCTTCTTCACGAACAAAAAGCTGTGTTACCTTTGCGCCGACAAGTCCCTCATGGAGATATGCGTTGAGGTTGGAGCTTTTGTTGTTTACTTCCTGCCAAGCCTTGCGCTGACGCTTTTTTATAAGTCCGATGATAAGCGCAAGCAGCGGAACACCCGTCATTATAACAAGAGCCATCTGCCAGTGCATTATGAACATAAAGATAACGATGAAAACAAGGTTGAAAATTTCCAGCACGAAGTTGATTATTCCATTGGAAAGGATATCCGAAACGCTGTTTACATAGTTGATGACACGGACGAGAATTTTTCCGTGCGGACGGCTGTCGTAATACTCGAATGAGAGCCTTTGGAGATGCTCAAAAAGGTCGGTTCTTATATCGAAGATGATATCCTGACCAACTGCGGTCATTATCCTTGAACGTATCGTTGCAAAAATTACGCTGACGAGGATAGTTATCGTGAGCAGGACAGCCATTAAGATAAGCTGTGGGATATCCTTGTTCGGGATAGAATTATCGAGCGCATACTGCGTGATAACAGGCGAAAAAAGTCCGATTATGACCGACGCAGCGGAGAGCGAAAGCGCAAGTATCATCTTTTTCCGATATTTTTTTACATAGACGAGCGCACGTTTAAGGTGTCGGAAGTCAAAGGGAGTTTCAAGGGTTTCGTCAACGTCGAATTTGTTTCTTGCCATTTAAACCGCCTCCTTTTCGTCACCGTTCTGGAGCGTGTAGATTTCGTAGTAATATCCGTTTTTGTCCTGCATAAGCTCATCGTGAGTGCCGAACTGTGCGACTTTTCCGTCCTTGATTATCATAATTCTGTCAGCGTTCTTCGCGGAAGAGGTTCTCTGCGCGATGATAAGCTTTGTGCAGCTGAAATCAAGGTTTTTCAGATTGTGCTGGATCTGGCGTTCGGTTTCGGTATCGACTGCCGAGGTCGTATCGTCAAGGATAAGGATAGCAGGCTGCATTGCGAGCGCTCTTGCGAGGGAAATTCTCTGCTTCTGACCGCCCGAAAGGCCAACACCGCGTTCGCCGACTATCGTATCATAGCCCTCCGAAAGCTTTGAAGCAAACTCGTCCGCATCGGCGAGCTTTGCATATTTTTTCACTTCGTCAAGCGACATATCGGAGTCGTAGAAAGCAATGTTTCCCTCTATCGTATCCGACCAGAGCAGAACGTCCTGCATCGCAACGCCGATGTTCTTTCGCAGGTCGTGAAGCTTGCGGTAACGAACATTCACACCGTCAACGAGAACTTCGCCCGAGGTCGCATCATAGCATCTTGGGATAAGGTTGATAAGGCTTGTTTTGCCCGAACCCGTTTCGCCCATGATTGCGACAGTTTCGCCCGCGTTTATCTTGAAGCTGACGTGGGAAAGAACCTCTTTTCCCTCGTCATAACCGAAGCTTACGTCACGGAACTCGATCTCACCGTTAAGTCTGTCATTTGTTTCGACTGCATCTGCACGGTCTGTGATGAGCGGACGTGAATAGTAAACTTCGATTATCTTATTTGCCGAAGCGAGAAAATGCTGGAAGTCATTGATGAGCGCACCGACATTTCTCATCGGATTGGAAAGCGTCCAGATAAGTCCGCTGAATGCAACGTAAACGCCCATTGTAATTCTGCCGTTGATAACAAAGATACCGCCGACAATGAGCAGTACAACGGAAAGTGCCTGCGCCAGCGTTTCGATGTACGGGAAGAACGTGAGCCATGTAAAAGCTGCGTCCTTGTTTGAAGCCGAATATTCGCTGTTCTTCTTTCCGAACTTGTCTATTTCGTAGTCCTCTCTTGCGAAAGCACGGACAACTCGGTTTCCTGCGATATTTTCCTCCGCAGAGGAGTTGAGCTTCGACATTCTTTCACGGAGGTCAACATACTTCGGACCTACCTTGTCACGGAAAATATTAGAGATGATGAAAATAAACGGAGTGAGTGCGATAAGACTTAATGCAAGTATCGGGTCAAGGCAGAGAAAATACACTACCGTTGTGATGTAAAGCGCCATACTTTCCACAAACGTCTTGATTATCCATGCGACAGTGTGACGGACCATATCGAGATCGCCCGAAAGTCTTGTCATAAGATCGCCCGTTGAGTACTTGTCGTAGAAAGACATATCCTGACACTCGGCGTTCTTGAAAAGGAAGCTTCTTATCTTTGACAGCATACCCTGCGAACAGGTCTCAAAGAGCATATTCGATGTGAACTGCATAATTGCCCTGAGTAGCGTAAAGCCGACAATACAGCAGCAAAGACCGATCAGCAGACCCTTTTTCGTTTCGATGTTTTCGGCAGCGTTGTCGCTGTAGATGAAAATATCGACTATCTTGCTCGCAAAAGTCGGATTGAGTATGTACATTATCTGACACACTACCGTAATGCAGAGCGCAAGGATATACCGCTTTCGGTAACCCTTTAAATTTTCCCATATCCATTTGATCTGGAACACCGGAACAGCCTCCCTTCAACCGTCCAAAAATCCTGTTGCTTGCTGAAACGTTCTGTAAATCGTT
>OGNF01003295.1_pt1 | contig 10975 bp, 9 predicted proteins | sample 1573321 | NCBI WGS metagenome assembly OGNF01 (sample SAMEA2581911, study PRJEB24529) | metagenome | biome: Human gut stool | place: China | collected 2011
TTGCCGGTCTGGCGGTCGCCGATGATCAGCTCGCGCTGGCCGCGGCCAATGGGGATCATGGAGTCGATGGCCTTGATGCCGGTCTGCAGCGGCTCCTTGACCGGCTGACGGTCGATGATGCCGGGAGCGCGGCTTTCAATGGCGCGGAACTCGGTGGTCTCGATGGGGCCTGCGCCGTCGATGGGCTGGCCCAGCGCGTTGACCACGCGGCCGATCATGGCTTCGCCCACCGGCACGGACACCACCTTGCCGGTGCGCTTGACAGTGCTGCCTTCCTTGATGCCGACGTCGGAGCCCAGCAGAACGATGGAGACGGTGTTCTCCTCCAGATTCTGGGCCATGCCGTATTCGCCGTTATCAAACTGAAGCAGCTCACCTGCCATGCACTTTTCCAGACCACTGGCGCGGGCGATGCCGTCGCCCACCATAATGACCGTGCCGGTCTCGCTCTGCTCGATGGCATTTTCGTAATGCTTGATCTGCGCACGGATGATCTTGGAGATCTCTTCAGGTTTCAGTTGCATCTTTGTTTGTTCACCACTCAATTCATAAATTTCATTTCGGGTGGAAATTCGTCCTGTGTCACAGGGTCACTGCGGCAATGTTCCGGCGCAGCGCCGCCAGACGGTTCTGCACGGTGCCGTCCAGCTCGGTGCCGTCGATATCCAGACGGATGCCGCCCAGCACCGCCGGGTCGACCTTTGTCTGCAGGTCGATGGTCTTGCCGGTGAGGGCTTCCAGCTTCTGGTGCAGGGCAGCCGTCTGCTCTTTGGTCAGGGCAATGGCCGAGGTGGCCGTTGCTTCCAGAATGCCGTGTGCCTCATTGTAGCGGATGCGGTAAGCCCGCGTGCAGCCGCCAAGCTCCCGCAGGGTGCCTTTCTCGCACAGGATCTTTAAAAAGTTGAGCACATAGAGATGGACCTGCCCCCGCAGGGCTTCGTCCAGCAGGCCGCAGCGCTCCTTTTTGGGGATGCTGGGGATGCTGAGCAGATGCAGGTAGTCCGGGTTTGCCTTGAAAAGTGCGTTCACTTCTTCCAGCTCCCCCAGGATGCGGGTCTCAAGCCCTTCCTCCGCTGCCAGATCGTACAGGCTTCCGCCGTACATCCTTGCGATCTCGGTCATGATGCTTCACCCACATTTTTGATAAATTCGTCGATCAGGTCCCTGTGGTCCTCTTCGCGGATCTCGCGCTCCACCACTTTGGAGGCGATCTCCATGGCAATGCCGCCGATCTCGTCCTTGACCTCGTTCACGGCCTTCTTGCGCTCCTGCGCAATGTCGGCTTCGGCCTTCTGCTTGAGGGCAGCAGCCTGCGCGCGGGCCTCGCCCACGATCTCTTCGCCGCGGGCGGTAGCCGTCTTCTGCGCATTGGCAACGATCTCGTTGGCCTCGGCGCGGGCATTCTGCAGGTTCTGCTCGTACTCTGCCTTCATGGCTTCGGCTTCGGTGCGCAGCTTGGTGGCATCGGCGATCTGGCTGTCTGCCTTCGCCTTGCGCTCTGCGATCACGTTTTTGACCGGATTCAGCAGGAACTTTTTGAAGATGAACAGCTGGATCATCAGGTTGCAGATCTGGGCCAGAAAGGTCCAGCCGTCCAGCGTGATCAACGCCTGGTACAGTTCCATAAGCGTCTCCTTTCGTTATTTTGTAAAAGGTTCCGCTTATGCCAGGAACTTCATGAACATACCGGGTGCCAGGAAGATCAGCAGCAGGCCGGTGACGAAGCCGTAAATACCGGTGGTCTCGGAAAGTGCAACGCCCAGGATCAGGGTGCTGGTAACGTCGCTCTTGCACTCGGGCTGACGGCCCACAGCTTCACAGGCAGCAGCTGCTGCGTTGCCTTCGCCGATACCGGGGCCGATACCTGCGATCAGTGCGCAGCCTGCGCCGATGCCGCAGCCTGCCAGAGCGATACCACGAGCGAGGTACTGAAAGTCAGTCATAAGATTTGTCCTCCAAAAAAGTTTTTTGTTTTGGGAGATGCCGTTGTGAGGGCTTAGTCCTCACCGGCAGCACGTTTGATGAAAATTGCGGTCAGGGTACAGAAGATGAACGCCTGAATGCAGCCGCCGAACCAGTCGAAATACAGGCCCGTAAAGGCCGGGATGCCGATCTGGAACAGCTGGATCTGGCTCAAGGCACCCGGCAGCCAGCCGAAAATGACGTGGCTCAGGCTTGCCAGCGCCCAGTACAGCAGTGTGGAGATGACCGTACCGGACAAGATATTGCCAAAGTGACGGAACGCCATACTGACGGGGGTGGAAACCTCCGACAGCACATTGATGGGTGCCATGATGAAGATGGGGTCCAAAAGACCTTTCAGGTAGGAAAGGATGCCGTTGGTCTTGATCTTGTAGTACATGATCAGCACGAACACCACGATGGCCCACGCCGCCTCGGTGTTCAGGTCGGCTGTGGGGCTCCACAGGCCGATGACACTGATGAGGTTGCAGCCGATGCTCAGAGCGAAGATCGCGCCGATGAGCGGGATATACTGATCAAAGTGATGGCCCATGTTGTCGTGCACGAACTGATCCAGCCGTTCTACGATGAACTCAGCTGCGGCCTGCCGCTTTGAGACATTTTCCAGCTTGAGGTTGCTGCCCAGCCAGATGGCAAAACCCGAAAGCAGCGCCATGACGATCCAGGTACTGACCAGGGTCTGGGTGATCTTGAAATCGCCCAGAACGGGAATGTCGGTATGGATGGTATACAGGATCTTTGCGCCGTTCAGTTCCATTTGTTACGTTTCACCCCCTTCGTCACGGGGTTCAGCTTCCGGCTCCGGTGCGGGTTCGGGGTCATCCTCCACAGAGACATCCACCGAAGGCCCGGCCGGTGCAAGAGGCTTGTACTTGCCGGTTATTTGCAGATAGTAAATTGTAACACGCGGGAAAAGCAGCGGCAGAACACCGGCAAACGGCTGGAACACCGGTGCCCCGATGGCAACGATGATCCACACCGCCTGCAAAAGCATCCGGACATTGTAGGAAGCCTGCAATGTCGCTTTGCGCCGTTTCTCATCCTGCTCGTCGATGACCTTCTGGCATACGAGGCAGATGCCCGCAAAGTTGCCGATGGCCACGGCCGCGCCGATGAGACTGCCCAGAACAACAGTGTAATCAAATTTCACCCAGCCAACCAGGTGCAGCGCCGCAAAGGCCACCCACAGGGCAGCGGTGCAGATGGCCGTGCCGCAGGCGATGCGCGTCAGCTCCTTTTTGGATTCCGGCTGTAGTTTCATAAAGGGGAACCTCCTGTGATGTTTACTGATGTGAGTTGAACCCCACCCGCTTCGGTTTTTCCTTTTTGGTGCGGTCCAGGTGTTCCTTGGCAAAATACCAGAAGTTCTGCGCCCCGGAGGCAAGGCCCAGCAGGATGGCCGGCAGGAACACCCATTCCGGCCAGCTCCAGCTGTTCACCGCCCACCAGGCACCGCCCAGGCACATGACCAGCGGCAGCAGCATATTCAGGCCCAGCTGGGTCAGCCAGACAAGATCTTCCAGCGCCTTGTACCAGCCCTTCATGCGGTGTCGCCCTCCCTCTGTGCGCAGGCCCGAAACAGCAGCCCGCCGCACCCTTTCGCAATGGTTTCGCTCCGGTTAAGAAGCTCATATGGATAGTATAATTCAATTCACTGAACTTTTCAATCAATTTTCCACCGATTTTTGGTAAAACTTCATAGTTCGTTCACACTAACGCCATAATTGTACGTCCACGGTGGAGTATGTCCGTCTCCGGCAGCATCAATACCAAAAATATGATAGGTTTCTTGTGCAAAACACAAAAAACCGCCCAGCTCATTTGAGAGCCGGGCGGCGGTTATCCTGGAAGTGCGGGGGTCAGCTGTCCTTGCGCTTGATCCACACCTGCGTGCCGTAGAAGGGATTGGCAGTGCCAAGGCACAGGCCCTGGTCGGTGGTGGCGAATACCCGCAGACCATGGTTATAGGGGTCTCCAAAGCCGTCCACGGTGATGGTCTGGAAGTTCACGCCGTCCTCCGAAACATACAGGTCAAAGCCCTGTTCTGCCTTGCGCAGGTAGTTGAGCAGCCGGATGGCACTGGCGATGTTGCCGATCGTGATGTTTTTGAACACGAATTTGTAGGAAAACTTGATGGTCTGGGCCAGGGTGTCGGGGTTCCCGTTGCCGTCGGGGTCCGTCTCCTGCAGTGCCTTCATCAGGGTCTTGAGGTATTCCCACTGGGTCTTCCACTGCGCAGGGGTGCGCGTCAGCAGATTGCCGTTGACGAACTGACCAATGCACTCCAGCATGCTGCTGGTGTCAAAGGTACCCACATACAGCTTGCCATCGTACACCTGCATCCGCCAGATGTACTGGTTCTCGCTGCGCCCAAAGCCGGACCCCAGCCCGGACAGGCTGCCGTTGGGGAACATTTTGGTGGCATTGCCCACCACAAGCTCCATGTTCTCGTCCCTGTCCATGCGGTACAGGTTCACCGACTGCTCCAGATTGGCGTTGATGAACCGGCAGTCCAGCCCGCCGCCAAACTGACCATTGGCGTTCTTGCCGGTCTTGGCGAAAAGAATGCGCTCCAGTGCGATCTCTTCATCATTGTACTCACCAATATAGAGGTGGTCGTTGTACACGATCAGGTTCGCCGCACCGGAGCGGGTGCGCTCCGGGTCGATGCCGAAGGTGTAGCGGGCACCGTCCTTTTCCTGATCGCCCGCCACGGGTGTCCATGTGAAGGTGCCGTCAGGGTTCTGGTCGCCCCGCACCAGTGCAAAGGACTGCATGGTGTTGTCGTCCGGCATATTGTCCTCGGTGCCGGTGCAGATGGACACATACAGCCGACCGTTGAACTCAGCCATATCCCAGATGCTGCCGCCGTAGATGCTGTCGGCGTAGTGATAGGCGGGGTAGTTGAACAGGCTGTCGGAATCCGCGATCTGGGTAAAGCCCTTTTCCGGGTCGGAGGAGATCAGCAGGGCGGCGCTGCTCTTGCCGGTGGCGGCATCCATGGTCACGTTGCTGATGACCAGCTGATCCTTGTAGACACACATCCCGCGGATGCCCACGGAGATGCCCTGCTGGTAGGCTGCGGCATAATCCTGCACGCTGTTCAGGCCGATATACACCGGCTTGCACACATCGGTGGCGGGGTCTACCTGCCAGATGCTGGGCAGAAAGCCGATGCCGCCGCCGCCCACACTGCCGCAGAAGTACAGCTTGCCGTGATACTCCAATGCGTTGCGGAACAGAGGTGTGTAACCGTTGTAGGAGCCGGACATCAACAGCTTGGTCTCGCCGGTCTTGGTGTTGATCTTCACCAGCACGCCCTTGGGCCGGCCGCCATCCTCCTCGGTCAGAAAGAAGGTGCCGTTGTAAAGGGCATCGAAGGTGGCGGCAAGCACCTTGTCGTCGTATTCGTCGCCCAGACTGCTCTTCATCAGGGAGAGGGTGTTGCCGATGGCGGCGTAGCAGGTGCCCACATACAGCCAGTCGCCGTAGCCGACCGCCGACCATGCGTAGTTCTGACCCCGGTCACCGGCGTTGTAGGCGGCATCCTCCGGGTCAGTCACCACCGCCACCGCGCTGTCTCCCAGATAGTCCACGATGCCGTCTGCGGTTTTGACATCCTTTTCCGGGTGGGTGATCTTCTCAAACGTCTGGTCGTCCTTGCTGTAAAAGAAAGCGTTGCATTCGTCGAGAGGTTCCAGAGTGGTCAGTTCCTCCCAGCCATCGGCCTGCCCGACCGCCTCCGTGCCTTCTGCCGACACCAGAAGCTGCACCGGCAGAGCGGACAGCATCACTGCTGCCAGCACGCCGCTGATGACACGTTTCCAGTTCATATCGTTCTCCTCATCCATTCTGCCATTTCTTCAAAAACAGGAAAGAGCTGTCAATGTTTTTCATTGTAGCACAGTCCTGTCGGAAGTGCAAAGGTGCCTTGCTGCTTTTTGCGGATGATCCTTGTAAAATCTGTGTAGAAGTCCGCAAAAAAGCCGCCCGGCTCCTGCGAGCCGGGCGGCAAAAGGCAGACTTTTGAAAATGATTTACCAGAGGTTTGCGGTCTCGTTATACAGGCCCTCGTAGCTCTTGGCGGAGAGGTCCCAGCTGAAATCGCATTCCATGTCGTGCTTGACGAGGTTGTGCCAGTCCTCTTTGTTGTAGTAGCGATCCTGTGCACGGCAGCAGGCATCGTACAGCTCATGGGCGCTGTAACCGGCAAAGGTAAAGCCATTGCCCTCGCCCAGCGTGCAGTCATGGATGGAATCCCGCAGGCCGCCGGTCTCGCGGACGATGGGAGGCGTGCCGTAGCGGCAGGCCACCATCTGTGCCAGGCCGCAGGGCTCGCTCTTGGAAGGCATGATGAACACGTCTGCACCGGCGTAGATCTCCTGAGACAGGGCGGGCTCAAACCCGATGTAGGTGCCCACGCGGCCCGGGTGACGGGCGCACAGGTCAGAGAAGAAGGTCTCGTACTGGTTCTCGCCGCTGCCCAGAATGACCAGCTCGATGCCGCGGTCCACCAGACCGTCGGCAACGCTCTGCACCAGGTCAAAGCCCTTCATGCCGACCATGCGGCTGACCATGGCAAAGACGGGGCTGCCGTCCTTGTGCAGGCCAAACTTGTCCTGCAGGGCTTCCTTGCACTTTGCCTTGCCCTCTTCAAAGTTGGTCACATCGTAGTTGAAGGGGATCTTGGGGTCGGTGGCGGGGTTGTTGGCCTCCATATCGATGCCGTTCAGAATACCGCAGAGCTTATACTGCTTTTCCCGCAGCAGGGCATCCAGACCGTAGCTGAACCAGGGGTCCAGGATCTCCTGTGCGTAGGTGGGGCTGACGGTGGTGATCTTATCTGCCGTCTCAAAGGCACCCTTCATAAAGTTGGCGCAGCCATCGTATTCCACAATGTGCTGGTCACGGCGGCCGATGCCGCAGGTATCCTCCAGGATATCGGTGCCGTACTTGCCCTGATATGCGATGTTGTGGATGGTGAAGATGGTCTTGATCCGGTTGAACTTATTCAGATGGCGGTAGTACAGGTTCAGGTAAACGGGAACCAGTGCGGTCTGCCAGTCGTTGCAGTTGATGATATCGGGGGTGAAGTCGATGTAGAACAGAGTCTCCAGCACGGCGCGGGAGAAGAAGGCAAAGCGCTCGCCGTCATCGTAGAAGCCGTACAGGCCGCGGCGCTTGAAGTAATACTCGTTGTCCAGGAAGTAGTAGGTCACGCCGTCCACATCGGCCTTGAACAGGCCGCAGTACTGGCTGCGCCAGCCCACAGGTACGGAGTAGTTGGTAACGTATTCCAGCTTATCGCGGTACTTCAAATCGCCATATAGGGGCATGATGACGCGGGCGTCCACGCCGTCCTTGACCAGCGCTTTGGGCAGGGCGCCTGCCACATCGGCCAGACCGCCGGATTTGGCAAAGGGATTGGCTTCCGAAGCAGCATACAGGATCTTCATAGGATTCGCTCCTTCCATGATACAGGCAGATGTTCGCGCTCCCCGCCGCCATAAAAAGCGGCGCGAACCTTGCATACAAAAGAGCAGGCGGGGGCACACAGGTGCCCCCGCCCCTCTCAAGAGGGGCTACCGGGGAGGAAGCCGCCCCTATGGATATTGCTCGATCAGACGGTGTGGTTCTTCTGGACGTAGACCGGGAAGCTCTCGGTGCCGGACAGCTTTTTGCCGGCGGTGATCTTCACGTTCTTATCGGTGACAACGCAGTCCAGCTCCACGTTGGGCTCGACCACGGTATCCTGCATCAGGACACAGTTCTTGACCACAGCACCCTTCTTGACCTTGACGCCGCGGAAGAGCACGCAGTTCTCCACGGTGCCTTCGATGACGCAGCCGTCGGCCAGAATGGAATCCACGACCTTGGAGCCGGTGACGTAACGGGTGGGGTTATCATCGCGGATCTTGGTGTAGATGGGGCTGCCCTTGGGGAACAGCGCTTCCAGATTGCGGTCATCGATCAGCTTCAGGTTCTCGTCAAAGTAGCTCTTCATGTCGCAGATATGGGCAACATAGCCGGTGTACTCCAGCGCATGGATGTTCAGGATGTTGACGTTGTGTGCCAGAATGTCGCGCTCGAAGTAGATCAGACCACGGGCGGTAGCGTCCTTGACCAGCTTGATCAGGGTCTCGCGCTCCAGCACATAGATGTTCAGATCCAGATTCTGCACGCCGGAGCGGTAGTCATTGAACAGCAGCTCGGTCACGCGGCCATCGGAATCAATGGTCAGGGTGTAGTTGTCGTTCTTGCGGCCCTCGGGGATCTCGGTCTTCTGGTAAGCCACGGTCACATCGGCACCACTGGCCTGATGGGCAGCCAGCAGGGCGTTGAAGTCGTAGTTGACGGCGATGTTGGCATCGCTCATGACCACATACTTCTCCTTCTGGTGCTCGAGGAAGCTCAGAATGGAGCCCAGCGCCTCCACACGGCCGGAGTAGATGCGCACGCCCTTTTCTGCAAAGGGAGGCACGATGTTCAGGCCGCCGTGACGGCGGGCCATATCCCACTCACGGCCGGTGCCCAGATGATCCATCAGGGAGTGGTAGTTCTTACGCACCACGATGGAAACGTTGGAAATGCCGCAGTTGGCCATGCTGGACAGCACAAAGTCTACCATGCGGTAACGGCCCGCAAAGGGGATCGAGGCCATTGCGCGCTCGGTCACCAGCTCGGGAACGGTATTGTCATAGCTGTTGGGGAAAATGATACCCAACGCATTGGTGTTCTGTCTCAGCATACTTCCACACCCTCCTTGACGGATTCAAACACTTTTGCGCCCTCCTTGACGGTAGCGCCTGCGCCGATGGTCAGACCGGTGCCAACGTGGGCAATAGCGCCCTCGCCGCCGACCTTTGCACCTGCGCCCACAACAACGTCCTCAGCAAGGATGCAGCGCTTGACCACGGCACCTGCCTTGACCACGACACCGTCCATCAGCACGGCGTCCTCAACGGTAGCGCCCTCTTCCACAACAACGCCTGCGCTCAGCACAGAGTGCTTGACGTTGCCGTAGATCTTGCAGCCCTCGGTGATGAGGGAGTCCTGCACAACGGCGCGCTCGCCGATCTTCTGGGCGGGCAGCACGGGGTTGCGGCTGTAGATCTTCCAAGTCTTATCAAAGATATCAATGCCGGAGTTCTCGGGGTCCAGCACTTCCATGTTGGCTTCCCACAGGCTGTCGATGGTGCCCACGTCACGCCAGTAACCGGCAAAGCGGTAGGCGTACATCTTGCGGCCGTCACGCAGCAGGGCGGGGATGATGTTCATGCCGAAGTCGTTCTTGGAGTTGGGGTCAGCCTCGTCCTCGATCAGATACTTCTTGAGCACATCCCAGTTGAAGATGTAGATGCCCATGGAGGCCAGATTGGACTTGGGCACCGGGGGCTTCTCCTGGAACTCGGTGATGCGGTCGTTCTCGTCCGCCACCATCAGGCCGAAGCGGGAAGCTTCCTTCCAGTCCACTTCCATAACGGCCACAGAGAACTCTGCGCCCTTTTCCTTGTGGAAGCGCAGGAAGTCGGCGTAGTCCTGTTTGCAGATCTGGTCGCCGGACAGGATGATGACGTATTCGGGATTATAGCTGTCGATGAAGCCGATGTTCTGATAGATGGCGTTTGCAGTGCCCTTGTACCAGTCGGTGCCGTTTGCCTGCTCGTAAGGGGGCAGGGTGTGCACACCGCCGTGCAGACGGTCCAGATCCCAAGGCTGACCGTTACCGATGTACTCGTTCAGCTTCTGGGGCTGGTACTGTGTTGCGATACCGACGGTGTCGATATCGGAGTTGACGCAGTTGGACAGCGGGAAGTCCACAATGCGGTACTTACCGCCGAAGGACACCGCAGGTTTTGCCGTCTTTTGTGTCAGCGCGTATAAGCGCGAGCCACGTCCACCGGCAAGGATCATTGCCACGATTTCTTTTGCCATAGCTTTATTCTCCCCTTTAGCATTTCCTTTTTGGAAATGATAGTCAACAGATCAGAATGTTCGTGCGTGCATCCGTGTGGGCATCCTTATTCCTTGGGTGCTTTTGCTTTGCGGGTGCGCTTTGCGGGTTTGGTTTCTGCTTCGGTCTCAGTTTTTGCTTTTGCCGCGGTCTTTGCTTTGGCGGCGGTTTTCTTTACCGGCTTGTCCGCTGCGGCCTCGGGTTTTGCTTTGGACTTGGCAGCGGTCTTTTTTGCTTTTTCCGGTTTTTCATCCGCCGTTTTGGCGGCCTTGGCCTTGGTGGTGCGGGTCTTTTTTACCGGCTTGTCGGCGTCCTTGACGGTGGCCTTTTTGGCGGTCTTTTTTGCCGGCTTGTCCGCGCTGTCCTCTGCTGCCTTGCGGGTGCGCTTTGTGGGCACCTCAAAGTACAAAGTGCTCATGGGCGGCAGGGTGACGGTAATGCTCTGCTCAAAGCCGTGCTGCGGCTTTTTGTGGGTACGCACCGGCTTGTTGTGCACGGTGCCGGAGCCGCCGAAAGCGGCATCGTCACTGTTCAGGATCTCTTTATAGGTGCCGGACACCGGTGCACCGAGGGTGTAGCCCTCGCGCAGGACGGGGTTGAAGTTGCAGATGACAAGGATCTGCTTACCGGCGGCATCCTTGCGCAGGAAAGCGATGACGCTCTGCTGCGAGTCGTCCGGTACGATCCACTGGAAGCCTTCCCAGCTGTAATCGATCTGCCAGAGGGCAGGGTGCTCTTTATAGAAGGCGTTCAGGGTGCGGACGTAGTTCTGCAGCTCGGCGTGCTTGTCGTAATCCAGCAGCATCCAGTCCAGCTGCTTTGCCTCGTTCCACTCGGCAAACTGACCGAACTCCTGTCCCATGAACAGCAGCTTCTTGCCCGGGTGTGCCATCATGTAGCCGAAGAAGGTGCGCAGATTGGCAAACTTGTCGTCATACTCGCCGGGCATCTTGTTCAGCAGGCTGCCCTTGCCGTGCACCACTTCATCGTGGCTGATGGGCAGCACAAAGTTCTCGCTGAAAGCGTAGAAGAAGCTGA
>OGNF01003298.1_pt1 | contig 10964 bp, 7 predicted proteins | sample 1573321 | NCBI WGS metagenome assembly OGNF01 (sample SAMEA2581911, study PRJEB24529) | metagenome | biome: Human gut stool | place: China | collected 2011
TACACTCTTTCCCTACACGACGCTCTTCCGATCTGTCAACGGCGAGGACGCTAAGTTCTGCCCCGAAGATGTCAAAGCTGCATGGATGACCGATTTCCGTGAGAAGGAGGCTACTGTCAATGACCTCAATACCGAGGTTTCCGGCATTACGGCCGACCTTGTCGAGGTTTATGCCGACTACGCTCAGTCGCTTGATGAACTCGTCAAGGCTATGCAGAACGATGTCGATGAGATTCTCAAGAGCAGCGCTCTCAACAAGGAGAACAAAGATATCTACGATAATTTCAACAATACATGGCTGCCCGCACTTCAGGATAGCCTCAAGGCTCTCGAAGACTTCGTCAATGCCCTTGGCGCTTCGGGCAACATGGATGGCACTCTGAACAATATCGAAGGCGCTATCGATGCTCTCAAAAACAAGGTTGAGGCCAATAAGGAAAGCCTGCTCGATCTGGACGTCAAACAGGAAGCAGACAATATCCAGACAAGCATCAACAACGCTTACCAGACAGCTGCCGACGCTGAAATCAGCTGGCTGCGCGATATGCTGAAGACAACTCAGACGGCCTTCAACGACGCAATGGTAAGAGGCACCGGCGAACTCAACGACCGCCTCGCCGCTCTTGGTTCCGACAAGACACAGGAGGGTATCGAAAGCGAGATCCACACTATCGGCGACGCATTGCTTACCTTTACATACGATGCCGATAAGAAAGATGAGTTCAAGACGACTGCCCGCGGTTACGAGACTGACCTCTGCGCCCTCTATGATCTGCTTCAGCAGACCTGGACCGACAGCCCCGCCGCCGCTATCCGCACCGCTCTCGATGAACTCTACAGCGAGATCGACGGTAAGATCACCGATGGCCAGAAAGCTCTCGGAGAATGCGTTGAAGATGTTCAGACCGAGTTCGCCGGACAATATGAGGCTCTCAAGTCGGCTCTCGACGCTCAGAAAGAAGCGTGGGACGGCAACGGTTCTGATGTTATTGCCCGTGAAGCTTCATACAAGCGCACTCTCGGAGACATCAAGGACAAAGTCGAACAGCTCGCCATTGATGTCGAGGCCGCTCAGAAGGCAGCTCTCGAAAAAGCTGAGAAGGAGCGCGTGAATGCCGAGAAGTATACCGCTCTCAAAGCTGAATTTGACGGTCTGCAGACTGAATTCGACGAGGCTAAGGCTCTTGTGGAAGGCTATGAGAACGGTATCGCCGATATGTATGCTGATTTCGCCGAACAGATTCAGAATGCACTCGATGACGCTCTCGCCGCCCTTGAACAGGCGAACGCCAACGTTGCTCTGACACAGGAAAGCGTTCTGCAGAACGGTGCCGGCATTGCCTATGGTATTGACGCTTACCGCCTGTGGGCAACCCGCTCGTATGCTGCGGTTCAGTTCTCTGCTATTGACGGCAAAGACACTGAACTGTCGAACAAGCTCTCGGAGCTTAACATCATCCCCTCGATCCGGACCGAGATTAATGACGCTCTTGTGCCCCTGCGCGATAATGTCCTGACAATCCGTGGTGAATATCGCACCGCCGATTTCGAACGCCTGACCGCTATTATTGCCGATGCTAAGACTTATATCGGACAATATGATGAGCTTCTCAATAAGGCTCAGGAGAATTCGTTCATCCCCGGCGATGTCGAGGCAGATCCCGACCACGAGGTTTCGGCTGTCGATGTCCAGCAGGTTATCGCCTGGATCGGCGAAGACATGACTTTCGACGATCTCGTCGCTTCGAGCCCGCGTCAGGCCTACGCCGCCGACGTCAATGGCGACTCGAAGATCAATATCGCCGACGTTGTCGCTATCTCGAACATCGTTCTCAACGACCTCAACAACCCGTCGCAGGCTCCGCGTCTCTTTGTCAAGGGAGTGCAGACGGCTGCCGAGAACAACCTGACGGTTGCCCTTGGCGAGACCGTCGACGGTGTCCGCGAATATGCAGTGATGATCAACAACACCACCGCTTTCGTCGGCGGCCAGCTCGACATCAACGTCGGCGCGGGAATGGAGATCGTCGACATCGAGCTTACCGAGCGCGGCGCCGACCACAAGCTCTACCGCTTCGACAATAACTCGGGCGCGCGTGTTGTCATCGCCTCTATGGCTAACGACGAGCTGCGCGGCAACAGCGGCGCCATGCTCATTGTCCGCACCCGCGGCGCAGGCAACCTGACCGTCGGCAACGCCGTGTTCGCCGACATCAATGCCACTGCCTACGGACTCGCAGGCGAAGGCATGTCGGCCATCGACAGCATCGGCGAAAGCTTCCGCAACGCCAAGGAGCGCATCTACAACGTTGCCGGTCAGGCTCTCGACCGCATCCAGCGCGGCGTGAACATCATCCGCAAGTCCGACGGCACAACAACCAAGGAAATGCACTGATAAATGGATCCCTGCCAGCGCGGGCGGCTCCGGTTGCCCGCGCCGGCAAAATTCTTGCTTTCATCCAAAAAACACCAGACAAACACAATGAATTTAATCAGCAAAATAAAAGGAATGAAGCTCGCAGCTCTGCTTGTGGCCGCCATGACGTGTTTCGCCGCCGGGGCCGCCAACAGGGTCTATGTCGAGCCGTTCAATATTGTCGATGAGACGCCGGTCGATGTTCCGGTGCTCATGGACAACGATGTCGACATTATGTCGGTGCAGTTCAGAATAGATCTGCCTGCCGAACTTGAACTTGTCGGCCAGCCCGAGCGCACCGACCGTCTGAGAAACGGTCAGGAGATTACGTTTCAGGGGGTCGGCGTGATGGTCCTCTCGATGGAGGGCAAACCCATCGCAGGCAACTCCGGAGCTATCATGACCCTGAAGGTCAAGGCTAAAGACGGAATGCTCGAGAACAAGGTCGTCAGCTTCGGCCTGTCGAAGATCGTGATGGGCGACGCCAATAACAATAAAGTGCAGAACTCAACCAAGGAGAGCGTCGATGTCACTCTCGGCGAGCAGCCCGAATATGTTTTCTCGGCCTCTCAGCCCGAGGCTGTCGTTTCGGCTGGGACGACTTTCCCCGTCGAGGTCTGCCTGAGCAATAACTTCGCTCTCGGCGGAATGCAGTTCAGGCTTACAATGCCCGAGGGCTTCGACGTCGTCAACACCGACATCACGCTCAGCAACCGCCTCTCGCTCGGCACACGCCTGCGCAAGACCGCGCGCCCCGACGGCTCGATAAAATTCGTAGTCAATGACATGAGTAATGTCAAGATCGCCGATGCCGGCGAAGGCCCGCTTTTCATCCTCTATGTCAGCGTTCCCGAAGGATATAATGACTATGAGGGCAAGATCGTCGTCAGCGACATCGAAGCTTCGACAGTTCCCTCCGAGGGCGGTGCCACCAACACCGTTTCGGTAGACTGCAAGGGCTTCGAGGTCAAGATTGTCAACGGCGGCCGCTATCTCTCTGACGCCGAGACCGTAGTAGCCGGACTGCGCGCCGATCTCGCCGCAGCCTTAGCCACTATCGCCGCCGAGGCCGCCGACGTGAAAGACAATTTCACCGGCGCCGACATAACCGCCGCCATCGAAGCCATCGAGACGGCTGCCCGCGAGGCTGCCGCCAACGGCACGTTGCCGGCCGAATATGCCGCTGTAGTTACCGATCCGGCCGCTGCCGTCAGCAGCTCGATCGAGCAGCTCGTGGCCGACGCTAAGGCCGCCCAGAAGGCTTTCGAGGACGAGGCTGCCCGCAAGGCCGCCAACGAGGCCGCCTATCAGGCTTCGCTGGCCGAGATTCAGCGCCTCACCGACAAACTTAACGAAATGAAGCAGACAGCGGCAGCCTCTTATCCCGATGCCACAGTCGACACTCAGGTTGCCGCCGCACAGGCAGCCCTCGACAAGGCTAAGGCCGAGGCTGACGCTGCCCGCGCTGCCGTTGCCGACGAAGGCAACTACAGCTATGCTGTCGACACCGCCGCCATCGAGGCCCTGATCAAGGCTGTCGGTGACGAAGCTGCCAAACAGCAGGCCGCTGCCGACGCCGAGAAAGCCCGCGTAGCCGCCAACGAGGCCGCCCATAAGGCCGTTCTCGACGAGATCGCCGCTCTTCAGGCTTCGCTCGACGCCACCAAGGCCGCCGCAGCCGAAAACTATCCCGACGCCGACGTCGACAAGCAGGTAGCCGCCGCCCAGGCCGCTCTCGACAAGGCCAAAGCAGACGCCGAGGCAGCAAAAGCCGCCGTCAAGGACGAAGGCAACTACAGCTATGCCGTAGACAAAGCCACTATCGAGGCCCTGATCACAGCCGTCACCAATGAGGCCGCCCGCGATCAGGCAGCCAAAGACGCCGAAGCCAAGCGTGTGGCCGACAATGAGGCTGCCTATAAAGCTTCGATCGACGAGATCGCCGCTCTTCAGGCCGCTCTCGACGCCATGAAGACCAAGGTCGCCGCCACTTATCCCGACGCCAACGTGACAGCGGAGACTGTCGCCGCCCAGTCGGCCATCGACAAGGCCGAAGCCGGTGCCAACGCCGCCAAGTCGGCCGTTATTCTCGAAGGCAACTACAGCTATACTGTCGACACCGAGGGAATAACCGCTCTCATCAACGCTATCGAGACCGCCGCCGAGGCACAGCGCACAGCCGCCAACGAGGCAGCCTATCAGGCTACTCTGGCCGAGATCCAGCGCCTCACCGACAAGCTCGACAATATGAAGGCTCTCATCGCAACGACATATCCCGATGTCAACGTCGATGAAGCAATCGCCGCCGCAGCCGCTGCCATCGAGGCCGCCAAGAACGGCGCTGCCGACGCTCTCGCCGCTGTCAAGGATGAAGGCAAATACAGCTACACTGTCGACGCCGCCGCCATCGAGGCCCTCATCGACGCCATCCGCACAGCCGCCGCCGAGGCTCAGGCTGCTCTCGACAAGGAGAATGCCCGCGTAGAAGCCAATCAGGCCGCATACGAAGAGGCTATCGCGCAGATCGACGCCCTTCAGGCCGCTCTCGACGCCATGAAGGCCAATGTCGAAGAGAACTATCCCGACGCCGACGTGACAGCCGAGATCGAAGCCGCCCAGGCTGCTATCGACAACGCCCGCAGCGAGGCCGAGGATGCTCTCGAGGCTGTCGCCGAGGAAGGAACATTCGCCTATAGCCCCGACACTGACTCGGTAGACGCTCTTATCGCAGCCATCGAGACAGCCGCCAAGGCTGCCGGCATTGTCAACATCGAAGCTGACGCAGCCAAAGGAATTCTATACTACGATATCAACGGAAGACGTGTAATAAATCCCGAAAGAGGAATGGTAGTAATCCGTCTAACTCCCGATGGACAGGTAACGAAAATCATCCTCTGACGTACTTTATCTTAACCGTCACAGCAGAGGGGAGTCCGTGAGGATTCCCCTCTGATATTTTATGCCCGGGGGGTGAACCTCGGCGGCGGCGCGGGCGTTTTTACAGAAAATTCCTGTTTGATATGAGACACACATTTCTGGCGGTCGCTGCCGCGCTGATTCTGGCAGCACCCTGTGCCGGCGCAGTCGTTGTTCTGAACCCTGTCGACACTATCTATGTCCCCGCGCGCTCGATCGCTGTCACCGGAACGCAGAGCCGCGATCTTGTCGGCATTATCTATTCGCGCGACAATCTGTATTTCAACGAGCCGGGCGCTCCGCGCTTCCTTTTCTTCGACAAGGAGGGCAAGATAGCCTTCGGTATAGGCGGCTCGGTGAAGGGCACGGCCCACTATGATTTCAACGGAGCCATAGGCGAAGGGCCCGACTTCACGACCTACGACATCCCGGTGCCCGCCGATCCGGCGAACCGTCAGGCCCTCGGGGCTGATCTGAGCCATTCGAGCATATATCTGCGCCTTGTCGGACGCACGACGCGCTTCGGATATTACAGCGCCTTCCTCCAGACCAATTTCACCGGCGACGCTCCCGGCAAATACGGATTCCTTCTCAAGCAGGCCTATATGACTCTCGGCCCCTGGCTCGGCGGTCTGACGAACTCGACGTTTGTCGATGTCGCCGCCGCCCCTCCGACGATCGAGGAAGAGGGGCCATGCGGACAGCTGTCGGTGAAACAGATAATGGTTCGCTATGCGCCCCGGCTGAACGATCACTGGAGCCTTGGAGTGGCACTCGAGATTCCGAAGAACACGTTCACCACGAACAGCCATAACGAGCGCATCGCGCAGCGCGTTCCCGACATCCCTGCCTATATACAGTATCGCTGGGGCGGCGGCAACAGTCACGTCAGGCTGAGCGGACTTGTGCGCACAATGTCGTATCGCAACCTACTCGAACAGAAGAATCATTTCGCCAACGGCTGGGGCGCGCAGCTCAGCGGCATGGCCGAGCTTGTGCCCGGACTGACGCTGATGTATCAGGCGGCCTACGGTGCCGGCATAAGCAGCTATGTCAACGACCTCGGCGGCAACGGCCTCGATCTGATAAGCCCCGACGCCGATTCGGGACGCATGAAGGCGCCTCATTCGCTGGGACTGCTTGGCGGTCTGCAGTATGACTGGGGCAAGCTGACCGTGTCGGGCTCATGGAGCCTCTGCCGCCTCTACGACCAAGGGGATATGGGGCCGACAACCTACAAATATGCCAACTATGTCACTGCGAATGTCTTCTACAATCCGCTGTCGGATTTTCAGGTCGGCGTGGAATATAACTGGGGTATGCGCAAGGATATGGACGGCACTTCGGGCCACGCCAACCGCATCTCGGTTCTCGCGCAATATTCGTTCTGACACATTTTTTCGAAAGTTTAACATAACAAACAAATTCTACGGTTGTTATAATTGCAGATTGAATCCCGGACTAAGCCACAGCGCGCAATCTACGGCAATGACAGGCGCGCAAACCGGCGCATTTAGTAAGGGTTGAAAAGTGAAGTTGTCAACGCCGGCAAACGCGACCTTGTCGCCGTGTTGCCGCACAGTTTGCCGACAGATCTTATTCATGCCTGAAGAATAGCGCAAATAGCGAAGGGGGAACGCAGCGGTTTCGCGTCCGCGTGTTCCCCCTTTCTTTCTGCCCGGCCGCTTCGCGCGGAGTTGGGGGATTTGTGAGGATTTGTTAATTTTGTGGCGGAATTGCTCTCCGGGGTGTTTATAGAATATACTCACCTATTTAATAGAACGAAATTATGGAATCAACCCGCCAAGCAAAAATATCGCGGCTTCTTCAGAAAGAGCTCAGCGAAATCTTCCGTCAGCAGACGTCGAAGATGCACGGCACTATTGTCAGCGTTTCGGCTGTGCGCGTGTCGCCCGATCTCAGTGTCGCCAAGGCTTACCTCAGCATATTCCCGACCGACCATGCCGCCGAGGTCATCGAGAGCGTCAACCGCCAGTCGAAGACCATACGCTATGAGCTGGCGCGCCGTGTGCGCTATCAGCTGCGCAAGACGCCCGAGCTGACTTTCTATCTCGACGACTCTCTCGACTATATCGAGAATATCGACCGTCTTCTCCAGACCGACACTCAGGAGCCGTCCTGAGGCCCGCGTCATTCTCCGCCCGTTCATCACACATTTCTCAGCCGACGATGCTCTCGTTACGCATAGCCCTTCGCTATCTGAAGGCCCGCAAAAGCCATAATGCCGTCAATATCATTTCGATGGTGTCGATGGCAGGCGTGGCTGTCGCTACGGCGGCGATGGTCTGCGTGCTGTCGGTGTTCAACGGCTTCAGCGAAGTAGCCAGGGCTCGCCTGTCGATGCTCGACGCCGACTTAGCGGTTTTCCCCACCGAAGGGAAGGTCATAGTCCCGGCCGACTCGCTGGCCGGAGTGCTGAGGACTGTCGACGGCGTCGCGGCCGTCGAGCCGGTAATCCGCGAGCAGGGGCTCGCCGTGTGGGGCGACCGCCAGATGCCGGTAGTCATGATGGGCGTTACGCCGCAGTGGCGCACCAGGGTCAGCCGTCTCGACAGCCTGATTATCGACAGCGACCTCGGAGCGGCGGGGAGCGGCGCTACAATCAGCGTCGGCGTAGCCGTCAAACTCGGGGCGCGTCCCGATCCGCTGTCGGGGCTTGAGCTCTACGTGCCGCGCCGTCTGGGGCGCATAAATCCCGCCAATCCCGCCACGGCTTTCAACGCCGACACTGTCGGGGTCGACGCCGTGTTCCAGAGCCAGCAGAGCGAATATGACAACGACGTCGTCATAGCCGGTCTCGACGACCTGAGGTATCTGCTCGAATATGACGGCGAAGCCTCGCGCCTCGACATCGCCCTCAGGCCCGATGCCGACGCCGATGAGGTGCGCCGTGCCGTGACCGAAGCGTGCGGCCCGGGTCTGACGGTTCTGAACCGCCTCGAACAGCAACAGCAGTCGCGCCGCATGATAGAGATAGAGAAGTGGATCTCGTTCGTCATGCTGGCGTTCATACTTCTGATAGCGTCGTTCAACGTCGTGTCGACAATGTCGATGCTGATAATTGAGAAACGCGGCGCCATGGGCGTCATGCGCGCCCTCGGAGCGCGCTCTTCGGCGATAGGCAACATATTCTTCTGGCAGGGACTGCTGATAAGCCTTGTCGGAGGTGTGGCCGGACTCGTGCTCGGCTCGGCGGCCACGCTGGCACAGCAGTGGGGCGGCTTCATAAAACTCGGGGGTGACCATTCGCGGATGTCGATAAGCGTCTATCCCGTCAGGCTCGAGCCGCTCGACCTTCTGGCCGTAATGGCCATTGTGGCGGCCATCGGAGTGGCCGTGGCGCTGATAGCCCGGGCTCTGTCGCGGCGCCCGGCTCCCGAGGAAGTGTAACAAAATGGCGTCAGCCAACGTTCTATCAATAAATACGCAACTAATAATCCGTTTTAACCCGAAAAATTATGAGACTCAATGTCATTGCGGTAGCGCTTGCCGTGGCAGCCGTTTCGCTGACAGGATGTGTCAGCAAGAAGAACTATGCGGCCCTTCAGGCCGACTATTCGAAGCTTCAGGCCGACTATCAGACCGCTCAGGTCGAGCTGGCCAAAAGCAATTCGTCGAACCAGAATCTCGAGCAGCGCCTCGCCGATGCCCGCGCCGCCAACGCCGAGCTCAAGAGAGCTTATGCCGAGATGCAGAAAACGCTCAACCAGTCGATAGAAAGCGGTTCGCAGAGCAGTGTGAACATCGCCAAGCTTGTCGACGAAATCAATGCCTCGAACAAATATATCAAAGAGCTGGTTGCCGCCAAGTCGAAGAGCGATTCGCTCAACATGGTGCTGACCAACAATCTGACCCGTTCGCTCTCGCGCGACGAGCTCAAGGACATCGACGTCAAGGTGCTCAAAGGGGTCGTCTATATCTCTCTGGCCGACAATATGCTCTACAAGAGCGGAAGCTACGAGGTCAGCGACCGCGCAATGGAGACTCTGGGCAAGATCGCTAAGATTATCAAGGACTATAAGGACTATGATGTTCTCGTCGAGGGCAATACCGACGATGTGCCTATTTCGCGCACGAATATCCGCAACAACTGGGATCTCTCGGCACTGCGCGCCAGCTCGGTTGTCCAGGTGCTTCAGAACCGCTTCGGAATCGACCCGTCGCGTCTGACAGCCGGCGGCCGCGGCGAATACAATCCTATCGCCGACAACAGCAGCGACCTCGGCCGTCAGCGCAACCGCCGCACGGAGATTATCGTCACTCCGAAACTCGACCAGTTCCTCGACCTGATCGACAACGCTCCCGACACCGACGAGAAATAATCCTCGTCAGACAGGAGCCGTCGGCCGTGGCCGCTCGATTGTCAGCGATGCCACGGTGTCGGCCGTGAACTGCATGACAACACGCCGCCATTCGAGGCATCCGTCGTCGCGCACGACGATGCCGCGGCAGCGCGCGATATCAGCCCGACGGGCGCCGACTCCGAAGCGGCGCCCGTCGATCGTTACCGACGGGCCGCGCCCGACAACCGTCAGCTCCGACAAAACCGGCGGTTCTTCAACTCCGCGCCCGAGCATAACCGGAAGGCCGCGGCTGTAGAAAGTCACAGCCGCCGTCTGGTCAAGTCCTTCGATAGGCTCGGTCCGATCCACGGCGACCGAGTCGTAGGCGCCCGGCAGCACCATAGGCAGGGATGACAGTCTCATGCCTATCCGAACCGGCCCGACCCCCTGCGATGTCATAGGTGGGGCCAATACGATTGTGTCGCGCGAAGTGTCGCGCGCGGCGACAACGGGCGCAGGCCGGCTGAAGGTCTCTATCTCGGTTGTCTCGGAAGTCGGTTTGCCGCTGCACGCGGCCAGAGACGTTAAAGCCGCAATGGTCAGAACGGGAATAATTCTTTTCATTTCGGGCAAATTTAGCGTTTTTTATTTTGCGGCTTGTAAATTGAGCGAATATTATTTGGAAATAGCTGAAATAGATATTACCTTTGCGATTGAATTAAAGAAATAATTGGAACTGACTAACTGTTATATGGGGAAAACGTAATTAATTGAGCCAAAAGCTCTATGATTGCGAATCGAAGGATGGCACGCTGCGAGGCGAGCCATTTTTGTTTTATAATGGCGCACACAATAAGTCTAATAAGTCCAATAAGTCTAATAAGTCCAATAAGGCTAATAGAATCGGGAGGCTGCGCCCTGTGTGGCACAGCCTCCCGGAAAAGATTGATTCCCTGAGGGGAATTATTTCTTGAAATAGCGGTTGTAGAGACCCTGGAAACCCTGGCCATGGCGGGCTTCGTCTTTAGCCATCTCATGAACGGTGTCGTGGATAGCGTCGAGATTCTGCTCTTTGGCGCGGCGGGCAATGCGCATCTTGTCGGCGTTGGCACCGGCTTCGGCTGCCATGCGTTTTTCGAGGTTGGTCTTGGTGTCCCAGACGCATTCGCCAAGGAGTTCGGCGAATTTTGCGGCGTGCTCGGCCTCTTCGAAAGCATAGCGCTTGAAAGCCTCGGCGATTTCGGGATAGCCCTCGCGGTCGGCCTGGCGCGACATAGCCAGATACATGCCCACTTCGGTGCATTCTCCCATGAAATTGGTATTGAGGT
>OGNF01003304.1_pt1 | contig 10945 bp, 4 predicted proteins | sample 1573321 | NCBI WGS metagenome assembly OGNF01 (sample SAMEA2581911, study PRJEB24529) | metagenome | biome: Human gut stool | place: China | collected 2011
GGTGCTTCTCCTGGATGTACTTGATGAAATACTTCACGTGTTTCCAGTACGCCTTGTAGGTGCTGAAAGAAAAAATCTTGTCCTTCTCCGTCCCATCGGCCACCGCCTGCTTTTTGCTCTCGCCAAAAGCCTGCATCCCGGTCAGGCGGTCATAGGCTTGCTGGTGGAGATCCTTGTGGTATGCCTTGTTGCGCCGCCCCATAGAGCCTCCCCCTCTCGCCGCTATTTTTCTGCAAATCTATTTATCTATTTTTATAGATACCTATTTTTCTACTTTTATAGATTTCTTGTTATTTCATGCAAATAACTTATATACGTTATATACTGTAAATAAGTTATATAAATTATGCTGTTTATATACGTTCAAGCTAAGCCGCCTCATGTCAGCTCCCCTCGGAGACTCGGCAATCGGCAAATACACTTTTTAAGGTCTCGTGTGTGACCGTTTTTGGGGTCGCCCCCGACACTTTTTCCTGCTTATGTGTGCAGCCCTGTTTCTTAAATTCCACGGCAGTCAGGGCCTGTCGGCGCCATTGCAGAGGGCGCGCTCTCCGGAAAATCTACAGCATTCCGGCTGCTATCACAGGGTGGATAGGAACATGATACATTTTACTTACCGGCACTTTCAACGAGATTACTCCTGCCGGGTCCATGGCACGCTTTCCGTTTCGCATTGGCTAGTGTGGCAAGCCCGCGCGCCACACAGGCGTATCGCACCTGCTTCGGCTTCTTGTGATGCAAACCTGTCTATGGCTATCTTATCACATGGCACCGACGGCTGTCAACATATCACCAGCATCTTATTTATATCGGTTTACCCGTTCATGATTTATGGAGCTTCGACATAAAAATAAGTGAGGCGGCTCTATGCCGCCTCACTTCCTGTTATTTTCTCCGATTCCCTGTTTATCCGTTGTACGAGCGCCAAAGGAACGTCGCGATCTGCGTGCGGGTGCAGGGCGCGTCGGGCGCGAAGCGCCCCTCTCCCACGCCGTTGGTCACGCCCGCGCCGACCGCCCAGCGAACGGCTTCAGCGTACCACGCGCCCGCGCGCACGTCGGAAAACGCCGCGTCCCCCTGCCCCTCGGGCAGGCCGAGCGCGCGGTGCAGCCCTTGCTTTCTCATGCTTTCTCCCGGATAGCGCCGGAGGGCGGGCTTTCGCCCGCCCCCCTCGGCAGTTGATGTGCTGCTTGTTGGGACTCAGCTCTCGATTCCGTAGACTTCGGAGAAGAATCCGCCCTTGTGCTCTCCATTCGGGAACTTGCTGCTATCCTTGGTGTTCCTGATCTCAAGATAGCTGTACGTACCCTGCTTTGATGTGACCCACACGTGGTCGCCATTGGTGGCTCCGTTGTTGCCGTTGGCCCAGTTGCCGCTGAAGCTGCAACCGTCCAGGATGACCCTCGCGCCGCCGTTGCCGCCCACGTAAAGCGCACCGCCGTAGCCGCCGGAGTTCCGGTTCGGCGCCGTGTTGTTCGTAAAGGTGCAGTTCGTAAAGGTCGAGGTCCCCTTGGTGTTGATTACATTCACCGCGCCGCCGTTGCCCGTTACGGCGCTGTTGCCTGTGAAGATGCAGCCTGTGCACGTCGCGTCAGCCTCGCTGTAGACATTGTCGAGTACAACAGCGATCGCGCCGCCGTCCACAGCCTTGTTGCCCGTGAAGGTGCAGTTCTTGCAGATGACGTAGCCCTTTTGGACCAGGATCGCGCCGCCCCGCTTTTCGCTGCTCTCCGCCGTGGAGTCAAAGCCACTAATCGTCACGTTATCCAACGTCAAAGTATGCACCTTATAGACGTTGATCGCGCGGTTCTGTCCGCTGGCTTTCAGCGTAAGATTCTTGACCGTTATATCCGCGTTATCGTTATCGGTCCAGACGCGGAAGACACCGCTGCCGCTCGTGATGGTCTTTGTGTTGCCGTCGATTGTGATGTTCTTTTCCAGAAGGATGCTCTCCGACAGCGTGATGTCGCTGGTGATCTTCACCGTGCCGCCGGCAGCCGTATTGGCAACGGCGTTCTTCAGGCTCGTGGTGTCGTAGCCGTACAGGGTGCTCCATTTCGCGGTCAGCGTGAGATCGCAGGTCACCTCTGTATTAAAGCTGAACCAATAACTGCCAAAGAGCCAACCAAAGAGCTCGCCATAGTTCTTCGCGACATCAGGCAGCGTGGGCTCTACCGCTTTTTCACCATGCTTGACCCTCTGCGACGGAATGGTCGCCACCCCGCCGAGATCAAACGACACCGTGTAGTACTTCCACACCTGCTCCCAGTTGGCGTAGTAGGTCGCGTCGCCCGTCACGGTCGTACTGCCGTCTATCTTTTGGCCAGCACCGTCCGGCTGCGTGTACCAGCCTTCAATCTCCCACGTATAGCCCTCCTCGGCATCTCTCTGGATGTCGCTGGGGGTGTTCATGCCGAGCCTTGCGCCGTATACAAGCTCAGTCGTCTTGTTATCCGCGCCCTCGCTGATCCACGTGATGGTGTACTTCCGCGCCGTCTCGTTCCACTTGGCGTAGAGCGTCATACCGTTTTCGGGCACGGTTGCGCCGTCCGCCAGCGCCTTCGTGCAGGCAACGTCCGTGTACCAGCCCGCGAAGGTGTAGGTGGTCGACACCTTCTGATCCTTGGTCGGCGTGTTCGGCAGTTCGATCACCGTGCCGTAGTCCGCCGTGGTGGTGTAGTTACCGGTCAGAGCATTGCCGCCGTTGGTCACCCACGTGATGGTGTACTGATTGACCGTCCACTTGGCGTAGAGCACCGCATGGCCCGTTTTGCCCGTGGCGATCTCCGTGACCTTCGTGCTGTAGGTGTCGTCGGTGTACCAGCCGTCGAAGCGGTAGCCCGTCTTGCTCGGTTCAAGCAGCGTGATCTTCTCCGACGAAACATTGTACTCCGCGGGGTTCTCGGCATGGTTCGTGCCGCCGTTCAAGTTATAGGTGATGCTGTACTGAATCAGCGTCCACTTCGCGTAGTAGGTCACATCGCCCTCTGGCATCTTGTCGCCGGTTTTGAACTTGGTATGCTCAGCAAAAGTGCTGCCGTCCGTGTACCAGCCGTCGAACCGGTAGCCGTCCATCGCCGTCACCGTCGGCGCGGTGATGGCTTCCCCAAGGAACACGGTCTTGCTGTATTCGGGCGTCTCGTTGATCGTGCCGCCCTCGTTGACCATCCATGTGATCTTGTACGGGTTCTGCTCCCACGTCGCCGTCAGCGTGATGTTGTCGAGGTAAGCCTCCTTCCGCAGCGTGAGGTCCTTCCGCGCCGTGCTCTCGCCGTTCACGACCCAGCCGAGGAAGGTGTACCCCGCCTTCGTCGGGTCGGAGATCACCGCGTCCGTGTCGTAGGCATACCGGTCGGGGTGCTTGTCGCCGAACTGCGCGCCGTCCATGTCCTCATAGGTGATGGCATAGCGCTCCGCCGTCCACGCCGCCGTCAGCGCGATCGCGCCGGTGTAGTCCTCCGCGCCCAGCGTCAGACCCGTCTGCGCCGCGCCGACGCCGTTCACGAGCCAGCCGTTAAAGACGTAGCCCGTTCTGGTCAGATCTGGGATCGCGGTCGCCGTGCCGTAGGTGTGCGTCTCGGGCCGCGCCGCGTCGCCGAAGCTGCCGTTCGCCACATTGCCATAGGTGATGTCGTACACGCTCGGCGTCCACTTCGCGTAGTAGGTCAGCGCCGCCGCGGGCATCTTCGCGCCCTCCGCGAGCTTGCCGCTTTCGTTGAACGTCTCGTTGTCGAACCAGCCGCCGAAGTCGTGGCCGCGCTTGGCCGGCGCGGGCAGGACGAGCGCGGTGTCGTAGTAGATCTCATACGCGCCGTCGCGGCCGGTGTAGTCGTTGCTCGCCGTGCCGCCGTTAAACACCCATTCGAGCGCATACTGCGCGCGGTCGTAGTAGAGCTTCACGGTCATATCCTTGGTGACGCGAACCGTATCGTTCAGGCTGATCTCGGTGTCGTCCGCAAGGCCGTATACGCCGCTCACCTTTGCCTTCACGCAGGTGAAGGCCTCGCTCAGGCCGCTCTTTTTCAGCGTCCCGACCTCGATGTCCGTGTCCACGTCCTTGCGCGTCTGGTCGGATTCGCTCGCCGCAGACGGCATATTGCCGGTCGTATCCATGTAGTAGTGCTCCACCGTGAAGTCCACGGGCTGCGCGCCCCAGCGCGCGGTCAGGGTCATGCTCGCGGTGACGGTCTGCGCGTTGAACTCGCTGCCGTCCGGCAGATACCAGCCGGTAAAGCCGTAGTCCGCGCGCTCCGGGTTCGCCACGGAGAAGCGCTGCCCGTAGCGGAAGGTCTTTTCCGCCTCGTCCGTAAGCGTATCGCCCTCGCCCGCGTTAAAGGTCACGCGCAGCGTCTCGCGGTCGTAGTACAGCCGGAGCACGAGTGAGCCGTCCGCCGCGATCACGCCGGAGGAAACCGTCCCCGCCGCGCTCTCGTTGAGCGCGAAGTGGTCGTAGTGCCTTGCCGCCGCGGTCACCTCCGCGTCGGTCGCGCCGGTGAGCGGGTCGGTGTCGCGGAGCGTGTAGCCGTCGTCGTCCGCGTTCTGCTGGTAGTGCTCGACCCTGTAGGCAATGTCGCCCTTCGCCGTCCAGACCGCCGTGTAGGTGCTGTCGCTCTGCGGCATCGTCTCGGGCAGCGCGGGCGACCAGCTGAGCGCGTAGCCCGGCTTCGTCACCGTCAGCGCGGGCTCGCTGACGCGCTCGCCCCAGCGCCGGGTGGAAACGAAGTCCGCCTCGCCCGCGTTCTTAAAGGTCAGGATATAGGTATCGCGCACGTAGTAGACGCGCAGCACGAGCGAGCCGTCCGCGGCGATGGTGCCGCTCTTGACCGCGCTCCCGTTCTCCGTATCCTCATGGTAGCCCGTAGTGGTCTGCACGACCGCTTCAACGGCCGCGCCGGTCGCGCCGGCCAGGTTCTCGGTCTGCGAGGCGGCGTCGGGATAGCTGCCGTCCGCGTTCTGGAGGTAGTGTTCGACCTTGTACGCCGTGTTCTGTCCGGCCTCCCACTTGGCATAGAGGGTCAGGCCGGTCACCGGCATCGTGCCGCCGGCAAAGGCGTTCTCACACGCCGCGTCGGTGTACCAGCCGCGGAACACATAGCCGGTCCTGACCGGCTGCGGCAGCTCGGCGAGGCGCACGCGCGCGCCGAAGTACACCTGCTCCGTCTCCCCGCTGCCCTCCGGCAGCGTTCCGCCGTTCGTCTCAAACCGGAGGTCGCAGCGTGCGCGGGCGTAGTAGAGCTTCACGACGGTCTTGCCGTCCGCGCCGATCGCCGCCGAGGACACGGTGCTGCCATTCACCTCCGCGTGATCGTAGGTGAAGCCGTCCTTGCTCCACGCGCCGAAGTCGATCGCGGATCCGGTCGTGCCGGTCCGGCTCTCGATGGCCCGCTCGTCGTCGATGAGCAGATAGCCCTCCACGCCGTCCACACGCTGCGCGTAGCGCTCGATGCGGTAAGGCGTGTCGTCGCGCGGCAACCACTGCGCCGCAAAGCTCATGGCGCCCGTGACCGCCATGCCGCCGCTCTGCGCATCGGCGGTGAAGCCCTCGAAGCCCTCAAAGGTGTAGCCCTGCAGGGCAAGCGCGGGCGCGTAGGCCGTGCCGCCGTACTTGATGGTATAAACGATGTCGGGCAGCTCCGCGCTCCGGAATGTGCCGTAGGTGAAGGTCACGTCGTAGGACTTTCTCTCGTAATAGACCCGCACCACGGCGCTGCCGTCCGCCTTGATGGTCTGCTGCGTCACGCCCGCGCAGGCATAATTATCGTAGTTCACGCCGTCCACCGTGCCGGTGCGCGGAGAAACAGCCGTCCGCTCTAATGTCGTGCCGGTGCAAAGGTCGTCGTTCGCCTTGGTGTAGGTGCCGTTGAGCTCCTGCAGATAGTGTTCGACCCGATACGGCGTATCGTGCGCCGGCTCCCACCTGGCGTAGAGCATCATGCCCTTCGTGCCGCTGAAGGCGGGCATCACCGCGGGGATCGTGTAGCTCTGCCGCAGGTCGCTGTCGCTGTACCAGCCGGCGAAGGTATAGCCCTGCTTGACGGGCGCGGCAGGCGCGGTGATGGCCGCGCCCTTGCCGGTCACGATCATCGGCACATAGCTGCCGCCGTTGGAATCAAAGGCGTAATACTGCACGTTGGCGGGATCGCTCCATTCAATGTGCAGCGTGCGCTCGATCGGCTCGGAGGTGAACGCCAGCGCGCCGTTCTTCCAGCGGATCGTCACGTCGCAGCTCTCCTTGATGGAGCTCGCGTCGGGCGTGATGGTGACTGTGTTGCCGGCAGGATCGTAGCGGAACGCGCCGTTGCTCAGTTCGATGGTGAAGTGGCTCTCGGTCGCGTCGTCGTAGTTGCCTGCGGGGTTCTCGTCCCCGTCGTAGAGCTCGCCGGTCTTCATGTCCATATAGCTCATGTCGAACAGCGAGGAGGGCAGCGTGACGCTGCGTACGCTCTTGAGGTCGATGCCGAGCCGGTCGTCGTCCTCGTCATACGCGAAGTCGTAGACGTTCTCCTGTGCGCCCGCGCTCCACAGCGGCCACTGACCGTCGTAGATCACCGGCTGATAGGTCAGCTTGTCGCTCGAGAAAAGCTGCGCCTTGAAGCTGATGGTCAGATACAGTCCGATCTCGACGAACATCGCGCCCGCGGCGTTGGAATCCTTGCCGCCGCTCTGCGGCCCACTCAAATGGCAGTAGAAGTAGCCCCAGAGCTGCGCGTAAGCGCCCGCCTCGGCCGTAATGCCGATGGAGTCCAGCTTGAGCGAGAATAGGCCGACCGCGATCTCGAACTCCACGCCCACGCGCACGCCAAGCGTGCCCATGACGTAGAAGTCGAAGTTGTAGTGCGCCTCCTCCAGATCGATGGTCTCGTTGGTGGACTGCTTGTGGAAGAGCAGGATGGAGAAATTGTAGCGTCTGGCCACGCCGAACTCGAAGCTCATGCCCATCGTGACGTAGAGGTTCGCCTTCACGACAAAGTCGGCGCTGATGCCGTAGCAGAGGATGTGGAACGGGTCCACATTGCCCTCCTGGGCGAAGATCTCCTTGCGGACGAGGTCGATCCAGCTCTCGTCGGCGTCCTCCATCATCGCGGAGTATTTATCCGCAAGGCCGCCGCCCTCGCCGGCCTTCCAGTCCACATCCTCGCCGAAGAAGCTCTCCTTCTGTTCCATCAGATCCTTGATCTGCTGGCCGATGTTGATGATCTTTTCCTCGGGCGCAAGACCGGTCACGCTCTTCCAGTCTGCCTGATGTGCCACTATTAGAAGCCCCTGATGAGCTGCTGTTAGACGAGGCGGTAATGGCGATGCCGGTGTAGGTGCCCACGTCGATGTTGGCGTTGAGGCGGTAATCGTAGATGTAGGGGAAGATCCACTTCCACTTCCAGATCGCGCCGCCGCTGGTGTTGACGGTGAGCAGGACCTCCTGCTCGAACACGGCGGTCATATTGATCTCGATGGAATTGCCGTTCTTGCCCTCCACGGTGGTGGAGAACTCGATGGACAGCTCGGCGCGGATGCCGTAGCGGTCGGCAAAATGCTTGAGCGAGCCGACGTTGACGGTCGCGCTGATGTTGATATGATCCTTATCGAGCAGCGGGCGCGAGACCGCGCTGTACAGCGTCAGGTCGCAGCTTTGCACCAGCGCGCCGTCCGCGTCGGTGATGGAGTAGGACGAAAGGCCCATGTCGCTCAGCTCCTGGAAGCCGTCCGTCTCCAGCGCCAGCTCGGTGAGATACTGCGCCGCCTGCTCGGCGAAGCCGCTCTCGCGTGCCTGACGCACCATGTCGTCCTCGATCTCCGCCCTCTGCGCGGCGGTCAGCTCGATCTCCTCGTCGCGGGTGCTGTAGAGGTCCATCGCCGCGAAAACGTCGGCTTCCTCCGCGTTCTCGTAGGTGAGGACGTAGTATTCCTCGCCGTCCTGCGTGGTAAGGGTATCCACGCGGGTGATCCTCGCATAGCCCTGAGCCTGAGCGCTGTTACTGCCCCATGCCCCGGAGTAGAAGGCGAGGAAGTCGCCCACGTCGATGGTCGTCTGGGAATCCAGACCCATCTCGGCGTACTTGTCGTCCGTGTAGGTCATGTTCTCCACACGGACGGTAGCGGCGTCATTGTCCGCATTGCCGTCGGTGTCCCAGCCCTGATCGGTCGGGAACGGCAGCACGTCGGGCGTGAAGAGCACGTCCGCGGAATCCGCCGTCTTATAGGTATAGGTATTGCCGCTCACCGCCGTGATCTGCACGTAGGCCACCGCACCGTCGTTGTCCGTGCGGATGCTGCGGTCAGCCGGGCTCACGCCCTCGTAGATGGCCACGGTGTCGCCCACGGCAAGGCCGCCTGCGGCATAGGTGAAGCTGCCGGTCTGCGCCACGGGGGTGACGGGCTGGGTGTTGCCTTTTTCGTCCTGATTGAGCGAGGTACGGAACAGGCCGTCAAGGCTCGTGGACATCCCCGTCACGTCCTTCTTGGGGATGTACTTCACGCCGTCGGAGAGCGTGAGATTGTCCACCTCGTCCTTCTCCGTGACGATATTCAGCACGCGCACGCTCGGCGCCTGCTCCGCGCCGTTCGCCACAAAGCGCGCGTCGGAATCCGCCTTCAGCTCCACGCGGTAGGTCTGGCCCTGCTGCGGCGCAAAGCTCACCGTGCCGGCGTTCACCTTGATGCTAACCGCTTCGTTGTTCGCCGTCACATTGATAAAGGAATCAATGCAGCCCTCGGCATAGTCCCTGATGCCGAAGGTATATCCGCTCACATTCGCTGCCGGAACGGTCACGGTCACATAGTTGGGCGTCTCCGCCTCGTTGGCGTTGACCGCCATGACCTCGCCCAGCTTGGCGTAGAGGGTCGTGTCCTGATTCACGGTGTCGTTCGTCCCGGCCGCGCGGGTCAGGTCGCTGTCGTAGTACCAGCCGAGGAACACCTTGCCCTCCACCGTTGGGGTGGACAGCGAGGAAATGCGCGTACCCGCGGCGACGGTCGCGTTGGGCATCGACGCGCCCTCGACCACAAAGGTGACCTCATAATTGGTCGTGACGGTCGTGCCGCCGCCCGTGGAGCCGCCGCCGGAGCTGCCGCCGCCCGAGGGCTTCTGCTCCTCCGGCTTCTTATCGCCGCTCTCCTGTGCGCTGCCCGGCTCGACGCTCACGCGCTCGCTCTTCACGCCCGGCTCGGAGTACCAGGTCTCCACGGCCTTGTCCGTGCGCTGGCAGAGCGCGGCAGTCTGGGCGCGGGTCGCCTTATCCTTGGGCGCAAAGCTCTTACCGTCGCCGTTGAGCAGGCCCAGCGCCCACAGCTTGAGCACCGCGTCCTGCGCCCACGAGGACACCTCGTCAAGGTCGGCAGGCTTCGTCGTGACCGTCGTATCGGCCTTCGGCATCGCGTCAAAGGTCTCAAAATAGCGCACGAAGAAGACCGCCATCTCCTCGCGGGTGATCCTGCCGTCCGGCGAGAACTTCCCGTTTCCGGTGCCGGTGGTGATGCCGTAGCGCGCCGCCCACTTGACAAAGGGCGCGTACCAGGTTCCCTCCGCGACGTCGATGAAGTCCGTCGCGCCGGCGTAGTCCGCCGCCTCAACGCCCGCCATGCGGCCGAGCACCGTGACGAACATCGCGCGCGTCATCGGGCCGTCCGGCTCGAAGGTCGTCGCGCTGGTCCCGTCAAAGAAGCCGTTGGCGCGGGCGTACAAAACTGCCGCCTCGTACCAGCTTCCGCTCTTGACGTCGGCGAACGGGTTCTCCGGCTTTGCCGCCGTCGTGCCCGCCGTCTGGGTTTGGCCCGCCGTCGTCTCCGCAAGGCCCTTCACCTCGTCCGCCAGAACATTGGCGGGTACGAGCGTGATGACCATGCAGAATACCAGCAGCAGGCTGACGATCCGTTTCTTCATGCTCTTTCTCCCTTCTGAACTCTGTGTGGATGCGTCTGCTGACAATGTAATTGCTTCTCTCCCCTGATGGGGAGAAGCAAAGTCCCCGGGGACTTTGCCGTGGCTTCCCGGTGATTTTACGCGGAAAAGTATACCTTCTTTTGCAAAAAAATGACTGCGGACGGCCCGAAATGTAGGGATCAGCACCCTGAAATGTATCGCTCCGCCGCCCCCGCGCCGTTTTTTGACATCAAAACATCCAGCTTACTCTTGACAAGCCGCCGCGATGATGTCATAATGTTTTTTATGAAATGACATCATAATGTCAAACCCCGTCGAATTATGGGGTCTGACCGCACCAAAGGGGGAATTTCGGTGGAAGAAGCCAAGGTCAAGCTGCTCGTCTACGCCACGCCGGACGAGCGCACGCGCATCAAGCTGGCCGCGACCAAGCTCGGCATGAGCATGACGCAGTTCATGCTCGACACCATCATGGAGCAGGTCGTAAGCGTCGAGGAGCTGGAAAAGAAGGGGGCGGAGAAGTGAAGACCATCGCCATCATGAACCAGAAGGGCGGCACGGGCAAGACGACCTCCGCCATCAACTTAGCGGGCGAGCTGGTGCGCCGCGGCAAGCGCGTGCTCATCATGGATATGGACACACAGGGCAACGCCACGAGCAACCTCGAGCTGACCGACATCCCCGCCACCACGCTCGCGGACGTCATCTGCGATAAGGACCGCCGCATTCCCGACGCCATCTGCCATACGAGCGTCGAAAACCTCGATGTGATCCGCGGCGGCGCGCTGCTCGCCCCCGCGCTCACCGCCATGCAGGAGCTGCCCTTCGGCCGCGACATGACGCTCCGCCGCCTGCTCCCGCAGATCCCGCAGGACTACGACTTCGTGTTCTTCGACTGCTCGCCCTCGCTCGAGAGCCTGTTCAACATCAATGTTCTCGTCGCCGTGCAGTACATTCTCATCCCCATCAAGGTCGATAAAAACTCCATCGAGGGCTACAACGTCATGCTCGAGACGGTGCAGAATGTGCGCGAGCTGGTCAATCCGGACATCCGCGTCCTCGGCATCT
>OGNF01003306.1_pt1 | contig 10943 bp, 10 predicted proteins | sample 1573321 | NCBI WGS metagenome assembly OGNF01 (sample SAMEA2581911, study PRJEB24529) | metagenome | biome: Human gut stool | place: China | collected 2011
GGCTTGGGTCCTGTCACACTACCGTTAATTCACTATTGGCATTCTCAAAAAAATTTTCCTACAAAAACTTGACACGAACGGTAGGTCCGAAAATATTATTCAAAATATCCTTTATATTCTATTTGCGGTTTATCGTTCGGGAATAGGTGGGAGTACAAATCAACAAAATAATCGTCGGTCATACTCGCTATGTAGTCCGTTACAAGCTGATTAGGCTCTGTTTCTTCATAGGGAATATCCCTTTTATAATGTGCTTTATTTACAAAGCTTATATGGTGCGTGAATATCGGGGAATCAAAATTAGCGTTTACAAGGTCTGAAAGCAGTCTTTCATAAACCCTTGCCATCATAGGCTGTACGGTTCCGCGCATAGCCGATTTTACCGAATCGTTTTTATATATAAGCTCGTAGTTATCTGCCTTTGCCTTTTTAAGCGCCGCAAAATGCTCTTCATCCATTTTTATATACGGCTTTTTGTAGCTGTTTTCTACTATATTAACTATAAGGTTGTTGATGATTTCCGCATTGTACGAGCCGATAGCGCCGCTTTCAAACTCGGCGTTTGAAATAATATGCGCGCGCTCGGCGTCCTGTCTGTCCTTGCCGAGGTATGCTATAATATCGGATATTCGCATAACGCAGCCCTCAAGCGTTGCGGGAACCAATTTGCGAACGTTCTTTTTATCCGCAAAGCATGCTTCAATCTGCATGTCAAACTCGGCAAAGCTATCAAGCGGCTTCGGGTGATACTCCGAAAGCTCCATTTCGCCGTCGTGCGCGGCAATTCCGTTAAGGGTTTGCAGAGTAATATTATACGGGAAAATTTTATCAAGCACCCTTACCGACTGAATATTGTGGCTGAAATGCCTGCCCGTGTGCGAAAACAGCAATTCGTCAAGAAAGTTCTCGCCCTCGTGACCGAACGGCGTGTGACCTATATCGTGTCCGAGCGCAATCGCCTCTATCAAATCAAGATTAAGGCACAGCGCCTTGCCTATTGTGCGCGCTATACGGGAGACTAACTGTACGTGAAGTATGCGGTGGGTTATATCGTCGTTTTTATAAAATGAAAACACCTGTGTTTTATCCGCATAGCGGTTGAAATAGGGGCAATGAATAATTTTATCCGTATCCCTTATAAACGCGGTCCTTATAGCGGTTGCTTTATCCCTTTCGTTATCTCTGCGCAGTGCGTTTTCTTCGTTAAACCCAAAAGCCGAAAGATTATCGTTCCTTCGGTCTTTTTTTATTTGTTCTGAAATGTTATCGGAAAGCTTTTCGTAATTCATTATATTCACCGAAGAAAATTATAGCATATGCTCCGCAATTTATCAATTCCTTTTGCAAGCAAGCGCTTTTTAATATTTTTTGTTCTGCAGCGCTACCTCGGTATTGTAAATCGCCTGTACCGCCGCTTTATCGGAATTTATAACTATATATGTGTATATTGCGTCAAAAATGGTAAGCTGGGCGATTCTTGAGCTCATTCCGAGGATGGAATGCTTTGTTTCGTCGGATTTTGTAAACAGCGCTATGTCTGCCGCCTCTACTATGGGGGAGGCGGCATAGTTTGTTACGCAGATTGTGGCGGCGTTGCCGATTTTCGAAAGCTTTAACGCCTCTACAATATCCTTTGAGGAGCCAGAGTGCGATATGCCTATTGCAACGCTTTGCCTGTCTAAATGCGAGGCGATTATCGCCTGCATATGGTTATCGGTGCAGCTTTGCGCATCAAGCCCCAGCCGCAGGAATTTGTGCGCAGCGTCCATAGCTATTGCCGCAGAGTTTCCAAGCCCGAAAACGGCTATTCGGCGGGCGTTCATTATCAGCTTTGCCGCGTTTTCAAGCGCCGTTTCGTCAAGCACGCTTTCGGTGCTTTGAAGGGAAACCGATATGTCGTTTATACGCTTTTTAAATATTTCATAACAACTGTCATCTTTTTTTATTTCGCCGCTTATGGTCGATGCCGAACCAAGCTCGCCCGCAATGCCTATTTTAAGCGCCTGAAAGCCGTAAAACCCCAAGCGGCGCGAAAAGCGCACCACTGTCGCGTCGCCGCAGCTGCATATCTTCGCAAGCTCGGTTACGGAACATTCGGTAATATTGCGGCTGTTTTCAAGAATATAATCGGCAATTTTTTTCTCGGCTCTGCCCATTTCGGGGTAGAGCTTTCTTATTTTGTGTACGGTGGATTCCATTGTTCACTCCGTAATGAAAATATTTTTCATTATTATACCATTATTTTAAAAAACAGTCAATAAAATAAAAATAAATTTCATTTTACTGTTGCTTTTAACCTTCTTATTTGGTATTTTATAATTGTAAAATTAAACGGGGGGATAATATGCTTAATTACAAGGTGAAAATAGGTCTTGTGCCTATGCGCCGCAACACGACCAACCGCCCTGCAAAAACCTTTTTAACCTGGGTTTCGGCAGAGGAGCGCGGTCACAGATTTGTTGACTACATAGAGGAAAATTTCAAAAGTGAAAATGTAACCTTTACAGACAGTAAGGGACTCGGATGTTCCGACTTGATTTTCGACGATAAATCCGCAGCCGAACTGGTGGAGCGCTTTAAGGCGGAAGAGGTTGACGCCGTTGTTATTATAAACTGCAACTTCGGCAACGAGGAAGCGGCGGCGGATATAGCAAAGGCTCTCGGTAAGCCGGTGCTTTTATGGGCGCCGCTTGACGATGAGTATTATGAGGACGGTATGCGACCTACCGATTCACAGTGTGGTCTTTTCGGGGTTTCGCGCCAGTTCCAGCGTTTTCACATTCCGTTTTCGCACCTGCCGTGCTGCCGCGTTGAGTCGGACGAGTTTAAAGAGGGCTTTGACAGCTTTGTGCGCGTTGCCTGTATGGTTAAAAACTTTAAGGGTATGCGCATAGGTCAGGTCGGTACGCGCCCCGCTCCGTTCTTCTCGGTAATATGGAACGAGGGCGAGCTGATGGAGAAATTCGGCATAAAGATAATACCGATAAACTTTGCGATAATTGAGCAGAGAATGAGAACTGCCGAAACGGACTACGCCGACGAGATAGCGGAGTACGAGCAGTATTTCCTTACAAATTACGAGCTTGACGATCTGACGCCGAAATACATAAAGCCCATGGCGACAATGACCGCTATGTATAAGCATCTTTTTGAGGAGTTTAACCTTGATGTTCTGTCGGCTGAATGTTGGACCGCGACGCCTATTATGTTTGACGGCTTAGCCCCCTGTGCGCTTTACGGTTTGCTTAACGAAATGGGTCTTATGGTTTCGTGCGAAAGCGATATACACTGCGCTATGACAATGGCGCTTTTAAGGTGCGCGACGCTCGGAAAGGGCAGACCGCTGTTCGGAGAGTTTACGGTACGTCACCCCGAAAACAGAAATGCCGAGCTTTTGTGGCACTGCGGACCGTTCCCCGTAAGCGAAATGGCTGAGGGTACAAAGGCGCGCCTTGTGAATCAGCGTGCATGGCTCAGAGGGAGAGACGGCGAATACACGGTTGCCCGTATAGACCAGGAACACGGGGATTATATGATACTGCCGCTTATTTGCCGCACGACAGAGGGACCGCAGACCCACGGTACATACATATGGGGCGAATTTGAGAATCTGCAGGCGGTTGAGGACAGACTGCTTGACGGACCATACATTCACCACTTTGTTGAAATGCGCGGCGATTACCGAAAAGAAATTAAAGAATTCTGCAAGTATTTTCCCAACCTTAAGGTTGACGAAACGATTAAATAATTTGAAGGAGACAGAAAAATGCAATATCAGATGAACGAATTTTTATTTGCAATGATATTAACCGAGCTTGAGGACGCGGTGGGCAAGGAAAACTGTTCTACCCGCGCGATAGACAGGGTCACCCACAGTGTAGACTACTACTGGCTTTCCCGTATGTGGGCGGACCGCGGCTGCCGTATGCCGGAGGCCGACATAATCGTATGCCCCAAGGACGCCGAAGAGGTTTCAAAGGTGGTTAAAATTGCCAATTACTATAAGCTCCCCGTTACCACATGGGGCGCAGGCGGCGGCACGCAGGGCGGCGCTATACCGGTTTGCGGCGGAATACTGCTTGATACCAAGCGTATGAACAAAATATACAAGGTAAATACCGAGGGTATGTACATAGAATGCGGCACAGGAGCTATATATAAGCATATCGAGTGGGCGGCAAATGAGGTAGGCAAGGCTACAATGCACTATCCCTCAAGCCTTACCTGCTCAACCGTGGGCGGATTTTTGGCGCACCGCGGCATAGGCGTTTGCTCCACAAAATACGGCAAAATTGACGATATGGTGCTGCAAATGGAGGTTGTGCTGCCGAACGGCGATATAATCAATACCTCTTCCGCACCGAAGCACGCCGCAGGACCCGATTTAAACCAGATATTCATAGGTTCCGAGGGTACTCTCGGCATTATAACAAAGGCTCAAATCCGCATTTTTGACCAGCCCGAGGAGCGCCGTTTCCGCGGCTTCCTGTTCCAGGATATGAAGGGCGCTTTCAAGGCGGCGCGCGAGCTGTTGCAGAAGTTCAAGCCGTCTGTTATGCGCCTTTACGACGAGGCGGAGACCGCTTCGCTTATAAAGAAAATAGTAGGCGTTGAGCGCAAGGGTGCGTTTATGAATATCGCCTATGAGGGCGACCGCGAAATGGTAGAGGTTGAGGAGAAAATTCTGCTTAAAACCTTTGCGAAATACGGCGCGGAGGATATGGGCAGCGACTACGGCAAAAAGTGGTGGGACGAAAAGATTACATTCTTCTACCCCGGTTATATGATGGATATTCCGCAGATGTTCGGCACAATGGATACCATTGCTCCCTACGGCAAGATTGAGGAAATCTACTGGGCAATGAAGGAAGCTATTGAAACGAATTTCCCGCAGGCTAAGTTTATAGCCCACTTCTCGCACTGGTACGAGTGGGGCGCAATGGTTTACGACCGCTTTATTATCGACGGTAAGGACGTACCGCAAGACCCGGTTGAGGCGCTCAGACTTCATCAGGCTGTATGGACTTGCGGCGTTCGCACGGCATTGGCTCACGGCGGCGTTGTAAACGACCACCACGGCGTGGGCATTAAGCTCGGCAGACTTATGAAAGAGCAGTACGGTCCCGCGATGCAGGTGTTTGAGGGTCTTAAAAAATCGCTTGACCCGAACGGCATTATGAATCCGTTTAAGTTAGGTCTTTAATAGGGGGAAATGAAAATGAATTTATCTGATAAAGCTAAACAGCATGTTGATTCCTGCCGCTTTTGCTGGATGTGCCACCATATCTGCCCGATAGGCAACGCAACGGGTCACGAAAGAAGCACCGCCCGCGCCCGCGCGCTCGGTATTTCGCTTGTAAACCGTAATGCTATCGAGCTTTCTGAAATAATGGATAATATTTACGAGTGTTGCACCTGCGGCGGCTGCGTAAACGTTTGCGTTACGGGCTGGGACCCGGTTATGTTCACAAAGGAAACAAGGCTTAAGGCGGCGCTTGAGGGCGCACTGCCCGAATACATAAACAAGCTCGTGGATAACTGCCTTGAAACGGGCAACGCCTACGGTGAAACCGAAATTTCAGCCGAGCTTAAAAAGGCAATAGCCGCTCACTCTGCCAAGACCGATACGCTCCTTTATCTGGGTGTGGACGCACGGTATAAAGTATCTTGTCAGGCAGTTAAGGCAATAAAGGTACTCGAAAAGGCGGGAGCCGAGTTTACCGTGCTTTGCGACGAGCCTGCAAGCGGCTCACAGCTTGATTTCCTTATAAGCGCGGCTGACGAAACCAAAAAACAGATGGAAGCTGCGGCAAAGGTATTTAATGATTATAAAACGGTAGTGCTTTACGACCCGAACGACGCTAAGACTGTAAAACAGCTTTATAAGGAATACGGCATTGAGGTAAAGGCAGACGCCGTTACATATACCTCGTTTGTAGCTATGCTTTTGAAGGACGGCAAATTAAAAGCTCATAACACCGGCAAGACGGTCGTTTTCCAGGATCCGTATCAGTTATCCCGCGACCTTGAGGAAACCGAAGAACCGCGCGAGATAATAAAGGCATATGCCACGCTGCACGAAATGCTTTGAGACCGTTTGGGCGGGAAATATTTTAATGGCGGAGTATCTGCCCGAGGTTATAAAAGAGGTTGCCGCACGCAGACTTTACAATGTTGAAAGCATACACGAAACCGCGGTTGTAACCGCCAGTGTTTCGGAATATGCGGCGCTTAAATCCGTAAAACAAGATAAGATTAAGGTTCTTTCAATCGAAGATTTGATATTAGGAGAATAATACAATGTTAGTAACATTACAGGAAATAATAGGAATGGCGGAAAAGGGTAATTACTGTATACCGGCTTTTAACGTATACAATACCGAAACCGTTATGGGCGTGTTTGACGCGGCAGAGGAGGCAAAGGCTCCTGTTATAATGCAGGTTTATCCCCGTCTTTTCAATGAATATGTGGGCTATTATTTAGCCCCTGCAATCTTGGCTGCGGCTAAAAAGGCAACCGTACCGGTTTGCTTCCACCTTGACCACGGACCGAGCGAATCGGAAGTTATGAAGGCGTTAAGACTGGGCGCTACGGGCATTATGCTTGATGGCTCTACACATCCGTTTGAAGAAAACGTTGCGCTTACAAAGCATATTGTTGAAAGCTGCAAGGCGGTAGGTGTAGGCGTTGAGGGCGAGCTCGGTCACATAGGCAGCGTTAACGACGACGCTATGGACGAATTTACAAGCCCCGAAGAAGCGGCGGAATTTGTAAAACAGGTAGACGTTACCTGCCTTGCGGTGCTTGTGGGCAACGCGCACGGTCATTACAAAAAGCCCCCGAAGCTCGATATTGAAAGAATAGCGGCAATAAGAAAGAAAACCGGCGGGATTCCGCTTGTTCTGCACGGCGGTTCCGGCATACCGGACGATCAGGTTAATGCGGCAATAAACGCGGGTATCCGCAAAATGAATATCGGAACGGACGTATGCTGTGCCTTTGCGGACGGCACGCTTGAAAGCCTTAACGACCCGAACAGAAGCCTTGCGGTTGATATGTTTATGAAAAAACCGATTGAAAACGTAAAGAAATTGGCGCTTTCAAAAATAGCGCTTACGGGTGCAGACGGAAAGGCAAGATAAAATGAACAAAGCAGTAGGTATCGGCGCGTGCGTTATGGATACGCTGATAAACGTGCCGAATTACCCCAAAGAGGATACAAAAATGCGCGCCGAGTCGTCAAAGCAGGCAGGCGGCGGTCCCGTGGCAACGGGACTTGTCGCCGCGGCAAAATTAGGCGCAGAAGCCGAATATATCGGCGTTTTGTCTGACGACGCGGGCGGCGGCTTTTTAATAAAGGATTTTAAGAAATACGGCGTTAAAACCGATAATATCGAAGTGCTTTCGGGCTACCGCTCCTTTACCTCGGTTATATGGCTTTCGGCTAAAGCGTCAAGCCGCACCTGCGTGTTTGATAAGGGCAATTTGCCGCCCTTGAAGCTTAATGACGAGCAGAAAAAAGCTATAATCGGCGCCGACCTGCTTATGATAGACGGCAACGAAATGTCGGGCGCGTTGGAGGCTGTAAAAATCGCACGTGAAAACGGCACAAAGGTGCTTTACGACGCGGGCGGGCTTTACGATAATGTGGAAAGCCTGCTGCCGTATGCCGATATACTTATCCCGTCTGAGGAATTCGCTCTCGGTATTACGGGTGAAAAAAAGGCGGAAAACGCCGCTAAAAAGCTATATGAGAAATATAATCCCGATGTTGTCGTTATAACTCAGGGTAAAAACGGCGGCACGCTTTATGACGGAACGCGCCTTACGGCTTATCCGGCATTTTCCGTAAAGGCAGCAGACACAAACGGCGCGGGCGACGTTTTTCACGGCGCGTTTGCCGCGGGTTATTTAAAGGGCTACGATTTTCTTAAATGCTGTTATTTTGCAAGCGCGGTATCGGCTGTTAAATGCACCGGCGTGGGTGCCAGAGAAAGCGTACCCGATTTTGAAACGGTAAAAAAATTTTTGGAGGAGAACGGTTATGAACTTTAAAAAAACATACAAGCCGAAAAACGGCTATACGCCCATAAGCAAAATAGGCGAATGTTCTTTGAAAATGCTTGAATTCGGTATGATAGAGCTTGACGGCGGCGAAACGCTCAGCTACAATACCGAAGATAAAGAGACTGCTTTTATAATGCTTGAGGGTCACTGCGATGTTGAAGCTAACGGCGAAAAGTGGGAAAACATAGGCAACCGCAATACTGTTTTTGAAAACAGAAAAGCCGAGAGCTTTTATATGCCGCGTGAGCAAAGGCTTACAATTACCGCAAGGGATCACATTAAAATTGCGGTCTGTGCCTCTTTAATAGAAGAAAAGACCGAGCCGCAGGTTCTGCGCGAGGATCACGTTGTGTTAAAGCTGTTGGGAGATGTGCCTTATCAGCGCGAAACCAGCTTTATTATAGACCAAAACTCAAACGCCAAGCACTTGACCGTGGGCGAGGCTTACGTTACCGAAGGCAACTGGGCGGGCTTCCCGCCCCACAAGCACGATGTGGACAATATGCCGAAGGAGTGCATAGCAGAGGAAATTTATTACTTCCTGTTTGACCCCAAGCAAGGCTTTGCGGTGCAGTGCCTTTACACGGCGGATGGCAGTATAGACGAGGCTTACCGCGTTAAAAACGACGAATTGGTTGAATTCCCCTACGGCTACCATACCACCGTGGCAACGCCGGGGTATCAGACCTATTTTCTGTGGCTTATGGCGGGCGACCACCAGGGCTTTAACAGAAGCAGTGACCCCGACCACGAGTGGATAGAAAAGAAATAATACATAGGGGCTGTTATTGCAGCCCCTTTTGTGATAATATATAGGAGAGAAACTTATGCTTAATAACCTGAAACTGAAAAACCCCGATATTAAGCTTTATTCGGTAAACAGCGAAGAATTTAAAACCTTTGGCAGGGTTATAACGGGGCTTGATACCTCGGAAATAATTAAAGCCGCCGAAAAAATAAGCAGACCGGCGGAAGGCTCTGCCTATACGCCGAGCGAGGAAAGCTTTGAAAAGCTGTCCATTGCAAAGAAAATAGAAAATAAATTTTTCGGTACGCTGCCTGCGCAGATAGGCTACTGCCACGGACACAACAGCCTTTTAAACGCCACCGAATGGCATATGTCAAGCGAGATCAATATTGCCGTAACGCCGCTTGTTTTAATTTTGGGACATATATGGGATATTAAAAGCGGAAAAACCGATTCTTCAAAATTCACGGCGTTTTATCTGCCCGCGGGCAGTGTGGCAGAGGTTTACTCAACCACACTGCATTTTTGCCCGTGCGAGGTGGAAAAGGGCGGCTTCGGCTGCGTTGTGGGGCTGCTGCTCGGCACCAATACGCCGCTTGAGTCTGAAGCCTCCGACCCGCTGTTATTCCGCAAAAATAAGTGGCTTCTAGCTCATAACGACAATAAGGGACTTATAGATAGAGGCGCACTTCCCGGTATTTCGGGGGAGAATTTTAAAATAAATTATTAAGGAAAATAAAATATTAAGGATTTTTAAAATGCAGGTATTTACAGCTACACTTAACCAAATGCTGGTGCTGTTCATTTTTATGGCGTTGGGTTTTTTCTTAAATAAAAAACGGCTTTTGCCGCTTGACGATTCGGTAGTGCTTTCAAAGCTTGAAACCTACGCCTTTGTGCCGTGCCTTGTTTTTTCGGTATTTTATAAATACTGCACGGTGGAAAATTTTAAACAAAAATGGACATATATGCTCTACGGTGCGGCTGTTATGGCGGTATCTCTGCCGATAGGCATTGTTTTGGCAAAATTCTTTGCAAAGGATGGCTACCTTAAAAAAATATATACATATTCCTTTGCCGTTGCCAATTTCAGCTTTATGGGCAACGCCGTGGTGCTGGGCGTTTTCGGCGAAAAGGTGCTTTTCGATTATATGATATTTACCCTGCCGCTTAACCTTTATGTTTATTCTATCGGTACGGCTTCCTTAATTCCGACTGAAAAGGGCGGCAAACTCAGCGTTAAAACCTTTGTGAATCCCATTTTTATCGCGCTTATTTTGGGCGCTGTGTGCGGTCTTTTAGCCGTTCCGCTGCCAAAGTTTATAACAACGGCAATATCAAGCGCGGGGGCGTGTATGTCGCCCCTTGCAATGCTGCTTACGGGCTTTGTTATAGGGGAGTACAGCCTTAAAACCCTTGCAAGCGATAAAAAGGTTTACTTAGCCTCTGTTATAAGGCTTATAATATTGCCGTCCGCTTTTATGGCGGTGCTGTTGCTGCTTAAAACCGATAAGGATATAATAAGGGTAGCCCTCTGCGCCACGGCTATGCCGCTCGGTCTTAACACTGTGGTGTTTCCCGCGGCATACGGCGGCGATACAACCCCGGGCGCGGGAATGGCGCTTGTTTCTCACTTGATTTCGATTATTACAATACCCGTAATGTTTTCAATTTTTATTTAGGAGGTAAGTGTTTTGAAATACCTACTCGGCATAGATTTCGGCGGCGGAGCGTCAAAAGCAACGCTTATAGATGAAATGGGCAATATTGTTGCCGAAAGCACGGCGGAATACCCCACCCTTTACCCCGAACAGGGCGCCTGCGAGCAGTCGCCCGACGACTGGATAGCGGCGCTTTGCAAAAACACCTCAGAGCTTTTAGAAAAATCGGGGATAAACCCCGCAGATATACTCTGCATAGCGGTAGACTCCGCTACACATACATTTTTACCCTGCGATAATAATTTTGCGCCGCTTATGAATGCGGTTCACTGGACGGACACGCGCTCCCGCACCGAGGCTAATGCCTTAAAGAGCGAAAAGGGCGACGAAATATTTAAAAAGACCTTTCATAAGCCCGATACCATATGGACGCTTCCTCAGCTTTTGTGGCTTAAAAACAGCGGTC
>OGNF01003307.1_pt1 | contig 10943 bp, 9 predicted proteins | sample 1573321 | NCBI WGS metagenome assembly OGNF01 (sample SAMEA2581911, study PRJEB24529) | metagenome | biome: Human gut stool | place: China | collected 2011
GAGTATACGAGAAATACTTCACAAGCAAACCAGCTCGTTCATGCGTAGCAGTTAAGGATCTTCCGAAGGCTGTTCTCGTTGAGATTGAGATCTTAGCTGTTGTAGAGTAATTCTTACAGATAGCAAAGAAAATGCTGTTGAAGATGAAACTGTATTAAAACGTGAAAATATTAAAATGTGCTTAGATACAGTTACTAAAGAAGAAGCTATAAAAATGGCTGGTGAATTATTGTATAAATCTGGCTATGTTGGCAAAGAATATATTAATGGTATGCTTGCACGTGAACAAGATGTAAGCACATACATGGGACGTGGCATTGCTATTCCACATGGTGAAAATGCAGTAAAAGATACAGTTAAAAAATCAGGTATTGTAGTATTACAATTCCCTAATGGTGTAGAATTTGGTACAGGTAAAGCAAAATTAGTTGTTGGTATCGCAGGTAAAGGCGACGAACATCTTGCTATTTTAGCTAATATTGCTATTGCTCTTGACGAATATACTGATGAACAATTAGAAGAATTATTCGTTACAAAAGATAAAGAAGCTTTATATAATTCATATATTCAAAAAGAAGACACTAATTATCAAGATTATAAAAAAGTGAGAAGTGCTAAGTATAATGCATATATAAAATACACGATATTTGATATTGTGTTACCAGTTTTATGGGGAATTGGTATAGTGTATATAATATTTAAAAATATAATTATAAAAATAATTATAGCAGTTACTAGTAAGAAAAACAAAAAAATAAATGAAAGATATAATACTATTTTAGAAGAATGTAAAAACAAATTAAAAATAAAAAGAAAAATAAGATTAGTTAATCAAGAAAATAAAGAAACACCGGCTATTTATGGAATAGTAAATCCTAAAATTTTAATAAATGAAGAATTTTTAGAAAAATATTCAGATGAAGAAATTTCATATATGTTTATGCATGAACTTTCACATTATAAACTTTCTACTAAAAATAATAAATGCCATCCATTGGTTTAATCCATTTTGTTATATATTTTTCAAAAGAATTAGACAAGATATAGAATTAAAAGCTGATAGTATAGCAATAAAAAATTTAAAAGTGGAAGACAACAAAAACTATGCATTAACAATAATAAAGGTGTTAGCAAATAGAAATTATAAAAGTTATGAAACAGAAGTATTAAATCTAATTGGAATACAAGATGACAATCAAAGAAGAATATATATGATAAAATTTGCACCGAAATTTAAAGAAAAAGTAATTAGACTTTCATTTCTTTCTATTTCACTAATTTCATCATTATTGATAATATTCTTTATAGGAAAATATACAAAAATAGAAAATGACCCATTTGATTTTAATTATGAAGATATGGTTCCATATAAAGTTGAATATATAGGAGATTTTAACAAAGTAAAAACTTTAGTAAAAAAATTAAGTTTAGGTAGATATGTAAAATATATGGAAATTCCAAGAACAGAAGATATAAAAGGAAGAAATATAAAAATTGAATATTTTACTTATGGAAATAAAGAAACAGAACCAGTCTTTTATGAATTTTTAGAACTACCAACTGAAAGAAAAGAGGAAATATTAAAGAAAAATGCAATTACGATATTAAGTCTAGTAGAAAATAGTAATTCAGTAAAATTTATAATAAAAGAAAGTCCAAATTATGATGCAAAAACAAATATTGAAAAAGAATTTACAAGAGAAGAATTAAAGGAGGCAATACATGAAAATTAAAAAAAGATATATAATTATACCAATAGTTATAGCTATTCTAATAGTAGCGATAGGTGCAAGTATTGTGTTACTAGATAGAATAAGCCAAAAGAAACAAATAGAAAAAGATGAAAAAAATTATGGCAATAATTATCAAAAGTTAAATTTTGATTATACATATACAGAAAAGCCAGATAGAATATTATATAAACCAAAAGAAAGAGATGTGTTTTATATATTTGATAAAACAGATGAAAATTACTCTCACTTGTTAGAAGTTGCAGAAGATAGAATGTATTATTCTCAAGCAGACGATTTCAATTTGACTTGTTTTACACCTGATTCTATGGATAGAATAATGTCTTCTGGTGCGAATTATATAATTTTTGATTATGATACTGAAAAGGAGCAAAAAGCAATCATTTTTAAATTTAAAGATAATAATAGATTACAGAGATTGGTTAGTTATTTGTGCGAATTTAGAAAGAGCTATAGTAGAGAAGAACTTGGAAAAGATGAGTTTACTTATGAGAGAACTTCTGGGTATGTGTATATGACTCGTTCTATATATGATGATTAAATATTATAAAATTTATTGACAATATTTTTGTGGAATTATAAAATAGATGTATAAATTTTAGGAGATGGTTTTATGAAAAATAAGGAAGTTATTATTGGTGCTTTAGTAGCGGTTATACTGCTTGTAGTAGCGATTGTGGTAGCAGTTGTATTAATAAATAAAAATGCTACAAAACCAGAGGATGTTTTTAGTGATTTTATTTCAAAAGTTAATGATAAAAATTATGAAGAGATGTATAATTTAATATCAGAAAGTTCTAAAGATGAGATATCTGAGGAAAATTTTATAACTAGAAACAAGAATATTTACGAGGGAATAGATGCTTATGATATAAAAGTAGATATTTCTGAAGTTACTAAAGAAAATGGAGTATATAAAATTGCATACAAAGAAAGTATGTCAACTTCAGCTGGAATTATTGAATTTGATAATACAGCAAAGCTTGTAAAAGAAAACAAAGAATATAAGTTAAAATGGTCTTCAAGTATGATTTTTCCAGAGTTAAGAGATACAGATAAAGTTAGAGTTTCAACAATCTCTGCTAGTAGAGGTGAGATTTTAGATAGAAACGGAGAAAAATTAGCACAAAATGGTTATATTTCAACAGTTGGAATTGTTCCGGGAAAACTAGGAGAAAATAAAGAGGAAAGTATTTCGAAAATATCTGAATTAACAGGTGCTTCAGTTGATTATATAAATAAACAACTTTCAGCATCATATGTAAAAGATGATACTTTTGTACCAATCAAAAAAGTTTCTGCAAGTAATGATGAATTAAAAGATAAATTATTAGAAATATCTGGAATAAAAATAACAAGCACAGCATCTAGAGTATATCCATTAGGAGAAGAAATAGCTCATTTAATTGGTTATGTTCAAGCAATAAGTGCTGATGAATTAAAAGCAAAAGAAGGAAAAGGATATAGCTCTAGTAGTATAATAGGAAAAGCTGGTTTAGAACAAGCATATGAAGATACATTGAGAGGAATAGATGGAACTGAAATTTATATTATAGATGAAAATGGAACAAGATTAAAAACACTTGCAAAACAAGATAAAAAAGATGGAACTGATGTTAAACTTACAATAGATAGTAATATACAAAAACAATTATATTATCAAATGAAATCAGATAAAGGATTTTTTGTAGTTATGAATCCAACTACAGGTGAGTTATTAGCAACAGTAAGTACACCATCATATAATTCAAATGATTTTGTATTAGGATTATCTCAATCACAATGGGATGAATTAAATAATGATGAAAGTAAACCATTGTATAACAGATTTTTACAAAGTTATTGTCCGGGTTCAACATTTAAACCAATCACAGGAGCAATTGGATTAACAACAGGAAAAATAACAACAGATACAACCTTTAACTACTCAGGCTTAAAATGGCAAAAAGACTCAAGTTGGGGAAATGATTATGTAACAACATTAACAGCTTACAGTGGAGCAAAAAATGTAGCAAATGCGATAATACATTCAGATAATATCTTTTTTGCACAAACAGCAATGCAAATTGGAAAAGAAACATTTTGTTCTGAATTAGACAAATTAGGATTTAATGAAGACATTGACCAAACAATAAAATTCCCATTAACCTTCAAAAAATCTCAATATTCAAATTCAGAAAAAGCAAACTGGTCTGAGAAAAAATTAGCAGATTCAGGTTATGGTCAAGGAGACATATTAGTAAACCCAATACATATGGCATCAATTTACTCAGCTTTTGCGAATAATGGAAGTATGGTAAAACCATATATAGAATACGAAAATGGAAAAACAGAAATTTTAAAACAAGATGTATTCACAGCAGAAACTGCAAACACAATAAAAAATGATTTAATACAAGTTGTAGAAAATCCAGAAGGAACAGCAAATGATATGAAAGTACCAGGAGTTACAATAGCCGGAAAAACAGGAACAGCAGAACTAAAAAATTCAAGTACAGACACTCAAAGTGGTACATTAGGTTGGTTTGATTGTTTTACTGTTAATTATTCAAATGGAAATGATATGCTTATTATCGGTATGGTAGAAAATACTCAAAATAATAGCAGTGGTGGAAGCCATTACGTTATAAAGAAAATTAAGAGTTTATTTGTGAAATAAAAAGGGAAAAGGGGATGCCCTTTTTTTCCCTATTAATGGAGAAAAATATGAGTAAAGAAGAAGATTGGAAAGAACTAGAAGAATGGCAAGATAAGCAAAATGAAATAAAACAGAAAAATAATGTAAAAGAATTTAAAGCAAAAGAATATAGAGGCACAGAAATATTTACTAAATTAATAAGTAAATTATTAGGCTCTGTTTTTTCAATATTTGTAATAATATTTATAATTGCAGTTATAGTTTCATTATTTTATATAAAAAGTTTATTTGGAATTTATGCATCAGTTAATGTAAAGAAACAATTGAAAAATGAATATAGAGGACAAAAATTTGTAGTTGTAAATGATTATGGTAAAGATATTGAAAAAGATAATGGACAATTTTTAATGAGTCCTAAAAACAATAAAAATATAATATTTAAAGTAGAAAAAGGTTCAGTTTATATGGTAGATGATTATTCTGAAAATAGATTAAAATATTATATAGAAAATTGTAGTGATAAATCTTTGGTATCTAATTTAAATATTGAACAAGGAATAAAAGAAGGTTATAATACAGATTTTTTAAAATATGAAGTTTATATTGATATAGAAAATTACGATGAATTAGAAAGTGCATGTAATAAAGCTTATAATATAGTAAAATATTTAGAAGAACAAGACAATAAAATGTATGAAGCAATTGTAATAAGAGATAAGAAAATAGACTATTATAATTCATTGAATTGTAATGGACTATCATCAATTGAAAATGAAATATATAAAGCAAAATATGAATATATCAATATATTAAAAGAAAAAAATAACCAGCAAGAATTAAATAAAATAAACCAAGTAGAAATTGAAAATATTTGGAGACCAAAACAACTTGAAATAATATTAAATGGTACAAATGCTAAATTGTACAATGATGAAAATGCAAAACTTTATTATTATACAGATGAACAAAAATATAAAATTACTGGAATAGGGAATGTTTTACTTAAAAGTATTGATGAGGTAGAAATTTTAAAGATAAATAAAGATCTTGATTATGTTAGAAAAATAAGATATAAAAATAAAATTTATAAAGTTAAGCAAGAAGATACTTCTAAAGAAAATAAAAGTGACACTGTTTATGTTGGTGGTACTTTGGAAGAATTTGTAGAAAAATTTGAAGCTAAGATAAATTATGATTTTGAAAATAAGAGAGTTTATTTGGAAATATTTTAAATAAATTCATAAAGACTGGAGGCAAAAATGAAAAAAATATTATTAGTAGAAGACAATGAAACAATAATAATGGGGCTAAAATATTCCTTAGAACAAGAAAACTTCCAAGTAATATCAGCTAAAAGTGTAGCAGAAAGCAAAGAAAAAATAAAGCAAGAAAAAATAGATATAGTATTACTAGATGTATCATTACCAGATGGAAACGGATTTGATATATGCAAAGAAATTAAAGAAAAACAAGATATACCAGTAATATTTTTAACAGCCCAAGATGAAGAAACAAGTGTTGTTTTAGGTTTGGATTTAGGTGCAGATGATTATATAGTAAAACCATTTAGAACAAGAGAACTAATATCAAGAATAAAATCAGTATTAAGAAGATACGGGCAAAAAGAAGAAAAAGGTAATATAATTCAATATAAAAATATAAAAATAGACACAATAGCAGCAAAAGTATATAAAGATAATGAAGAAATAATATTTACAAGTTTAGAGTATAAAATATTATTAATGCTATTTACAAATCAAAACAAATTAATTACAAGAGAGCAATTATTAGATAAAATATGGGACATTGCTGGAAATTTTGTTAATGATAATACTTTAACAGTTTATATAAAAAGAATAAGAGAAAAATTAGAAGATGAAACTATTATAAAAACAGTAAGAGGACTTGGGTATAGAATAGGGGATTAATATGAAAATATTTGAAAATAAAAATATAAAATACTTAATACTACCAATGATAATTTTAACAATAACAGCAAGTATAACAATAACAATTCAAACAATAAAACAATACAAAACTGTAACAATAACATTAAACGAAAAAATAGCTGAAATAATGGGAAAAATAAGTGAAAGCAATCCAGAAATAGATAGTAGAGAAATAATAGAAATATTAAATTCAGCTAAAAATACGGAACAATATGAAAAAGGACAAACAGAATTATCAAAATATGGAATTGAAATAGATAAAATAAATTCTATCAAATTAATTGAAAACCAAATGAAAACAAATTTAAAATTAAACATATTAATAATAGTATTATTTAGTATTTTATGGATGACTATTATTGTTCTATACTTAAGAAAAAGAGATAAAAAAATCAAGCAAATCACAAATTACATAAATCAAATAAAGAATAAGAAATACGACTTAAATATTGAAGAAAATACAGAGGATGAATTAAGTAATTTAAAAAACGAATTATACAAGATAACAATAATGTTAAAAGAAGAAAGTGAAATATCAAAAAAAGACAAGGAAAATCTAAAAATGTCTGTTGAAGATATTTCACATCAATTAAAGACACCACTAACATCAATAACTATAATGCTTGATAATTTAAAAGATAATCCTAACATGGAAGAAAAGACAAAACAAAAATTTATATTTGAAATAAGCAAACAAGTCGAATGGATTAATTGGTTAGTTATATCAATGCTAAAATTATCAAAATTAGATGCAAATGTAGTACAGTTCTATGATGAAAAAATAAACTTAAATAAATTTATTGGTGAAATAATCAAAAACTTAGAAATACCAATAGAAGTGAAAAATCAAAAAATCATTATTGATGGAAATGAAAATGTTTCATTTATTGGAGATTATAAATGGCAACAAGAAGCAATTACAAATATTATAAAAAATTGTATAGAACATAATGCAAATAACGGAACAATTTATATTAATTATGAAGAAAACAGCTTATTTACAAAAATAACAATACGAGATGAAGGAGAAGGTATATCAAAAGAAGATTTAAAACATATATTTGAAAGATTTTACAAAGGTAAGAATTCATCTGAAAATAGTGTTGGGATAGGACTTGCATTAGCTAAAAATATTATTGAGAAAAATAATGGTATGATAAATTGCAAATCTGAACTTGACAAGGGAACAGAGTTTGTTATTAAATATATGAAGTAAAAATAATTTTATCAAAAAACATAAGAATAATGAGGAAAACAAATGGAAAAATATTTTAGTAATAAAGATTATAGAATGTTATATTATGATAGCTTTTTTAAAACATTTGCAAATAGTATATATGCAGTATTTACACCTGTTATTTTATATAAAGCAGGTGTAAGTGTAACAATGATAATATTTATATTTATGATACAATTCCTTGTTATGGGAATACTTTCACCACTAGCAGGAACATTATCCCAAAAAATAGGAGCGGCAAATACAAAATTTTTAAGTTATATATTAAAAAGTATAAGTATGTTACTAGTACTTGTAGTTGATACAAACATATATTACTATTTAGCAATATCAATTATACAAGGATTAAGCGGAGCAGCAAATAATCCGTTAAATACATATATTCCAAGTAAAATTGTTGATGAAAAATTTAGAGGAAGATTTAACAGCTGTTCATACATTTTAAGATGTTTTTCTAGTATTATAGGTTATGTATTTGCAGGAACATTTTTAATAAAAGATAATAATTTAATTATTGTATTATCTGTATTTATGTCTTATCTAATTGCATATATAGCATTAGCACAAATAGATAAAAACAAATTACAATATGAAGTTAAAGCACCATTTAAAGAAAGTTATAAATATTTATTTAAAAAAAGTGAAAATACAAAATTAAAAATAGTAAGTGGTTTAAGAGGTTTTATAATAATAGAAAGATTAATAGCAGTTATGATGTTGGCAGTGCTGATGCTGACCGGTTGTGGACAGACTGCATCACAGACAGATAATACAGTGGTGCTGCCACAGATTAATGGGGAGGCCAGGAATGTAATTATTACCGAATCCGGACAGATTTTTGATGCGGATACGGGAGAAGAGATTATTCTTAATACCCCGCAGCCATCAGCAGAAGCAGCCGGGCAGGAGGTGGCAGAGGCTTCTCCGCAGCCTTCTGAGGAACCGGAAATTGCTGTGGTTCAGGATGCGGAGGTTGTGGTTCCCCATCCGGAACAGTCGGTAAGCCACGTAGATACTGAAAAGCTTGGTGATGACAAACTGAATATTGTTTTCCTTGGAGACAGTATCATTGATAATCACCGGGATGAGACCGGTATTGCTTATCTTACGGGTGTTGCCTGTAATGCGAATGTGTACAATATGGCAATTGCCGGAACAAGTGCAACAATTGAATATGGTGAGAAGGAAGGAAATGAGGACTGGACATCCAGAAGTTTGATCGGAGTCACCAAGGCAATTAAGGGAGATATTCCGACAGATATTTTTAAGGGTACCAGAGCCGGTGAAATTATGGATAACAAGGAAGTGGATTTCTCAACCGTAGATTATTATGTCATTGAATATGGAGTCAATGATTTCTTAAGAGGAATTAATCCCGGGGATGTGGAGGATCCGTATGATATGCATACGTATGCGGGAGCACTTCGGATTGCGGTTGGTAATCTTAGAGCTGTATCGCCCAATGCTGCTATTGTATTGTGTTCTCCCTGTTATTCACAATTCTTTGGTAAAAACGGTGCCTTTTTGGGAGATGCGAATATGATTAGCAATGGTTATGGAACCATTAGTGATTTTAAAGGAGCCTGTGAATACGTTTCGAATGAACTCGATACCTTGTTTATGGATGCATATCAGACACTGGGAATTGACAGTACCAATGCAGATGACTATCTCGAGGATGGAATTCATCTGACGCAGAAGGGAAGAGCCTTATATGCCGGTATGCTTGGAAGAATTATAAATTATAATGAGGATAATAAGAATTCCGGTATGTAAACAGATCAGGGAAGACACCGTCTTTTAGGAGAATAAGAAAAAGCAGTAGGGAGTATATATTTATAAAGAGATTAAATCGGGATGTGTGATGCGTAGACGTATTTGTAGAATGGCGCTTGTGGGGATTGTGCTGCTGTCGGCATGCGGTCAGCAGGGAATACAGGTGGCGGAAACTGCCGGAAGAACGGAAAGTGATACGGTCTATGAAAAAATGCAGGAAGAACAGAAGAAGCAAAAGAAAAGCAGTCCTTCTCCGATAAGCGAGAAAGAAACAGAGCTGTCTGAGGTGATAGAGAAGCTTCCGTCGGACAGTCCGGTGCCCTCCATGGAACCTGATCCGGAAAGCTATGATTTGCAGCTGGTATTTATAGGGGATGAGACGTTTGGACAGAACCCGGACGGAACAGGAATACCGGAATTGTGTATGATGCGCTGTAAAGCACATGGATACAGTCTGACAGCTGATGGAACGGGTGCAGCTGTGGAAGATACAGAGATATTGGGAAATGATAGGTGGAGATCCCAGGGGCTTGTTGGTATGGTGAAAGCAATGAATGCAGAAATTAATCCCGGGATATTTGCGGATGAAGCTGTGCAGGCTGTTTTGAGCGCTGCGGAAACGGATTTTTCCAATACAGATTACTTTATTATTTCATATGGACTTAATGATTTCCGGCATGGAATACCGCAGAACAATGAAGAATATGCATATGATTTCCGAACCTATGCCGGGGCATTACGGGTTGCGGTTGGAGCATTAAAAGACAGATATCCCGGTGCTGAAATTATTCTGTGCAGTCCATACTATTGCAGGTTTTACAAAGATGGATGGATGATCGGGGACAGTAATACATTTGATCAGGGAAAAGGAACCTTACGTGATTATATGGGAACCTGTGAATATATTGCCGGTGAACAGCAGGTGTTGTTTCTGAATACATATGATAATCTTGGAATTGACGGATATACAGCAGACGAATATCTGCAGGATGGAATCTATCTTACGGATAAAGCAAGAGATTCTTATGCGGATCTGCTTGCCGGGATGATTCTTAACCATGAAGAGCAGAAGAATAATTGAATCAGAGGTAATTGAATAAGAAAAGGAAAAGAGCGTTTGTTTTGGTTGAAAAACAAATGCTTTTTTACTATACTGTATGTAATTCGCGTAGAAAGGGGAAGCTATGATAACAGTAGTTTTAAGCTGGATTTACATATTCATAATATGCTTTTTGCTTGGTGTGGGAGTGTTTTCACTTGGCACAAAATTATGTGGTAAGAAAGATTTTACTGCGCCGGTCAGTCTCCTTACGGTACTTGGAGTCATGGTATCTACGGTAATTGCAAGTAAAACCAGAAACAGATGCGCCGGAATAGGAATGCCGGCGCATCTGTTTCTGGTTTTACTTGCTGTTTTATCTGCGGTCTGGCAGCGCAGACAGCTTGTTATGTATTGGAAGAAAATAAAACCCGTTGTGCTTTCCTGGGAGGGGTTCTTTTATTTCTGTTTCATTTTGTTCATTGCTTTTTTTGCATCCAGAGGGGAATTCCACACGGATACCAATATCTATCATGCCCAGAATATTCGTATT
>OGNF01003308.1_pt1 | contig 10942 bp, 8 predicted proteins | sample 1573321 | NCBI WGS metagenome assembly OGNF01 (sample SAMEA2581911, study PRJEB24529) | metagenome | biome: Human gut stool | place: China | collected 2011
CCTCTTTTCCCTCATTGGTGTAAACACGCTCGTTAAGGGCTTTTAAAAGGCTGTTTAATATACCTTCGTTTGCCTGTAGGCTAAGTACCCAACGCCTTGTTACATTTCTATAATAGGTTTTCGGATACTCGCCCCCGAACCGGACTTACACCTCTCAATGTATCCGGCTCTCCACTTACAATTAGTCCATTTTATTTGCGTGTATTTTTCTGTGACATTCTTCACATAACGCTAATGTTTTGCGTCTTCTTCCTATCATCAGTTGTTCCCAAGGCGCTCTGCCTTTCAAGTCTTTCAGCTTACGAATATGATGCATTTGTAAAGGAACATTTTCCTTTCCGCACAATTCACATTTTTCAGCTTTAAGTCTTTCAATAAGGCTTGTTCTGCCATTGTAAACAATAGTGTTAGGAATATTATCGCAATTAAAAGATAAGTCCTTTTTCTTTTTAAAGCCTTCATTATAAAACAATATTTTATGCTCTTTACCTTTACTGTCTAAATATTTCACGCCAAAATCTTTATCAATTCTATAGCGTTTTATAATTGCACTTTTTGTTGTTCTGTATTTAGTTGCAAAGGTTTTATACATACTGTACTGCATAATATATTTGAAATTATTTAATATTCCGCTATTAATTGCTAATGAATAATAGTTATATAAACCTCTTATTTCAGCGTTATAGCGCAATAAAATTTCCAAATCATCATTGTTTTTAATGACAACTCTCGGCATTGGTCTCCAAATCTCTTTGCCATTATGAACTACAATCTTCATTGCCCCATATTCCAATAATTTATTTTTTATCGTATTGGGAGGAATTTTAAGAACTATTTTCCCATTATGAAGACGCGTGGCAGTTCCTTTTACGCCTCGTTTGGTTTCTTTGGTATATCTGGTATAAATTTCATAACCCAAAAATTTTGCTGATTTTCGTGCGTGTGTAGTGAGTGTTTTTTCATCAGATAAAGTCAACTGTAATTTTTCCGCAAGAAAAATCTTTATATCTTCCTTGATTTTTTTACAGTCTTCTTTACTGCCGATAACACCTATTATGAAGTCATCTGCATACCTTTCATAGCGTAATCTTTTAAAGTTACTATCCATTTCGTTCTTACTTGGCATAGATTTTCTTTTAATTTTTAATTCCTTGAGTTTATCAATAAGGACTTTTTTATCATCTTCGTTTTTAGATTTTTCAATTTGTCTCTCACATTTACGTATATCTTTCTGTAAACGTCCATATTCGGGATTATGTTCTCTACGTATTCCTTTTTCAAAATATTTGGTATACGATTTTATATATTTATCCAATTTATCAAGATATATATTGGCAAGTATTGGACTTATAATGCCACCTTGCGGTGTACCGCTATAGGTTTTATAAAATTTCCAATCCTCAATATATCCTGCATTAAGGAACTTTCTAATAAGTCTTAAAAAGCGTTCATCCTTAATACGCTCGGATAAAATAGATATTAAAGTATCATGATTTATTTTATCAAAGAATGCTTCAATATCTCCCTCTATAAACCATTTACAACCTGTATAATACCTTTGCACACAAGATAGAGCAGTATGACAACTTCTGTTCGGTCTAAAACCGTGTGATGTATCTTCAAAATATCCCTCATAAATACTTTCTAAAATCATTCGTATTACTTCTTGGAGTAACTTATCATCAAATGACGGTATTCCTAAAGGTCGTGTTTTGCCGTTCTTTTTGGGTATATATACTCTACGAGCAGAGTTCGGCTTATACCTTTCGTCCTTTAGTTTATCTATAAGGTTATTAATTCGAGCAATACTCATTTCATCTATAGTTTTATTGTCCGTTCCACTTGTCATATTACCTTGTTTCGCATATATATTTTGATATGCTCTAAAATACATTTCGGGATTATACAGTAATCTATAAATGCGTTGAAAGACATAATCTCCATTTTTGCTATGTGAAGCAAGACTATTTAGTATATTCATTGGATTTCTCATAATGTATCACACACCTTCCTAATTTTTATACTAAAACTGTAAGCTGCCGTCCTTCGCCCTGTAAACGGCTTTCCCGTTCTCTGACTACTATGACGGCTCCGTTGCCATATCGGATATTCAGTATCTACATACATAGCTTTTCAGCATTTCGACTTAGGCAATCCCCATTTAGCAATATAATAACTTAGCATAATAAATTTTCGGATACGATTTCCGTCTTTTTCTGCTTATTGCAGATACGCCATATATCACTTTCGGATATACTTCTTTTCAAGCGAAATATATCATATATGGTATAACGTTTATAATCATCTTCCGCTATAGGCACGAGTGAGACCGTTAAGACTGTCGTTCAACCAGTTTGGGTTTTATCCTTATATTTATCGTTTCATCTCTCCATTCAGTCGTGACTTGATGATTAGTCAACTTATGGCTTCACTGATATGCTATTTTCCCTTTTAGAGTTTCCTCTTCAGGTTAATCAGTTGATGAATGACACGAAAGTTCTCGTCATTTGCTTGCCAAAGCAAATTTATTATATTGCCTTTATGGGCGCACTAAAGATTTCGTCCAGAAAGATTATGTTACTGTCCGGTATCTTGCCCGCGGTTATGTATTCCGGTCGCGGGGTTCGGCTTAAAGCCAAGCCCTTTTCGTAGGTTTCAAGCTCTGCCTGTGCTTTTTTAACCTCGTCCGAATTTATCGTATTTCCGGGGTCATTTCGGAATTTTTCGAGTGCTGCTTCAAGCTCATTTCGCATGTCCGAAAATGTCGGATCACTGTCAATTACGCTTGACGGCAAGTGCCCCGGTATAAGGCTTGCAAGATCTAAACGACCGAATAACTGCTCTGTGTCCGTCTGCTTGTTCATAAGGGTTGAAAACTGCTTTGCTCCGGTTATCCTTTTGCAAAAGCGGTCTATGGCGTAGGACTTTGCCTGCCCCACATCACCGAGTACAAACAGATTTTTACGCGTAAGCAGCGCCAGCGCGATACCGTGTATAAGCTCCCCGCGCTCGCAGACCTCGCCGTTTACCTCTGCCATTACTTTTAATATTCTTTCATTTCCCATTTTTGCACTTCTCCTTATGCGGCTTTTTTAGTCTTCTTTGCGGTTTTCTTTTCGGCTTTTTCTGCCTTTTCGGGCTTTGCTTTAGGCTTTACTATGCTGACGGCATTTCTCGGCGTTACAAGATATACTCCGTCAGCGCTTTCAAGCAGCATAAAGCCCTTTTTATCCAGCTTTACCGACACATTACCCGTTGTAAGAGATAAAAAATCCTCTATTATCCGCGGGTCATAGTTAAAGCCTGCGTCGGGCGTGGGGTTATCGCATAGGGTAGCGACAAATGCGGAGCTTGACCTCTTATATGCAGCACAGGAAAGCCTTATTCCCATAGGCGTAAAGCAGATATTCACGCACTTATCGTCACCGGGCAGCTGACACACCGCCGCAGTCTGTATGGCGTTCAAAAACTCCTTTGCGCCTGCCACGGCACAGTATTCGGGTACAAGCCTTTTTACAAAGCTGCTCATATCCGGTCCTGTCCTGTTCATCATAACGGTGGAAAATACCGTATCTCCGCAGACAAACACGGCTCTTTGGTCGGCAGTCCCGGCGTATACCGTTTTATCTGCCGAAAGCAGGGAAAACAGAATATTTACCGCGCTTATATGCAGCTTCATCTCTGTTTCTCCGTCAGCAGCGTTTCGGTTTACAGCCGACGCCATCCGCTTTTGGTTCATCGCCTCCGCCGTGCTGATACCGGGAGTAAGCCTCAGTGTTACGCCTTGCAGTTCTCTTTTATCTCCCTTTGTCTCGGCGGCAAACGCCGCGTGCTTTAAAAGGGGCAAAAGCCCGGATACAGACACATACGCAGTCGGAAAAACAAGCTCGGATTTCGGAAATTCATTTACCGGCCTTGTTACAAGTAAATACCGGGCAGAGCCGAAGCTAAGACCTAAAGCGCCGTTTTCATCCGTTTCAATGGTTACGCTTTCTTCCTTTGTTTTTCTAAGAATTTCAAGCACTATGGGCGGCAGTATGATCTCGCCGCCGACGGATATATCCGCGTCGCGTATGCGCTTTACAACCGAGGTTATAACGTCGGTGCCTATAAGCTCCAATAATCTCTTTGAAGCGTCGGCGTAAAGATATATGCCCGAAATTCTTGTGAGCAGGCTGCTTTTCCCAACATTCATTACGGTCTTTAACGCCTCGCAAAACGCCGAACGGTTTACTGTGAACTTCATTTTGTTTCCTCCGAATGCTTTTCAAGATATTCATTTAACAGCTTATGCGCGGCCTCGCAAACAGCGTTCCAATATTCCGATCGGTATGTATCGCTCAGACTCGCATTTATTTCTTCCGGTATTCTCGCGTCTGAAATAAAGCGCTGCCATTCCTCCTCATTAAGCTTTTCTGCGTCTTCCCATTCGCTTACCCGAGAATAAAAATCCTCATAGCGGCATTTTTCTAAATAGCGCTTGCCGATTCCGCTTACAAAACCCGGCGATACGGTCATTTCCTTTACTTCTATCTTCAAGGTATAATGAAGCTCGGTATAATATCCGTCAACCCAAGCTGTATATGAATCTCCGTCCTCCTCAAACTTAAAGCTATCCTTGTCCTTCCATTTTTTTATTAAGCCATAGGACATTTCCCGGTCTAAAGCGACATTTAAAGCTGCCTTTGCCGCATCATAATCCGAAAACACCTCGGTATTAAACCCGCCGTTGCCGTCATTTGCCCATTCCTCTGTCAGAACATATATTTTTTCTTTGTTCTTGTCATTGTCCGGGCAGATAAGCATTTCCGGCGACATAATTACGGAATCGAGCGGCGAATCCTCTTTCTTTTCCTCCGTAAAATCACACATAAATATTTCCATAAGATTATCTACATCCGAGGGAAGCTTAGGAATATTAAAACAACAGACTATCTCCGGTGTTTCGGTTTCGGTTTTCTTGTCTTTACCGGTGCGTATTTCGTCTATTCTGCCTATAAGTCCGGCATATTCGATTTCCCAGCACGCAACAACGGTATCTCCTATACGGTAGGTTTTGCCATCGTATAAAAATTCTGCACCCGGTTTAGTTATAATCATTTTGTTTCTCCCATCTCTTTTAATAATGCGAATGCCAGTCTGAGGGTCAGCTTAAACATTAAAACCCGTTCTTCCGAAGCGCACCTGCCTAATGCGTCGTCGCGTTCTTCAAGCAGCTGCTTTTGTTCGTCCGTAAGGGTTTTATGAAGTCTTTCCCCCGCCTCAGCCGCATTTGAACGATTTTGTTTGTAGCTTTCCGTTTGGGGCTGGGCGTTTTCAAAAACCATATCGCACAGCTCCTCCAATATGCTTTTATCATCCATTTCCTTCTGTCTCCTTTTTCTATGACGCTAATAAATCGAATAGCGTCAACTGTTTGTCTTGGGTTGCCGTTTCGGGTTCGGGCAGTTCAGGCACTTCCGGCTTAATAACTTTAAGCAAAGGCGCTTTCTTCTCCTTTTTGTCGTTTTTAACCGCCATTTTCTTAAATGTTGCCGTAAGATCCTCAACGCTTTCCTTAATACCGCTTGCAAGTTCCCTTGCTAACTGAGTAGTCATATCCGTGTTCTGCGACAGTGCCGCCAGTCCCTCCTCGGACAACTGCCCCTCAATCATTGTCGCCGCCGCAAGCTTTGACGCCATAAGCTTTAGCGCCCGCTGCTGCATGGTATCCGCAAAATAAAAAAGATACACTTCAATTTTGGGTGCGGTCTGGTTTATACGCCAGCTGCGGAGTGACGCCTGCCTTAACACATAAAGGTTAAACGAGAGGTTAAAAAATATAAGGGTGGTAAAATCATTGAGGTCAAGCCCGGTTTCAACCAGCTTTGGGTTGGTTATAAGGACCTGCATACCCTCGTTCAGCTTTTTCTGCACCCAGTCCTCACGCTTTATGGCTTTCACGTTCTGCTTTAAAATGCAGGCTTTAATTCCCATTTCTTTAAGCCTGTCTGTTAAAAGCGGCTGAGTATCTAAGCGCACCCAGGCGGTGTAGATAATAACCCTTTCGCCCGCGGCTACCTTTTTCCGCACAAGCTCAAGCACATTATTCAGCTTATCGTTCGGCTCGTCTGTAAAGTCCTTGGGGACAATAGAATAATCTCCTGCGATTACAGGCGCGTGGCCGTAAGGCTGATCGGGGTATGCCGTCAGCAGATTGAGATATGGGGACAGCAATTTGTTTGCAAGCCGTCTGTCCTTTCGCATTACGGTACGGAATTCATCCTCCATATGCCTGTATTCCTTTTCCACGCTTTCGGACATTTCGCAGGCAACCGGAATTTCCTCATAATCCGGTAGATCCTTTGCCATATCGTATAGAGATAAAAACACTGTGTTTTCCATAAGGTATCTTGAATAAACGATAGGCGAAATGCCCGGCAGGAATTTCTCGCGCACCTTTTGCGTCCGGTTCTTTGAGGCAACGTTAAACTTTGTTTCGGGAGTTTCATATATGCTCTCTACCACACCGTAGCGCTGACAGAACTTCCTCGCGTCGTTGTACTTAAAACCGTCCGCCAACATTAAGCGGGGTTTCAGTCTGAACAGCAGATAAAATGTACCTTTGGCATAGCCGTTTATCAGGGTTGCGGTCATAGCAATAACCTTTTTTGCAATGCCGGCTATTTCCGCCATAGCCTCACCCTGCGCGCTTTCGCCCGAATATTCGTGCAGCTCGTCACAGATATATGCGTCAATTTTTTTGAAACGGTGCTTAATATACCGTGATAGCGGAAATTTGCGGTATGCGCCCTGTGCGGGGAATATGCCGTTTGGATTATCTATAACGGCGCCTACCTGCTTTCTCATTCCGATAGTCTTGAGCTTGCCCGAATAATACGGGAATTTGCGGTGGATATATCCGTAACCGCCAATTCTTACCCATTCGTTTTTGGCGGGGTCTAAGCAGTCGGGATTATCTGCCTCCCACAAAACGGTTTTACAGCTTTGGCATTTATGGTTTTTGTTGTTTTCCTCATGGAAGAAAATACTGTCCGCAGGGACGGTATATGATATTCCGTCGGTCGTTACCGTCATTTCCTGAACCGCGCCGCATACAGGGCAGATAAAACCTTTTCTGCGTTTATTCCACATAACCGCAGGCTTACGCAGATAACCGCTTCTTGCACTTTCCTTTGAAAGCACCATAAAAACGGGTTTATCCGAGGTTTTATACAGCTCATACATACGGTCAACATCCGTAATGCTTGATACTACCCTTGCAATACAGTTCGGTACGGTTTCGTAAAGCTCGCGCACCCATTTCTTTGCCACATGTGACGGGCAGGTAATAACATTTATACGCCTGCCGCCGCCTATGGATTTTTGGTAGGCATACAACGCTGCTGAGCCTATTTTGGTTTTGCCCGTACCGCAGCCCGATACAAGCATTGTCATTTTTTCCTTTTTAAGCTGTCTTTTAATAGCCTCGGCTCCTGCCAACTGTGCCTCGTAAAGCGAATATCCGGTATTCTGCCGGATATACTCATTTACTTCGTTAAGCTCCGGGCAAATGCTTTCCTCGGCGGGATTGAAAACAGGCTTAAATGTTGCCTGTATTTTTTTCGCAATATCCTTGCCGAAAGCATTTAGATATTGCGTAAAGGTTTCTATATCCCCGAACGCCGTATCGTCTTTCTTTGCGTTCGGAATACATATTTCCCCCGATTCAAGCCCATCCGTCAGAATCTTTCCTATTTGTGTTTCACCCTTTTTAAGCGTCACCGCATAAGCCGCAAATTCCGTATTGGTGCTGAATACATTAAGCCTTTTAAGAATCTTTCTGTCCTTTAATTCGCGTATAAAGTATTCTTCCCATTCGGGCATTAGCGGCACAGACAGCTTACTGTCCAGCTCTGTGAAAAGTCCGCTTTCATCCTTACAGAAAATGTATAGGTCGCGCGGATTTTCGTCTCTTTCCTTTTTCTCGTCGTCATTTGCTTTCAGCACGCACTCCGACGCGGTATCTCCCGCTTTCACACGGCGGCTGTAATTGCCGCCGTGTGTAGTAAGCTCCGTTTCACTCTTTTCCTTGGGCAGTCTTAATGCAATTTTACTGCCGCTGAACAGAGCGTCGGACATAGCGAGCACCGTTTCGGGGTAGCCGCCGAAGCGTATGGCTACGAGGCTTTTGTTTCCGTCGAACACAACCGTGTCCGCGTAATTGGTTATACCCACTCCGTAATTTTCGTCTTTCAGGATAACGGGTATAAGGCTTTTGCTGTTTTCGGTGATAGATCACCCTCTCCTTTCCGCCGCAAGCCTTGCTGCCTTAAAGAAATCTCAGGTGTAAAGTGTAAAAATCTTTTTAAAGGCAGTAAAGCTCCGGCTTGTTGTATGTAAAAACAAAAAAGACCGACCTATCCTGTAAAAATACAGAATTGGTCGGTCAATCTTGTGATTACCGAATTTAGCTGCGGGCGTTTTAAATTGCTCTAAAACGCAAAAATGGCCGGACTTCTCCCTTTATGGGAAAAATCCGACCAATAACTCGTACCAATGCCGTCACCTGATGCGGTGCGACAATTTCCTCAAACCATGTTACAAGGTTATTATATATTAACCGGGCAGTGATGTCAACGAAAAGATTTTAAAAACTTGACATTTTTAAGGTTTGTGGTATAATATAAGTGAAATAAGGCAAACCGATAGACGGCTAGCCCTAAAAATAAGCGTTAAAAAGATTTAGCCGCTAGTTTTCCAGACCGGGCGGCTACTTCTTTTTTATGACAATGACAGTATATAAAACAATAATTAAAATTACTATTATGTACTCCATCGGCACCGCCCCCTTTCGAGGACAAGACTTAGCCGCCTACCGTTTAAGGTTCACCTTATTCCGACAACATTATACCATTATATTACTGCTATTACAAGCATATTATTACTATTACCGAGAGGATCAGTCAAGGATAGAACGGGCAGCTATCACGCCTACCAACCATAGTAGGTCTTCAAGAGATGCAGGGGTGCCAGCCTGCTGATTGATCCACTCAGTATAATATACATCGGCATTCGTGCCGATTTTTTATTGCCTTAAATCTTCCACGAAAAAGAATAAAAATATTTTTCAAAAAATGCCCTGTCAAACTTGACAAACCGAAATTTTGTGTTATATAATGTCCGTGGTGTTTGAAAACACCTTCTGTCTTCTTGAGGAGCGCCGTTGTTGTCTTGCGGTGCTCCTCATCTTTTTACCTACCATCTCGCAAGTATCCTGCCGAAAACAAGCTTTCTTTCATAGTTGTATTTGCGTATGACAATTACCACGCGGTCGCCTATATGAAAATCCAAAGCGTTCTGTTCCGGCAGATAACTGCAAAGGCAGTCAAGCTCGTTTTCAAGTTTGCAGAACACACCGCCGTCGTATTTCCCCGTTATTACGGACGCTCTGCGGCAGTTTACGGGATGCCGCTGCTCTGCACCGTCAAACGGGTGCGGCTTTGCTTCCTTTATGGATATTTTAAGCTGATGTGTTTTTTCGTCATAGCTTTTTAGTATAACCTCGTGTTCTTCTCCTGTGTGCATACACTCCTTTAAATCAGGTATCATACCGTAGGATATATCCGGCGTGCCGAGCAGCACATCAAATCCGCCGCAGGTGCACAAGGCTTTGGCTCGTCCCACGGCTATTACATTGCAGGTGACGCGCTTACCGCTTTTAAACGGCAGCTTTAAAAAGCTGCGTCTGCGAATAGCAAGCGCTCTTTTGCGTGAGGCTATGCAGCACTCGCCGTCCATTCTTATTCCCGTTATAACATAATCCACATGCGCGCCCGTCATAGACCGTATAACATGCGGCGGCGGGCATTTTTCACTGTTATACCACACCTCGTCATACGGTATGATTACCTTAATTCTGTACTGAATTATGGTAAGCGCTAGCTTTTCCTCACCGTCCGGCATCAATACGGTATCGTTACCCATTACCGTGCCTGTAAGAATCGCGCCCGAACGGAGAGAAGAAAATATCCTCTCCCATTCCTTTTTCTCCTCAATGCTTATTTTTCTATTCGGTTTGAACGAGGTATGGCGCTCAAAGTCTTTAATATCAATCAATAGTTTTTCCTCCCTTATAAAAACGGTAACCCGTTTTTTCTTTTATGCAAATAAATGTATCGCAGGGTATGCGCAGATATTCGCCACGTTCGGTGCTTTCCAAAACCGCTATTACTACCCTGCAATTAAGGTCCGCGCTTTCAAGCATAGCGCTTACCACCATTTCCCTGCCCGGTTCAACAACGCAAATATCATAACGGCAGAGCTTTTGTTCACGCTCCTTGAAGAATGTAAGCGAAAAGGGCGGCTGACCGCGGCAGTATATTTCAGGCGGGTGTCCGCATACTGCCAGCATTACCTCAAACGCGGTTTCGGTATTTCTGTCACAGATCAAAAGTGTATCGTCGCAGTAATACTCTCCTGTTTTTATCAGCCTACGGTTTACTTCAAGCTGATGGAGCGACACCTCAAACGAATATGCGTCGGGGCAAAGGCTGTTTAGCATATCCGCCCTCATTCCGCCGTATTCCCGCACAATTTCAAGTATTTTCTTTTGCGTTTTAGTCAGAAGCATAGAGCATCTCCCTGTCTATCATATTGTCAGGCAGCTCAAGCAGGGTGCTTGTATGCTCAGCATTTACAGCATTCAGAATAACCGAGTAAAGATAGCCCTGCGGGTTTTGTACCTCGTTTTCGTTGTGCCTCAGCACCTCCACCGCGTCTATAAGCGTATCACGGTTGACGCGCCGTATCAGATTCCGTATTTCCGATTGCGGCAGCACAGCTCCGGACAGCTTAATGCACTGCTTGTAGTAAAGCACTCTGACAGCACTCTCAAGCATTTGCGCGGTTTTGCTTTCAAAGCTTTTTAATTCGCAGTTTTGTAAAATTTCCGCCAGCGCCG
>OGNF01003317.1_pt1 | contig 10914 bp, 12 predicted proteins | sample 1573321 | NCBI WGS metagenome assembly OGNF01 (sample SAMEA2581911, study PRJEB24529) | metagenome | biome: Human gut stool | place: China | collected 2011
ACGCCATCTATAATCTGCTGATCGCCTACGGCGGCGCGGCAGAATGCCTATAAGCATATCCTCGCATTTCCCGCCGAGTCCCGACAAGAAATCAGCTATCTCCCGCTCCCCCATCGACGGAATTAAGTCGAGCGACGCGCTGACGGGCGAACGCTTCGCCGCCTTTGCTATGTCCGCGCTTATCTCCATCGCGGCTATGCCGGAAAGCCCGTAATCAGTAAAGAGCAGTTCACCGCGCGAGGTTCGCCCTGCGGCGCTTATCACCGCATCGTGGACTCGCATACCCTTGAGCTGCCTCAGCTGCTTGTCCGGCGAGGTCAGCTGGACGAGCGAGGGGTAAAGCTCGGTAACAGTATGTCCAAGCGACGAGAGAAGCTTATACCCGCTCCCGTCCGAGCCCTGCGACGGCGACGCACAGCCGCCCGTGCAGATTATAATCTCCCGCGCTCTGTACTGCCCGTTTATCAAAAAGCCATCGGCGGTTTTCTTTATACCCTCGCACTTGTCCTCGCATATGCTTTTCACCCCGAGGCGTTCCGCCTCAAAGCGCAGGCAGTCGAGCACGCCTGACGCGGTGTTGCTCATCGGATAAACTCTGCCGCAGCTGTCGCTGTAGGTCAAAAGCCCGATGCTTTTAAAAAATTGCAGAACCCGCTGCTCGTCGTATTTCTCGAACACCGAATCGGCAAATTCGCGGTTGGTGTAGCCGTGCGACCGGGCGTTGAGATTCGTCAGATTGCATCTGCCGTTTCCCGTGGCGAGTATTTTTTTGCCGACACGGGGCAGACGCTCGAGCATGGCGACGCGAAGCCGCGGCAGTGTGCGTTTTGCGCTTATCGCCGCCGCAAGCCCCGACGCTCCCGCGCCGACTATCAATATGTCAAAGCTTTCTTTCATATCAATTTCCTTTGCTTTATATCAGAAGAGCGATGCGATACACCGCAAAGCTCACTGTCCACGCTGTTATAAATTCAAAAATCAAAACTTTTAAAGTGCTCTTTGTCCCAAGCTCACGCCGAAGAGCCGCGACCGCCGCAACGCACGGCATACTCAGCAGAGAGAAGCTCATAAACGCGCACGCCGCCTGCGAAGAAATTATATCTCTCACGCTCTGCGCCGAGCCTATTAAAATACCGAGTGTGCTGACCGTCGTCTCCCTCGCGACAAGCCCGCTGATAAGAGCCACGCAGCACCGCCAGTCGCTGAGTCCGAGCGGAGAGAATATAAACGAGATCGCACCGCCTATCCTGCCGAGCATACTGAATTTTGCGTCAGCGGCATGATGCATGGAAAAATCAAAATAACCGAGCGCCCAGATAACGACGCTCGCCGGGAAGAGCACCGCGCCCGCTTTTTTCAAGAATTCGCGCAGCCTGTCGCGCACATAGCGAAGCGCCGAGCGCACGGACGGCATACGGTACTCGGGCAGTTCAAAGATAAACGGCGGCTCGTCGCCCTTGAAAACCCATTTTTTGAGTATCAGCGAACCTGCGCAGGCGCAGGCTATGCCGAGCGAATAAATCAAAATCACGGCGACCCAGCGCACATTCGGGAAGAAAGCCGAGATGAGCATGGCATAGACGGGCATTTTCGCGCTACACGACATGAACGGTATGACCGCCGCGCAGATTTTCTTTTCGCGCCCCGCATGCAGAGTGCGCGTGCTCATCAGCGCGGGCACGGAGCAGCCGAATCCCATGAACAGCGGGACGAACGACTTGCCGCCGAGGCCGAGTAGCCGCAGCGGATAATCCGCGATAAACGCGCCGCGCGCCATATATCCGCAGTCCTCGAGCAGACCCAAAAAGAAGAACAGCAGGGCTATCTGCGGCAAAAACGAGCACACCGAGCCGAGACCCGCGAGGATTCCCCCGAAGACGAGATCTTTTACCCATTCGGAAGCTCCGAGCGAACCGAGCAGGCGCATCAGGGCATCGGCAAGAGTGCCGTTTATAAACGAATCCGCCAGCTCGCCGAGTCTCGTGCCGAGCGAGCCGAAGGTGAGATAAAACACAGTCAATACCGCCGCCAGAAACAGCGGCACGGCAGCAAAGCGGTTGAGCAGGATTTTATCCGCACGGCGGGAAAAATTTTCCCCGCTCCGTTTGCTTTTTCTGAGCGTCTTTTTGCAGACGCTGTCAGTAAATCTATATATATGCGAGACGGTCAGCAGTTCGCGGTCGGAGTTCTCCGTCTCGTTCGATGAAATCAGATTTTCAATTACCTGTGCTTCTCTTTGAGAGAGCAGATCGCAGGCACTTATGTCCCCACGCATGAGCCGCAGAGTTTCGATCCCTGTCGGAATACTCTTATCTTTGCATACGGGCGATATCAGTTCTGCTATCAGCTTCGCGCCGTCGGGCAAAAAATCATATCGCGGACTTGATATTTTCTCTCGGAGCGCGTTTTCGCACGCCGCGAGCAGTTCGTCAATCCCCGTATTTTCCGCCGCGCTGACGGGCACCGCACGGATGCCGAGCAGCGCGCCTAAGAGATTATAATCGAGCTTATCGCCGCGCTTTTTGAGTACATCGGTCATATTCAGCGCCGCAACCGTCGGCACGCCGAGAAGCTCAAGCTGAACAGTCAGATACAAGCTGCGCTCAAGGTCGTTTGCGTTGATAACATTGATTATCAAATCGGGCTTTTCGTTTATGAGAAAACCGAGCGCCGCGCCCTCTTCGTCCGAGAGCGTACGTAGAGAATATATCCCCGGCAGGTCAACAAGCTCCGCGCCGTGAAGGCCTTTTATTATTCCCGAGCGCTTCTCGACCGTCACGCCCGGCCAGTTGCCGACATGGCAGTCCGAGCCTGTCAGGAGATTAAAGAGCGTTGTCTTGCCGCAATTCGGGTTGCCTGCGAGTGCAATGCGCATGCTCATCGCAGCACCGTCAGCCTTATGCACTTCGCCTGCGAGCGTCTGAGCCCGAGCTCGCAGCCGCGCACCGTGACGCTGTGATCGCTGGCAAGCCGTTTTTCACGTCCGGACTTGATGAGCTTTTCTCCTTGCCGAAGGAGAAATTCTTCGAGGTCAACGGTTGCGGCGCGTTCTTTCTGTTCTGGCGTAAATTCAATAAATTTGCTGATTTTTCTCACCACTTTCTGCTGTTGCAAAGAGTTTTGTTTTAGGGTATACTGGTTACAGGAAGGGGGCGCACGGAATGCAGACGCAAGTATATTCGATCGATGAGATCCGCGAGATCGTCGCGCCGATTGCAAAGCAGCACGGCGTGGACAAGGTGTTTCTGTTCGGCTCCTACGCGCGGGGCGACGCAACGCCTGCCAGTGATGTGGACCTGTGCGTGGACGCGCCCAGGCTGCGCGGCCTGTTCGCCCTTGGCGGTCTGTATGCCGACCTGGAAGACGCGCTCAAAAAGAGCATTGACGTTGTCACGACCGGTTCTCTCAAGTACAATAAAGACGAAGCCTTCCTCGAAAATCTGCGAAAGGATCGGGTGCTGCTGTATGAGCTTTCCTAACCGCGACGCGCAGATTCTGGCGCACATTTTGGAGTATTGTAATCGAGTCGAAAAGACACTATCCCGCTTCGGTCGTAATTTTGATATCTTTCTGGAAGATCAGGATTACATGGACTCTGTCAGCATGAACCTGCTTCAGATCGGTGAGCTTGCTGGAAAGTTTTCCGATGCGTATGTGCAAGAAACCAAGCCGCAGATGGATTGGCGCGCAATCAAAAATATGCGCAATATGTTCGCGCACGATTATGGCTCGATGGACAAAGATCGCATCTGGCAAACGGCAACAGAAGACGTTCCGGCGCTCAAAGCGTATTGTGAACGTGCATTGACCGAGGATTTTTAAGAGAATATGTAACAGGCGGCGCTGCAAAACCAGCGCCGCCTGTTTTATCGAATGTCCAGATTGTATCCCTGTTCCTGCTCATGGTCATCCTGTTTATGACCCATTGCCAGCCGCTTTTGCATGAGTTTTTTGCGGCGCTTGGAATCGATGCGGATGCCCATTGGGTTGCTGGGCGGCGCGGCATTGTCGCAGAAAATCTGCCCTATCTGGTGGAACAATCTGACGGTTGAATTCAGAAGGTATTCGGTTGGAAGCCGCGCAGGACGAGAAAGCGTGAATGAAGTATTCTCGTTTGCAAGCGTCGGATTTGCAGAAGCGTCCGTAGAAGTATTCTCCGCAGATGGTTCTTCATCTTGCAAAGATTCCTGCTCCATCTGCTGCCGCAGACGTTCCGCTTCCTGAATGATGGCGTTTTTGATTGCGCGGAATTCTTTCTGCTGTGAGAGCGGATTGTGCTGCCGGGGCCGGTTTTTATAGTAGCCCTCCAGCGTGTCGCGCAGACCATTCCAGACGGAATAATATGCTGCCACCTCCGGCAGCTTTTCGAGTTCATCCACGATTTCATCGACCTTATCCTTGAGCGGCTTTTTGAGATAGGCGTACTGCTTTTTGCCGCTGACTGTGCGCAGCTCCATTGCAAGCTCCAACAGCTTTTGCTGGATGGATACAGGCGGTTCGGCGGTAGATTCCATCCGGTCAACGATTTCCCGCATGATTTCTCGCGCTGCTTCAGTCACTTCTTTATATGCCACGTCCTTCTGAATATAGAGTTCTTTCAGCTCGTCCGCGTAGATCGTATTGGTCAGAACAGACTGCATATGCAGCAGCCTGTCTTTCCGCAGAAACCCATACCGCAGATCGTCCGACCAGAGCATCATGTGGATATGCGGATGCTCGCCTTCGTCGTGAAATGCCGCGTACCAGTGAAGATATTCCGGTGGGATCTGCATGGCTTCGGCAAAGTCATTCTGATGTGCCAGCAGCGCCAAGCGCCAGCTTTCCGCATTGTCATAGCCAAGCCGCGCGGCATCCTCGCGGCGTAGGGAATAAATGATCGTCCAGACGTTGCCCTCATGCGCTTTTAACTCCTGTATCGTTTTTTCCAGATCGACGTGCGGCTCTGCGCCAAAGAGTCCATGCCCTTCGTGCTTTTCTGCGCGCGGGCGGGTAGCAATATAGCGCATATAAATGCCCTCCGCATCCTCGTTCAAGATCTCTACACCGTCGCGCGTGGCGATGTATTTCATATAACGACCAGCCCGTTTTTTGCTGAGAAAGCCGCTTTTCTGAATCAGTTTTGCCATCCGTTACAACGCCTTTTTCTGTTGCAATACGTCCACAAACGAGATTTTTCCGTTTGTACCCCTGACCTGATCCATACTGAGTGTATGCATTTTCATATAACGCGCCGCATCAATATCCGTATCCGAAGCGAGAATGTGATTGTTGACGTTCTGCTCGACCGCCAGCTTGAAAAGCTGCCGACCGATGCGCTCTGCGAATACGCCGAGCGTACCATCCAGTATCTGCTTCAAGACACGCGGGAGATATGCGCCTGCATCCAGCGTGTGCAGAAACCCTACGTAAAACCAGAATCGCCTTTTCGATGAACTCGCTCCGGCTCTGGCATTGATCCGGACGGTAGTTATCTTCCACAATCTGCTTGCACTCCGGCGTCAGCCAGAGTGGAAACTTGATCTTGTTGTTTGCCATGCCAATTTTCCTCCAATTTTGTGCGCAACCCCGCTGTTTTTCTTGAAACGGCGGGACAATTTGCGCTTCCGACCCCAACAGGGCTGTTTTTGCCCTCTCAACAACCCCTGTCCGAAAGCCCCAAACTGCCCGCACTGCGGGCAGATGTGTTCGCCAAGGTGCGCGCACGACACCTTGGCTTTCTCCTGCTTCGCCGCTTGCGGCTCGTTCCTCCGCCGAAAGCCGCCCGCAGGCGCTCCGGCTTCTGTGCTGTAGCTCTGCCAGACACTCCCGCACGTCGGCGCAACGTCCGGTTTTGTGGCTTCCGGCGGGTACGCGCTCGGCTGTGTCCGGAAAGCCGCACAAACCGCCGACACGGGCGCGACGGCGTGGGGCGGGCTGGCGGTCACAGGTGCATCTCCTGCGTAGGCGCATCCTGCTCCTGCAGAATCTCCTGACAGAGCTGATTTAACGGCATATGCTCCCGCTGCATACAGTAGGCTTCCATCTTTTCACGCAGCACCTCTTTCTCTGCCGCATTCAGGTGATAGGTAAGAGATTGATCATCGATTCCGCTGCCATAGAGCGTGATCTCCAGCTCATCGCAGACCTGCTGGCGCTGCATATCGTAGTTGGCATAGATATTCAGCGCATGGTCGTTTTCATCGGTTTCTACGAACGTACCGAACACTTCGTCGACGTTGAAACACGGAACGACATAAAAACTCAGTATTCGGTCATCCATCGCCTCGATGCTATCCTCGAAATAAAAATTCCGCGCGGTGAGCTTGCTCGGTGTGGTCAGTTCCTGACCCTCCAACCAATCGAGAAAGATGCGCCAGCGGTCATCCTCGGAAATCTCCGCTTCCTGATATGCCTGCACTGCCGCATCCGCCACGTCCTGCATCGCGTAGACCTTCCAACCGTCCATGATGTTGAGCGCAGAAAGCGTCCGCGCGTCAAAGTCCAGCTCAAACACTCCGCTGACCTCGCCGGTGTTCTCCATGCGGCGCTTCGTCAGCGCATCGAAAGCCTCGCGGCTGATCTCTTTGCAGCCGTCCGTCGCTTCAAAGAGACTCCGCGCTGGCAGGCGCTGTCCCTGCTGGAGATAATCATGGAGCCGTCTGGCAAGCTGCAAAAACTCCATGCCGGATTCGTTTTGCAGATAGACTTCCGCGCAGTCCTCCGTGATGTGAAAGCCCGCCATGCTCATACCTGCGCCTCCGATTTCTTTTGCGGTTTGCGCACTGGATCGTCCTGCGTACAGTCGCTGATGTATTCCTGCACAGCGGCAGGCACGACCTTTTCGTAGAGTCGCTGCGCTGCCTTTTGCAGCTCCGCTTCCAGCGTGGAATCGCGCTTGGCGATGTAGCGCCGGAGCGCACGGAGCTTTTCTTCCTCGAATGTGATTTGAATATTTGCCTGTTTCATATATCCCCCTGTCAGTATGACATTCCGCCCTGCACCTGCTCGTCCGGCATCGGTGCGGCCACGATTTTACCATCTACACGCATGAACATTTCCGGTTGCCGAAAACGCTCCGCGAATTGCTCGGCAAGTTCGTGCGGCAGGTCGGTGAAATCATTTTGGCCGAGTCCGACGATAAAGAAATTTCCCGCGACGATGTCATAGATATCGCCATCTGCATCGCGCAGTGCGCGGTTGAGCGGCAGACCATCCAGCTTGCCGTCCTCGTTGCAGATCAGCGCCACAGGTTCCTCGTAGGGATACACGGCTTGGATATATCCGCCGACGAGAGCCTGCATACTTTGCAGATCATCCCCGATCTGCGTTTCATACGGAGCCTTTCCCGGCTCCACCATTAAGACGTTCATGTTTGTCCTTTCCTCAGTCATAGCTGATATAGGGAATTTTCAGCCAGTGCGTCCATCTGGAACCCTCGAGCTTTGTTTTGACGACACCATACCGCGTGCCCATCGCCTCGACCACCTCACCATTTCCAATGTACACGCCGATATGCCCCTCGTGCCAGACGGCAAGACCGGGTATTTCCGGGATGGTGTCAATCGTGCCGGAGTCGGTCGCGGCGTGGCACATCTCGTTTGCCGTAATATCCGGCATACCGTTTGTGTTGTACACGATCTCTTCCGTCTCCGCGTCCAACCAGCCGTAGCCCTTGATGAGTCCGACGCAGTCCGTCGTTCTGCCGCCGACCCACGTCTGGCGGATGAAATCTGCATTGCCAGCAAGAGCATCCGGGTACTGCGCCAGCTTCGCTTCAAACAGGCTCTCGGTCAGCACATGACCGGACGTTCCCCAGACGTAGCCCCAGTGTTCTTCGTAGGCGTGGATGGCGTACTGCACCAGATCATCGGCGTGCTTACCGGCCGGGTTCGTGAAGCCGGACGTATCCAGTTCGGTGCTGCCGCCGCCATATCCGTAGTCGATCTGGATCGTGCCGCCAGATGCGCCGGTCCCGTCGCTGCCGTTGGCATTGCCCGCGATCATCGTGTAGATGTGCGCGGCGTTTTCCTTGTCCTCGTCGGTGACAGCCCGACCGAGCTTTGCCGCAAGATTTTCATACGCTGCCGCCAGCGAGAGCGGAACAGTCGCTGTGTAGACTTCCTCCCTCTCGACCGTGCTGCCGTCCTCCAACACTGTGACTACGATTCTGGTTCTCTGCTCTGTGATGAAAAAGCAGTCCACAAAACGGTCTGCCGCGCGCTGACTTGGCGCAGCCTCGCCAAAACAGAGGGCATAAAAAATCGCCTTGACCTGTATCGGGTCAAGGCGATTGCCGTCGGTCATAGTCGCGTTGGCTTCCGCCACCGCCGAATCCAGAAAGGAAAAAGCCGTCTGCATATCTGCAATGTGCGTTCTGAATTCGTCCGGCACATCTTCGCTATATGTCACCCCATAAAAAGAGGCTTCCACAGCGGAATTGTTGTGGTCGGCCCCACCTGCCGTGTTTGAGCAGAGGATGGCCGCGACCAGGATGACCGGCGCGAAAATGGCGACCAGCAGGAAGCCGACACCCTTGCGTCCTTTCTCGCTAGTCAGCAGCGTTGCGGCAACACGCGCGGCTATTGCGCTCATGCTCATAGCTGCATCCCGCCCATGATCGGTGCGGCTTCCTGTTCTCCGTCATGCTGGAACAGCAATGCACGGTCATTTTCACTCAGCTGGTCTGACAGCCCAGCCGCGTCCATGTATTCTGTGACACTTCCGGTCATGCGCCGCAGGAGCTTTTCTTCACCTTCTGCCTGCGATCCCAGCCGGATACGCTGCTCCGCCAACGCCTGTGTGACCAGCCGCTGTTCGTCCGGAGACAGGTTCAGGGACATCGTTTCTGCCGGCTCTGACTGCTCTCCAACCACCATGTACCGCGCGTGGACACTGTTGTCGCCGCGGAACGCTTTCGTGATCGCAGCAGAGATAAGGAACATTCTGTCCAGATCCGCGCCGCTTTCGCCCAGCGTTTTGCCGGTGATGAAGCACTCCTTTTTGGGCTTGTCGCCCTCCTGCCATTCCAGATAGACGTCCAGATAAATTCCTTCGCTTCCGCCGTAATCGGTTTTGCAGAAAAAGTCAGCACCTTTGGGAATCTGCCGACCATGTTCCCAGCGCCAGTCCATAGTAAAATACTCGTCCGGCAGATAGCCGATGCTGTCCAGCTGCGCTTCCAGTTCGTGAAAAACATCTTCTGCCGCACGCTGACCGGCGTAGTTCAGCTTGTGCGGATTCTCTGCATCCGGCTCCCAGCGTTCAAATTCAATTTGCTTCATACATTCTCCTTTTCATCTGTTATCTGCCGCCAGCCTTTCCGAACAGTGCTTCCTTGTACGGCGGTGCGTGGACTTCCAGCAGGTATCGTTCGTTGCCGCATTTGTAGAGGCACACGCCACGCTGCGGGAACTTGATGAGGTCGAACTCACTGTCCTCCAGCTGGAGCATATCCATGTATGCGCGGCGGTCAATCGAACCGGCGTTGAACAGGAACTGGTGCGGCGGAATGGAGAACAGCGGTTTTGTCATTTCCCGCACACCCGGCTGGTCGAAATCTTCAAGGTTCTGGCTTGCCAGCACGAGCGCGGATTCCTTTTTGCGCACGCGCTTGAGCGAGTTGCGGATGTACTCGATAGCGACGGGATTGGACAGCCAGATATAGAGTTCGTCCAGCGCCGCGACGGTGTTGCCCTCGGTCAGCAGCTTATCTGACATATACGACAGCAAATTCAAAAGAATTGTGCTGCGCACATTCTGCGCCACGGACAGCAGACCTTTTACACCGAACACCAGAAAGCGCGTTGAGGTCAGGTTTGTGTGACCGTTGAAGAATTTCGAGTCCGCGCCGCGGCACATGGAGTGCAGCCCCAGCAGGATCTGCTGGAGCGTTTCTCTGGTGTAGAGCTGCGGCTTCGTTTCATCAAAATTCTCGTACTCGATCTCGATAAAATCATACAATTCTGAGAGAATGGGGTAGTCCTCCGGCCGCATCTGCGAGAAGTCTGTGTCCTCCGTGATGCCCCATTCCGTATATAGTTTAGTTAACATAATTTCAATTGTATCGATTTGTGCTGTCGTAAAGTCCTTGTAGGTGCGAAACACATCTTTGAGGAAAGACGTGTGCTGCGCCAGCCGGGTAGACTGCCGGAACGCTTTGGGCGCGTCCACATCATATGGGTCTGCATCGGTGTCCCAGCAGCGGGGTTCCAGAAGATTGATGCGGCTATTGTTGCCTCTAATGCAAAAGCTGAGATTACCACATCTTATGGGGTTTTCACAGTCGCAGGCGCGATTTCTCTCAGAGGAAGACTGCGCGGCATGGGTGTTTATGAGTATGAGGCAGATTTTGAAGGAAAACTCCAGCGTAAGCTTAAAAATGAATATGATGAAAGAATTCGTTTTTGTGATATCAAAAATGGTCAATTGCAGTCAACAGCTGAGAATATGCGTCTCAGTATTCTTGGAAAAGACAGCAAGACAAAGGACGAAAAGCCGCTGGGAGTGGTGGATACATATGTGAAAGAAAATACAACGGAGCTGGTGGATCCCCTGGAAGTCCAGAAGAAGCTGAGCGCTCTGGAAGAAAAGAGAAGTACATTACTTCGGGAACTGGATACGCAGATAAAAGTGTCCAATGCAACTACGTTTATTGAGATTATGTAAGAGATATGCCCGCATTACGAAAACCTTAAACCCGGCTTCCCGTAACAGGGTTACGTTACAAAAGTTGGTTAAGTGAAAAGATGCTGATAACATCTCCAATTTAACGGTTTTATATTTTGTCTGAACTATAACAGAGAAATGGTTAATGATCTTGTTTATAAATGGTTTTACATCAATGGAGAATTTTCTGCAGACATAGAAATATGTTGAAATCCGTGAAACAGGTTGAGTGCTAAGTCGGTTGACAATAGGTGATCCTCACGGCTGTAA
>OGNF01003320.1_pt1 | contig 10895 bp, 6 predicted proteins | sample 1573321 | NCBI WGS metagenome assembly OGNF01 (sample SAMEA2581911, study PRJEB24529) | metagenome | biome: Human gut stool | place: China | collected 2011
GCACCTGTGTTTTCTCGCATCTTGACGGCGACATCGCACGCCTGATCCGTTTTCGTGAGGCAATGCAGACCGGCGCAGGGAGCTTCGAGGTACTCTGCTTCGATGATCAAGCGCCCTTTCTAAGAGAGTACCTTGGCCCGTATATCACACTCAAAACCATCGACGCTGCCACAGTAGAAGCAGAACTGGGACTATAAAGGAGGAATGCATTCTGGATAAAAAGCGAGCAGCAGCCATCATCGCCGTCTCCATACCGGGACTCATCACCCTGCTTTACCTGGGCGGAGTGCTTGGCCAATTGCTGATAAACTACGAGCTTTGGATGAATTCCGGCGGTCTTACAGGGCAAACGACCATCGGCGCCGTAGACTGGAATCCGATCGTGTGTCTGGGCAGCGCCTTCAGCATCCCGGGGCTAAAAAGCATCGGTATACTGCTGCTGACCGGGGTCGGTATCACGGCCTATGTGCGTTTCCACGATAAATTCAGCTCCAAGGACTACGATGAGCGCGGATTTACCCGCAGCAAGTACGGAACCTACGGCACCGCTTCATGGATGAAGGACAAGGAGCTGAAAGAGATTCTGGAGATCAAGCCTCCGTCGCAGGCCGATGGCATCATTTTGGGCGAAAAAAACGGCAGCGTCGTCTGCTTACCTAAAGACACCAGACTGAACCGCCACATCGCCGTATTCGGTGCATCCGGTACCCGAAAATCCCGTGGCGTGATCCGTCCGGCGCTGTTCACCATACTCAAGCGCGGAGAGTCGGCAGTCATTACGGATCCGAAGGCGGAGCTCTATAACGATACCGCCGAGTTGTTCCGCAAGAACGGGTATGAGGTAAAAGTATTCAACCTGGTAGACCCCCGGCACGGCGACTCATGGAACTGCATGTCAGACCTGAACGGCGATACCCTGCTGGCGCAGGTCTTGACCAATGTCATCATCTCCAACACCAGTGAGGGCAAGGGCGACCATTTCTGGGACAACGGCGAGGCCAATTTGCTCAAAGCGCTGGTGCTCTATATCGATCTGGACAGGAGCCGCAGCCCGGAGACGAAGAACCTGGCGGCCGCCTACCGGCTCCTGACTCAAAACAGCGAGCGGCAGCTGACGGCGCTTTTTGAAAAGCTGCCGCTGGATCACCCCGCCCGTGCGCCGTTCAATCTTTTCTCGCAGGCCAGCGACACGGTGCGTTCCGGCATCGTCCTTGGACTCGGCACCCGGTTACAGGTCTTACAGAACGAGGCTGTGCGGGACATCATCAGCCGCAGCGATATCGATCTCACGGCGCCGGGCAAGCGCAAATGCGCCTACTTCGTCATACTCAGCGATCAGGACGCAACGATGGCGTTTCTGTCCTCGCTGTTCTTTTCGTTTCTATTCATCAAGTTGGTGCGCTATGCCGACAGCACGCCGGAGCTGCGCTGCAAAGTCCCGGTCAACCTCATCTTCGATGAGTTCAACAATGTGGGCAAGCTCGGCGGCGCAGCGGACGGTTCGGATTTTGCCCGTACGCTCAGCGTTATCCGCAGCCGTGCGATCTATGTGATGCTGGCCGTGCAGAGCCTCGGTCAGCTCCAGAACCGGTATCCCAACAATCTCTGGGCGGAGATCGTCGGCAACCTGGACGTGCAGCTCATGCTGGGCTGTACCGATGAGGTCAGCGCCGAGTACTTCTCCGCGCGGAGCGGTGATATGTCTGTGGAGATCAACTCCACCATGACCGTGCGCAAGACCATTGCCGTAGCGCAGGTCATCCCCCAATACCGTCAGACGGAGGGCCAGGGGCGCAGACGGCTGCTGACTCCGGACGAGGTGCTGCGCATCCCCAACGAGGAACTGCTGGTGGTCATCCGAGGACACAATGTCCTGAAACTGAAAAAGTTTGATTATGCTGACCACCCGCTGGCCAAGGAATTGACTCCCGTCAGCATTCTTGACTACACACCCCCGCGCGCGGCAGCGCCTTTTCTCCAGACCGAGACGACTTTGTCACGCGCAGTGTCTGAGGAGCGGCCGCACACATCGTCCATACCCTCAAAACGCAGAACGCTGTACAGCTCCGCAAAACCGCCGAGCGAGTTTTGAACTCAATGCTTTAACTAAAAAGCTGACATTTAACTTTAGTGATGTTGTAATGCTGAAAGATAGTTAAATTAGTGGCGAGCAAATGGACTATATCACAAAACACCGAGCGTATCGGCAATACGGACAGACTAACAAATAAAACACATTACCGGCAGATGGGCGTCTCAGAAATGGGACGCTCTTTTTATATTCAAACAAAAGAAACGGAGGATCAAACAATGGCAACGAAAAAAACGGCGGTGATTCCGGAAGAAGAAATTCTTGCGGCCGCAACGGAAGAAAACATCAATGAACACGCATTACATCAGACTGAAACTGAACCTGAGCCGGATAGAGTGCTCAGCGCTGAAGGGGCGCCCGGAGACGCTGATCTCATCGACATTTGCCAGACTGATTCCGAATCTGCGAATCCCGAAGGGATGCCGATCGAAGACGCCGCGCGCAACACCCCGGAAGCACCGGTATCCCAGACCGGATCGGGCACTGAACTTCCCGGAGAATTTCCGGCCGGATCCGATGAATTAACTGCGCCGGAAGCTCCGGTGTCCCAGACCGATTCCGACTTGGAGGAGAAAAAACCTGAAGAGAGCCCGCCGGCCCGCCGAACCAGAAAACCAAGAGCTAAGAAAAGTGAGTCTGACACAGCAGCGGCAGAATCGCCCGGGGATGCATCCGACGGCGTCGAAGCTCCGGAGAAGAAGCCGCGCAGGCGCGCCGCTGCCAGACCGGCGTCGCCGGTAGTATCCATCGACGAGCGCCCCAGTGTGGAAACGGAAGCGGACAAAGCCCGCAACGATTTGCTGGACTTGGTAGAATCCTTAAAGACCAAACGGATCCTGACCGGGACCATTCAGGGCATCGAACGCCCCGCTGACCATCCCTCGCGTTCTCTTGCAGTCATTTATCATGGCGATATCAAGGTTATTATTCCTGCGGAGGAGGCGGTGGAGCCGCCGGAGGATTTCCGTGGCAGACTTCCGGAGGATGTGCTGCACTACATGGTCACCAAGCGCCTGGGGGCGGAAGTGGATTACATCATCAAGGGCATCGACGCCAAGGCGGGCGTTGCAGTCGGCAGTCGTCTTGAGGCTATGTCCGCCAAGCGCCGCGCGTACTATTTCGGTACAGACCGGGATGGAAACAATCTTCTCTACGAAGGTATCTGTGCGGAAGCTCGCGTCGTATCCGTCATTCGTGCCGGCATCTTCGTGGATCTGTTTGGCTTGGAGGTCTACATCCCTCTTCGTGAGCTGAGCTACCAGCGTATGCTGGATGCGCAGGACAGCTTTCAGCCCGGGCAGCGCATTCTGGTTAAAATCCTGAGCATCGACCGCAGTGACCGAACCCGTATCCGGGTCAGCGCCTCCATCAAGCAGGCCGGAGAGAATCCCTATGAAAAGGCGCTACGGCGTTATTCTGTGGGCAACCGCTATGTAGGTACTGTCAGTATGGTGGACATGAACGGCGTGTTCGTCTCACTGGACGGCGGCATCGACTGTCTGTGCAGCTATCCTAAGCGCGGGCGCCCGCCCAGAGGCTCTCGCGTAACGGTACGGATTCTGGGCATCAACAACGAATCCAATCGGATCTGGGGCGCGATCACACACATCGCTACCCCGAGATGACTGGAGCGAACAGAAAATGACAAGGAGGTTGAACAACTATGCTTGATTACGATCTGACCCGCGCAGAGCAGGTCAGAAGAACGGATCTTGCGCAAAAAGCCCGCAGAATGATCCTGTCCCACATGAAGGTGGAGGCGGAGGACGAAACTTCGCTGACGCTGGATCACCGCGGCTACTATATGCAGATCTCGTTCTCGCCGCTGCACCCGCTGCTGGTCGTCTGTCTGGCTAAGGCGATCCGAAACCCGGATGGCGCACGAAAACAGCAGCTCGCCAACGAACTGAACCTGCACAGCGTACTGGGCAGCCACGCCATCAACGAGGACGTCGGCTGTTATTCCTATCGCGCTACCCACTGGCTGGATACGGAGCTCACGCCGGAACGGTTTTTCGAGATACTCAGCCGCTGCGTTGACGAAGCGGATCGTGGCTATTTCAATCTGGCAGGATGAGCATATTGCCGTAATGCTCAGTGCGTATCCGCGTACCGGACAAACCCACCGCCTCCCGGCAGTACACGGGGAAAAGTCTCAAGCGAGAGCCGGGAGCCATACTGCGACACTCCGGAGTACACCTTACAGCCGTCAAGCCCTCCGGAATCAGAACCGGCCATACTCAAAGAGCCGGCCATGAACGAACTGCATTTGCGCGAAACCGCGGCGTTGGAGTTGGCTTCACCTATGACTCTACCGCAACAGGACGCCGGGATACCCCCATTATCGCCGGAGATATATCCATCCATCCTGCGCGGGATATCAAATCACGGCCGGAACTGAACGCAGCAGACGGCATCATATATTTCTGCGTTTGGGCACTGCCGAGAGCGGACGGACGATACGATCTGTATATCGGCTGCGCCTGAGCCAAACCACATCACGCAGCGAGAAGCGCATCGGAAACGGTGCGCTTCTTTGCTGCAAAAAACAGGAGGTAAAGGAACGATGAAACGTAAAACGCTCAAGAAAGCCCTTTCGGCATTCTTGTCCCTGCTCATGTGCATGATGACGCTTTTGTCTATCAGCACACCTGTGTTTGCCGCAACGACGGTAGACGCTTACATGGTGGATTTCCCACGCGACGGTGACAGCAACTACTCTGCGACGGCGTGGGGCCACTCTGCCACATCTCTGATGGGCGGTTGGCGGTTTCTCAACAGCAAATACACAACGGTGCATAGCATCGGCACCTATAACGGTCAGGTTTCGTATTGCATCGAGCCCGGCATCGGGCAAAATGCCGGCGATACTCTCTCCCACAAGGATGAGACATTTTGGGAAAACTACCCCAGCCACCTCAATCCGACCATTTCCCCGGATACCATCAAGGTCCTGCTTGGCCGGATCATGCAATATGGCTATCAGGGCAATGTATCCACATCCTGGCGTTCTCAGAACGCCTCGGACGCAGCTGCGTTAAGCCATATAATCGCTACACAGCTGCTGGTCTGGGAGACGGTTGTCGGCGAGCGTGACGCAAGCTTCAACAAGGTGGATCCCTCCGGCTATGGGAAGAACGCGGTTTGGAGTTATATCCGGGACGAGCATCCGCTTCGCAGCCAGATCCGCTCCTATTATAATTCCATGGCCGCCAGCGTGCAGAGTCACGCCGAGATCCCCAGCTTCTGCGCACGAAGCATTGGCAGCGCACACAGCTATGAACTCAAATACGACGGCACGCGATATACCGTGACACTGACGGATACCAATGGAGTGCTGTCGAACTTCTCGTTCAGCTCCTCGGAACCCGGAATCAGCTTCTCCCGAAGCGGGAACCGCCTGACAATCACCTCCGACATGCCGATTGCAGGCGATATCCGCGTAAGCGCCAGCAAGACCAACGGCGTGCGAAGCGGTGTGGTCGTCTGGACGGACGGCAACAAAGGCGCCGGCATTCAGGACGTTGTCACCTACGGTGAAAATGTGTCAGACCCTGTCAGCGCCTATCTTCGGCTTGAGATGGAGGCGCTCGGAACCATGCATTTGGTCAAGACCAGCGAGGATGGCGTTGTGGCCGGCATTTCTTTCACGATCTCCGGCAACGGAATCACCAAGACTGTGACTACCGGCCGCGACGGCACGATTGACGTATCCGAGCTCATGGCCGGCACCTATACCGTAACAGAAGCGGACATTGAGCGTTATACGCCCCAGACTTCACAGCAGGTCACCATTGTCGGCGGACAGACCTCGACCGTGACCTTCAACAACGTGCTCAAACGCGGTGCTTTGGAGGTGACCAAGACTTCGGAAGACGGATTCGTTGAGGGCGTAAAGTTTCGCTTGTACGGCAAATCCCTTTCCGGCCTGAGCGTCGATGAGTATGCGGTAACGGACTCCGCCGGCGTGGCTAAGTTCCGCAATGTCCTGATTGGCGGCCCATATACCATCGAGGAGGTGGATACGGCCGTTCGTTACGTTATCCCTGATCCCCAGTCGGTATCTATCCAGTGGAACCGGGTTGCAGAGCGCAGCTTTGCCAATATCCTCAAAAAGTTTACCGTGACCGTAACCAAGACGGACGCAGAAACCGGAACACCGCAGGGCGACGCCACGCTGTCAGGCGCTAAATACGGGATCTACAAGGGTGGGAAGCTTGTCGATGTGTATTACACAGACGCCAAAGGTCAGTTCACCAGCAAAGAGTATATCTGCGATACCGACTGGACGATCCGTGAAATGGAACCGTCGGAGGGGTACCTCCTCGATACGACGGAACATGCCGTTGGTGCAGCGCCCGGTCAGTATACGGTTGAACACAATACAACGGCTAACGCCGTGACCGAAACGGTAATCAAAGGCAGCATCCGCCTGATCAAGCATATTGATGCCGAACTGGAAACCTCCGAGAACGCGCCAACCCCGCAGGCGGAGGCTGAGATCCCCGCAGCAACGGAACCCACTGCGCCGGAAGGCTCCGCATATTTTGTTAGCCCGGACGCCACCGCACCGGAGAATGCGCAGGAAACTGCAGCTTCCGATGATGCAAAGGACGCAGCCGAACCGGCAGCGGAAGAAACACAAATGCCCAATCAAGCCGACACGGAAACGCCGGCCGAGTCTGAGCCGGAAGCAGCCGATACGCTGATTCCCAGTCAGAGTGAAGCGGAGCCGGAGCCCGAAAACGGATCTATACCGACGGCGGAGTTCAAGCCCTCCGGCAATGCAGGCATTATCGAGCAGCCGGAAGCAGGCGCGATGTTCCAGCTTTATCTCTCCAGTGCCGGAAGCTATGACGCAGCCAAAGATAGCGAGCGCGATCTGCTCGTGACGGATGAAAACGGCGTAGCGCTTTCCAAGGATCTGCCTTACGGCCGCTATACCGTACACCAAATCGAGGGACAGGAAGGACAGGCCTTTGTTCCGGACTTCACCGTATTCATCAGCTCCGACGGACACCTGTACTCCTATATCCTGAACAACCAGACTATCACCAGCTTTATCCGCGTGGAAAAACGCGACGCTGAGACCGGAAAGATCATTCCGGCAGCAGGCATCGGTTTTCAGGTCAGAGACCTGACCTCCGGCGAACTGATTTCACAGACCGTCTATTATCCGGTGCCAGTGACCATCTCCACATTCTATACCGCAGACGATGGCACGCTTATGCTCCCCTGCGAGCTGCCCTACGGCCGCTATGAGCTGATCGAGGTGACAACCTGCCATGGCTATGTGCTGGATACCGCCCCGGTTCCGTTTACCGTGGATGGGTCAGAGGCTGTCGTGACAGTTACAAAGTCCAACATGGCGCAAAAAGGCGTCATCCGTATCCAAAAGACCGGCGAGGTCTTCAGCAGCGTTGTAAACGAGGGATCCATCTTCCGGCCTGTATATGAGAATACCGGACTTCCGGGAGCAGTCTTTGATATCGCTGCTGCGGAGGATATTTACACCCCTGACGGAACCTTGCGTGTAAAGGCCGGGGACATCGTAGACACCGTCACCACGCAATCGGACGGCATGGCCGTCAGTAAGGCACTCTACCTTGGCAAGTATGTGATCACCGAGAAGCAAGCTCCGCACGGCATGGCGCTTCAGACCGAACCGCATACGGTCGAGCTGGTATATGCCGGACAGGAGGTTACGGTCACCGAGCTTCGGGCAGATATGTACAATGAACGCCAGCGTGTGGAGATCAGTCTGGTAAAGACCATGGAAACAGATACGCTGTTCGGCATTGGCCAAAGTGGCGAGCTCACGCACGTTACATTCGGCCTTTATGCTGCGGAGAAGCTTGTGGCAGCCGATGGCAGCAGCATCCCGCAGGACGGCCTGATCGAGATGGTGTCCTTGAATAAAGACGGAAAAGCGACGTGCAAGACGGATCTCCCCTTTGGACGCTTCTACCTGCAGGAGATATCTACCGACAGCCATTACCAGCTTGGCGATACGAAGTATCCGGTGTCGTTTGACTACGCCGGGCAAGACAAGAAGCTTGTCAAGCTGATTGCCAACGAGGGCGCAGCCATTGAGAATAAGCTGATCTACGGCTCCGTTTCGGGTCTGAAGGTTGATGCAAACGATAAGCCACTCTCCGGTGCAGTCATAGGTCTGTTTGCTGCATCCGAAACGAGATTTACGAAGGATACCGCACTGCTGACAGCCGTATCCGCCGAGGATGGCAGATTCCGCTTCGAAAAGATTCCTGCCGGCAACTGGCTCGTGCGCGAGATCGAGCAGCCCAAGGGCTTTGTTCTGAGCGAAAAGCTGTTCCCGGTAACGGTCAAGGAGCAGGGACAGGTCATTGAGATCAAGATTGCGAACAAGCTTATCCGCGGCAGCGTCACGCTGACGAAGTATGACGCAGACTATCCCGAGAATAAACTCAGCGGCGCGGTATTCGAGGTCTACCGTGATGTTAACGGGAACAAGGCGCTGGACAAGGATGATGTATTGCTCGGCACCATGGAGGAGTCCTCTGCCGGCGTTTACTGGATGAAGAATCTGGAGTACGGCGGCGTACTGGTTAGGGAGAAAACCGCACCGGAGGGCTTTATTCCGGACGAGAAATCCTACTATGTGGAAATCGATACCGACGGAAAAACCTACACCGTTGAGAACGAAGCCGGAAAGGGCTTTATCAACCATGCGCTGAAGGGCTCCCTCAAGATTATTAAGACCACCAGCGACGGAAAGAAAGAGGGCTTCGCGTTCCGCATCACCGGCGCCAACGGCTACGATATGACGTTTACGACCGACGCCAAGGGTGAAATCTTCATTGAGAAGCTGCGCATCGGCGAGTATACCGTCACGGAGCTGAAAAACAGCGCCAGCGAAGGGTACAAGATCGCAGACCCCGTCAAAATCACGCTTGTTGCAAATGAAACGCTGACGGTAAAGATCCATAACGACAAGACGAAGGTGGATGTTCCCAAGACCGGAGACGACGCCGATCTTATGTTCTGGATCTCACTGCTCGGGCTTGCGGCGGCAGGAGTGGGCTGCACAGCGTTTTTCTACCTGAAAAAGCGCAGAACGGGCAAGCATATTGCCGTGAAGAAGTAAATAACACCTGTCCGGGGATACGCTTGAACGCGCATCCCCGGATTCGTTACGGAGGAACGATATGAAAAACGACAGACGCAGAAGAAATCGGCCGCGGAACCGTGAGAAGAAGGGCGTCAAGCAGTCCCCGGGCCAGGAATGCCGGCACGTATGGTCGGACGGCGTATGCCTTAAATGCGGGTGCTTGCAGCAAAACCCACGCTCAAACAGCGAAAAACTGCCCGCAGGACAAAATCCTGCGGGCAGTACAGATGTCAGAGATAGTTGATGGGAATGACCCGATCCGACCCCTTCAATGAGACCAGCCTGTCATAAAGGCAGATCACGCCGCCTGGACCGCGCCTGACACCGGGGATCTTATCCAAGAGGTCGAAAGCGTCCATATCCTTTTTCTGCGGGTCAGCGTGTTTTTTTCATCTCCAGCGGATATAGTGTCCCTTTCTCAGTTATTGCCGGTGATGAACGTAGCATTGAAAGAGCATTGCAATCAGAATTCTTCATGCTATAATATACCCACATCACTCGTGAGGCTATGACTGACTGCGCTCAGACCAAAGGATAATTGGTGCACGGTTGTAAACGGGTGCAGAAGGAGGAATAAAGTCTATGACAAAGAAAGAACTTGTCGCTTATGTGGCTGAAAAGGCCAATCTCAGCAAAAAGGACGCGGAAACAGCGGTCAATTCCGTATTTGACGGTATCACGGAAGCACTGAAAACCGACGGCAAGATCCAACTGGTCGGCTTCGGCAGTTTTGAAGTGAAGGAGCGCGCCGCGAGGATGGGCAAAAACCCGGCTACCGGTGAAACGATCGAGATCCCAGCCGGCAAAGCCCCTTCCTTTAAGGCGGGAAAGGCGCTCAAGGACACGATCAAGTAAAAACAAAATACAGCATCAGAGAGGACGGCTTGAGAAATCAGGCCGTCTTTTTCTATGCAAATTACAGGAGGTCATTATGAAAAAGATGAAAAAAGGCATCGGCATAATGCTGGCGCTATTGTGCTGTATTCTCATGTGTACAGGCGTTGTCTATGCTACCGGCGATGACACGGACGGCACGGAGCTTCAAGTCGCGCAGCCCGTCATCCTTGAGGTACAGCTTGGCCCCCGGTGGGCGGGCGTTGAATTCCAGCTCAAGACGGATGTAGGACTTTATCCGGGCACGATTGCCGTGGGGCAGGACGGGATTTTACGAACCGAGCTGGGCAATAGCGGCAGCTATGTCCTTTCTTGCCTGACACTAAATGCCGCCGTGCCGGCGCCGGGCGATATCCCAAGTCCTGATGTGACGCAACAAGAACAGAATACGCAGACAACAGGCAGTGCGGAGAACGCGGATGCCGCTTCGCAGAATGCGCAAGAGCAGGAGTCGGGCCGTCCTACCGTCGGCGGGATTCCCGTGATGCACATTATCCTGTTCGGCGGAGGGCTCCTTCTTGCGTCAGGTGCGCTGGTCGCCATGCGCTTTATTCGGAACCGGCGCCCATCAGAACGCTCGCCATATGATGAGGACGATGACGAGGATGATTACGAATATTGACATCGCCATTTTGGAGAGCGCGGGCAGTTTAGAGAGGTGTATCTTTCCTCCAGACCGGTTCTGAATTGCAAAATACAAAACTTTCAGAAATATTATAATAAAAAGATTAAAAACATTACTTTAGGGCTTGACTTTTG
>OGNF01003325.1_pt1 | contig 10883 bp, 8 predicted proteins | sample 1573321 | NCBI WGS metagenome assembly OGNF01 (sample SAMEA2581911, study PRJEB24529) | metagenome | biome: Human gut stool | place: China | collected 2011
TGACGCCAACTCTTTTCTTTGCTCCTATGGACGATCCGGATTCCCTGCGTGGGATCATAGGTAAGAAGCTGCTTGCCCTGCCGGATGAAGACTTGGAGAAAGTAGTTGTTTTTCTGGACTGGATCAGAAAATAACCGCTCCTACTGGCGTTTGACATGAAAAATATGCCGCTCAGTCAGTTTCTGATAGTTTCTGACATGGGCGGTTTCTTTTTTGCGCTCTTGGGGGAAAGAACTTCCGGCTATTGAAATTTCAAGCTCTTTCCACTAAAATGGAATTCATCGTCTGTTACCAACCGTTCCAATTACAAAGCGAGGTAGGAAAAAATGAACCAAAAAGAAATCAATGAGCTGCGGCGCCGTTTTCGCCCGGAAAAAAGCGCCATCAGCCGTGTTTATGGATGCTATGTCAACAGCAGTAAAGAGATCGTTTCCGATCTGGACGAATCCCTGGGCATGATGCCGCAGGAGGAGTCCGAGAAGTATTTGAGCCTTTTGAAGAAGGGACTGTCCGGCTCCCTGGGGAAAAACCTCATTGATATCGTATTCTCCACTCAGCAGGTAGCAGACAGTGAGGAACACCGCCTGCTCACCACACTGTGGGATTCCCAGCTTAAGGACAACGAGGCCCGCCAGACCTTTTACCACAAGGTAATTGACAGTCTGGACATGGGGGACAGCAGTTACCTGCTGCTCCTGGCCTGTGACAGCTACGATGTCCCCCATCGGGGCAAGGATGATTCCCTGCAAGCGGATGCCTCGGATGAGGTGTTCACCTACATCGTCTGTGTGGTGTGCCCCATCAAGGAGGGCAAGGTGGAACTGGGATACTTCCCCGGTGACAATGAATTCCACTGCGCTGCCGGGCAAACAGTCGCTTCTCCCGAGCTGGGTTTTCTGTTCCCGGCATTCGATGACCGGGCAGCAAATATCTATAACGCTCTCTTTTACAGCAGGAAGGCCAATGAAATTCACCAGGAGTTCATTGACGCGATCTTCCATGTGGAAGCGCCGATGTCTGCTGTTGAGCAGAAGGAAGCATTCCAGTCAGCTCTGAGCGATGCGTTTGACTGCAGTCTGGAAGTGATGCAGACTGTTCATGAACAGCTGCGTGAGAAAATCAAGGAGCACAGGGAGAGCGGGAGTTCGGAACCTCTGGAGATGAGTGCCTCAGAAATAGGGCAAATCCTTCAAAGCTGCGGGATTGCGGATGAGCAGGTGGCAGCATTCCAGGAAAAATGCGGCGAGCAGTTTGGTTCGGGGGTTGTCCTGAATCCGGCAAACCTGATCGACAGCAGCCGTTTTGAGATCAAGACACCTGAGATCACCATTTCTGCTGATCCAGAGTATAGTTATCTGGTGGAAACTCAAATTATCAACGGGCGCAAGTACCTCCTGATCCCTGCTGAAGATGGCGTGGAGGTCAACGGTTTTGCTGTCAGCATTACAGCTGCACAGAAAGACGATTAAATTTCAAAAGCCGGACACAACGCAAGGCGGTATAATCTTTAAGGCCAGATGTTGTTTGTTATTTTCTGTCTTAAATAAAATCCTTAGAGTGGGCACTTCTGGTTGGTTCATTGTGAACCGAGACTCGGTTCACATGATATGTAGACCCTCCCCTTGGCGGGAGGGTTTGCTTTTTACAGGCTATCTCACCAGACGGTTCCTTGCTTCCAGTGCTGATGCGCAGTCATGGCCTGTCAAATACTGTGCCGCATCCAGCCATTCCCGTTCGCTGCATGCACCTAAAGGGATCGCGGCAGTGAGCCTGTGCAGCCGTTCACTTTGCTGAGACAGCCGAAGATCGGAAAGAACTCCGCATCCCATTTGATAAGCCAAATAATCCAGCAGATCGATCTCAACCAGCATTGGACACCTCCGTCATACCACATGATACAGATTGGAAGTAAGACTCCCGTTTTCCCGCCAGCGTGGGTACTTTTGCAGCAGACCGGTTTTACAGAGGTCATCCAGCGCCCGCTTGACCGTAGAGCGGGAAAGTCCCAACTCCAGAGCAATGGTTCTGATGGCCGGCCAGCAGCGTCCCTCGCTGTCTGCCCGATCCTTGAGGTACATATAGACGCTCTTGGCTCTGTGGCTTAGATTGGAATTGTAGATATTTCTAAAGCTGTTCATTCTGTTTCCCTCCGTCAAGGCCGAAATACCGTTTTGCGGGAATCCGGTGCGGCCTGAATTCCCTGAGCCATACCGCCAGCGGATGTGCCGCCTCCCTGCGGCTGCTCACTATCCATTACAATCGTCCCATAGTGGCGGCGGATGATGGACTCCTCCAACTCCTGTTTGTCAGCATAGGCAACGAACCGCTGGGCCTTCTCCGGTACTTCATAGGGCATGCCGAACCGGATGCCCCAGTCAAGGAACAGCCGCAGTTTGACCTTCATTGGGTGGACGCCGGTCTTGGCCACAATAAAGCTGCCCTTGGGCATGGACTTGAGTTCATCCGGGGTCATGAGGGGACGCTCCATCATCTGGAGGGACTGGCTGGGATCGTTTTTTCCGCGGGAGATACTGCCGCTCATTACCGTCCGGCTGCCCAAAGATTTGGACAGTTCCACCGCGGTCTGACTGGCCGGGGCGAAGCCGCCGTAAAGGTTGACCTGGCAGTTGTCCACGATGATCTCAGAGCCCTCTTTTCCATAGTTTTTCTGCAGCTGTCCCGTAATGCTCTGGACGATAGGCACCAGCATGAGTCCTCTGGACCGGGAGGCGGAAAACATCAGTTCCAGCGACTGAATGGGCGGGCATGTCCCAAGCTCATCTGCAAAGAAGACCACCCGGTTCTTGAGCCAGCCGCCGTTCTCGTCGGCCACAGTGAGGATCTCCCGATACAGGTTTTGGAGGATCAGGCTGACCATAAAATACTTGGTCTGGTCCTCCTCGGGCAGTACGATAAAGATGGCGGATTTCTCATTGCAAAACTTCTCCGCGTCAATGGCGGTGTCAAAGCAGAGGATCTGCTCCATCTCCGAGTCGAGGAAGGCGTTTAGGCGGGACAGTACCGTTGAGATCACGGAGGCCATGGCCTGCTCCGCCGTGTTGAGGGCGGACCCGGCAAACCAGCGGGCCTTATGATTAGGCGGGAGCTTTTCCAGCAGGAGCTGGAACTGATTCTTTCCCTTCACCCGGCTGGGGGCCAGCAGTTCCTGCACCAACTTGAACACCGACACAATGTGGCGCTTTTCAATGGGATTGCCGTCCGCGTCCTCGGTGGGCAGGTACTCGGCCACCAGCAGGAACATGGCAGTCAGAAGGCCCTCGGCGGAATCGTAGAAAAAAGCATTCTGCCCATACTGGGCGCTGTCGCCGCCGCTGGTGTTGATGAGGGTCTTGGCGAGGATCTTGGAGTATTTCTCTGCCTTGGCCTTTGCCGCCAGGTTTTTGGGGTCGGCTTTATAGATATCCATGTACTTGTTGATCAGATGAAGCAGGTTGTTGCCGTCCGAGCGGGTGGGATTACGCAGATCCAACACGGCGATTTGGTATCCGTAGCAGTCCTTGGCAATACCGGCATAATTGCGGAACAGGTCGCCCTTGGTATCCGTGCAGAGGAAGGACATCCCGCTGGCGAGGGCATATTCGATGTTGGGGTACAAAAAGAACGCGGTCTTTCCGGCGCCGCTGGCGGCGGTGACCATGGCGTGGATGTCATCGGTGTCCACCAGAGCTGTAACATGGTCTTTGGGCCCTTCGCAGCCAAGGACAAGGCCCTGCTTTTCCGGCAGATGCTCTCCCTTGCGCCACAGCTCTGGTTCAAAAGGGACATGGGCATAGGTCTGCCGAATCTCCTGTTTGGTAGCCCAGCGTGCGGTTCCGTGCTGGCCGTCGCCCACAGTCTTGGATTTGATTCCGTCAAGGGTATAGTAATGGGAGAGAAACGCGAGGCCGCCGATCACGAGAAACATGATGGCGCCTACCACGATAAGTGTTATAACTTGCGTTGGCACATGATCCTCCTTTTGATATCTACGCCTTAATATCAGAAGGGGATGTTCAGTTTTCGCTTTGTCTGCTATAATAAATTGGTATGAGGTGATTGCTTTGATTTGCGCATGTGACCATTGCTACTATCTGTTTGAGGCGCCGGAACTGCCGGAGCAATGCCCGGACTGTGGAAAGCAGGCAACCCGGCCAGCCAATAAGCAGGAGCGGGCAGAATATCTCAGCAGACAAACAAGCAGCCAGGAAGATGCGGAGGAGTGGGACTGAGCCATTCCTCCGCTTTGCTGTTTCAGGCTTAGGCCATCACTGGCTCAGTTTCCCTCTGGGTCTTTTCCTCTTTCTGCCGCCGTTTGATCTCGTCGGCCTCGTACTTGACCGGCACCTTGGCACAGGAGATGGCCAGCTCCAGCCATGCGCTGGCCACCTCTTTTTTCTCTGCCTGGGTACGGATACCCTGGCAATTGTTCTTGGCCAATACGCTTTGGAATTGCATGGCGATCTCATCCGCCCGGTTCTTGAGGATACTCCGGTTCTGGTGAGGCAGGATGTGGCTTTCTAAAAACCGGACTCCCTGCTCAACGGTCAGCGCGGTACCCATCTGTTTGCACTCCCGCAGCACCACCGAGAGGGACAGCGCCGCCATGGTTTCCATGTGCTCCATCGCCTGGTCAAAGCGTCCCCAATGAAGGTCGTTCCGGTACTGCAGGAGCAGGCCGGGGATTTGATAAGCCGCCCGGTCCGGCTGAACTTCCTTGCACCTGGTCCCGATTCGCTGGCAGACGAGGTCTGCCGCCACAAACTGCGGATGCTCCTCGGCGGGCTGTGCCTCCAGTCCATGCCGCGCTTTCAGATCCTCGTCCCAGTCTTTGTATTCGGATTGCAGCGGGGCAATTTGAGAATAGCCATGCTCCCGCAGAACATCCGAGAGCCGGCCGACGGCCTCAATTCCGGCAGCGTCGTGGTCCAGGCAGAGGATGGTTTTCCGCAGATTTGGATTTTTCTCCAGCATCCACAGCATGGCATGTTCCGCCGTACCACAGAGAGCCACATAGCTGTGCTGCTGCCAGCCGTCCGGGTACAGGGTGAGAAAGGCAAGCAGATCGATGGGGGCCTCGAATACATAGAGACGGTCGCTGGTACCGACCCAGTGGAAACTGCACCGGGGATCACTGCCCTCTATGTTGCCCCGGTAGCTTTTGCCTTGGGTATAGAGCCCCCGCTTGTGGGCATGACGGGCAACGCCGCGTTCATCGAATCCGACGAACACGGCGTTGTGATACACCTTTGTCTGATCTATGGACAATTCCCGGCTCTCATAGATCAGTCCCTTCTGTGCGAAAGCGCTTAGTACCTCCCGGCTGATGTGCCTCTGCTGGAGCAGATAAGCATATACCCGCCGCATGGCCTGGTTTGAGGGAGGCAGGGCAAATTCCTTTGGCGGCTCTTTTTCTTTTTTCTCCGCCGGTATATACACCTCCCCCTGTTCACCATTGAGCAGACGGGTCACTGCTTCAGGGTAAGTCAGGCCGTAGAAATTTTGGACAAAGGAGATTGCATGGCCACCCCTTTCTGCAGCATGATCATACCACTCATTCCCATGCACAGTAATACTGTGATCTGAGGTGAGGCGTTTGTCCTGGCCGGAGGAGATGAGTTTCTCTCCCTGCCGGCGCAGGAACTCCACCAGGTCAACGGAGTTGGCACGGAGTTTTTGGTCCTCTGTGAAGTGGATATATGGCACGCTACATCCCTCCTTATCAAAAAAGAGACCGCAGTATGCGGCCTCTCAAATCTGTGTTAATTCATTCGGTTGGTTGGCATCTTTCGGAGCTCTTGGACTTGATCCCAACGCCCATAGACCACAGCGATAGTGTGACTGGAAAGGTGCCTGAAAGGGTAACTGAAAAAGAGAAAAAGATTTCAGAACTTCTTGTTGAAGCTCCAGAGGCTATTAATGGGAGTCCGCAGGTTCATACCTCATATGCCTCTCACTGATTCCTTCCCTTGAGTTTCCGGTGGAACAGAACAGGTCTGCACGGGATTGGCTTTTGCCTTTTCAGCCCTTGAATGCCTTTTGGCTGCGCCAATAAAATCTGCTGTTTAAACTGCACTTTCTGTTTCAAAAGATTACCTCCCTTATAGCTGCATTTCCGGCTCATGGTCATCCGCCTTGTGGCCCTGAGCGATCTTCTTCGCCTTGATTTTTCGTAGGAGCTTCCGATCCACCGCGACCCGAACGCCACCGGAGGGCGGTGGTTGGTTTTGCTCCTGGAAAATGTTGGCCAGATGGTGGAACAGCGAAATGACGGCCGCCACAGGAGGCTGGCCCAAGCGGTCATCCATGTGTTTCAGGAAATATTGAGCATATTCATTGCCCTGATCCGCTGCCAGCTGGAACCACTTGATCGCACTGGATCTATCTTTTGGGACCTCCTTCCCAAGCAGATAGAGCTTGCCGAGGGCATACTGGGCGTATTGATTGCCCTGTTCCGCTGCGGCGGTGAGCCAGCGGATGGCGGCTTTCACATCCTTTGGCGCATCTTCCCCCTGGAGCAGCAGCTTGCCCAGCCGGTACTGCGCAAACTGATTACCCCGGCCTGCTGACCGCTTCAGCAGACTTAGTGCTTTTACGCTGTCTTTGGGTGCATCTTCTCCTGTGAGATAGACCAGAGCCAGGACGTATTCCGCATACCCGTTCTCCTGTTTGGCCGCGGCAGTAAGCCAGCGGATGGCGGTTATTACATCCTTTGGGATACCGTCGTCTCCCTTCAGCAGCAGTTTTCCCAGGCGGTACTGGGCAAACTGGTTCCCAAGTTCCGCAGCGTATGTGAGCCATTTCAGTGCGGCCGCCGGGTCTCTGGGCAGGGCTGCGTCACCGGCAAGATACAGCTTGCCAAGAGCAAAGGCGGCGAAGCTGTTTTCCTTCGTTGCCGCAAGTGTGAACAGAGCCACCGCCTTTTGAATGTCTTTTTCCACGCCCTGACCATCCCGATAGATTTTGCCGAGCGCGTATTGAGCACAGTCCTGGCCGGCTTCCGCCGCCTTTGTCAGCCGCTCCAATGCCTGGGCTGTCTGCTCCGGTGTAGAGGATGGATCATTGAAAATCATCCGGGCCAGTTGGTACTGCGCGTGGGGATTGTCCAGTTTGGACGCCTGTTCAAACCACTCCCTGGCTGCCGTCTCATCTTTACCAGTCCCTACACCATGGAGGAGCATCCATCCGATGCGGTACTGCAATTTATCGTCATGGCTCTGCTGTTCCAATTCGAGAAATCCGGCGAAGGCTTGCCGGTACCACTGTTCCGACGCTTCGGCGTCCTTCTCACAGCCAATGCCGTCCCGATACATCTTTCCTAACTCGTAGGCGGCATAGGGGAAGTCCTGCTGTGCGGAGGCTGTGTATAACTCCAGCGCCCGCGCATCGTCCTGTTCCACACCCTGTCCACGGCGAAACAGGCCGGCAAGGGAATATTGCGCATACTTGTACCCTTTGTCTGCGGAAAGTTGGAACCACCGGGCGGCATCACCATAGTCCTGCTCACAGCCGAGGCCCGCGGCATACAGTTTGCCGATCCGGTACTCCGCATAGCGTTTTTTCTTCTGCCTCTCAACAGCATAGAAAGCGGCCAGCGCCTTGCTGTACCACACATGGGCGGCCTGCATATCAATCTTCCGGCCCAGCCCGTCCGCAAGCATCCGGCCCAGATCGTGCATGGCCAGCGCATTGCCTTTTTGCGCCTCCTGTTGGAACAGGGTAAACGCCTGCTCAAGATCCTGGGGCTGATCCTTGCCGCCAAACAAACAGCGGCGGGCCAGGCGGTACTCATCGCTCCAGTTCATCTGCGCTTTGGCTGGCGCAGACACCGTTTTGTCTGGGACATCGTCCGGTGGGGACTCCGAGAAATCATTCCAGTCATTATCAGGCTGGGGCGCCTCCGGCAGCGGCGCTTCTTCCTGGTCCTCCACAGGGACACGGTCTTGCTGGTCATCTGGATGGAAAACCTGCTGGCGCGCCCCCAGTGTTACCGCTTCCTCAATGACGATGTTTTTGATCCGCTTGAATTCCTTCTGCTGGGAAAGGGGAAGGCGTGGAGGCAGGTCGTCCTTGTAGGTGCGCAGCACATCTTCCCGCAGTTCATACCACAGGGCATAGGCTGCGGCGACACATGGCTCTTTGGCCAGCTCGTCCACAATCTCATCCACCACGGCCTTCAGCGGAGCCTTGAGGTAGCCGTACTGCTTCCTGCCTCCGGTGTGCCGCAGGCGTTCCGCCAGATGCTCCATGAGCTTCTCCATGCGGTGGTTGACCACGGCGCCGCTCCACATCCGTTCAATCAACTGCTCCAGCACAGAGCGGGCGTCCTCATTCAGCGTGTCCCTACTCTGGGTCTGCTTCTGGTAAAGCTCCGTCAGCTCCTGCCGGAAGATCTCTTTTGCCAGTCCCGACTTGATTTGGGCGATGCCCTGCGTGGTGAGGAAGCCTTTCGACGGATCGGCGCTGTAGCAGACCATGTGGATATGGGGATGGTGTGCTTCATCATGGAATGCAGCGTACCACCGGAAATCCTCCCAAGGGATCTTCATCGCCTCCGCCATTTCCATGGCATACTTGGAGAGCAGTGCTTTCCATTCTTCCGCCTTGTCATAGCCGAGACGGGCAGCGTCTTCCCGCCGCAGAGAGATGATGGGCAGCCACACATTACCGGGGTGGGCCGCGACCGCTTCCGCTACCTGCGCCAGTACGAGCTGATCTTCCTCACCGGTAAACAATCCATGGGAACCGACGCGCTGGGCGCGGGGGCGGGTGGCGATGTACTTCAGATAGTTATCCTTCTTGGCGATCTGGTTATAGTTGTCCTCCAGAGCGCGAGTGATGAACTCCGATGCGTTGGTGCGTGTCGGCTCGGCCGCATAGTCCTCGTATTCAAACATCCCACGGCTGAGCGGGAAGTCCCGCAGGATCTGTTCCACCATCTTTTTCTGCTTTGAGGTGGCCGGCCACTCACTGCGTCCCGGATCGATGCGCTCCACACCATTCCGTGTGGCCATATATTTCACATAGTTTTCAAGATGAGCGGTGGCGGAGGAGGTACCGCCCTTGATGTAGGGGCACTTGAAAATCAGGCGCGGCACAGACTGTCACCACCTTTGTGCATCACTCCACGCCCCGCTGGTAGTCGATGGCGTCCTTGAAGCTGATGCGCCCATTGGTCTGCTTCACTTCACGGACGGACCGGGCGCGGAGTGTCTTGAGATCCTCGTCACTGATTTCCATGCCCGCCGCCAGTACATTCATCATCATGTTGACCTCCACCGCCAGTTTGAAGAGCAGGCGGGCGATGCGGTTCTCACTGTCCTGGACGGTTCCGCGCATGGCTGCCACCAGTGCGGGCGGCAGATATGCTGTGGCTTCCTTGCCGGAAACATAGCCGGCATAGAAGCGGATTGCCTTTTCAATAAACTCGTTCTGGCTCTGGCAGTTATCCCTTTCACAGAGTTCTTTGACCAGTTGCTGTGTTTCGGGAGCAATACGCAGAGCGAACTTGATTTTTTCTCTCGCCATACTTTCCTCCAATCAAAAATCCCTGACCTTTGCATGGCCAGGGATTCGTTTTCTTTAAGAGGCTTCTTTACTTCAAAGCTGAATGCCGCCCATACTTTGCTTTTGTGCCTCCTTTTCTGTCCATATCCCTGTTATAATGCCGGATAAACGCCGAAGTGATGGGCCATTCCAGCCGTGGTGACCCCCGGTGTGATCCCATCCCCTGAAAAGTGACCCCCGCAAAACCGTTCCCCGGCCCGCATTGCGGGGCGGTGTGAGCCGAGCGGGGGACGCTTTGCGACCCCCGCTCTTTATCCTGCACTGTTTTCGACCCCTCGGTTCACCCTCGCTAAAGGCGAAAGTGAGAGGCCATCAACGCAGGACGGTCACTGCTCATTTTAGGAACGGCCCGCACAAAGCCCCCACAAATCGCCGGGAGGGACGGCAGGGGTACGGATGCCACCCAGCCCCGGAAAAGGGCACACCGGGCCGCACAGGGGGCAATGGCGGGGGAATGCGCTCCACTTCACAAAAAGAGCCGTGCTGCCGCACGGCTTCTCATGGAGCATCGGCTATTGGTTTGCTCAGTTCTGTGTGCAGGCCATAGACACCTGGGCCCCCTCGTTCTCTGTCTGGCTCTTGATGATCCAGTCCGTCAGGTTCTGGCATTCACTCAATTCCCTGGCCAGTGCGTACATTTCACGGCGGCCATCGGCGCTGTTCAGCTTCACTGCTGTCTCGAACAAGCCCCAGATATTATCCAGGGTTTGGAGGCCGCTGGCGTTTATCGGCAGGTCTTTTTCCTCCATCACATGATTCACCTTTTCGGGCTCGGCTGCTTGGGTAACTGCGATTTCTTCCTGACGGATCAAGTCCAGCCACCGCTGTGTGTCTGGTATTGGAAGTCCCCATGCCGTTCCAACCTGTGTCACAGCCTTTCGATATGGAGTTACATCCACAGCTGTTCCATAGAGCATAAGGTATGCAATGGCCTCCTTTGCGAGATTTTCCTGCAGTTTACATACTTGTTTGGCTTTCATTCGTTGAACTCCTTTCCTCGGATTTTTGGTTTGTTTCAGGCGCCGGTTGGCTGCCCATGCAACAACACAATGCCACACTTCCGGAGAGAAATCCATTCATCATTGCCAATAAAAAGCGGCTTGAGAAGCTGTGGGAAGTCGATAAAATTTACCGAGCGGCGTTTCCTACAGCCGAATCTCCAGCCCTTCTTCCGCCTGCTCCCGCAGCAGGGCGGTCCTTGTTTCCCCCAAGCTCTGTCCATTCTGTTGGTGACAGTAGGCGTCCATCTGGTTCCACAACTGGACCTGTTCCGCGGAAGTCAGCGGGTAGAAAAACTCAAACTCATGACCGTCAGAGCA
>OGNF01003330.1_pt1 | contig 10861 bp, 11 predicted proteins | sample 1573321 | NCBI WGS metagenome assembly OGNF01 (sample SAMEA2581911, study PRJEB24529) | metagenome | biome: Human gut stool | place: China | collected 2011
TTCCACTATGTCATAGATATGGCTGAAATCTACTGCGCTGTCTATTTTTCTGAGCAAATGCTCTGCCGGTACAAATTCCTCTATGCTGAATACTTCAAGCCGGTCGCGGTTTTCTCTCTTCCCTTTACTATCACTTTCATCACCGCTTCTATTATACCATATTTACGCAAAAAAGCCCAGTGCTAACTGGACTTTTTCGACAGGCTGATTCCTCACCTTTTGGTGAGGAATTTTTATTGTCTGAAACAACAAAAAGCCCCGGCTTTTCCGTTTTGAAAAACCGAGGCTTGACTCTTAAAATATTCAACTGTTACCTTTCGTATTTGTCTGTCGTTGTTACCGTAACGGCGCTATACCGCAAGCCGCCCTTGCAGGTCACTCCCACACCGGTATACTTCATTTTGTCCGGCTGAGGGAAAATTTTCTTTAAAAATTGATTTTGTTCAGCTTTTGCGCATTTTACATAGCATGAAAAAACTTTATCATAAAATAAAGCAAGCCATCCTGTTCGTTAGCGAATTCATCATAATACTCGCCGCGCACACCGTTTACAAAAAGCGGATGCAACCGCGTGCAGGAGGCGCTGCCATCCGGTCTGTAAACCGAAAGATTATTTCTTGCCCCACACACCGCGCGTTTTTTCCATTCCTCATCGCCGGTTATCATATAATAGTGCAAAAACGCATCAGAACTGTGAATTGATGCTGAATGCGGAAATGTATCGCCGTATAGCATACGCTTACCAAACCAGTAGCCGTCCCAATGGCGCACGGCAAGATCGTTCATATAATGCGTGGGTTGCCTACCGTTGAACCTTTCCAATATCATAAGCTGTTTGCGGCATTCTTCAATAAGCGCCTTATCGTGCGTTATCTGATACATTTGCGCTATCAGCGTAACGGCGGGCGTTACTATTGTTTGCTCATAACGCACCTCGTGCTCAGGGTATGAGGTGCCGATTTTTATTATATTATCAATATGCTTTCGGTACATAGCGGTAAGCCTTTCGGCTTTTTCCGTTTTCCCCGCTTTTTTAAGCGCCTCCACCGTTTCAAACATTGAAAGTCCGTTTGGGTAAAACCGCTCCCCGCCTATTTCATAATAAACGCAAAGCAGCTTATACATTCTGTCAAGATATACAGTCTCTCCCGTAAGGTTATACATTTCAAGCATAAATACCGACATCCACGGTGCGTTATAAAGCCGCTTTCTTGCAGGATTTTTTCCAACGGCGTTGTAAACCGCGCCGCTTTCCTCATCAAAAAATTCGCGCGATACGAATTTATAATACTTCATAAGGCTTTCGTACATTTTTTCATCGCGATCATATTGCAGATATTTTGCAATAAAAAGTCCCATAACAAGCCGCTCACGCGAGGCGTTGTAATCACTGAATATTTCATCGTAAATAAGACATTTATCCTGATTATCGTATATCAGGTACGCGCCGTCAAGCGAATCTCCTTCTCTGTGAAACTGTTGTTTCTGTGTTATAAATTCAGCCCGTTTGCGCGCCAATTCCTTAAACGGTATTTGAACAAAAAACTGTGCCTTTGTCTCACATTTACCGTATTTAAGGCAAAAATCGTGATTACCGAGTCGCTGCGGCTTGTATTTTACATATGTTCTGCCGTTTCCTGTCTCTGTCGGCACTTGTTCTCCGTCAATTAAAACCGAAACATTCGGGCGATTTACCGAAAAAACTATATCCTCATCGGAATAAACGGTGTAATTTTCCGCGTCAATCAGTAAAACGCTGTCATAAGGCTCAATCGCCGCGCAAAACGCTCCGTCCTTATACCAAAAAAGCTCCCATTCTATATTCATTTTTTCACCGGGACGCAGATTAAAAACACTTGGGTGCAAAATAAAATCTCCGCGGTCGTTGCTTTGCTCCTTTAAATCACGCTCAATACTGTAGGTGTCAAGGCTGCCCTTTGTAAGCACAAGCCCCAGCCCGAAATCACACGGACCCATTTTCACGGCGCGTATATATGATGAATTTCCGCCGCACCACAAGTGGGTGTGGCACTTTTGGGTCATACAAATGCTCGCTTTATCGTAGTTATCGTTAAAGGTTGCATATATGCCCACTGCCCCGCGGTTGAAAAACACATCATAATCATGGTAATTTTCAAAGCTGTAGCTTTCGCGGTATTTATCCCCCGAAATTTGCCTTTGCACCGTTACAAGCAAATGCTTCGTTCTGTAAACCGCCGTGAGACCGTTCCCGTTTTTTTCAACCGAGACAACCTCAGCGCCTTTAATCATTCCCCATTCCTCGGTGCCCTCTGCCCAATTCATATGCGCCTTATCCTCAGGTTTTTTAAGTGAGACGACCGTGCCTCTTTCATAATTAAAATCTATATCAAATATTTTCGGCATTTTTTTGCTCCTTTTATCACTTTTCCCTTGTGGTGCATTATAAGTAAGATAAGCAATATAAAGCGCTGCAAATGTCAGCAGCCGTAAAACCTGAAATGATAATAATATGCATAACAGGCTGCTGTATTTTAAAACAAACCCTTTGTTATTTCCTCATTGGTGCAAAACATAACGTTACCGTGCTTTTGCAGCAGAGTAGACGGTAAGCGCGGTGTGGGCTCCTCTGTAAGAATACGTTTTAAAATTCCCGGGTGCCACGCCGCGCCCAATGAAAGATAAACCCTTTTTGACATAAGTATCTGCTTCATACCTATTGTTATGCACCATTTGGGCATTGCAGCTATATCCCCGCGCATATACGCCGCGCCGTTTATAGCAATAGTTTCGCGCGTTATCGGCAGAACTCTTGTTCCCCTTGCGGCAAATTCTTCTACAGAGGTGGGGTCGTCCTGCTCGGTTGCCTCATTAAACGCTATATGCCCATTTATTCCTACCCCGCCGTAGCATACATCCGCACCGCCGAGACCTTCCAAAAGCGCGTCATACTCCTTTTCCTTACCGGGAACAGGGAAAAGCCTTTGCGACGCTGGCATAACAAGGTCCTCTCTCACAAGCGAATAAAACTCATCGTTCATACGCTTATGAAAGCTCAGAAAATGCTGCGGGGAGATAGCGGTATCAGGTGAGGTCAAATACTCATCCATATTGAAAAACCACACGTTTTTAAGCGATATATTAAGCTTGTTTACCATAGCCGCCAAAATCGGGTATTGCTTTGTGGGACCCACCGGCACTATAAACACCGTTTTTTTGCCGGCGTTATTGTTTTCATTTATAACGCCCAGCATATCAAGAGCCATATCAAGGTTTACATCTGCGTCGGTTTTTAAAACCTTCAATTCAATATTTTTTAATTTCATAATAAATCTTCCATTTCAAATTTTTTGCCGTCCACATATACGGCGTTCACATTAAAATCCTCATCCAACACACAAAGGTCAGCTATGTAGCCCTTTTTTACATATCCCCTGCGACTTTCGCCTATTACCGCTGCCGGTGCGGAAGTGCCGGTTTTAAATGCCTCGGTTATCGGAACGCCTGCATTTATAAGGTTTTTTACCATTTCACGCACGCTTGTAATGCTTCCGGCAAATTTACTGCCGTCCGCCAAAACCGCAATACCGTTTGATATTTTCACCTTAAGCGAGGTTTCGTCTCCGTCGTTTCCCAGGGTGTAAATTCGTCCGTCGTCCGGCATACCTGCGCACCTAAGTGAATCGGAAACACATACGGTTTTATCCGCTCCCTTACACTTCAATATGAATTTTGCCATTTCGGGCGGTATATGAACATTGTCCGCAATCATTTCGCATGTGAGCCCGTCGTTCCAAAGACCGTATTCGCGCAGTCCTATCTGCCGTACTCCCTCCTTTGTTCCTAAGCCCGACATTGCGCAGTAAATGTGCGTGAGATGCCTAAGGCCCGAATTTACTGCCGGCATAAACTCAGGATAAGCCCCGTCATCGTGCCCGCCGGCAACAGTTATTCCCGCATTTGTCAACTCCCGTGTCATCGCTCCGTATTCATCACGCTCGGGCGCAATAGTAACCGTTTTTACTATATCACTGTTATCAAGAATAAATGAATAATCGTCTTTTTTCGGGTCAAGCAGATATTTCGGATTTTGGGCGCCGCAGTTTTTAAGTGAAAGAAAAGGTCCCTCAAGGTGCGCACCCAAAACTCTCGCGTATTTCGCTGGTTTGCTCATATATCGCCTTGTTTCGGAAAGAAAGCGTTTGATTAGGTCCACCGGTGAGGTGAGCGAGGTTGCCAAAACCGACGTTGTGCCGTTTTTAAGGTGGAACTTTAAAATGTCATCAAACGCCTCATCCGTTGCGTCCATAAAATCAGAGCAATTGCCGCCGTGGGTATGTATGTCAATGAAGCCGGCGCTTACATATTTCCTACCGACATCGCAGCCCTTAATGCTCCCGAAATTACCGATATCGGATATAACGCCGTTTTCTATTATTATATCCTTCGGCTCGCTTATTGCCGTATTGCCGATTATACGGCAATTTTTAATGACATTATCCATGAACCCGCACCGTTTTTCCGCCGCTATGCCGCGACTCCTCGGCGGCTATTCCCATTAAATGGCTTTCCACCGATTCTTTAAGTGAAGTGCGGTTTTCCTCATTTTCGGCAAGCAAGCTGTATAAGTGCTCAACGAGCCGTGTATCCCCGCCGCCATGCGCATTACCGTTTTCGGTTAATGTTTTCAAGGGTATAATTTCGGGCTCCTCACCGAAACGCCTTATTTCCAGAGTGTCACTGCGTTCGTCAAGCAACAGCTCACCGTATGTGCCGAAAAGATTTATTCTTCTGCCAGGGGTTTGTGCAAAAACCATTTTCAGCACCGCCGTAACACCGTTTTTAAACTGCATTTGCACAAGCTGGTGGTCAACAACTGTCGGGTTTTCCTCAACCCCGCAAAGAAAAGCACATTTACCGAAGCACTTGGTTCTAAGCCCCTCATATAAATCCTTTTCGGTTGTGGGGTTTTTAAGCGAAACCTTATTATAGGGCCAAACGAAGAATTTGGGGCAATTATCCCGTTTCCAGCCGTCAATATATATTCTTTTGGCACTGTATGCGCAGGTTTCGACATGCGGGCAGTCAAGGCAGCGCTCGGTAGCTCCCGCGGGGGCGTTTTCTTTTCTGAAAAAACTGAGCGCACCTACCGACGACAGTGTATCGCACTCAGCACCAGCATAATGCTGAACAAGGTCAAGGTCGTGGCTGCACTTTGCAAGAATTGTGGGATATGCCACATCATTACGTTCAGACTGTATTCTCACATACGCCTGTGCCTGGTGCCAATATGCAACCCTTTCCATTGCATCTATTGCCAAAAGTGTGCCTATTGCTCCGCTTTTAAGCAGCTCCGAAAGCTTTTCATAGCCTGGTCCGTAGCGCAGCTCGTGGCAGACCGCCACCGTTCTGCCGGTTTCCCTTTGCGTTTGCAGCAAAAGCTCAATTTCCTCCTTTGAATCGCTTATGGGCTTTTCAAGCAATATGTCATAGCCCATTTTCATAGCTCTGACGCATTGACGTACATGCTCCTTATCAAAGGTTGCTATTACAAGCACATCGGCGCGCTTTTCCTTAAAAAAGCTTTCCTCATTATTAAAAAGACATTCTTCCCCTATGCCGAGCAGCTTTTTGAACTTTAAAAGCTGCTCGGGGTTTATATCGCACCCCGCCGTAACCCTAAAGCCGCCGTGCTTTTGCATAAGCATGCCGAACAGGCTGCCTCTGGAACCTGTTCCGAGAATTGCTGCCGTTATCTCTTTTTTCATTTTAAAGTCCCCTTTAAATTTGTATTGTCTATCTGATATTATTATATTGCATACACACGCTGTAAACAATATACATACTAAACCTAAAATTGGACTTTTTCACACCAAAATGCCCTGCGCGGCTTGACAGGTGCAGAGCTGTTTAATATAATCAAAAGGGTGAGATAAATGAAAACTGATTTTCCTTCGCTGGGCAATTTATTTTTTGATATTTCAAATATTTTTGCGGTTGCACAAAAGCAAACCGGAAGAACAAGATTTGAAACACAGCAGCCGCGCCCAACCGACGCATTATTGCTGTTTGCAAATACAACCGGGGTATGCTATCAACCGGGATTCCCGCCGTTTTATATACCCCACGGTGCGCTGGTTTATATGCCCCAGGGCAGCCATTACATTTGGGAAAATTCACCGATCCCGGGAAATACTTTTCAGGAAAACCTGCTTTTTGAGTTTACCCTCAGCCCTGCCAATACCCTGCGCGGCGAAAAAAGAGAGGTTTCACACACGCCGTTTTCCCCGGGACGTATTTCCTTGGGCGATAAGGTTTACATAGTAACCACCGGGCATGTAAAGCACTATGAAAAGCTTTTCCGCAATCTTATTGCTGCATTTAACGCGCCTAACTTTTCACCGCTTGCGCTCTACGGCGCGGCGTATGAAATATTCAGCATGGTATCGGGCTATACCCGCTTAGAGCTTGAAAACCCTATAAATACAAATATTATTAAGCCCAGCCTAAAATACCTGACCGACGATTCACCTACGGAAAAGAGCATTAAAGAAATTGCCGGACTGTGCAATGTAAGCATAGGCTACTTTGAAAAGCTTTTTCGGCAATACGCGGGCGTTTCGCCTGTAGAGTACCGCAATCTTCATAAAATCAATAACATAAAAATGTACCTGCAAAACACAGAGCTTACTCTTGATGAAATATGCGAAAAAATCGGCTATTGCGACAGCGGCTACCTTTGCCGTATATTCAAGAAAAAAACCGGTATGTCTCCTAAAGATTACCGCCGCTTATATATATCTCAAATGCAAAAGCAGTGAGAAACATCAGGCGTTTTAAACATACAGCCGCTCCAACGTAAGCGTCAAACCTAAAGGCGTATAAAAATACCTGTCGTAGATAGTACGGCAGGGAAAGAGAATTATTAAATTTTGCAATTGTCGGGTGCGTGCCAGGGCAGAAGTTCTTCTACATCTTTAACAGTTTCGGAATTTTTCATCAGCCAGGTTAAGTATCGCCACGGATCAAGCTTGTTTTCTAAGGCGGTCATAATTAAGCTGAACATAACCGCACTGCCTGTAGCTCCGCCGGGAGTATTCGCAAACAAGAAGTTCTTTCTGTCAATAACATAGCTTTTAATGCTTCGCTCTGCGCGGTTATTACTTATTTCCAACCGACCGTCCTTCAGATAATTAGTCAAATACGGCCATTGGTCTTTTAAATATGACATGGCTTTTCCTAATGCAGACTTCGGTACCGTAACCGTCTACATACTGGGTATCGTCATATATTTTTATACTGCCCCAACCAACAATGCCGCTACACCAATTCATGGCGTAGCGGTCATTTTTCAGCATCAATTTGGAAATTGTGCCGTCACCCGATAAAGATATGTCAAATAAGCTATTTTGCATATTTAACCTTCCTGTTACCAAATAGCACCTTTTCTATTTTATCCCCAAGAACTTTTGCTATAGAAAAAAAGCCTAAATCATTTGGATGAACACTATCAACCAATCCATCATCCCCAGCAAGCGACATTAAATCCGCTCCCTTTATAAAGTGAATATTTGTATCCCCATTCATTACTGCATTTGTATAGGTGTTTTCTATTATTTGCAGTCTGCATTTTTCCTCTGCCGATAAATTGCATTTAGGTCGTGACAGTACAATTATTGGCAAATTCGGATTCTTACTGCGAATTGTTTTGAACATTTTTTCGTGTGTTGCCTGTAAATGCTTAATATCAGGTGAATTCCAATCATAATCATACACAAATAAAGACATTTTCATTTCTGAAATATAATTTGCTATAGCATCCTCCGCCTTTGCATTACCGGAAAATCCAAGATTGATATAATCCATATTAAATCTTCGCGATATAATATTCTGATAAGTATTTCCGGGTCTTGAAGCACAAGCCCCCTGAGTTATTGAAGAACCGTAATAAACTATCCGACCGTCATTCAAGTAATGGTCCGGCTGTTTAATTTCAGAATTTTCGCTTACCCCAATATATAATTCACTTAAAACACTATACGACGGAAGATATAATGTAATCGCTCTCCATTCATTTGTCGGAAAATCCATTACACTTTCATACTCGTCTTCTATTTCATATGGCGGTAAATAATTCTTGAAAAAATAGTTATTTTCATTTTCAAAGTAGACATCAAAACCCACAGAACCCGTTAATGATTCTTGTGGCATTTTTTCTATAAAATCAAACTTGGCTTTAATAGCAAGATATGGACTATTAGTTTTAAATCGCACTCTGCCTCCTGCTGAGTGTCTATGAAGTGATTTTACGCCTTCACTAACTTTATCGGCAACTTCTTCAGGCATACGTCTGAATTCGCCATTCTCGTAAAATACTCCGTAAACTACAAAAGGTGATTTCCTGACATCCAAAAATTGAATATCACTTTTGTTCAATTTAGTTTCGATTTTAAAATTTTTATCCAACTCTGAAATATTCTTCACTTTATACCACCACATTATTTATATATTCAAAATAAGTTATACGATTATTTAAGATTTTTAAAATAATTACGCTTACTTGCCGGATGATGTTCTAACAACGCATCTAACATTGCCTTCGGGATATCCTTAACCGGTCCGATGCTTTTTGTTAACTCATAAATTTTCAAGACTTCTTCGGCAGCCTCTACATGCATGATTGCTTCTTCAAGATTTCTTCCAACCGAAACCACCCCATGATTGCCTAAAAGCACTAAATTATTATTTTTCATAATTTCCGTTATGCCATCGGCAATATGAATGGTTCCCGCTTCACCATACGGCAGACATGGTATTTTTTCGAAAAGCAAAGCAAATGTTGTGGAACATTTGAGTTCAATGTCTTTTCCGCAATAAGCATACGCAGTAAGAAACGGAGCATGAATATGAGCTACCGCATTGCAATCCGGTCTAGCCTCTAAAGCCGCAACATGCAACAAATATTCGCTGGAATGCCTTATACTACCCTCCGTTTGGTTGTCGCCCTTCATTACAGCGATTTTACTTTCATCCAAAAAAGCCTTACGTGTAGAAGTCGGAGTAATAAACAGTTCACCGGATTCACGATCCAATATTGATAAATTGCCCTCTGCAGAATTGACCAAACCTTTTGAATCTAAAATTTTAGCATAGGTGACAATTTCTTTTTTAATTATTTCTTTTTTGTTCATATATTCTCTCTTCACTTTGAAAAATTTATAGTTACACATTTTGTAAAGGTATTTTCTTGAAAAATACCTTTACAAAATTATATTCTCAATACGCAATCGTTGTCATAAGAGTCATTTCAGGTTGAGAAACATCCATGCGACTGTGTTGAACAACAATCGGAGTATCACTTTCCAATAATGCCGCATACGGAGTATCATGAGGAACTGTTTCACCAATTGGATTTTTTATCCAATCTAATCTTATATGATTTGTTCTGTTATTTCCGCATTCAGCCGTAAATCCTGTTATCGGCTCCCTATCAGCAAAATATATTGTGATTTTTATATGTGCGGTAACGCCTGAAACATTTAACACGCAAAGTGCTTCATGCGATTCAAACTTACCGTTTGCGGTTGAATTCATATAACCGTCACCAATTGCCCATACAGTTTTTCCAATCATATCTTCAGTCCCTTCAATTCTGGATTCTCTGCAAAATGTTTCAGCATAACAATCGGTTCGCTTGTAGAGGTATTTGTTATTTCAACTCCGTTTTTAGCAGCCTTTTCAGTTACAAAAAACTCATCACTTGTCAATTCGCCATAATGTATCAAGGTTGGTGTTTCTATATCCCAATTTCCAAATTTACCCTTACCCTGTATAAGAATTAAACCGTACGCGGCCGCGTCTTTGATAATTGCACTTTTACCGGGCATTACGGTCAACCGTTTGGCACAAACAGTTTCGCATTTATAACATATCCACTCTTCAATAAAATCTGAATTCTTGACAATTGTTATAGGCTTCATAAACCGATTTTTACTGAATTCCGGATCCACATTTTTTTCCCAGTCAATAACATCAACTAAATAATCGTAGTTACCTTTCTCTTCAGGCGGACAGTTTTTCCACAGCAATTCCTCAGATACACAATGACCGCCATACAGAACCGATTGATACATTGCATAAACATCACTAGCAAACTGCGGTTCATATGTACAAAGACTTGCAGGAGCATGAAGAACACCGGGAGGCACATCCCATCCTGTATCAAGAGTAATTTTATATGCCTGCGAAAGATCTAAGAGCTTATTGTCGCCCTTAGTGAAATTCATCAAACTCTCTTTAACCTGTTCTTTTGTGGTTTCCGGACGCAGTCCGAAAAAAGTGTATCCGAATTCGCCTTCATAGTTATTGCACTGTGAAGGAAAGAAGTACATTTCAGGTTTACCGGCCTCACCAACTCTTTCGGCATGCTCCTGTCGGTGATGAATATGATGCGGCAACGGTCCCAAGTTATCGAAAAATTTTGAAAACATAGGCCATTTCCCATATTTATTCCAAAGACCTTCTCCTATAATTTCTCCTTTTAATTCGCTTACAACATCCCTTAAGAGAATTCGTTTCTTTCCGTCTGCAGAGACAACATAGCTTAATCCCTCATCCGGCGGCGTATTTGGGCCATTATCTGCGGGTGTAGTCGACGAAAACCATCTTTCATCAATCCCTCCACGTTCTTGTCCTAATACATAGTAATCGTCAGGATGAAGCTTTATTCGCTTTGCAGGACGGCAAAACGCACGAGGAACCCAAGTCGGAGCCAAACGTAATACGCCGTTTCCTTCAGTCAATAATTCTTTTGCAACCGACATAATCATTTCTTCTTTCTATTTAATTTCTTTTTTTCGCGCGTTGTAAAATGAAGTTGAAA
>OGNF01003334.1_pt1 | contig 10854 bp, 10 predicted proteins | sample 1573321 | NCBI WGS metagenome assembly OGNF01 (sample SAMEA2581911, study PRJEB24529) | metagenome | biome: Human gut stool | place: China | collected 2011
CCGGATTCAAAGTTGTAGATCACGGTCGCTGCCGCGCCGAGCTTCGCCGCGGTGCTCGCCTTTTCGACCAGGTTGATCGCGCCGCGCTTGCAGAACACGATCTTGCCCGTCAGATCCATCCCGGCGTAGTCTTCTTCCGCGCCGAGCCCGTCGATGAAGAGGTACGGATACGCCGTGCCGGAGCCGTCGGCGGTGGTGTCCAGCGTCGTCATCGAGGCGTTGCCGAACGGCGTGCCGATGGCGTTGGTCAGGGTCTCTGCGTAGACGATCGACGAACCGGCGATCTCGAGCTTGGCGCTGATCATGCCGTCGTTGTCCACGGAGGCAACGGTCAGAGCGTTCGTATAAGAGCCGGGCGCGCCGACGGTGTCAAAGTTCACGCCGTCGGAGTACAGATCGCCGCTCGTGGTATACTGTGCCCAGTAGGAGCTGTTGCCGGCGGAGATCACGCAGACAAGGCCGCTTTCGGTCAGGCTGTCCATGATCTTCGTATAGGCGTCCTCGGAGCTGCGCGCCGTACCGGCGGCTGCCGAGCCGAGAGAGAGGTTGACCGAGTCTGCACCGAGCAGGATGGAGTCCTCGATGCCGGCCATGATGTCGGCGTCATACGCGCCGCCGCCTGCGCCGAAGACCTTCATGACCAGAAGCTGCGCGTCGGGCGCGGCACCGGCCACATGTACGCTTTCGAGTGCGTCCACATACGCGCCGTCCTTCTTGAGGTAGCGGTTCGCCGCCGAGATACCGGCAACGTGGGAGCCGTGCTCGCCCTGCGCGTCATGGTCGTGGGTGATGTCGAGGTTGACATCGACGTAGTTATAGCCAAAGGGGACCTTTTCGTTGACGTAAAGCTGCTCCGCCGTCAGATTGCCGGAGGCCTTCGCGTAGGCGTTGAGCTTCTCCAGAACGGAAGCGGTGTCCGCCGCCGTCATGAGGCTGTAGCTGCGGCCGTTTTCGGCCTCGTCCTCGGCGATGGCGTGTGCAAAGGCGTCAGCATCAAAGGACTGATGGTCAACGTCCAGACCGGTGTCGATGACCGCAATGCGCATGCCCGCGCCGTTGTAGCCCTCGAGCCAACTTGCCTGCGCACCGGTCATCTGGCCGGAGACGGCGGTATGCGGCTGATAGGTGCCGCCGACGGAAACCACGTCCGGAAGATAGCGGGTCTCCTCCACAACGCAGTCCACACCGTTCACCGCAGCGATCTTCTCGATCGCGCTGCGCGGCACGTTCGCGGAAATGATGTTTGCCGCAAGCGTCAGATTCCACACAACGTCCATCTTGCGGCCCTCGAGCGCCTGACGCTCGATGCGCTCACACAGCTGGTCCTGTGCGCTCTGAAGGCGCGCGCGATACTGCATCGCGCTGGCGTTTTCGGCGATGTTTTCCGCCGCGAAGCCCGCATCCAGCGTGGACGCGTCCTTCAGCACGATGGAAACACGCACCATTTCATCCTCCTGCATGTCCGCCTCGCGGTCGCTGAAGAATCCAGCGTCGTCGGCATCGCCGAAGGACTGCATGACATTCATCGATTCGGCGAGCTCCAGCTCGTCCTCTGCGACCTTCTCAGCCGTCAGGGGAACCAGCGTGTCGCTCACGCGGCTTTCCGCTGCCAGTGCGGGGCTTACGAGGCCGGTGGCCAGCACAAGCGCCAGAAGCAGGGAAAGGAGTCGGGTGAACTGCTTTCTTTTCATGATTGTACCTCCCGAATTTCCGTCTATCAGCGCCGAACATGTATGTTCCATGCTGATATGGCATATAAGCATTATACGGTTTCCATTGTCCTCCTGTCAAGAGCAGTTTTTGCCTTATCCCAAAAAAGAAGCGCTGTCCTGATCCGGTTTTTTGTTGTATTTGACAAATGCGCTTTTTGCGTGTAATAATATAGCAACCCGATCGCGGCCGCATTTCTGTGCGCGGCTGCGGAGAAAGAAGGATGCGCGGATGGCGCCTATGGAATATACACCGGAACTGAATCTGATCCTGGAGGCGCTCTGCTACCTCGGACTGCGCGCCAACGAAGCCGGCCGCCAGACGCTGGAGGAGCGCTTTTGCAGCCGCGGCAACACCGACGTTGCCCGCTTCCGCGCGCTTTACGCGCCGTTTGAGCAGATGCGGCGCGAGCTGGATCGGCTCACCGGTCTGCCGCAGGCGGAGGTGCAGGCTCTGTTCGGCGACATCATGGGCGATTCCTACCAGACCAACGGCTGCTACTCGCCGCCGATGCTGCTGCTTCTGCCGCTGGCCTGCGGCCACCGCGGCGATCTTGCCGGATTCCGCGAAAAGGCGCTCGCCTGCACGCCCGATGAGACCGCGCGGAGCATTCTCATTTCGCTCGACATGACAGACCTGCTCGGCCCGGATGCCTGCGGTGCAGAGGCGGTGCTGCTGGAGCGGCTGCTCTCGTCCGATCTTCCCAAGAGCGCGCGCATCAAGCTGCTGAACGTGCAGAAAAATTCCCGCGCCGTGCTCGAGCGCGCGCTTCCGCTGCTGGAAAAGACGGTGGATGCGCTCACGCAGCTCCTGCCGGAGCTGATGAAGCTGACGGAGCTTCTGACGCGCGAGGTAAACGCCGTCGGCTGCGAGGCATGTCTTCGCGAGATCTCCACCTTCCCCGCCGGAAAGGCCGTCTGTCACCTGCGCCCGCTCGTCGTCGATCCGGGCACGAATCTCTGCCTTGACGCGCCCGCCGCAGACGGCAGCTACACGATCTACTGCGGCGTCATGCGTGCGCCGCTGTGGCATTTGCAGATCTCCTCGCAGGCCAGCCTCGACCAGATCTACGAGTGCATCCGGCTGCTCGGCGACCGGACGAGATTTGATATTTTCTGCTATTTGCAGGACCATCCCGCCTATGGGCAGGAGCTTTCCAAGCACTTCGGCCTCGCGCGCAACACCATCCACCACCACATGAGCCAGATGTTCAAGGCCGGGCTCGTCAACTGCACGATGGAGGGCACGCGCGTCTATTACAGCATCGCCAAGGACCGCTACAGCCGCCTGCTCGACCAGCAGCGCGCGCTGCTGCTCGGCGGATACCCCTCGCAGGAGTGAACAGCGCATAAAAAGCGCCCTATGCACGGCTGTGCATAGGGCAGTTCTGTCTGTCAAAAGCTTCGCAGCGTTCGCGCTTATTCCGCTTCCAGCGCCATGAGCTTGTCGATGCGGCGCTGGTGGCGCTCCGCGCCGGAAAACGGCGTGTCCAGCCATGTGTCCACGATCTCCAGCGCCAGCATCTCTCCGACGACGCCCGCGCCGAGCGCCATCATGTTGGTGTCGTTGTGCTCGCGGGTCATCCGCGCGGACATGAGGTCGCTGAGCAGCGCGCAGCGGATGCCGCGCACCTTGTTTGCGGCGATCGAGACGCCGATGCCGGTGGTGCAGGTGACGATGCCCCGTTCACATTCTCCCGAGGCGACCGCTCTTGCTGCCGGGCCCGCAAAATCCGGGTAGTCACAGCTGGTCTTGTCATAGCAGCCGAAGTCCACATAGGTGTCTCCGCGTGCGTCGAGACGGCGCTTGATGGCCTCCTTGAGCTCCAGTGCGCCATGGTCGCAGGCAAGTGCAATTTTCATACGAATCTTCCTTCCATGTTCTCTGCGGGCATTGCCCGTTGTTATTTTTTGTGCCGCCGTCAATCCGCGGCGCTGCCGCGGATGGTGCCGCCGCCGAGCACCACGTCGCCGTCATACAAGACGGCGGCCTGTCCGGGCGTGACGGCGCGCTGCGGCTCGTCGAACAGCAGCTCCGCGCCCTCCTGCGTCAGATGGACGGTGCAGGCGGCGGTTTTGGGCGTGTAGCGGAGCTTTGCCTGCGCACGCAGGCCCTCCGGCGGCGCGTCAAACGCGATCCAGTTGAGGTCGCGCACAAACACGCGGCGGGAGAAAAGCGCCTCGTTTGGCCCGATGATGACGTCGCTGCCGCGCTTGTCCACAACATAGATGCGCGTGCCGTAGGGGATGTCCAGACCGCGCCGCTGGCCGAGCGTATACGCCTCCTGCCCGCGGTGCGGGCCGAAGTCGCGCCCGTCCATGCCGAGAAAATGCCCCGGCTGCGGCCGGACGCCATGCTCCAGCAAAAAGCGCATGTAATCCCCGTCGGGGACGAAGCAGATGTCCTGACTGTCGTGCTTCTGCGCGACGGCAAGCCCGAGCGACTGCGCAAGCGCGCGCGCCTCCGCCTTCGTCATCTCGCCCATCGGCAGCAGCACCTGCGAGAGCCGTTCCTGTGAGAGGCTGTAGAGCACGTAGCTCTGATCCTTTGCCGCGTCACGCGCGCGCAGCAGCAGCCAGCGGCCGCTGCCGCGGTCGCGCTCGATACGGGCATAGTGCCCGGTCGCCATTTTGTCATAGCCGAGCGCGTGCGCCTCGTCCAGAAAGAGGCCGAATTTGATGGTTTTGTTGCAGATCACGCAGGGATTCGGCGTCTGCCCCGCCTGATAGGTCCGGATAAACGGCGTCTGCACAAGGCGGAAAAATTCCTCCCGCCACCGAAACGTATGAAACGCGATCCCGAGCCGCTCCGCCGAGCGGCGTGCAGCACCATCGTCGCTCCGCCGACCGTGTGGCCCGCCTGCATCAGCAGCGCCGCCGTCACCGCGCTGTCCACGCCGCCGGACATGGCGGTCAGGACCCGGCTCATCGGCTTGCCTCCTGTGCGCCGCGGGCAAGGTCGGCCAGCGTCCAGCGGCGCAGATAGTCGTTGATCGTGCGGTCGAGCCCCTCCCACATCGGGCGCGTGGGGCAGCAGTCCGCGCGGTCACAGCATTCGCCGTCCTTCATGCAGCCGACCGGCGCGAGCGTGCCCTCGCACAGCCGCACGATCTCCTCGGCGGTGTAGTCCTCCGGCTTTCGCGCAAGGCGGTAGCCGCCGCCCTTACCGTGTGCACCCTCAACCAGTCCGTTCTTTGAAAGGCTTGTCATTATGGCCTCAAGGTATTTCTGCGATATATTCTGCCGCTCGGCAATAGCTCTCAACGGAATAAAATCACCCGAGGCGTGCTCTGCCAGATCTACCATTACCCGCAGCGCATATCTGCCCTTTGTTGATACTGTCATGGCTTATTCCGCAAAAAGCGGGGTGGAAAGATATCTGTCCCCGGTATCGGGCAGAAGCACTACTATGGTCTTTCCCTCGTTTTCGGGGCGTTTTGCCAGCTCTATTGCTGCGTGCACTGCCGCACCCGAGGAAATACCGACAAGCACGCCCTCGTTTTTACCTATTTCTCTGCCGGCAAAAAATGCGTCTTCATTTTCAACGGGAATAATTTCATCGTAAACCGCGGTATCAAGCACATCCGGCACAAAGCCTGCGCCTATACCCTGTATTTTATGTGCACCCGAGGGCTTACCCGAAAGCACCGCGGAGCTTGCCGGCTCAACCGCAACTACCTTTACCTCCGGCTTTTTGGATTTAAGATACTGCCCAACGCCCGTAACCGTGCCGCCGGTGCCTACGCCCGCCACAAATATATCAACCTCGCCGTCGGTATCACTGTAAATTTCGGGACCCGTGGTTTCAAAATGCGCCTTGGGGTTTGCCGGGTTTACAAACTGCCCGGGAATAAAGCTGCCCGGTATTTCGCGGCTTAACTCCTCCGCCTTTGCAATGGCGCCTTTCATACCTTTAGAGCCGTCGGTCAGCACAAGCTCGGCACCGTAGGCTTTCATAAGCTGGCGGCGCTCAACCGACATAGTTTCCGGCATTACAATTATAATTCTGTACCCGCGAGCGGCAGCAACCGCAGCAAGACCTATGCCTGTATTACCCGAGGTCGGCTCGATTATAACCGAATCGGCTTTCAGCTTTCCGCTCTTTTCGGCTTCGTCAATCATAGCCTTTGCAATTCTGTCCTTAACCGAGCCCGCCGGATTAAAGTATTCAAGCTTTGCGAGTATTTTGGCTTTTAAGCCGCATTTCTTTTCAATATGCGTAAGCTCAAGTAACGGTGTTTTTCCTATAAGCTGATCAGCCGATGTATATATTTTTGACATAGTAATTTCTCCCTTTAATTATAATAAGTTATCGTCTCGGTTTTTACTGTTTTAAATTTTTCAACATCGGCTGCGGCTGCACATTCGCCTATACAGCATTTCCAAAGATTTCATATCGTTTTACCTACCAATCTGATATGTTGGTAGTATTATAGCACCTATTCCCTACTTTGTCAATAGGTAAAAGGAATTTTTCCAAAAATATTTTACGCGTTTTCAAACATATCCGCAAGCCTTTTTACCGCTGCGCGCAAGTCCTTCATACCGTCCAGTATATTATCGGCATTGAATTTTCTTAAATAATTATCCGCTTCAAGCGTAAACCAGCCCTTATAATCTATATCCTTTAAAGCCTTTATAATTGGCTCATAATCAATCGACATTGAAAAGGGTATTTGGTGGGAGTCGTGCCATTTATCGTTATCGTGAATATGCAGCGCCTGCAAGCGGTGCCCCAAAGCGCGCACCATATTTGCCGCTCCCGAGCCCGAGCCGCGCATTTCGGCGTGCCCTATATCAAGGCAGGCAACCAGAAAATCATCCTTCACCGCATCAATATGCTCCACAAAGCTTTCCGAGGTGGCACAGGCGGCAAATGCCGATTCATCCTTTTCGTTATCCCAGTTCCACATATTTTCGGTTGCTATTTTAACATTATGCTCCTTCGCAAAGGGCAGCAGTTCAAAATACATTTCGGCATTTTCGGCGGCTGATTTATTATTATCCGGGTGAATAACGCATATTTCCCCGCCCGCCTCGGCGGTACATTCTATTGCGCGCTTAAAATAAGAGCGTATTTCGGGGCTGGAGGACGGAAACGGCGCGTGTGACTGATTGCAGACTATTCCGTTATCAAGACCGATTTTTTTAAGCCTTCTTGCAAACGCAAGGTAGTTATTCCCCGCCAGCGGGTGATTGTTTTCAAGTAAAGTGCCCGTCTTCCAATCATATTTGCACATTGCAAACAAAGAAAAATCCCATGCGTCAAAGCCCGCCTTTGCCACATATTCCACCGCTTTTTCTTCGCCCACAATGATTGAAGCTATCTCTATTTGAGTTGATGTTTTCATAAAACGACCCCTTTTATTCTGTTTTTTCTGAGGTCATTATACTCTGTATTTTCCACAATGTCAATTATTAAAATTTACTTCATTTAACTATTGTACCCGCGCGAAAAATAATGTATAATATAGTATATTGTATAATTATTTAGGAAGTGCGCGTTTTTGAACGAAATCGTTTATCTTGATAACAGCTCAACCACCAAGCCCTGCAAACGGGCGATTGACAATATAAATACCGCCCTTTGTGATAATTGGGGCAATCCGTCCTCCCTGCACACATTGGGTATTGAGGCGGAAACCGCCGTAAGCGCAGCGCGGGAGTGCGTTGCCCGTTCTGTCGGCGCGCGGAGTGACGAAATAATATTTACCGGCAGCGGAACGGAAGCGAATAACACCGCCCTGCTCTCCTGCCTTAAAGCGGCAAAGCGCGGCGGCAGGATTATTACCACGGCAATTGAGCACCCTTCGGTTTTGGAGACCTGCAAGCGCCTTACCGCCGCAGGGCTTGAAGTGATTTATTTAAAACCCGCGAATGACGGCAAGGTATTGCCCGATGACCTGAAAAACGCGCTTACCGACAATACGCTGCTTGTAAGTATGATGCTTGTAAACAATGAGACAGGGGCTGTTCAGCCTATAGCAGAGGCTGCCGCGCTTATAAAACGAATAAGCCCTAAGGCGCTTTTTCATTGCGACGCGGTTCAGGCATACGGCAAGCTGCCCATAAACGTAAAGCAATTGGGCGTAGACCTGCTGACCGCCAGTGGTCATAAAATCCACGGACCCAAGGGCATTGGTTTTCTTTTCAGAAAAAAGGGCGTAAATATTCCGCCATTTATAACAGGCGGCGGGCAGGAAAGCGGTATGCGCTCGGGAACAGAGCCCGTTCCGCTTATAATGGGGCTTAAAGGCGCGGTTGAAGACTTACCGAACTTAAATATGCAGCTTGAAAAGCAAAAGGCGCTGTGGAGCTATGCCAAAGATACGCTGAAAAGCCGCTGCGGGGCGGAAATCAACTCCCCCGACGACGCGCTGCCCTACATACTTAATATATCTCTGCCGGGCTATCGCTCCGAAACTCTTTTGCATTTTTTAGAGGCAAGAAATATTTTTGTTTCAAGCGGCAGCGCCTGCGCAAAGGGTCACGGCAGCTATGTTTTAAAGGAAATGGGGCTTAAACCCGCCTTGACCGACAGCGCGCTTAGAATAAGCTTTTGCAAAAATAACACCGAAAACGATATTGACCTGTTGGCGGACGCCTTGTGTGACGCCGAAAAGGTTTTAAGAAAGGCGAATATATGAAAGAAATAATACTTATTAAAAACGGCGAGCTGGCGCTTAAGGGGCTTAACCGCCGCAATTTTGAAGACGCACTTATAAAAAACATTAAAAGGCGGCTTAAAAGCCTCGGCGAAACCGAGGTGCGCAGCTCGCAGTCTACTATATATATAGAGCCGAAATCGGAAAACTATGATTTTGAGGAGGCTCTCTGCCGCGTCAAGAAGATATTCGGCATTGCCGGGTTCAGCCGCGCCTGCGTTTGCGAGAAAACAACTGAGGATATATTTACGCACGCACCCGAATATTTAAAGCCGATAATGGAAGGCATTAAAACCTTTAAGGTTGAGGCAAGGCGGGCTGATAAAACATTTCCGCTCACCTCCCCCGAAATTTGCAGAGAATTGGGCGGCGTGCTGCTTGATAATTTCCCGCATTTAACGGTTGACGTGCATAACCCCGACAGAACGGTTTACGTTGAGGTGCGCGATTACGCGGCGTATATAAGATGCGAGCAGATAAAGGGCGCGGGTGGCTTGCCCGTGGGCACGGCAGGCAAAGCGTCAATTCTTATTTCGGGCGGAATTGACAGCCCCGTAGCTGCCTGGACTATGGCAAAGCGCGGCTTACGCCTTGACGCCATACACTTTGCAAGCCCGCCCTACACAAGCCCGCGCGCCGAGCTTAAGGTGCGCACTCTGCTTAAAAAGGTTGCGGCGTATTCGGGAGCAATAAATTTAGCAATAGTACCGTTTACCGAAATACAGGATGAAATAGGTAAAAATTGCCCCGAGGATTATTTCACACTTATAATGCGGCGAATGATGATGCGCATTTCCGAAAAGCTGGCGCGAAATTCGGGCAGTCTTGCACTTATAACGGGCGAAAGCCTCGGTCAGGTTGCAAGCCAGACCCTGCCCGCGCTCGTCACAACCGACAGCGTTACAAATATGCCTGTTCTCCGCCCGCTTATAGGTATGGATAAGGAAGAAATTATAAACATATCCCGCGATATTGACGCATTTGAAACCTCCATTTTACCTTATGAGGATTGCTGCACGGTATTTACACCTAAGCACCCGAAAACGCGCCCCACCCTTTCAGCCTGCGAAGAAGCGGAAAAGAATTTAGCGGTAGACGAGCTTATAGAAAAGGCCGTAAACGGCACTGAATTTTCGGTGATTGAGTAATGAACGCTGAAATTTACAACACGGCAAAGCAGCTGGTTGGGCTGCTTAAAGAGAAAAAGCTGCTTATAGCCACAGCCGAATCCTGCACGGGCGGACTTGTTTCGTCCTATATAACCGCCGTTCCCGGGTCATCAGCGGTTTTTGAGTTAGGCGTAGCGTCATACTCCTGTCGAATAAAGAATGAGGTTTTAGGCGTAAAAAAGGAAACGCTTGATACATTGGGTGCGGTAAGCTATGACACGGCTCGGCAAATGGCGGAATGTATACGTGAAAAAGCCGCGGCAGACATAGGCATTTCGGTAACGGGGGTTGCCGGACCCGACGGCTCAGAGGGGCATATGCCCGGGCTGGTTTTCATAGCGGCGGCTTATAAAGGCGGGGTCACGGTGAAAGAGCTTAATATAACCCCCATAAGCCGCGAATATGTGAGAGAGCAGGCGGCAGAACAGCTTTTAAAGCTGGCATTTAATACAGTCAGGGAAGTATTTTAATGAAACACACACACGCAAAAGAAAGAAAAACGGTAAAGGATTTTTTCCGTAGGCTTTACTTATCCTACATACCGAACGGGAAGGACAACATAAAGCAGATAATAATTAAGGTGTTTTTCCTTATATCGCTTATAACCCTTATTGTTTCCGCCTCATACCTTGCGAATTACTTTTTATCGGCAAAAAAGCAGGATAATATAATCAAAAGCAGCCGCAATATATGGCACGGCGCGTCAATAAGCACGGGCTCCGCCGAGCGGCTTTCGGTCAACGATTATATGCTGAAAGAAAACAGCGATTTCAAGGGATGGATAACCGTACCGAATACTCGGGTGGATAATCCGATTTACCAGTCTACGGATAACAGCTTTTACCTTACACATAACCAAAAAAAGCAAAAAAGCGCATACGGCGCGCTGTTTTTCGATTGCGATAATAAAATAACAAAAGATGAAACCGATAAAAACCTTGTTATTTACGGTCACCATATGAAAAACGGCAGTATGTTTGCCGACCTTACAAAATACCGCTCATTAAGCTTTTACCGCCAAAACCCGACAATCGAGTTTTCCACGCTCTACAAAAAAAGCATATATAAGGTCTACGCGGTATTTGTACTCAATGCTTCTAAAGCGGACGATAACGGTTATATCTACAATATTTCGCGCCGTAACTTTATAAACGATGAGGATTTTGAAAGCTGGTCGGGCGAGGCATATGAGCGCAGCCTTATAAATACGGGTGTTGACGTTACAAAAGAAGATAACATTATAACCCTTGTAACCTGCGTTTACGATTTTGACGACGCGCGCCTTGTAGTTAAAGAGTGTAGATCTCGGTG
>OGNF01003337.1_pt1 | contig 10845 bp, 7 predicted proteins | sample 1573321 | NCBI WGS metagenome assembly OGNF01 (sample SAMEA2581911, study PRJEB24529) | metagenome | biome: Human gut stool | place: China | collected 2011
GCTAAGCAGCAGGGTGTGGCCCACGCCGGCTTGCGAGAGATTGATGCCTATGTCGTCGCTGACGCGCGCGAACACCATCGGACTCTCGTTGACGGCGTCGCCGTTTTTGAAACTCTCGTGGTTGAGATAGAGGTTCTCGATAACAGGCGGGGTGTCGTCGGCGGGAGCGTTGGCGTCGTGGCCGTAGACGTAGGCGCGGCGGCATTGTCCCATAGCCTCGGTGCCGTCGTCGGCGAGGGCAAACATGTTTATGGCCGCCGGGCGCCAGTTGTCGGCTATTTCGGCCGGCATGGCTACTTTTATCTCGAACTCGCCGCCGCTGATGCTGTCGCGACCGGTGTAGAGCCGCGATCCCTGCTGGTCGAAGACTATTACGCGGCCGGGATCGTCGTCGGTGCCTCGTCCGAGGGTCTCGATGCTCTCTTCGGCGTCGTAGATCGAGAGGTCGAGCAAGCCGTTGAAGTTGTCGAGCTTGCGGCCGTCAGGGTCGGCTACGTAGCCTTTGATGACAGCCTGCTGGCGCGCTTTCAGTGTAGGCTGAGCTTCGGCGTCGTCGAGCGCGGTTCCGGCGATCTCTGTCAGTACGAGCCGGTTCGAAGGCGTAGGCACGCGGAGAGCCGGGTCGCCCATCAGCACGTAGCGCAGACGGTTGGCGTCGGTCGACTGCATATTCTTGGCGGCCATGAATATTTCGCCGACAGTCTTGAAGCGGCCTTTCTCGTCGCGTTCCATCATTGCGCGTCCCATCTGGCGCGTGAATACTCCGTTGCTCGAAATATAGACGGGGCGCGTCGGGCATATCGACGCGATTATGCCTCCCGAAGGATTGTTGAAAAGCATCTCGGCGCCGCAGTCGAGCGAACCGTCCCAGCGCGAGAATGTGCAGGTTGCGGCATATAGAATAGGCAGCTTGCGGTAGTAGAACATGTCGGCGTAATCGGCGCGCCGCAGCATTCCTTCGGCTGTCCATCCGTCGATGCTCGCATGGCCGATATAGCAGTACCAGGCAGTCCCTTCGCCCAGAAGCTTGAACATTCTGTCGCGTGCGCCTTTGGTTACACCGCCGATTTTCTCGTAGGCGTCGATATAGATTTTATTGTAGAGGAATTCGTTGCCGCGGCCGGTCTCTTCCATTGCGCTGACAAATTTTTCGGCCTGGTCGAGATGTTCGCCGTTGTCCTGATCGTCGGCGACAACGATATATTTGTTCTTCCATTCGCCCGAAACAGGTTTCTTCATGTAGTCGGTCAGTTTGTCGACATACTGGGTGGCCTCTTCGGCGGTGCGGCAGGGAATGCGGCCGACGGCGATGCACTGACGGTCGGCGCCGGGCCTGAGGCCTGAGTCGTCGTCGAGGAATGATAGGAAGTCGTCGGTGCAGAAACTGTAGCTTTCGTTGCTTCCGGCGTCGCTCTGCCATATCGGCAGTGTCTCATAGCCGGCGTTGCGCAGTGTGGCAGTGGCGTGGCGGTTGTCGTAAGTGGCGCGCCCCATCAGGGTCAGGAAGCGGAGCCGGTGGCCGCCGTTCTCGCCGCGGTCGTAGAACATCTTGGCCATGCGCCGTATAGCGTTCACGTCGCCCGAGCCCGAGCCGAATTCGTTGAAAACCTGCTCGGGGCTGACAATGAGAACCTTGAGCGAATCGGAGCTGCCGGAATGGAGTGCGGCAAGGCGTCGCGCCTGTTCGCGGGCGGCGGCGATGGTGACGATTATCATGTCGGGCGTTTCTTCGCCGTGGATATTCTGGTTGGCAACCTGTCCGACCATCGTGGGGCAGGGCATCGCTGCGCCCGGCGTCCATGCCGTGTAACGCCGGTAGCCGGTATAGTCACTGAGCCATGTCAGCGCGTCGGCCGATGCTTCGGCGGCGATTGCCTTGACGCTGCGCGGTTCCGTGACGTCCCACACCCGGGTCTCGGCCGTGGCGCCTGCGAGCTTAAGGGCCGCGTCGGAGGTGGCGAAGTCAAGAGTGCCCCCCTGAAGCGCAAGGCGGCGGGTGTAGTTCACTGTCAGGGCGTCGAGAGCCGCGCGGCTGACGGTGCCTGAAGCCGAATAGTTTATCTCGAGGTTGAGGCTGTTGCCCGTCAGGCTGAACGTGCGTCGTATCTGCGTCGTGTCGCCGTAAGAGTCGCCGCTGCTCACGGGGCAGCGGGCCGACGGGGTGAGCGGTTTCCCGTTCGCCGAGAACGAAAGTGTCGGGGCACTCGACAATGCGTTGGTGAAGAAACGGCAGTTCATGCCGACGTCCGTGCCCTCCACACGGTCGGGAAGAGCGAAGGTGAACTGGCGTCGCGGAGTGTAGCGGAAATCCTCGCCGACAAGGATATGGCCTGTCTCGCCCGGACTTTCGAGATCCTGCTCATGGAAGATAGCTTCGGTGAATGTAGTGGCTTGCGTGCGCCCCGAAGCCGACGAGCCTGAGCGCGGCAGCTCGGGGATGTCTTCGCCGGTAGCGCTCAGGTAGTAGTAACCGGCTTCGCTCCATGGGCTGAGATGGTGGACAATCATGCCGTCCTTGTCGGGGGCGAGCCAGGTGACAGGCCCTACGGCATAGAAATATATGCCGGCGTCGGTGTAGACGGCCGGAGCCGGCGGAATGTCGTCGGCGTAGGTCGACGCGCTCAGCAGGTCGCTGATGCGCGCGCCGCCGTAGCCGTAGACCCTGACGTCGGAGGGAGTGGAAAAGCCCCACGAGCGCAGCGTCGAGGCGGGGATGAAATGCATTCCCGTCTGGTCGACCCTGACTTTTATCCACCGTCCTTCGGCCAGACGCGAGGTCTTGGCATAGGTTTCGGCGGGAAAAGCCCCGGCGCTGACGGCCCCGAGAATGGCTGCGGTAAGGAGAATATATCTTAAAAAACTTCTGGCGTTCATTTCTAAGGCGTAGTATTACTATTGAATAACGCCCGTTTCCGGTATTTATTGCTTTTCCGACGGCCGGACAGAACTCACTGACGCTGATCTTCAGACTTTTTTATTCCTGAATCCTGCAATATCAGGCTGCTGTTTAGTTTTTATTCTTATCTTTGCGTTTAACATCAAAAGTCATGGACAAGAAAGAGATATTTAATAAAATAGAATATGTGATAGCATGTGTCGGAGCGTTAGCGCAGCGTTTCAAACTCTCCAACGCACAGGCATACGCATATCTGCGTCGTTATGCCGGCATAGATTTCCTTATCGACTGCTATGCCGCCGAACATACTCTCTCCATAGATGATGCGGTTTCAGATCTCCAGATTATCTGCCAACGGGAGGGGGGTAAGATATGACACGACTTTATCACGGTTCTAATGTGGCCATAGAGAAGATTGATCTTTCCCGCAGCAAACGTGGCAAGGATTTCGGACAGGGATTCTATCTCAATGCCGATCCCGATCAGGCAATGGATATGGCTATCCGCACGACCCGATTCCTGAATGCAGGTCAGCCAACCTTATCTTGCTTTGAATTTGATGAAGATGAAGCTGAAAGAAAAGGACTGCATGTCAAAATATTCCTTGATTACTCCGAAGAATGGGCTGAGTTTGTCGTGATGAATCGAAAGAATAATTCTGAAACGCCGGCTCATTCCTATGATATTGTAATCGGCCCTATAGCCGACGATACGGTCGGCGTTCAGATTCGCCGATATATAATGGGTTATATGTCAGCCTCAACGTTGGTAGAAGAACTGAAATTCAGGGGCGATCATGCGACACAATATTTCTTCGGAACACCCCAAGCCGTAGAACTTCTAACGCTTGTCAAATTATGACTCAAGACATACAATTTCAAATAGAGTGCCTTGCGGCTGAACTTACTGAAATGCTTATGGCTGAATATGGCTGGGATATTCGTCGGGCTCTCGATGAACTTTATGCTTCGACCACATTCTCAAAACTAAACGATCCCGAATGTGGCCTTTACTATCAGGGGGCTGTTTATATTTTCCAGTTCCTCAAATCCGAAATGGAAACCGGTAAGATCGCCTGAACGAATAATAGAACGAGCATCTCTTTACCGAGCCACGGCCGGTAAGGAGATGCTCGTTTTGTGCGGACAGGTCAGATGGAGGCGGTCACGGGCCAGGCGAAGGCGCGCAGTCCGAGCTTGGGCGATTCTTCGTCGAGGCGCTTCAGGGCCGCCATGACGGCGTCGAGGCGGCTGTCTTCGACAACGGTGAAGATCGCCGACGCCATCGAAGGCCAGGCGTGTGAGCCGTAGTGGGGCTCGCCGGTCTTCGAGCCGCGTCCGAGAACCTGCTCGAAGGCTGTGAAACCGCGGCAGAGCAGCTTGTCGAGGGTGTCGACTATGGTTTGATAGTGGGCCTGGTCGAATGTTATCATTATTGCTTGCATGATCGTTCAGGAGGCTTTTGCGGTTAGTTTCTTGCGCCATTTGCGACGCTGGTTCTTTATGCCGTTCTTGGCGAAGATACAGTAGACCGAGGGCACGAACAGCAGGGTCAGGATTGTCGAGAAGGTAAGACCTCCGATTACCGCAGTGCCCATCGGACGCCACATCTCAGAGCCCTGGCCGGTTCCGAGCGCCATCGGCACCATACCGAGGATCGTTGTCAGCGATGTCATCAGAACAGGGCGCAGACGCGACATGCCGCCGAGCACAACGGCGCGCCTGATCGACATTCCGCGCTCGCGGTTGAGCGAGATATAGTCGATGAGCACAATGCCGTTTTTCACCACGATACCGATAAGCATGATGCCGCCGATCATCGACATGACGTTCAGTGTGTGGCCCGACAGGTATAGGATGATGAACACACCCGAGAAGGCGAACAGCAGCGACGACATGATGATTCCGGGATAGGTGTAGCTCTCGAACTGGGCCGCCATTACGATGTAGACGAGTATGACGATGAGGATTGCCAGAGTCAGCAGGTCGGTGAACGATTCCTGCTGGTCTTCGTAGGAACCGGCGATCTGGATGTTGATTCCCTGGGGAATGTCCATCTTGTCGATGGCGGCATTGGCTCCTTCGACGACGGCACTCATCGGGGCGTTCTGCACGAAGGTGCTGACCGTCACGATTCGTTCGCGGTCTTTGCGTTCGATAGTCGGAGGCGTGAAGCGCTCCACTACCGTGCCGACATCCTTGACACGCACTCCCGATCCGACGTTATTGAAGAGCATGATGTTCTCGATGTCTTCGATGCTTTCGCGGTGGGCGCGGTCATACATGACCTTGATGTCATATTCTTCGCCGTCTTCGCGGAAGCGCGAGGCTATGCCGCCGTTGATGCGGTTGCGAAGGGCTGTTGCGGCAGCCTGAAGGTTGAGTCCGTACATAGCGAGCTTCTCGCGGTCGAAGTCGACCTGATATTCGGGCTGATAGTCGCTTCGCGAGATCATGACGTCGGCCGTTCCCGGCAGTTTGAGAAGCTCACTTTTGAGACGGGCGGCCACAGAGTCGGTCAGGGCGAAGTCATAGCCGTAGACCTCGAAGTCGACGGTGGCCTGTCCGCCCATTCCGCCTCCCATTCCGCCTACGCTGACCTGAGTTTTCTTGAACTCGGGATAGTTCTTGAGGTCTTCGCGCATCATTGCGGCGATCTCGACGCTCGACCGGTCGCGGTCGCCGGGGTCGGACAGGCGCACGTTCATCGAGACGATATGCGGGCCGTTGTCCTGAAGCGACGCGAAAGTGTTGTCGCTTGAGGCTGTTCCGGTCGTGTAGTTCAGAACCTGAATTTCGGGATATTTCTTACGCCAGAGCGCTGCGAGATTCGCCGTGACGGCTTTCGACTCTTCGACGCGGGCGCCTATGGGAAGCTCGAGGCTTACGCGCATACGTCCGTCGTCGGCGGTCGGGAAATATTCGCTGCCGACCATGCGCACGAGCATCAGCGAACCGATGAATATCAGCATCCCGACAATCACTGTCAGGGCGCGCCGGCGCACTACGAAGCGCAGCAGTGCGCCGTATGCCTTGTCGAGCCAGTCGAGGAATGAGTTTATCGGAGTGAAGAGAATGCGGTAGATGCGGCCGTGGCGGTTGTCGCGTTTGAGCAGCTGCGAGCAGAGCATCGGTGTCAGCGACAGGGCGCACGTCGTCGAAATGATCATCATGATTGTCACCATCCAGCCGAGCTGACGGAACAGAACGCCCGTCATGCCGGTGACGAGGGTGAGCGGAAAGAACACCGCGATAAGGGTCAGTGTAGAGGCTATAACACTGACGGCCACCTCGTTTGTGCCGTGGACGGCCGCCTGCTTCGGATCGCTGCCGCGCTCTATGTGGGTTGTGACGTTTTCTAGGACGACAATGGCGTCGTCGACAACCATACCGATCGAAATCGACAGTGCCGAGAGCGATACGATGTTCAGTGTGTTGCCGGTCGCGTAGAGATATATGAACGAGGCTATAAGCGAGATAGGAATCGTTATCGTGATGATCACAGTGGCGCGCCAGCGTCCGAGGAATGCGAACACTACGATGACCACGAAGAGCAGCGCGTAACCTACGGTCTCTTCAAGCGATGCGATAGTGTTGCGGATATTGTCGGAGGTGTCGACGACGATGCCGAGTCTGATGTCGGAGGGCAACCTTTTCTGGAGGCTCGGAATCATCTTGAGCACGGCGTCGGAAATCTCGACGGAGTTGGCCCCGCTCTGCTTCTGAATCACGATCATTGCGCCGCGTTCGCCGTTGTTGTAGGTCTCCTGGGCGCGTTCCTCGAGAGAGTCGTCGATGCGGGCGATGTCACGCAGAAACACGTTTGCGCCGTTCGACGTGCCGACCACGATATTGGCCATCTCGGCCGGATCGATATAGATATGAATCTCGCGCTTCGGAGCGCCGCTGATGCTGACCGAGCCGACACCGTTGATGCGTGCCAGCGGGTTGGCCACAGTTTCGTCGAGAATCTTGTAGAGACCGGGCATCGACTCCGTTGCCTGAACTGACAGAATGACCACAGGAATCATGTCGGAGCTGAACTTGAAGATAATCGGAGTCTCGGCGTCGTCGGGAAGAGCCGATTTGACCATGTCGAGCTTGTCGCGGACGTCGTTGGTCAGAACGTCGATGTCTTCGCCGTATTCAAACTCGAGAGTGATGACCGAAGTGTTCTCGCGCGAATCGCTTGTTATGTGTTTGAGGTCGTTGACGGAGTTGAGAACGTTTTCAAGCGGTCGGGTCACGTTCTGTTCGATATCCTGAGCCGAAGCGCCCTGATAGGTCGTCATGACCATGAGGGTGTTGGTCTCGACGTCGGGATAGAGGTCGATTGGCAGTTTTGCCAGCGAAAACAGACCGAGGATGACGACGGCCACATAACAGAGCACGGTCATCACGGGCCGTTTTACGGCCGATGCGTAAAGACTCATTTCTCAGAGGTGTTAGCTGTTCGTTCGATAACTTCAACGGCCACGCCGTCGGCAAGGCGGCTCTGGCCTGCCACAACAACCTTGTCGCCGTCGGCCACACCCGAGATGACTTCGTATGATTCACCCATGCGGCGTCCGAGCTCCACGCGGTTGTAGCTCACTGTGCCGTCGGCCTTGAGGACATAGACATATTTGTTGCCCGAACCGACCATCTTGACCACGGCGCGGTCAGGAATGACAACGCGGTTCTCCGAGCCAAATCCGAGATTGACGCGGGCGAACATTCCGGGCAGAACCTTGTCGCCGGGATTGTCGATGAGAATTTCTACGCTGAAAGTGCGCGTAGCCGGATCGACGGTCGGGCTGATGATATGGACGCGGCCGGTGAACTCGGCGTCGGGATATGTGTCGAGGGTTATGGCGACGGGCATATTCTTGCGTATTTTGGAATATTCGTTCTCGCTTATGTTGACGATGACTTTGACCGGCTGAACCTGTTCGATCGTCAGAATAGGCAGCTGGCCTGTCATGTCGCCCGGATCGTAGTTGCGTGCGGTGACTACTCCCGAGATTGGAGAGGTCAGAACAGTGTTCTCTACCATGTTGGCGTATTGACGGGCCTGGGCGTCGACTTCTGCCTGAAGCTGGTCGACCGTCTGCTGCGTGCCGGCTCCGATAGCGAGAAGTTTCTTGGCGCGGTCGAGTTCGACGCGGGCATTGTCGAGTCTCACTTTAAGCTGGGCGATATTGACGTCGTCGAGAACTACAAGGCGCTGGCCTTTTGCTACCCGTGAGCCGACATCGACGCTGATCGACTTGATTCGGTTTGGCGTCGACGAACTGATATTGTTGGTCTTGAAGGCTTCGACGGTGGCTGTGTAGGTACCTTCCTGCGCAACGTCGCCGGCATTGACAAGCATAACTTCAACGCGCGGTTTCTCGTCGACCGGCGCTGCTTCTTTCTTCTCTTCTTTTCCGTTGCAGCCTGTGAGGACGATCATAACTGCTGCCGGAACGATATATCTGTTCAGTTTCATGTCGGGAAATGGTTGTTATTGTGCGGGGGTAAAGGCGTTTAGATCGAACGAGCCTGTCAGTAGCTCAAGCTCGCTGCGGGCTATCAGATAGTTGTAGATTGCCTGGTAGTAGGCCAGACGCGAGCGGGTCAGGGCCAGTTCGCTGTCGCGCAGTTCGAGATATGAGGTGGCGCCGATTTTGAAGCTTTCCGACGCTATGTCGTGGGCCATGACGGCCTGTTTGACGCTTTCGGCGCACGATCCGACCTGCTTGACGTTGGTGTTCATATTGTCGACAGCAAGGTCGATCTGCATATCGACGCTGTTCTTAAGATCCTGACGGTTCAGGGCCATCTCGTCGAGCTGAACGCGCACCTGACGTATGCGGTTGTAGCGCTGACCGCCTTCGAAAAGAGGCACGTTGAGTGTCAGGCCAAGAACTGAATAGGGGTTCCAGCGGAAGTTGGCGAAAGGATTGCCGTTGCTCGACGATGTCCAGTTGTAGTTGGCGCTCAGAGCCAGTGTGGGCCACCATGCGGCCTTCTGCATATCGAGGTTGCGGCTGACAAGAGTGGTCTGTGCGTCGAGAAGGCGCAGCTGCGGGTTGGCTTCGGAGCTGTGGCGCAGCGATGTGGCTTCCATGGCGTCGCTGAGCATTGTCTTCTCGTAGTCGTTGAGCGAAACGGTCGGCTGTATCGTGATGTGTCCGCTCAGTCCCATCAGCACCGATAGCTGAAGCTGAGCGCGTTTTATCGAGATGTCGGCCTGAGCAAGCTCCGGCTCGACGTTCTTGACCTGTACGGAGGTGCGGAGAACGTCGTAGCGCGATGCCGTTCCGAGCTCATATTGTTTCTGATATATGTCGGCGGTGAAAAGGGCCATCTGATATGACTCTTCGAGTGTTTTCTTTGAGTCGAGCGCCAGAAGAAGCTGATAGTAGGCCGATTTGACGTTGTTGACAAGTTCGAGCCGCGAGTTCTGCGCAGTAATAACCTGCTGATAGATCTGCGCGTCGCTTATCTTCAGGGATTTCCATATCTGGGGAGCGATAAGAGGCAGCGAGGCGTTGAATCCCATCGACCAGCTGTTGTCGAGACCCATCTTGATTCCGGCGTCGCCATCTTTTCCGGCCCGCGATTCGGGGGTATCGCCTTCCTCACCGTCGCCTCCGCCCATCGACGGGAAGCCGTCCATGTTCATGTAGGCGACCTGTTTGGCCAGCATGCGGTTGTAGTTCACGCCGAAGCTGACTGAGGGGAGCAACTGCCCGAGAATCTCTTTCCGAGAATAGTCGTAGCGCGTTATCTCCATGTCGGCTACTTTTATAGAGGGGTTGTCGCTGAGTGCTATCTCGAGACAACGTTCCAGCGAGAGCGTTACCGATGTGTCGGCCGGTGCGATAGCCGGAACTCGCGTGCCGGCGGTGACGCTGTCGGGAGCCTGTGCCGAAACGCCCAGAGCTGCGGCCATGAACATTGTGGCCGCCAGAATTTTTTTCATCTTTTGCACGTGTTCGATTGTAGATTTTTTAGTCGGCGCAAAATTACGCAATATCTTTATAAGGCGGTTGGGTTTTTAGACGAATATACGCGCCGATAAGACGAATTTTAAGCTCGTTTACTGGTAAAGAAGGGGAAGGCAGCGTGTCAGATACTCGCGGGCCACCTCCCACGGGGTATAGATGGCCGTGCGTGCGGGTATCAGGGGCACAGGTTTCTCATTGAGGTCGACGCGAAGATAGAGGCGGCCGTTCTGCTTGTGCTTCAGCAGAATGAGCTGTAGATTAGCAGCCATCGGAACGATGTTGAAGTCGCGCCAGTGCATTGCCACAGTGTCGAAATAGTTCGTCATGTAGTAACAGCCCGGAATGTGCATCATGGCCAGCAGAGGCATCAGCGTCTCGGCGTGTCCGAAACGGAGTCTCACGTGGCAGTTCCCGGTGTCGCCCGTCGTGTCGATCAGTTCGCGCAGCAGGTCTGCCGCCATCTCTACGGGAGCCATAGAGAGAGTCGAGGCTGAATATTGCAGATAGTGGCGGAGGTTTGAGACGCTCCAGGCCGCATTATATTCATCGCGGGCGAAGAATTCCGAGGCGTCGGTCTCGACTCCGGCTGCTGCTGCGCAGGCGACCACCGAATATTCATTCATGACAAGCTCGCGCATTTCCGAAGGATCGGCATCGTCGAATGTCGACCCGAAAGCGCGTTTCAGAGGCGCGTCGGTCAGCACCTGAGTTTCAAGCGCTGTCAGAGGCTCGCGCCAGCGCCCCTCGTCGCGGTATTCGTGATAGAACGTGTCGGAGTCGAACGGGCGCAGCAGTTTTGAATTCTGTCGGCCGCTCGAGGTGTAGATCTCAAGTTTGTTGTTGATACGCGCAAGCCTGTGGGTAAAACAATACATGCTCATGATTGCGCGCGGCGAATAGCTCGCTATGGCCTCGACCCGGCCGCCGTCAAATCCATCCTGGGGCACGCAGATTTCTCCACCACAATGGATATTTA
>OGNF01003344.1_pt1 | contig 10821 bp, 4 predicted proteins | sample 1573321 | NCBI WGS metagenome assembly OGNF01 (sample SAMEA2581911, study PRJEB24529) | metagenome | biome: Human gut stool | place: China | collected 2011
CCAACCCGACACGCTTCCAGCACCCGGTTGCAGGCACTTATAAGAAATGGTGCGTTGAAAACGGCGTGAACTATTTCTCTGTTGCTTCGGGCGGCGGTACAGGCCGTACACTTCACCCGGATAATATGGCGGCAGGTCCCTCTTCCTACGGTATGACCGATACTATGGGCCGTATGCACTCCGACGCTCAGTTTGCCGGTTCTTCTTCCGTTCCGGCTCACGTTGAGATGATGGGTCTTATAGGCGCGGGCAACAACCCGATGGTTGGTATGACCGTTGCATGCGCGGTTGCCGTTCAGCAGGCGCTTAATAAGTAAAAGCTTTAAAGATAAAAACAGACGCATTTGAGAAGAAATCTCAAATGCGTCTGTTTTTTTATAAATTATATAATTGTAACTCATACGGTATTATTTGTATGCTTTTACATAATCTACGGTGCAGTAAAGGCTATCGACAGCTTCGGGGTTAAATTCACCCGACCATGTTGACATTGAAAGTATCATGCAAGCCTTTTCGCCTGTTGCGGAAATATTGGTTATCGAGCCCTGTAAAATACCGTCGTAATAAAAATATACCGCGTCGGCAGTCCAAACGCCCGTTACGTCAATGTATTCGCCGTTTTTAAGCTTATCATATTTATACTTCTGTGAGGTTGCGGAATGACTGCCGCTTATATTTGTCGGGTCCCACCATTGAAGCGCCGACTGTGCCTCTCCGTTCCAGTCAGAAGGATATTCTATTATATCAACCTCACCGCAGGAAAGATTTGTGCCTTCAAACAGATATGATGTTCCCCAATTATTATTATAATTGGACGGTAAAAGCCAAAATGCGCTTACAGAGGTTTCTGTTGTTTTGGGCATAAGCATACGGGCAGTAAAGCAGCCGTATTGCTGTGAGAATTTATTTCTTGTTGTAATATACGGCTCGCGTTTTTCCTTATTTTCGTCCGCTGTGATTTTCATTGTGAGCTTACCGCCGTTTACTGAAATACAATCGGCTGAACCGGATGAATTACTCCAAATTTCATTGTTTAATTTATCGCCGTCGAAATCGTCCTGTAATGTCAAAGTCCATTTTTTAATCATTAAGGGATAAAAAGCAGTCTGTCCGTTTACGGTTGCATAGATTTTAATACCGTCAAGCTCTGTATTATCCTTAAATTCCGCAGGAAGCGTAACCGTATTGCCGCTTATTATAACATTACTGTTATCTAAGCTTAAGGAATAGCCCGAGGTAAGCTCTTCCTCTCCGTTATAAATCTTTGTTTCATATACTGCGGCATATCCGGGCACGCCGGGATGATCGCTTACAAGTCTTACGCTTATATTATTTACTGCGGGCGTGCCGTCTGCTCCGCCGTTTCCCGTAAAGAAAACAAGGTCGCCCAAAACCGATGTTTCAATTAACATTTTTTCGCCGTCTATTGTTATAGCGGCGTTTTTAAATGCACCGTTATAATAGACGGCTGCCTTTAGACTTCCTACATTTTTTGCGCTTATCGCTCCGTTTTCATAAAGGTAAGAAAGCGGAACGCTAATCTTAATGCTGCCGTTCGGGGCAATAACCCTTACAGTATCCTCAACCGAAACGGCATTTATGCAATAATTATCCACTATCTGTGCGGAAGCCGACCACTTTCTTAATGCAGATGTCAACGCAGCCGTATCTGCCGTATTGTGAAACGCCTTTACAGCCGTTGTTGCAGGCATAACATTATTTGCGTCAATAAGTGCTATTTCACTGTTATAGCTGCAGGCATAAGATGCTGTATTATCAACCGGCGAGGGGGCCGGAGCCCCCTTTGCCCAAATTTCAATATTACTGTATGTAAGCTCATCAGCTTCTGAAAATGTTCCGATAGGCTTAATAAATATGCTGTCAAGCTTATCAAAACGGAACGGTATATTGTCTTTCACCGCTATATCGTAAAAATCCTTAATCGGTATTTGAAGCTCAACATAACCGTCAACTGCGTTTTGCGGATCAACAGTTACTGTTTTCGTTATCTGATATTTGTTGCTTGCATGTGCATATCCGTTTCTCAGTGAAATTTGAAGCTCAGTTGTTTCTTTAACCTTAATATAGGTTCTTAATGTGCCGGTTTTAATGTAATCGTTTAAATTTACCGGATGTACTCTGCCGTATTTATCCTTAGCTTCTTCAATAGTCGCCTCAAATCCGTCGGCGGCGGTTGTAAGCTTTACCGTCATAATATTTTTGAATTTCGCATAGTTCGGGTCATCCTTTGCAACTGCGTTATAGCTTGATTTCAAAGTGGGAGACCATGCAGAATCAATGGTTGACGTTACTAAAAAGTTTTCACCGTTATAGGTTGTAAGCTTATCTTCAGAAATCGGGAATGTGGCGCCGGCACCGCTTGAGCCGATATCCTCTGTCGGGCAGAAGAAAGTCAAACGCCCGAGTTCAAGCGATTCTCCGTCCGTAATAAATGTGTCCTCGGACACTGCGGCAATTTTTACAGCAGGCATATTATTGTACTGCATTGCCCTTCCGCCGTCTTTAAACTCAGCTACCGGCAAAGTGATTTTTTGCCACTCGTTACTGTCGGAGGTTGTGAAATCAAGCGTTGCAAGCGGATACCATCCTTCTCCGACCGCGATAAGTCTTAAATCTATTGATACGGGGGTTTTAACCCAAAACTCAAAATATCCGTTTTCAACCGCATCGCCTATATTTACCGGCGAGCCTTTGCCCAAAGCTGTATTCCATGATACATAATAGTTTACGGTACGTTCTTCGGCAAAAAATTGCGACAAATCACCCATAGTGATTTTAAGTGATGTATCAAACAGGGTGGTTTTTGCGGAATTACCTGAAATGTTTACACCCGGAACACCCGAATCGTCACCGTTCGGCACAATACTCAGCAGCTCGGAATATCCCGCTTTCGGTGTTACCGGCTCAAGAAAGGTATAGCCGTCCGGCAGCGGCCGCTCTGCAAGGTTGCCTGCGCCTAACAGATATTTTCTGAATGTTACAAGGTCGTTACCGTCAAACAGACCGTCGCCGTTTACGTCAATAGCTTTAATTGTTTCGGGCGCAGTTGCAGAAGCCAGCTTTTTCTTAATGGTAATTAAATCTTTAAGATCTATTGATTCATCATCGTTCGCGTCGCCGATTGTGGGATATTCAACCGCAATCTGATCTATATACAAATCATACGCGCTGTTATCGGCAGCCCATGGAAACTCAATATTTAAGCTTCCGAGATAATCCCATAAATCTTCCCTTGTTCCCTGAGTTTTTACAGTATTAAATCTGCTTACCGGTATTCTTAAAACAGAAATACCTGCCGGTATAGTCATTTCATCGGTTTTCCACCATGTTGCCGCACCGCCGTGCCACTGTTCGCTATCCTGCGCCGAAAAGAAAACCGGTACGCTTCTCTGCGAATTAAGCCAAATGCAGATTGTTGCGTCCTTGCCCCATTTATTACCGTTTTTATCGGTAAGCGGTATTTTCGTAAAGTTGAATTTTATTACGTTATATCCCGAATTCGCCTTATCTGTGTGATAATGGAGTGACTGACCTTCTCCGCCGTAGACAAAAGAACTGCCTTCTGCTGCATTTTCGGTAAAGGTGCAAAGCTGGTCAATCCAGATTGTTCCGGCAGGTCCTCCCACGGGGGCGTCTATTCTGAATTGACAAATAGAACCTCCGGTGTATCCTTCAAAATCAGTATATTTTAATTTAATGATATTTTCCCCGACTGCAATCGGTACTGCCACCTGTCTTGCTGCTCCCCATGCTTCCGAAAAAGCAATGGTAGCGTTAAAAGCGGTTTCGCTCTTTATCCATAATCCTATAGTGTTTCCCGATTTATTGAAAAACCCGTCATGCCTGAGTCTCGGAACCTGACCGTCATTCCAGCTGAACTTAAGAGACTTCCCGCTGCCCGAATAAACATTTAAAGGATCGGTTTCAAGGCTGCACTCATTATACCCAAACCAATTATCCTTTATCGGTTTTAACTTATTTTCATCTATGCTGTTATAGCTGTCAAACGACAGAATTGCTGTTGCGTCCGAGGGGAATCCGGTTCCCCCCTGCTCATCTGCCGAGGAATGTACCGACAGAGTATCCTTTCCGTTGCCGTAAGCCTCAATTTTGTAGGCTTGACCGTCTTCAGTTATTGCCGGACCGCCCGATGAGTTTTGCCCGGGCTTACTTTTTTCAAAGTCCAATACTGTTACAGCCTTTTTTCTGTGGGTGACAGCTGTGCTTCCCGTTGTTGTTTCGGCACCTGCTGTAACAAATGTGCCTACAAGCGTTGAAAGCACCAATGCAATGGTAAGAGTAATGCTTAAAAATCTTTCTTTCATGTTTCTTCCTCCTAATAATTTATTGAAAATAGGGGTTATGCACAATTAAAAAATATGTATGACTACCGATTGCCAAGCCATTTTCTCATCAACGGCAGCAGGGTCTGTTTTCTGTCGCCGCCAAGCTCCCAAACCATTATTCCGCCGATATCCTCCTCTAAAATAAGCTCGCATTTTTTCTTTATGGATTCTTCATCGTCATATGTTATAAATGTGTCGCCGTTATAAAGGTAAGGAGCGCATGCGGTCTCATCCCAATATCGCCTGAAACCTTTTTTGTTGATATATTCTTCCTCAAGGGCAGTAATTCCCGGGCCGTAAGCAACCGGTGCCTCTGTTGCTGCCGCTAATCCATTTTCACCTCCTGTAATCCCGCTCCATTTTTTCGAATAAAATGCCGCGCCTACAATTATTTTTTCGGGCGGTATGCCCTTTGCTTTGAATATATCAATACTGTTTTTAACCGAGCGGGCTGTATAATTTCCTCCTTTAGTTGAAGAATACGGCGCGGTGTGGTGAGATGTGAAATGAAAATCGGTCATATCATATGTCATAGCATTTATATAATCAAGATATATGTGAGATTTATCAAGCTCGGTAATTCTGAAGGTCCACCCGCCATCGGGGCACGCGACCGATAATGTATGATAATCGGGCAATGTATCAAGCTTTTCTCTTAAAAGTCTCAGCATTACGGAGTGTTTTTGCTGTTCCTCGGGATGACCGGTGGTTGTTGGAAATTCCCAATCCAAATCAATGCCGTCGAACCCGTTATCCACCATTGCTTCAAACATATTTTGAGTTACCGTTTGAAAATCCTCTTCCTTTAGGGTGGCGTCTGTCATTGCCTGCCCTGCTCCGCCGCCGCCTATACAAAGAATAACCTTGATATTTGGATGCTTTGCCTTAATTTCCCCGGCTCTTATTAAATCCTCGGGATAACCGAATGAAATATCGGTACCCTTTACCGCCCCGAAAGCAAAATAAATAATATCCAGCTTTTCCAGCGTAGCGTCGGTCACGGCATTTATTCCGCCGTGCGCACAGTATGCCGCCACTATTTTTTTATTCATCCCTTTTCACCCCGTAAAAAATCATACCCTTAAAAAGTCTCTTGCCTTAACCGTGATATTATCAACCGTAACATCGGTATTGTTATAATTGACATATATTTTTGTGCCGTCCTCATAAGCGGTGACCGCCACATTATCGGCAAAGCTGTGCGAAACAATAGCCTTGTTATTAAGACCTGTCAGTGCTTTTTGAATTTTATTCGCAGCTGCAATTGCGAAATCGCGGTTTTGCGAATATGCCGTTGGGAAAAGCCTGTCGCTGTCCGTTTTAAACAGCGTATTATCAATGCCTTCATTCAATACAAAGTGAGCGCCGCTGCCCGTTTCTATTGCCTTTAAAACGGCTGTTTCCTTATCGGACTGATAATTTATAACCGGCGAGGTATACTCAACCGAGCCGTGCAGAACCATTTGACAAAACGGAACATATTCATCAAATATTTCAAGCTTATTTCCGCTTGTAGGCATTTCCTCAATAAGGTCAATATACGGTAAGGCGTAGGTATTGGCTGTTTTAGCCGCAATATATACATCATTTTCCTTATAAAGCTTGAGCGCCTTAACAATTTGTTTTAAGGAGTCGCCTCGGTCGTAATATTCCTTATTGCTGAAATCCGAATTGATATCGGAGGCAAAATCTCCCACTCCTATTGATTTAATACCGCTCTTAATATAGCTTTCTACGGTTTTTACATACGTTTTGGGAGATAACACCCAAATTTGATTTTTGTTATCAATATAGGTTCCCTCTACCGGATTATAGCTGCTGTGTATTGCCCAGCTTTTATCAATGTTTTTGGCATTGTTTTTTGAAAGCGAATATCCGTCGTTTTCGGTGTGGTTATAGTAATACAGGTGATTCAGCGCCGCATATGCCGTTCCGCCGCCTTTTTTTGCAAGCTCGGTAATTTCAGATTGCCGATTTGCGGTAAGTATATCCTTATTGTATTTAAAGCTGCCCGGCACCTGATTCAATAAACCGCCCTTATTTATTCCCGTAAGCTTTATTGATGTGCGAATATTGCCGTTTTCTGAAATATCGGAAAGCATTTTCTTCATATCGTTGAATTTTGTAAGGGTAGTCAGCTTTTTTCCGGATTTGGATTTTACAGCGCCCACCGTTTCCAAAAGGAAAAGCGGTTTTTCGGATATTTCCGCATTTTTCTGCAAAATATTTGATTCGGTAAGATATTTTCTGTATTCCGCGGCGTCATGGGAATATCCCTTTCCTGATAAGCACCTGTACCGAATCACAATATCGCTTTTCAGCGAATCGGTACCGCATACAAGCGTTTTCTTTTTCGCGGTTAAATATGCATAGCCGTTTTGAATTACATCGAACGATGTATAAGCATACGCAGAGGAACGGCTCCTTTCAACATACAGCCGTGCCGCTTCCGCCCCTTTTTCAACAACCGTCATCAGCGTGCTGTTATTTTCCGTAAAGAAATAAACCGGCATTGAAATACTGTCGTTACCGTCGCCCAGCATTTGCATAGGCATTTCTTCATATTTCTCGCTGTTATCCTTTCCGAAAAATGGGGAACTGAACGAACCCTCACGGTTTTCCGCCCCGAAACGTATAACGGAACCGCTGCCCAAGGGAATCAATATTTCGCCCTCTTTCTCGGCGCTGCCGGTAAAGAATTTCAGCGGAGTAATGCTGAGCAGCGGAAATTCGGCATAAAAGGATATTTCGGAAACAGGCAATGTTACAACTAAATCATTTCCGTCCAGCTTTAAATCATAGCTGACCTTAAAGGTACATTCGTCTATGTCGCCGTCATATCCCGTAAGCTCGTTATCCTTTGTATAGTCCGCTTTTGTATAGCCTATATCGTCAAAAAGCTTTTTTGTTTTTTCAATAAGAACCTTACCGCTTACATCTGAAATGATGTAAAGGGGAGTAGTTTTAAGCTTGGTAAAGGTTTTAAGCTTTTCTTCGGGGTTATCCTCCGCTTTCATAGTTTTCGCGTTAAAAAGCTCATATCTTCGCTTGAGGAAATCCTTTTGGTCGTCATCGCACCTTTCCAGCATTTCCTTAAATCTTTTTTCCGTAAAAGCCTGCGGTATAATATTATCCGATGTCCGTTCACCGAAAATATATGTAATTCTTACGCTGTTTTCAGCGGCGTACATCTTAATTTGTTCCCTTAATGCCGACTGTTTATACGAATCGTACTCAACCACGGTATTATCCTTAGCCAAATAAGTAATATTGCAGGACGATACGGCGGCATCGCTTGAAACGTTGAAATTCTTCTGCATTTCTTCGGGAATGGAGCTGTTCCATACCTTGCCTGTTTTTTTATCAAGCAGGCTTATACAGTAATTTTCATCAACGTATAATGCCAGATTTTCATTTTCCAAAACAGCACCGTCCGACAAGGAAAGCTCCTCAAGACCTTCGGTGTATTTTACCGTATCCTTTGTGCCGAACTGCTGACTTTTATTCTGAACGGATTTTACAACCGTTACAATTACAGCAAAACAAATTATTACTGCGATTACGCGGATGCCGTATTTAATAATTTTCTTTTTCACAGCCATCCTCCTCTATGTCCGCATTGATATTTCTTTGCTTATCAATGATATAAAAGCAATAATTTGCTGAATTAAGGTTATTGTTAAAACAAATAAGAAAAGTATAATCAACATTCCCACAACGGTCAGAGCAATTGTCGCAACGGTTTTGCCGAAGCTGTAATTATGGGTTGCGCTTGTTCCGCAGAACACCAGAAACGCCATCCAGATAATTCCCACGGTGGAAATCATACTTAAAAGCGCTGCGCCCTCAATCGGCAGAACATAGCTGACAACCGTAGCAATCGGCAGCATAATTATTACAGGAAGCAGGGAATAACACATATAACAGTATATATCCTTCATTGTTCCCTTGCCGTCCATCAGGGTCGTCATAGACCAATTTGCAACGCACCATAAAAGAACAATTATTGTTACGCCCTCAATTCCCTTTAAAATCGCACTGTCCTGCTCGGGGTCAAACGTGTTAAAGGTAAATGCCTTAAAACGAATGAAAAATACGTTTGCCAGGGTCGCCGCCGCAAGCAAAATTGTTGCCGCTCCCGCTCCGCCGCGTTTTTCATGCTTCAAATCCCAAAATCCGTCAAACGGGTGCAGGGCTATATACCAGGAATATTTCAATTCCTCCGAAAGCCTTGTAAGCTTAGTGTGCCTGCGCACGGCAGGGGCTTTAGCACGCCTCTTTTTTATAACTCCGTAAAGCTTAAAGGCAATAAACAGCACTATCACCCCGCTGATTACAAAGGGCTGCACATTACGCCCTATTTGTGCAATATATTTTTTTACCGCAACAGAGTAATATTTGCGGTTGTTTGCCATTTTAAAATATTCTAATGCTTTACTGTATTCCGCATTGTTATAATGGTATCTGCCCATACCGGAATAAGCCAGCTCAGAACCGCTGAAATTCAGCGCTATTTCCTTCCAGCTTTCATATTCCTTATCGTATTCGCCCGTATTGTATTCGGTAATTGCGCCTTTTATCAGTTTTGCGTATTCGGTAGGCACAAAAACCTGCACACTGTTGCGGCTTCTGTCCGCAACCAGAATTTCATCGCCGTTATAAATCAAGGCGCACGGCTGGTTAAACTGACCCCTTTGATCTCCCCTGCCGCCGAAAATATAAAGTAAATTTCCCTGGCTGTCATAGGTAAATACCCGCCCGCGTTTTGAATCCAGAACGGAATACATACCGCCGCAGGCTGCAACATCAACAAAGTTAGACGCGCCGGCATATGAGCCGTAAACATAAGGGTCAAAGGTAAGCTCCCCTACCGGCGGAAAGCTGCCGTTTTTAATTGTAATGTCGGTACCGTCCTGATTAAGTCTTCTTACGGGGTCAACCGTACCGTTTCTTGATTGTATATCCTCTGAAAGTGTCTTGCTGTCAACTGCCGAAATTACACAGAAAAGGAAATTTTCATCATCTATTGCAATATTGCTGTATTCAGTAGGAACAAATTGCAGCGACGCCTTTTTTTGAGACTTTGATGCAAAGGAGCGGAAAAACAGCTCGGCTAAATTCGGCTTTACCTTTGTCGCCCCGACATATCCCATAAATTTTCCCGAGGCGCCGAAAGAGAAAATACCCTGGGTTTGATTTTCGGCAATAACATAAACCCTGTCCGATTTATCTACCTCAACCTTAGAGGGCTTGTATTGGTTGACATATTGGGACTCCTTCTTATCGGGCGCCCCAATTGAGCCTATAAAATTCCCGTTTTTATCAAGAATAACCACTCTGCCGTTATCGGTATCGGCAACATATATGTCCCCCTTATCGCTTATTGCAATTCCGGAAGGATTTTTGAATGAATCCGCTTCATTGCCGTTTGTAAACGCTTTAATTGTTCTTATAAGCTTAAAGCCTTTATCTGTAACCGTAATTTGCGAATTTTTCTTATCTAAAAAGTAAATATTGCCTTCCTTGTCATTTGCAATGTCAACCAGCTCGCCGAACTCGGCTGTTCCTATATCAGAAGCGGTTACGGTATTACTGTAAACATAGCTTTGTGGTGCTGAAATTACATTGCCCTCGCTGTCATAAAGGTAAGAGGAGGAACGGCTTGCATCACTTTCGGCACTTACGGAAAATACCGGCAGTGAAAAAAATACTAAGGCAAAAAGCACTGCCGCTTTTCGACAAAATGATTTTAGCACTTTACCTTCTCCTTTCTAATCCTTCATTCCGGAGGTTGACATAGTTTCCAAAACGTTGTTTTGCGAGAATATAAAAACCGCTACCGGCGGAATAAGCATAATAAGCGAAACCGCCGCCGCAGAGCCGGCACGCGATATGCCGCCGGCAACAATGTTTCCGAGCGCACTCGGAAGCGGCTTGATATTCTCGTAAAAAATAAGGTTTGAGCCGGTGCTGTTCCAAATATCCTTAAAGCAGAATATAATAAGCGTAAACCACGCAGGCTTTACAACCGGCATAACAATTCGGCTGAAAATCATCCATTCGCCGGCTCCGTCAATCTGTGCCGCCTCAATAAGCGCATCGGGAACCATTTGTTCCATAAACTGCTTCATAAGGAACAGTCCCAGTGACGAGCCGCAGGCAGGAACTATAATTGCCCAATATGTATCAATCATATTTAATCTGCTCATAATAAGAAAATTTGCTATTGAGGTTACCGCCGAAGAAAACATAAGCGACATTGTAACAATTGAAAAATACAGCTTTCTTCCCGGAAATTCAAACTTTGCAATTCTGTATGCCGCAAGCGATGAAAAAATAACGTTTCCCAATGTGCCTAATCCCGAAATCAGCACCGAATTGAAAAGATAGCGCGAAAAAGGAACCCAGGACTCCCTGAGCAGGGAGGAAAGGCTGTAAAAATTCATTACGGTGG
>OGNF01003352.1_pt1 | contig 10808 bp, 10 predicted proteins | sample 1573321 | NCBI WGS metagenome assembly OGNF01 (sample SAMEA2581911, study PRJEB24529) | metagenome | biome: Human gut stool | place: China | collected 2011
TGGGAACAGAAAACGCGGACCATCTGTACATTTTGATTTTACTAGTAATCTTGGACTACATAACCGGCATTTGTGTAGCAATACATCAAAAGCGCCTATCGAGCAAAATAGGATTTAAAGGGATATCATTAAAAGTCATGATTTTTGTCGTTTTATCGATGTGTCATGTACTCGATGGATATCTGCTCGGTGATGGATCAACAATCCAGGCAATGACAATTTTGTTCTATTGTGCAAACGAAGTCGTAAGCATATTAGAAAACTCTGTGGCAATAGGGCTGCCGCTACCGCAGAAGTTGAAAGAGGTTCTTTTAAGCTTTAAGGCGAAGGACAAGGGTAAAGACTAGCTAAATTATATATCCACAACCGATATCGGACTACAAATACTCCAAAGGAAAATATAGTATGAGCTTTTTCAGGTGAAGTTGAAACTTCTATGTTTACATCAGGAAAATTGTGGTCTCTTTAATAAGTAACTCAGAACTACCTGGCGAAAAAGCCTTGGACAAGCTTTTTCACCATTATGTCCAAATGGTAATCTGGGAACAAAAAATGGAGGTTTTTACTATGGCTACTTATAAAATTGTTTCGCACGGTGGGACCGGTCTCCCGTTGAATGTCTACGGCACCGGCACCATCACTTCGCGCCGTAACGTTTGCATTTGGACGGACACTGGCAGTGTTGATCAGCAGTGGGCCATTGACAGTCTGGGTTCCAATCAGACTGTTAGATCCGTGAACAACCAGAGCTATATGCTTAATGCAAACCGTTCTGGTTCCACTTGGAACTGTGATGTCTATACTCTCAATGCTGACTGCTATGTGAATTTCATCTCACTTGGTAATAATGTGTATCGAATTCAGCTCAAGAGTGACACCACTAAATACCTCAAGGCACTTGGCACTTCGAGCAATTCTGATGTCAGATGGGCTGTTTTGGATACTGCTTCTAACGCGCAGAGCTGGAAGATCACCGAAGTGTCCGGTGGTTCTGTTAATCCTGGTACGGGTTCTGTCACGACGCTAATCGCCGCGGCAAACGCTTGTATTGGGAAGAATTTAGCACAGTGTGCCAAATACTTCGGCGTTTCGAACCCTAACTGTGAGTGGTGTGCATGGTTCGTTCGTCAGTGCGGTATCAAAGCAAATATGAACTTCGGTACTTCAAATCTTGCCTCTCAGGTCAGGGGTGTAAATGGTAACGTAAGTTTTTCTGCTACAACCCCAAAGGTTGCAAATCGATAGTAATTTGATGTAATTGCAAGGATGATAGCCCTTAACTTGACGTCTTGCGCCTGAGTTTTTAGTGCGCTTCTGTTGCTATTGGCACTTTTTTGTTACGCTTTGCTCAGGCTGGGCAACGCCATTGACGCTATAGTTCAGTTTCAGTGTATAGCTCTTCCCTCGGGTTACGCTGTGTTGTCCAGAGGCAATCGCTCTGTATGTTCCTTCGCTGCTCCACGAGTCTATATAGGTGCGCGTGTACTCATAGCTTGTTTCCAGCCGCTTGTCGCGCTCATCATCGGTTTCGTCCCAGCGTGGATAGGGATAAGAGTAGTGCGCCGTCACCGTGAAGTCGATCCGATCATCCGTCCGTGCAGTCAGAGTAAATTCGTCAGGAATGTTGCTGTTGTAATACTGGTCGCCGTAGGCGCAGTCGAGGATAAAAAGCCGACCATCATGCTCAATGTAGATCGGCACGTTGCCGTTGTCATTGCAGTCAGACCAGAACGTATCGGTGAACAGCGCGTGGACTACTCGATCAAAGTCAGCCCAGGACTGCCAACGGCTGTGGGAGCTGATGTAGGTGTAGTCGGAGCCATCCGGCGTGTACTCGTCGTACTCGGTTTGGCAATTTGCGGCAGGGAAGGCATCATCGATGCCGGTCGTCTCGCCGTCAAACATCGCGATATAGAGCGCAAACGCCTGCCTGTAAAGTGTTTGCTGTTCCGCCGTCAGGAAATCCGGCGCGGCGCGAAGCCGCGCAGCATCATCCAGCGGAAGGTCGGTATCGGTCAAATAATACTCCGCGGGCTTTGATTGATTGGATGTATCTGGCTTTGCTGTACAGCCTGCAAGCAGCAGGAGCAATACCGCAAGCGCGGTGGGAAATAGACGTTTCATCATGGTGCTTGTCCTCTTGATGTTAGATTTGAGCATGGCCCTTGCACTTTTTATTCGGGGATATATACTTCCGCAGGACGTCCGTGCCAGGGATTCTCCCAGCCGGAGGTCCCGTCCTGATAATACATGGTGACATTTTCGGTGGAATCAAATACATAATTGGCTTGCTGCGGTGCATCACCTTCAAAGTAGACCGCACGCAAATTGGGACAATCACAAAAAGCACAGTTGCGCAGGAGTGTAACGCTGGAAGGGATCGTCACCGTCTCCAACGAAGTGCAGCCGTAAAAGGCGTTGTCCTGAATTTCCGTTACACCATCCGGAATCACAACAGAGGTTATGCTCGTGCAGCCTTCAAACGCCCCCGTCGTGCCCGTGACGTTTCCGATTGCGGAAACAGTTTTTCCGTCGATCTGTGAGGGAATCACGATATCTGTTTCAGTCCCGATATACCGGCTAATGGTAACTGTGCCATCCTCGTTTTCCAGTATTTCAAAGTTTGCGGCATCGGTGACAGATCCCTGCGGAGATTCACCGCTGGCATTGTTGCTTTCCGGCACATCGGTTGTCATTTCTCTTTTTTCTGTTGGAGTAGACGGCTGGTCATCGGCTTCCGGCGTGCTCTGTGTGCTGCTGCATGAACTTAGTGTTATAAGGAGAGCAGTACTTACGGCGGCGACCGAAAGTCTCGAAATTTGGCGCATGATAAAAGGCCTCCTTCATATTCTGAAATGAAAAATTAAGGTGACGGAATGTAGAGAGATCCCGGCAGTACTATCGGAGTGAGCTTTGAAATATCGAAGCTGTCAGCCAGTTCTTCAAGCAGATCCCGCGTCAAGCCGTCGGTACTTCCCGCCAAAATAATGATGGTCATAAAGCTGTCCGGCAAATCAGACAGAATTAGTGCTCTGCCAGGGCCGAGCGCCAATGTGGCCGATATGCCGCGTGATGTTTGATACCGCCATTCCTGATAACTCATTGCATCGATAACATTGAGTGTAAGGATTTGCTCATTGCACGCAATGTAAGCGGACTATGAGATTTTGATCTGTTCCGCGACGGAGACAAGCTCGTCCGGCGAGAGCTTGAAGCTCCGGAAGTTGATGAGCCAACCGTTTTCTTCATCAATCTGAAAGATGTAGGTCTCTGTACCGATTTCTCCCGCGCATTCCTGGTCCTCACCCCAGTAAAGTGTAGCATCCTTACCGTAAAGCGTGATGGACTTTGACTCTGCATCGTCAGCAATTTCAAAGCCTCCTACTAAGCCGTCTGTAATGGCCACGACGGTGATTGAAATGATCTCACCGTTGTTGCCGAAAAATGTGGCGCCACTGGCAAAATCGGCCCGGTAGCAGCCTCCCGGATCAAGACGATAGGTCTCTTCCAGCGCCGAGTAGTCGATTTTACCGGCGACAAAGGACCCAGCTGGCTCCTCTCCCTCGACACTGAATGTTACGTGGTCGGAGAAGATTTCAACCAGGACATTCAGCATGTTCTCACGAAACGATGGCGAGAACGCCAACGCCGACGTGAACAAAAGCACGGAGATGAGCGCTGCGGCGAGGACCATTCGCAGTACGCGGGAAGTCTTGCGTCTCTTTGACCGTTCATAGGTCAGCGCCTCTTCGATGAACTCATCGTCGATCCCATTCATTGCGCTGGAGAATTTCTGAGCCAATGTCAACAAGCCAAAACACCTCTTTCTGCAAGATGTGTTTGTAATTGCTTACGGATTCGGGAAAGCCGGACAGAGACGTTCTTTTCCGTCAGACCGGTTCGAGCCGCAATTTCTGCATAGCTGTCGGAGAACCAGTAGCGCCGCAGGAAGATCACGCGGTTTTCCTGTGACAAGTCCCTGAGAAAGTCTTCAATGATCGCAATCAACTCTTTTTCCTCGAGAGAGTTTTCAACCGAGACTGAGGAAGAAAGGCAATTTTCCAATTCCTCCATTGTCGAGTCGTAATTGCTGTTTCGCTTGAGAGCTGTATTGGCCCGATAACGCATGATAGAAATATTCCGAACGATCTTGCAGACAAAGACGGACAGCGGATTGGGTCTGTGCGGAGGGATCGCATTCCAAACACCGAGATAGGCATCATTCACGCACTCCTCTGCGTCCTGCTGATCCTTCAAAATGCTGCGGGAAAGATTATGGCAAATCGCCCCATATTTGCCGTCCAGCGCTTCGATTGCAAGCTCAGAACGTGCAAAGAACAAATCAATGATCTTAATATCATCCACAAGGAATCACACCCTTCTATTTATTACCTTGCAAATTGGGGTGAACTACTACATCAAAGCAAGAATTTTTATCGGGAATTTTGGAAGATTCCCTGTTCTCCGCTGTCGTATTGCTGTCCCAACATAAAAAGCAATACGACCAGCAAGATCTCATTTCTTCACCCAGACCGGTTTTCGTTCCATTCTATAACAGATGTGCGGGGATATCAAACCCTTGAAGGATTTCGAAATATCTATAGTGTACGTGTATGGTTTGGCACGGAAAACAACCTATAATTTACATTGATGTACCACTTGAAGAACATTTTGCACATAGCTGAAAATGTTTATTTGGCTAACTTGTCGAAAAATGAATGGCGCGTTATTCCTTGTAAGAATGTGTTCTCTTTTTACATCTATATATCAGACGTTAAAAGAATTATTGACTTATCCCATCAGCTCCTTTAGTATGGCTATTGATAAAACAAAATGATTTTGCAGTGGAGGCATGCTCATGGAAAGAAACGGAATAGACAAACTCAAAAAAGCCTGCATAATACTCCCGTTGGTCGTTGCGGTCATATTCAATTCCAGTGTTGCGGCTATTGATCGTGAGAACAATTCTAAACTGAGCTGCGGAATAGATTCCTATTATGTGAAAGATATGATAGCTCAAGACGATCATATATGGCTTCTTTTGCATGATAGCTCGATAGGCAAAGATGCAGTAGCCTGTATAAATGAAAAGACGCTTGAATTGCAGGCATGCTATCGAAGCGGCGAAGATTTAGAAGATGAGATGATCATTCAGAATATGTCTGTCCAACCAAATGGTTCAGTTTGGCTTGACCTATTCTATCCGAAGAATCCAAAGGGTTTGCAATACAGCCTTTTTATTCTTCAAGACAATGTTAATGTGGCTGCGGCCAGTAATGTTGTCCTCTGCGAAAATGTTGCCTTATGGGAAAATGGAAGTTCGCTGTGTTACTGGGATAGCGATGAGATTGTCAAATCTGTGGACATTCCTGCTGGCACAGAGCCTTATGCGATTTCGGCATTGAATGGCAGGCCATGTTTTGTAGATGCCTATACTGGCAAGGTATTCCTTTTGAATGAACACGGAAAATGGATCAATCAGTACAGTATCCCAGTTAGCGATAATAAGGTTTTGCCCCAAGAATTTGTGAACTTTTACGCTTCCATGACAAGCTGCGGTAACGAGGTGTACTTGTCGTATCTTGTCGGCCCGGAAAAGAGCAATAGTCTGAACAGAGGCGGCCTTGTGAGGCTCAGCGACGGAAAAAGGCTGGGAGACACTGCCGGTTTGATCGTTCATGCCAAGAAGCAAAATGATGATTCTGTGCAGCTTTATATGACCAACGGTTTCTCCGACAATTCCAAGCTGAAAGAGTACCAACAGCTGTCTATTAAATCAGACACAATCACCGAAGCAAGGGCTTTCCAACAAGACGGCGACAATACGGCTATATATTTGCCGGCAGAGTGGCAGTATAGGGACAACCTCGGCCGTCTATGGGGATGGTCAGAGACAATTCGGAATAGCATTACCTGCATTGATACGGATAGCCTTACAGATACCGACAGCAAGTTCAGTGCGTCTACCGACTATTATGGCTTCCTGGACGCGGATGAGTCAGCATGGTATGGAAGTCAGCAACAGGGCGTTATAAAGTCAGTTGTCCAGTTGGGCATTATGAACGGATATACTGACGGTACATTTCACCCTATAGGCAATATCACACTGAGCGAAGCAATTAAAATGGCTGCTGTTGTCCATGCCACATGTAATAACCAGACAATCTCTTTTTCAGCATCAGATGGTGGTAAATGGTATGATGCCTATCTGAACTATTGTGTAAAAAATCGAATTGTCTCGAGCGACGAATATTCCAGCCTCGATGCTTACGCAACACGAGCACAAATAGCACATATTTTTGCGAAAGCAACATCTGATTTTGCCGTTGTCAACGACATTGACTATGATTATATTCCTGACGTAAGCGAACGAAGCGAATACGCTGATGAGATACTTGCTCATTACAGAGCAGGCATCTTGACCGGAGATGAAAGAACCAGAGCATTCAGACCATCTGACACCATTACACGTGCTGAAGCAGCTGCAATAATCTCGAGAGTAGCTTTGCCTACGACGCGAATCAAAATCGTTTAAAATGGGAAATGAAAAATTCTGTACCCTATGCAGAGGCACTGCAATGGAGCATGATCTGGAAAAGTTAGCGGTTACGGCATTGCCTATCTCTGCAAGTCCTATAATGAGGCACGATTTCTGCATAGAATCTTGGAAACATTGTGAGCAAGTGAAATCCGAATTGTTTGCGTTTATGGTTTAAACCATAAATGCCTCGAAGTAAGTTGGGATTCTATCTGTTATTGACACGTATTTTAGAGTCAGTTTGCTATCCTCATCAAATCTTCCATATACCGATACGTCATCGGAGCGCATTCTTGCAGCAACGATATAGCATTGGTATTTCCTGCGTACTTCACCCAATAGGCAAAGCAGTCTGCGAAGTATTCTCTGGCGTTGGTTTTGGCATAGTTCCGCAGCGGCGCGGCGGCAGCTTCTGCACGAAAGAGCTGTTCATGCTCTGCGGGGAATCCCCGCGTCCAATCGAGGAAATGTCCGAATTCGTGGAGCGTCGCGCTGGCCTCCGAGATGTAGATGGTTTTCTGGCCGTAGCTGGTGGCTCCAATGCAGCTCATGTTCAGCTGCTTGCTGAGTTCGCTGATGTAGTCGAAGTCGATGCGGTACGTCCAGCCAGCCACGTTAAAGGCGGCAAGCATCGGCTCCGGCACCTGCCGCAGCGCCAGCAGGTAGTCATTGATGTTGACGCCTGCCGCGTTTACCAGAGCCACCGGCGCGGGCGGAGCCTCCACGGTGAAGGCGCGGGTCAGAATGGCGTGAAGGAGCATGGCAGCGTCCCTGCGGGTAACGATCTCATTTGCAGTGTTCGCCTCGCCGCAGAGCTGAAGCTCCTTCCCGATGCGGATGCAGTTTTCATGATCGGGCAGCGACACGCCGCCCGCATAGAGTACGCTGTCGTAAACGGGGATCTTGGCTGCGGCAAAGGCGCTTTTGAGCAGCGCTCCCCGGCATAGCTGGATATTGGGAGCGGAGAGTGCGGTTTCGTTCAGCCAGCCCTTCCGGTAGGATTGCTCCACAGCGCTTTGGCTCAGATCACCCCATGAGCTGCCCTCGACCTTCACCTCATAGGCCCGGCAGAGCATCATCGCCCACTGTCGTACAGTTACCGGCGCATCCGGGGTGAAGCATCCGTTTCCTGTGCCCTGCGTGATCTCATGCTCCGCAAGATACATCACACTCTCATAGCAGTTCGCAGTCTCCGGCACGTCATCAAAGCCTGTGCAGGCAGCGGAAGCGGCTGTGGACAGGATCACTGCCAGGACAAGGGTGCAGACAGCCAACGCTGTTCTTCTAACGATCATCTTCATAAGTTCCTCCATATTCTTGTTCTTTCTCTGTCCTGTATCCTCCGGTAGAGTAGGCTCTTCTGGATGCGCCATGGTGACGCTACCCTATGGACAGAATTTTGAGAGTAAAAACGTCACAGTCCCCCCTTGGCGGGAGGCTGTGACGTTTTATGCTTGGTCAGCCGGTATAAATTGCTGGTGAGGCTGCCATTGGAGCGGCGGCGGTTCCGCTTTTCGATGAGCTGCCTGCGCTCCAGATCTGCCAGAGCCCGCTGGACTGTCCGCGGCGAAAGTCCCAATTCACGGGCAATGGTTTTGATCCCAGGCCAGCAGACACCGGAGGCATCCGCCCGGTCCCGAAGATAGATATAGACCGCCTTCTCCCGGTGGCTCAGATGCTCCTCGGCGTAGATAAAATTAAAATTGCTCATCTTTTATCACCCCGCATTGCATTGTAGGGCGTCTTCTCCGCAGAGTATTGTTTGCGAATATTCGCCATCAGTTCCTCGCAGCCCGCATAGGCCACTCTGCGGATGACCGGCTCCGGCATCGGGCAGTCTTTCTCGAAGGTGATACCCCAGTCAAGAAACAGCCGAAGGTGTGTCCGCATCGGGTGCGTGCCCGTCTTCATCACAACAAATTCTCCCTTGGGAACGGACTTGAGCTCGTCCGGCGTCATAAGAGGGCGCTCTATCATCTGGAGCGACTGGCTGCTCTCCTTGCCCTGACTGACAGAGCCGGACAGCACCGTCCGGCTTCCCAGCGCCGCAGAGAGTGCCTCCGCTGTCTTGCTCTGCGGTGCAAAGCCGCCGAAGATGGTGTCCTGACAGTTATCGCAAACAATTTCCGCGCCCTCTTTCCCGTAGTTCTTTTCCAGTTGGGCAAGGCTCTGGATGATTGGCACCAGCGTCAGCCCGCGGGAACGTCCCGCGGAGAACAGCGGCAGTACGTCAAAGGGCGGCATCGTACCAAACTCATCCGCATAAATGACCACGCGATTTTTGAGTCTCCCTTCATTATCGTCCGCCACGGAAAAGAGCTCGCGTGAAAGGTTTTGGATCATCAGGCTGGCGATAAAATTCTTCGTAGGATCTTCCTCTGGAATGACAACAAAGATGGCACACTTGCTCGACGCAAAGCGTTCTGCATCGATGGGATTATCGCGGCAGATGACCTGCTCGAGCTCAGAGTCCAAAAAGGCGTTGAGTTTCGACAGCACTGTCGACATGACGGATGCCATCGACTGATCCGCTGCCGTCAGCGCTGCGTTGGCTACCCAGCGCGCCTTATGTACGGACGGAAGCATGTCCATCAGCACATGGAATCCGTTCTTTCCCCGCCCGCCGCCCGGCGCTGCCAGTAAGTCCTGCACCAGCTTGAACGCCGAGACGATGTGTCGCTTCTCCGTGCCGTCCTTTTCCGGCAGGATAAATTCTGCAAGCAACATAACCACTGAGGCCAGCACACCCTCTGCACTCTCATAGAAGAATGCATTGTCGCCATACTGCGAGGAGCCCTCGGGGCTGACGATCGTTTTGGCGAGGATCTTGGCATAGTTCTCTGCTTTCGCCTTGGCAGTGAGATCGTTGGGGTCTCTTTTTGCTCTGTCCATATAGTAGTTCACGAGCGTCATAAAATTGAAACCGTCCGAGCATGTCGGATTGCGCAGGTCAATGACCGTGACCTGATAGCCGTAATATTTCGATGCGATGCAGCCGTAGTTACGTGCGAGGTCTCCCTTGGTGTCCAGCGCCAGATAGCTCATACCGCTGGCGCTGGCATACTCCAAATTTGCGTATAAAAAATACGCGGTTTTGCCCACGCCGGAAGCGCCGATCATAAGGCAGTGGATATCATCGCTGTCCACCAGCGCACGGACATCCTGCTGATCTTCCATCACATTTTTGATTTTGGAAATTGCCGACTTCTTTTTCTTCGGCTTTCGCTTTTCTTTTTTTCCTGCTGTAGGACGGCGGAGCCTCTCCAGCAGCTTGTGAGTGGCCTGTGAAATCGCGCCTTTTTTAGCTCTGCGCTTTCTGCCGCCCATGCTGCCGAGGATGATGCCCTGCACCGTGGGCAGATCCTCTCCCTTGCGCCAGCGGCGAGGGCGAAACGGGACCACATGATAGGTCGTGTGAATCTCCCTGGGCGTTGCCCACCGGGCTGTGCCGTGCTGACCGTCGCCGACAGTTTTGTTCTTGAAGTTGTTGAGAGAATAATTCTTGGAGAGGAAAGACACCACAAGCAAAAATGCCAGCAGTCCGCCGCCAAGCAAAATCAGGGGCCATACATTTTCGTTCATGCGTCTTTCCCCTTTCTCTCAAATTTGGCGCATAGATCGTCATTCCAATCCTTGCGCACCGGGCAGAGACGCTCCACATCCAAGCCCATGTCCTCCAGCGTATCCGTCATGCGGTCGCAGGCGTCATTGCCCGCGTCATCGTTGTCGAGGCACAGATACACCATGTCCAGCTTCGGATTCTGCCGCAGCCGTTCCAGCACTGGCTGAATAGAAGTTCCGCAGCAGGCAACATAGCTGTGTTCCTGCCAGCCGTATGGATAGAGGGTAATGTGGGACAGAAGGTCGATGGGCGCCTCGAACACATAGAGGGACTTGTCTGTGCCGTTCTTATGAAAACAGTGCTCGCTGGCGCTGCTCTCGATGTTCATGCGGAACACCCGTCCCTCGCTGTTGGTACTGCGGATGTGCGCGTGCTTGGCCTCACCGCTGTCATCCAGCCCCACGAAAACACAGTTGTGATGCTTGTCCTCGTAGAGCAGCTTTTCATGTACGAAGGCGGAAATAACCTCGCGGTCAATGTGGCGCTGACGCATGAGGTAGGCATACATACGCCGCATGGTTCCGTAAGGCTCCGGCAGCGCGAAGGGCTTCGGAGCCTCCTTTGCGGGCTTTGCCTGCTCATACGATTTTCCATTCTTTCTGCCCAGCAAAAGCAAAACCGCCTCCTGATAAGGGAGACGGTAATAAC
>OGNF01003357.1_pt1 | contig 10794 bp, 9 predicted proteins | sample 1573321 | NCBI WGS metagenome assembly OGNF01 (sample SAMEA2581911, study PRJEB24529) | metagenome | biome: Human gut stool | place: China | collected 2011
AACCTCTCAGTCTCGCTATCGCTCGACAGCTCCCCTAGCGAGGGGAGCCTCTGGCGAAGAGATAAAGCTTTACGGAATGCCAAGGCCTCTCCTCGATAGGAGAGGTGGCAATGCGAAGCATTGACGGAGAGGTTAACATCTAAGAATGGGGTACAGCCCCTTTCAGAGGGGCGCACCACCAGAAAGAGAAAACAAATGAGTGAAACGATACTGACAGCAGAAAACTTAAAGTTCCGCTACGACTCGGAGCAGCCCGGCTACGCGCTCAACGGCGTCTCCATGCAGGTCAGGCGGGGCGAGTTCGTGGCCGTGCTGGGCGCAAACGGCTGCGGCAAATCCACCCTTGCCAAGCACTTCAACGCCATCCTCCTGCCGGAGGAGGGCAAGGTGTACGTCGAGGGCATGGACACCGCCGATGATGACAAGCTCTATGACATCCGCCAGACCGTGGGCATGGTGTTCCAAAGCCCGGACAACCAGATTGTCGCCACGGTGGTAGAGGAAGACGTGGCTTTCGCGCTGGAAAACCTCGGTGTTCCGCCGGAAGAGATGCGCCGCCGCGTTGATGACGCCATGAAGATGGCGGGCATCTACGAGTTCCGGGAGCGTGCACCCCACAACCTCTCGGGCGGCCAGAAGCAGCGCGTCGCCATTGCGGGCGTCGTCGCCATGCGTCCCGACTGCCTCATCCTCGACGAGGCCACCGCCATGCTCGACCCTCGCGGCCGTGAGCAGGTGATGCAGACCATCCACCACCTCAACAAGGATCTGGGCATCACCGTTGTGTCCATTACCCACTACATGGAAGAGGCCGCGCAGGCCGACCGTGTGCTGGTGATGAGCCAGGGCAATGTGGTGATGGAAGGTACCCCGAAAGAGGTGTTCAGCCAGACCGAAAAAGTCCGTTCTCTCCGCCTCGACGTGCCGCAGGCCGCAGAGCTGCGGGATGAGCTGGTCAAGGCCGGCATCCCCATGCCTGAAGGCATCATCGACACCGGCGAGTGCGCACAGGCTCTGTATGAGCTGCTGAAGTAAGGGGGGGACGGAAACATGGCAAGTATTATCAAAGTAGAACACCTGAGCTATGTCTACAACCCCGGTATGCCGAACGCAGTCACCGCGCTGGACGACGTGAGCTTTGAGGTGGAAGAGGGCGATTTCGTGGGCATCATCGGAGCCACCGGCTCCGGCAAGAGCACCCTCATCACCCACATGAACGGTCTGAACAAACCCACCAGCGGCAAGATCATCATTGATGGCCGCGACCTCTGGGCCGAGCCGGAAAAGATCCGGGATTTCCGTTTCCTGACGGGTCTGGTGTTCCAGTACCCGGAGTACCAGCTCTTTGAGGAAACATGCTATAAGGACATCGCCTTCGGCCCGAAGAATATGGGCCTCGACGAGGCGGAGGTCGATAAGCGCGTCCACGAGGCGGCAGAATTCGTCGGCCTCGATGAAGCGCTGTTGGAGCGCAGCCCCTTTGAGCTGTCCGGCGGACAGAAGCGCCGCGTAGCCGTGGCGGGCGTTATGGCCATGAAGCCCCGTATCCTCGTTCTGGATGAGCCTGCGGCCGGCCTCGACCCCGAGGGACGGGATGAGATCCTGTCCGAGGTGAAGGACTACCACAAAAAGACCGGCACCACGGTGCTTCTGGTCTCCCACAGCATGGAGGACATTGCCAAGTACGCCGACAAGGTGCTGGTAATGAACCGGAAGAAGATCGCCATGTACGACACGGTGGAGAAGGTCTTTGCCCGCGCTCCCGAGCTGCTGGAACTGGGCCTCTCCGTGCCGCAGGTGACGAAGATCTTCCTCAAGCTGCGGGAGATGGGCGTGGACGTCCCGGCGGACGTCTACACCATCCCCTACGCCGTCAAGATGATCCTGGCGGCAAAAGCCCGGCGGGATGCAGGGGAGACCCTCGTCTTACCCCGGGATGAAGATCAGAAAGGGGGTGCAGCCGAATGCTGAGAGATATTACCATCGGCCAGCACTTCCCCGGCAACAGCCTCGTCCATCGTTTTGACCCCCGGCTCAAGCTGGTGCTGACCATCCTGTATATCGTGCTGCTCTTTGCGGCGTCCAACCCGCTGGGCCTTGCGCTTTCGCTGATTTTCCTCGCCGTGATGTACGCGGTAGCGAAAATTCCCTTCAAGCTCATCCTCAAGAGCCTGAAGCCCATCTTCCCCATCATCGTCTTTACGGCGGTGCTGAACCTCTTCTTTGTCTCGGGCGAGGGCGACCCGGTGTTCAAGCTCGGATTTCTGACCGTTTACGCGGAGGGCATCCGGTATGCTGTACTGATGGCAGTGCGCGTCATGGCCCTCATCGCAGGCACGAGCCTTTTGACCTACACCACCAGTCCCATCGTTCTGACGGACGCCATCGAGCAGCTGCTCAAGCCTCTGGGCAGGCTCCACTTCCCGGTGCATGAACTGGCCATGATGATGAGCATCGCGCTGCGGTTCATTCCTACCCTCATCGAGGAGACCGACAAGATCATGAACGCCCAGAAAGCCCGTGGTGCGCAGCTGGACAACGGCAAGATGACCGAGCGCATCAAGGCGCTGGTCCCGGTGCTGGTGCCGCTGTTCATCTCGGCTTTCCGCCGCGCCGACGAGCTGGCCATGGCTATGGAGTGCCGCTGCTATCGCGGCGGCGACGGACGCACCCGCCTCAAGGTGCTGCGGTGCGAAAAGCAGGATTATATCGACCTTGCAGTGTGCATTGCGTGTTTTGCGGTGATCCTCGCTTCGAGATTGGTGTTCCCGAATTTTTGAGAGGGATAACCTCTCCGTCACGGCTATCGCCGTGCCACCTCCCCTAATAGGGGAGGCTTTGGCATTTCGTAAAGCTTTCCCTCTTCGCCAGAGGCTCCCCTACTAGGGGAGCTGTCGAGCGAAGCGAGACTGAGAGGTTGGACTATATGAATTATCTCTTAAAACTATCCTACGACGGCACGAACTACTGCGGGTTTCAGGTGCAGCCCAACGGGCGGAGCGTAGCTGCTGTGTTTCAGGACGCCTTGGAGGCGGTGCTGGGCTGTCGGCCCGACATCAAGGGCTGCAGCCGCACCGACGCCGGCGTCCACGCGCTGGGCTTCATGCTCAACTTCCACGCCGACACCCGCATCCCGGCGGCAAAGCTGCCGCTGGCGCTGAACCAGCATCTGCCCCCGGACATCCGGGCGCTGGAAGCGCGGGTGGTGCCGGACGATTTCCACGCCCGCTATGCGGCCCACACCAAGACCTATCTCTACCGCATCCACAACAGCCAGATCGACTCGCCCTTTGCCGCGCGGTATTACACCAAAGTGCCGGGGCGGCTGGACGCGGACAAGATGCAGCAGGCGGCGCAGTATTTTGTGGGAAAGCACGATTTCCTCGCCCTCTGCGCCTCGGGCAGCTCGGCTGCGGCTCACGGCGACACCGTGCGCACCATCACGGCCTGTGACGTCCAGCGCCGGGGCGACGACATCGACATCACGGTGGCGGCGGACGGCTACCTCTACAACATGGTGCGCATCCTTGCAGGAACCCTCTGTGAGGCCGGCGCAGGGCGTCTTGCGCCTGAGGCCGTGCCGGGCATCCTCGCCAGCCGCGACCGCAAAAACGCTGGGCCGACGCTGGCGGCGAAAGGGCTTTTCCTCAAGAGCGTGGACTACGGCACGCCCATAGAATAACGCAAACATGACCGATGCTCCCGGAGGGGAAACGCCCCTTTAGGAGCACTGTCATTGCACAAAGGGGACAGGAGAGTATGAGAAAAAGACAGCGCGGCACCCGGCCTGTGTCGGACGAGCCGCTTTCGGCGGGACGGGTCGAATACCTCGAGCAGGCCCGCGAGCGGGTGCGGAACCGGCGCATCCGCCGCACGGCACTCATCGTCGTGGCGCTGACGCTGGTGGTGCTGTTCACTACCGGCATCGTGGGCAGCTCTGTTGCCATGGCCAAGGACTGGGCCGACACCGCCCGCATCCTGCTCTTCCCCGGCACGGGCTGGCCCCAGCAGACCGGCGTCATGGAGGTGAAACAGCTTGCCTCCATGAACAGCAGCTTTGTGGAGCTGGGCGAGGAAGGGTGCGTGGTCTGGTCCCGCACCGGCACCCGGCTCAACTCCATCCAGAGCGGCTACGCCCGCCCTGCGCTGGCTGTGGGCAAGAACCGCTTTGTGCTCTACAACCGCTCGGGCAATGAGCTGCGGGTGGAAAGCCGAACCCAGAACCTCTACACCAAGACGATGGAGAACAGCATCACCCTCTGTGCCATGGCCGACAACGGCACGCTGGCCGTCGTCACAGAGGACCCCGGCAGCGCGGCCCGGCTTCGGGTCTACTCGTCCTCAATGGAGCAGCTGTTGAGCTGGAGCCTTACCATCACCGACGGCACCCCGCTGCGGCTGGCTTTTTCGCCGGATGGGCGGCGGCTGGCAGTGGCGGCGGTGACGGTGAACGGCGGCCAGATGGTCACGAATTTCTATGTCGTCACCCTGGCGCAGGGCGACCCCCTGCTGGTGGGAAGCGGCAGCGGTGCGGCCCAGTGGCTGAGCTGGACCGGTTCCCAGAGCATTCTGGCCGCCGGCGACAGCCGCGCTGTCCTCTACAACGTATCGGGCGGCGAGCGGGCAGCCTATGACTTTACCGGGCAGACCCTCCGCGACATCTCGGTGGACGCTTCGGGCAATACTGCCCTTCTGCTGGCCTCCGGCCAGCTCTGTCAGGCCGTGATGCTGGGCCGTGACCTCGGCGTCGAGAGCACCACGCAGGTGCAGGCGTCCAACCGTATCGTCCGGGCAGGAGACACCTTTTATCTGCTCACCGATACAGGGGTGGAGTGCCTTTCCACCGACGGCACCTCCCAGTGGACCCAGAGCCTTTCGGCCCGCCCGCAGGGTCTGCTGGCCGACCGCAGGCAGCTGCTGGTCTTCTGCGGCAATACGGTGCAGGTATTGACCCCGCCTGCGGCGGAAAACAACGCTCAAAGCAATACATAATAAGGAAAACAAGGTATGTTCAAGAATCCGTCATTTCTTTTTGATATAGTATGTACCGTGGTCTGGCTGCTTCTGGCTGTGCGCTATGCCCGCAAGGGCTTTCTCGCAGCCAGTGTCCAGCTGGGCGGGAATGTCTTCAGCCTCGTGGGCGCCCGGGTCTTTTCGGGCTGGGCGGCTGCCGAGGTGTTCCAGCGCTTTCTGGCCGGGAGCTTCCGTGCCCAGATCGCGGAGAGCATCTCGGCCGGAGGGGTCGTGGACCTGACCGGCATCGCGGACAAGTACGCGGGCTTTCTGCCCGAGAGCTTCCGCGCCTCCATCGTGGAGACCTGCGAGCGCTCCATCTCGGCTGTGCTCAGCGACAACGCCGTGGTGCTGGCGGACGCCATCGTCCAGAAGGTGCTGGCTCCGCTGCTCACGCCGGTCATCTCGGTCGTGCTCTTTTTCGTGGCCTTTACCCTGCTGCGGATGCTGGTGAGTATGCTGGTCACCGTGCTGGGCCTTGTCAACCGGCTGCCGGTCATCGGCACCGTCAACCGCTGGCTGGGCTGGGTCACCGGCTGTGTCGCCAGCACCATGGACATCTATCTGGTGCTCTGTGTGGTGTGGGCCGTCATCGTCATCACCGGCGGCAATCTGACCGTCCTGAACGATACGGTCATGAGCAGCAGCCTTTACTATAAAGCATTCAATCTGTTCAACCCCTTCCTGTAAAGGGGAGCTTTAGGAGGAACCTATATGGTCTGCAATCGCTGTCAGAAACGTCCGGCCATCATCTTCGTCCAGCGGATGGAGAACGGTCAGATGAAAAATGAGGGCTTTTGCCTGCACTGTGCGCGTGAGCTGCACATCAAGCCGGTGGAAGACCTGATGAAGCAGTTCGGTATGTCCGACGAGGACATGGATAACATGGAAAACCGGATGGAGAGCATGATGGATGAGATGGGGGACGCGAACCCCCTCTCCCTCATGATGAATATGGGCCAGCCCATGGGCGGCGAGGAGAACGAAGGGGACGACGACCTTGTCCCCGGCTCCAGCGCTACCTTCCCGCTGGGCGTCAAGGCGGAGGGCGATGCCGGAAACAGCAAAAAGGGCCAGAAGAACGGCAAAAAGCCGCCCCGCCGCAAATTCCTCGACACCTACTGCGAGAACCTGACCCGCAAAGCTCGGGAGGGCAAGCTCGACGACATCGTGGGCCGCGACCGCGAGATCTACCGCACCATTCAGATTTTGAGCCGCCGCCAGAAGAACAACCCCTGCCTCATCGGTGAGGCGGGCGTCGGCAAGACGGCCATCGCCGAGGGCATCGCAGAGCGCATCGCTAGGGGCAATGTCCCTGTGGGTCTGAAGGATAAGGAGATCTTCCTGCTGGATCTGACCGGCCTCGTGGCCGGCACCCAGTTCCGCGGCCAGTTCGAGCAGCGGGTCAAGGGCCTGCTGAGCGAGGTCAAGGCCGCTGGCAACATCATCCTGTTCATTGACGAGATCCACACCATCACCTCCGCCGGTGAGAGCGAGGGTGCCATGAACGCGGGCAACATCCTCAAGCCTGCCCTCTCCCGCGGTGAGATACAGGTCATCGGCGCCACCACCTTCAACGAGTACCGCAAGTATATCGAGAAGGACCAGGCCCTTGAGCGCCGCTTCCAGCCTGTCCGCGTGGAAGAGCCCAGCGTGGCCGATACGATGGCCGTCATGAACGGCATCAAGAAGTATTACGAGGAGCACCACCATGTGCAGGTGGATGCCGATGTGCTGAGTGCCATCGTCACCCTCAGTGAGCGGTATATCACGGACCGCTACCTGCCCGATAAGGCCATCGACCTGCTGGACGAAGCCTGCGCCTGCTGCAATCTCGCCCACCCGGTCATCTCGGAGTATCTCGAGATGCAGAAGGAGCTGGACGGCCTCAGGCAGGAAGAGGCAGACATGGAGTCCTCCGACGTCAATGAGGCCATCGACTACGAGCAGGTGGCCCAGCGGAAGACCCGCATCGCCAAGCTCGAGGCAGAGCTGCCCGCAAAGCAGGCTGCTGCCAGCGAGATAAAAGTGACCATGGACGATGTGGCCAAGGTCATTGAGCTGTGGACAGGCATCCCGGCGGTGAAGATCCAGGAGACGGAGTTCGTCAAACTGGCCGGGCTGGAAGCCGAGCTGAAAAAGAAGATCATCGGTCAGGACGAGGCCGTCCATCTGGTGGCACAGGCCGTCAAGCGGAGCCGCGCCGACCTGTCGGGCCGCCGCCGTCCCGCAAGCTTCATCTTCGTCGGCCCCACCGGCGTCGGCAAGACGGAGCTGGTCAAGCAGCTGGCAAACCAGCTCTTCGACGGCCCCGACCCGCTCATCCGTCTCGACATGAGCGAGTATATGGAGAAATATGCGGTATCCCGCATGATCGGTTCGCCTCCGGGCTATGTGGGCTACGAAGAGGCCGGCCAGCTCACCGAAAAGGTGCGCCGCCGCCCCTACAGCGTGGTGCTGTTCGATGAGATCGAAAAGGCCCACCCCGACGTTATGAACATCCTGCTCCAGATCCTCGACGAGGGCAAGATCAACGATGCACAGGGCCGGACGGTGGACTTCTCCAATACGGTCATCTGCATGACCTCCAACGCCGGCAGCAGCGACAAGACGACCTCCGGCCTCGGCTTCAACAAGAGCGAGGAGCAGCTGAGTGAGGAAAAGACCCGCAAGGCTCTGAGCCAGTTCCTGCGGCCTGAGTTCCTTGGCCGTGTGGATGAGGTCATCGCCTTCAAGCCGCTGAGCCAGCAGACGCTGGAAGGCATCGCGGCTCTCATGCTGGATGAGTACAAGCCCAGCATGGAAGCCAAGGGCATCGCTTACAGCTACACTCCGGCGGCTCTCTCTGCCCTCGTGGCCAGGAGTCAGGGCGGCAAGTTCGGCGCCCGCGACCTGCGCCGCGTCATCCGCAAGGCTGTGGAGGACCCCGCCGCCGAGCGCATCATCGACGGCACCCTGAAAGCGGGCGGCAGCCTGACGGTGGATGCTGAGAATGGTGAAGTTATTTTGAAGTGAATGCTTGACTTTTCTGTACTATCGCATATAATAAAGACAGAAAGACAATGAATTCGTGCATAGAATTCACACCAAAAGAAGAAAACCCCTTCCTGGAGTTGCAGCTCCAAAGAAGGGGTCTTCTTTTTAGTGCTTACAGTCCTTGTTCAGCATTCTGTCAAGCCACTTGCTGATAAGATTAGAAGTCACACCAGCTGCGACAGATACCATGAAAGACAACATCTCGTGCATAGGACACACCTCCCTTCCCAATGAAATTGGGTCGGTAAGGACCGTGAGACGATTATAACATATAATTCGACCAAAAGATACAGTAAACGGCACTCCGAAGCAGTTCGGAGTGCCGTTTGTCATAGGCAGACTTAGTCGAGGGAGACCGGGAACTCGGGCTTGTTGGCCATACGGGCATTGGTGCGGCCCTCGGGGATGATCTCGCCGGCGGCGGTCAGCGCCAGCTTGGTGAGGGTGGGGCCTACCAGCTCATACACCAGCACCGAGAAGAGCACGACGTTGCGCACCATGTGGCCGTCGGAAAGCTCAGCGGCCTCGGCTGCCATGCCCAGCGCCACGCCAGCCTGCGGCAGCAGGGTGATGCCGAGGTACTTCTGGATGTTGTGGCTGCAGTGGGTGGCCCGGCCGCTGACGAAGGCGCCGGAAATTTTGCCCAGAGAGCGGAAGGCGATGTACACCACGCCGATGAGGAGCACCAGCGGGTCGGAGAGAATGTTCAGATCCAGCTCTGCACCGCTGAGCACGAAGAAGAGGATGTTCACCGGCGACACCCAGCGGTCGAGGCGGTCCATCAGCTCATCGGAAGTGGGGCAGATGTTGCAGAACACCGTACCGGTCATCATGCAGACCAGCAGCAGCGAGAAGCCGCAGTGTATCGGTCCGATGTCGAAGGTGACCATGGACAGGCCCACCGTCAGCAGCACGAAGGCCACGGAAAGGCTCATGCGCTTGGAGCGGGAGTGAAAATAAATTTCCAGCTGGTTGAGCGCGAAGCCCGCCGCAGCGCCCAGACCCAGCGAGAAGACGATCTCCACCACCGGCTCTACCAGAACACTGATGGCGTCGATGCGGCCCTGCTCGAGGGCGTTGGCAATGCCGAAGGAGGCGGAGAAGAGCACGAGGCCCACGGCGTCGTCGATGGCGACCACCATCAGCAGCAGGCGGGTGAGGGGGCCGTCGGCCTTGTACTGCTTGACGACCATCAGGGTGGCGGCAGGGGCCGTGGCTGCTGCGATAGAACCCAGCGTGATGGCCGAGGCCATGGAGATGATGTCGGGCCGGATGAAGTGCAGGATGACCAGCGCCGCATCCACGAGGGCGGTGGTCACGACGGCCTGTAAAATGCCGACCGTGATGGCCTGCTTGCCCATGCTCTCAAGAGCCGAGAGACGGAACTCGTTGCCGATGACGAAGGCGATGAAGCCAAGCGCCACCTGGGTGATGAGGGACAGGCTGTCCACCTGTTCGAGGGTGCCGAATCCGATGCCAAAATCACTCAGGCCCAGACGCCCCAGAAAAAAAGGCCCCAGCAGCAGGCCCGCCAGCAGATAAGATGTGACCGCCGGCAAATGGATCGCCTTTGCGAGGCGCGACATCAAAAGACCTGCGATGAGCGCCACGGAAAGGCAGATGAGAAGCTGTTCCATGCGATATTGCGGGCAGCAGCACGATACCAACGCGCAGCCGCCCTTTCCTCCTTTTTCTCAGTCAGGCGCGTTTCCTTGCTGCTTGCCAAAAGCCCAAAAAACACAGCACAGTAATAAATTATACTATTCCACTTTCTAAAAAGCAACATCTTTTCAGGCGGCAAAATTGAAGATTCCTTAACAAATGGCCGAAAAAGGCAAAAAACAGGGCCGCTGCCGATGCAGTAGCCCTGTTGTATGCAACAATCGTGAATTTAGTTGAACTTGAAGATCTTCCGTGCGATGCGGTAGCCGCCCACCACGATGGCGTCGCCCTTGGGGAAGGGCAGATTGGTCACGCCGCCGAAGCCGAAGCGGATGGAGCGGTAGACTGCGGCGCTGGTGTGCTCGCGCAGATACTGCCACAGGCCCTTCTGCTTTTCTTTGGCCTCGGCGCTGCCGTCCAGAAGCAGGAAGATGTCGCTGACGGCCATCATCATGGAGAGGTAGTGGAGCATATAGGCCCGCAGTTTCTTCTCGCCCTTGAGGGCGTCGAGGTCCTGACAGTCGATCATATGCCTGGTGACGCGGAGCTGCTGGTCCACGCGCTTGACCATGACGCTCTCGTTGACGCTCTGGTCGGCGCGGCCGATGAAGTAGCGGTAGAGGTCGAGGTCCATATAATACATGGTCTTGACGAAAGGCAGAGGCTGGTAGACGAAGATGTTGTCCACGTAGAAGGTATGCTTGGGCAGCACCATGCCGCACTTGCGCAGCACCTCAGTGCGGTACATGACCGAGTGCATCAGCAGGTTCTGGTCGGGGCGGAAGTGGCCGACGTGCATCCAGGTGAACAGACGCTCCTGCGGGAAGATGTTGGTGTACCGCACAGTGTGGCTGGTGCCGTCCTCGGTGTGCTCGTAGACATAGTTGCAGATCATGAGGTCGGGGGCAGTGCCGCGGGTCACGAGGGTGTGCAGGCGGGACAGCACCTTCTGGAGGGCGTCGGTGTCCAGCCAGTCGTCGCTGTCCACGACCTTGTAGTAGAGGCCGGTGGCGTTGCGGATGCCCTGGTTGACGCCCTCGCCGTGGCCGCCGTTCTCCTGATGGATGGCCTTGACGATGGTGG
>OGNF01003360.1_pt1 | contig 10786 bp, 10 predicted proteins | sample 1573321 | NCBI WGS metagenome assembly OGNF01 (sample SAMEA2581911, study PRJEB24529) | metagenome | biome: Human gut stool | place: China | collected 2011
AATTAATCAAGGTATAAAAGATAATGATGAAGATTACATAAAAATCACCGAAATTCCTTCTTTACCAGAACAGAAAATTTGGTGTAAAAAAGGGGTCTGTGCTGAATATTGGAAGGAAGAACGCTTGATTTATTGGCTCATAGATGAGGTATCTAATAAAAAATCCGATATGAAATGGTCTGATTTTGAAACATATTTAAGTGAACTTAACATTCATTCTGTACTTGAAAAATGGGGATACACTATTGATAATGCTATGAAAATACAAGAAACAATATGTGATATTAGTGGTTTCTTTTTTCGTTGGATTAATACTATTGATTTGTCAAAAGCCCAAAAGAAATCAAATTTAGAGAAAATAATTAGAGGAGATACAGATTTCGTTTTATCATTTAATTATACAGAAACGCTTGAAAGAATATATGGGGTATGTAAACATAATATCTGCCATATACATGGGACAAGAGAGACAAATTATGAAGAACAAAAACGTAAGGATATGGTTTCAATCGGTAAGGATTATTGTAATTTGATTATTGGATATGAGGAGAAATTACTAAATTTAAAAGAGCATAATTTACTTTATAGTGATGAAAATATAAGAAATGCTATTCTTATTGCTAAAACGGGATTAATAAAGGATGTGGATCAAAATATATTTAATGAAAAAGCATTTTTTGAAAATATTGAAAAAGCAGACATTCAAAATATATATTCAGTGGGGTTATCATATTCAAATGTAGATATGCCATATATTAGGGAGATATGTGATAGAATTAGGAAATCGAAGAAAATAAAAGAGTGTATGTGGTATTTTGAAGAATATGATTCGACTGAACGCAGGAATGAATTTAAAAGAAAAATTACAGAGGCAGGGTATAATGGTAGTTATGCAGAATTTAGAATGTAGATGTGTTAGTAGCATTTGTTAAAATATTAAACCAGTCTCTTATATAAAAAGTGAGACTGGTTTAATTAAATTAATTAAATTCATTCATAGCATCCACATATTCCTGTAATCCATTAGGTTTACAAGCTAATTCAGCATACAGCAGAGGATTCTCTTGTGCTAGCCGATATAGATACGCGATATCATCAGGTGTATCAAGTAAGACTGCTGAATTGCATTTTTCACAACTGATAGTAAGAGGCGTGCCGGTATATGTATCATTGATGGCATTAACAATAACTGAATCAGTATCAGATTCATACATACCAAGCAGGTAACAAGGATTATTTTGTTTCATTGGGTTCTCCTTCCCACAGATACTTAGCACCATCAAGCAGATCAATGATGGCTGTAAGCATATTGTTATAGTCGGTCTGTAGTTCCTTTATTTCATTGCTTGTAGGGAGATTGTTTAAAGTTTGGTGCTCACAGCATTCAATAAATGCTTTCTGCATTTCAAGTAATTGCAGATATAGTGCATTAACAGTCTGTACAAGAGGATATATGGTTTCTTTCTTACCGACAACGCAGATGCGGTTATAGATGCAGGAACGGACAAAGTAATCCTTCTTCATCATGCCGCTGGCAAGGATACGTGCTTCGATTTGTTTACGTTCAGCATCGCTGATTCTAAAACTTATAGTTAGGGGCAGATTCTTTTTGGTATTGGGATGTTGGCGCATTTGTATTTGCAGGCGATGAAACTACTATATCGGTATCAGACAAAGCCAAATTGTAATGAATTTGGTGAGGAAGCAATGCGCAGATGGTGGCGTGATAAGGACTTTTCAGATGTATTAAATGAACAGATCATTACAGCTGAAAAAGATATACAGACTATTATTAAGGAAATCTGTGACAGTGTTTAGTGAGGAGCGCATATGGCAAAATCAAAGCAGCAGGAATTCAAATCATTAGCAAGATATATCATTGACAAAACGGATACCAATACATATCGCGCAGGTAACCTTGTTGGATGGAAACATTTGAATGTGTCAACGGAGTTAAGGGAATCTGTCGGAGGACGAAACAGACTGTTGGAGCAGGCGCACTTTTTGGAGGAGAGTACTGAGGCTGGCAGGAGCGGTAAATTAAAGATTGACTGGTGTCAGGTAAAAAGTGATATTAAGACAATTCATTATGAAATTAGCAGCATTCCTGAATTATGTAAACTTGAAAGGGTAGAAGATACAAGGCAGCATCAGTTGGAATTGATAGCTATAGTTGAACATTGGAGGGCTGATATTCAAGAGTATCCGTGGCTTTGCAGATATTATGATGATATTCTGAACAAATTGTTGAAAGGAAGTCGTTTTCGGGATGAAGAAGATGAACGCTATTTCCGGTGTATTAATGAAATCGCTAAAATTAAAGAGCCTATTTGGGAGCGGGTATTCAGTGCGAGAGTTCTCCGTGATTCTAAAGTACACTGCACTTATGGAACAGTAATCAATACACAAACATTGGAACATTCCAGACCGTTTGCAATATCCGGTTGTAGAAGAATTATGACCATTGAGAATAAGGCAAATTACGAGAGTATGCCATATGAGGAAGATGTGCTTTATATTTTTTGCCACGGTTATCTGACGCCCAAAGAAGTAAGGTTCCTAAAGCAATTGTGCATGATTGTGCCAAAAGATTGTGAATTTTATCATTGGGGAGATATGGATTTTGGAGGGATCAGTATTTTTCAGTTTGTAAAGGAAAAGGTATTTCCAGACCTTAAACCATACAGAATGGATGTAAAAGATTTTGAGGAAGCCTTGGCAAATGGAGCAGGAATACCAATGAAGGATTCTACGAGAGAAAAACTTGAGAGAAAAGAAGCAGGGGTGTTGACAGAATTGAAAGCTGAGATTCTTAGGACTGGCATGACAATTGAGCAGGAGAGGCTGTTATAGATATGCCTGAGTTATCCGATATTTAATATGGAAAGAAGTGCAATAAATATAAAACAATCAGAATGGAAGGGGATACATATGGAAATCACGAACAATATAAAATACGTAGGTGTTAACGATCATCAGGTGGATTTATTCGAGGGGCAGTATCAGGTTCCGAATGGAATGGCATACAATTCCTACATAATTCTGGATGAGAAAATAGCAGTCATGGATACTGTGGATGGTGCTTTTGCGGAAGAATGGCTGCAAAATGTGGAGCAGGTGCTTGCAGGAAGAAAGCCGGATTATCTGGTAATTCAGCATATGGAGCCAGACCATTCAGCAAGCATTCCTGCTTTCTTGCAGAGATATCCTGAGACGGTAGTTGTCTCGACTGCAATGGGCTTTAAGTATATGGAGCAGTTTTTCCCGGAGATAGAAATTGCTGCTGAGAAGAGAATCATAGCAGCAAACAGTGGAACACTGGAGCTTGGAAGTCATACGTTACATTTTGTATATGCACCTATGGTACACTGGCCGGAGGTTATGATGACATATGAAGCGTTAGAGAAGATTCTTTTTGCAGCAGATGGCTTTGGTAAATTTGGTGCGCTGGATGTTGAGGAAGACTGGGTGGATGAAGCCAGACGTTATTATATCGGCATCGTTGGTAAGTATGGAGCGCAGGTGCAGGCTGTTCTGAAAAAGGCGTCAACACTGGATATTCAGACGATTTGTTCTCTTCATGGTCCTGTATTAAAGGACAATCTTGGATTCTATCTGGAGAAATACGATAAATGGTCGTCTTATCAGCCCGAAGAGTCAGGTGTTGTGATTGCTTATGCGTCTGTCTATGGCAATACGAAAAAGGCAGCACAATATCTGGCAGATAAATTATCCAAGAGTGGTCAAAAGACAGTATTGTATGATCTGGCAAGATGTGATAAAGCTGCTGCGATTGCAGATGCTTTCCGTTATGATAAGCTGGTACTGGCAGGAATCACATATAATGGAGATTTATTCCCATGTATGCGGGCTTACATTGAGGGGTTGACAGAGCGTAGTTATCAGAACCGCAGGGTGGCAGTGATAGAGAATGGAACCTGGGCGCCCATGGCAGCCAAATTAATCAGGGGAATGTTTGAAAAGAGTAAGGATATTGCTTTCACAGATACGAATATAACGATCAAATCAGCAATGAATGCACAGAACAGGGCAGAGCTGGATAAGCTGGCAGCAGAGTTGGGATAACTGGCAATTGACAGGGCAGACTGTAGCGTAGTACAATGTTTGTAAGGGGTAAGGGACACTGAGAAGGTGTCCCTTTTTGCTTTTTTGCAGGAGGTAGAATATGAATAGTAAGAGAAAGAATCGTTTGGTAACTTTGTTGACCATCATGGCAGTTGCTGTCTGCTCTGTTTTTGGAAGTCCTATTCAGGCTAAGGCTGCCGCGAGTGATATTGCTGTATTAGATCAGCTGTCTGCGCAGGCACAGTATCCTGTTGTCATGAATCTGGGAGCCTATGATGAAGCAACAGGCGGTGTGTTGAATGCGCTGGCTACACAGGCTTTTGCCTCATGGGCATCGGACAACTATATTAATTACGAATACATTTCAATAGATGAAATGTATATAGCGCCTTTTAGCAGCACATTGGCATATGCGGAAATGACAGCACCTTTCACATCATTGTTGACAGAAGTGGCAGCAAGTGAAGATGGGGATACATTGATTGCTGCAATGCAGTATGCACTGATGATCCATTATAGTTATATTTCCAGTGCGAACGAGGCAGTCAGCAAGATTGTGTATGGTTTTCTGTCAGCATCGGACGGAACCTATATAGGGTTTGCAGGAACAGATGAAGATACGACGAATATGGCATATCTGGCTATGTACAGTCTGTTCTATTCGGGACAGCCGATCCTTTATTCTACTGATATTTCTCTGGATGACGGGTTGGATGTCATAAGTGAAGATACTTCATCGAGACAGGCAGATACAAGCGCACAGGCTTCCAATAACAGCAGCAGTACAGCTATGTGCTGGCTGTCGGCTACAGGTTCCAAGTATCACAGTATTAATAACTGTGGCAGAATGAATCCGAATAATGCAAGACAGGTGACGATTGCAGAAGCAGAGCGTCAGGGATACGGAAGATGTAAGAAATGCTGGTAGACATATGCTAAAAACAGAACCGCATTGTCAGTGATATACTGCAATGCGGTCTTTTTGCTATGAACTATATTGTTCCATCTTTTTGCGCCTGATCTACTTCAATGGCAAGTTTCTTGACCTGACCGGAGAGCATAAGCAGGGCGATCAGGTTGGGAACAGCCATTAAGCCATTGAATGTGTCTGCAATATCCCACAGGAGTCCGAGATTGATTGTAGCACCTACTATGGAGACAAAGGAATAGATTACAAGGAATGGTCTGACTAATTTCTCACCGCCCAGAAATTCAATACAACGGGAGCCGTATAAGCCCCAGCCAATAATCGTACTGAAAGCAAAGCAGCACATGGCGACAGCGGTAAAGATAGATACCCAGCTTCCATAAGTAGAAGTAAAGCCGGAGATGGTCAGTTCAGCACCGGCAGCCTGTCCGTAAGTAATACCTGGTGCAGCCAGAAGAATGACCAGACCGGTCAAAGTACAGATGATAATAGTATCCATGAATACTTCAAAGATACCGAACATTCCCTGATGTACAGCGTTATCAGTATCCGCACATGCATGGGCAATGGAGCCTGTACCGAGTCCGGCTTCATTGGAGAAGATACCACGGGAGACACCCTTCTTCATACTCAGGAACATGGAACCGATCACGCCGCCGGTGGCTGCTCTTGGGGAGAAGGCACCGCTGAATATTTCACCGAATACAGCGGGTACATGTTCAATGTTCATGATAATAACGCCCAGAGCCAGAATTACATATAATACCGCCATGAAAGGAACCAGTTTCTCTGTGACCTGACCGATTCGTTTGATGCCACCTAACAGTACCATTGCTACAAGCGCGGCAATAAAGATGCCGAAGATCAGGTTCGCTTTGTCATTGGTTCCATCAATGATATGGAAGCTCATCAGGGCAGAATTGATGGAAGCAACGATGGTGTTTACCTGTGTGGCGTTGCCTGTACCGAATACAGTCAGCACACCGAATACTGCATAGAGAACCGCCAGAAAATACCACTTTTTAGATAGTCCGTTTTTGATGTAGTACATGGGACCGCCTACATACTCTCCATTGGAGTTCTTCTCGCGGAAATGGATTGCCAGTGTGACTTCTGAGAATTTCGTACACATGCCAAGGAATGCGGAGCACCACATCCAGAAGATTGCACCCGGTCCACCAAGGGCAATCGCACCGGCAACACCTGCGATATTACCGGTTCCTACTGTTCCGGCAAGGGCAGTACAGACCGCCTGAAAAGGACTCATGGAGCCGTCTTTTGCCTGCGTTTTATCAAAAATTTTGCCAACTGTATTTTTCATGGCGACGCCAAATTTGCGAATCTGAATGAATCTTGTGCGGACAGACAAGAGAAGACCTACGCCGATAATACATATCATAGCGGGGACACCCCAGATGAAGCCGTTGACCACTTGGTTGATGCTTGCGATTTTTTCTGCCATTTTTACCGTACCTTTCTGCTGGCTGTTTTGCATACAGCACTTTATCTCATTGCAATGCTAAAGTTTATTGCTCTTATTATGACATGAAATACAGGAATATTACAAGTACTAAAAAGAAACACTATAGGAATTTTGTTTAAAATCCGTTATAGTAATGGTGTGTGAAAATTACTGGAAAGGCAGGTAATGAGTATGGATAAGAACAGAGATTTAAACTGGGCAGTGCTTGGAACCGGCGTGATTGCCAATGAAATGGCACAGGCACTTGTTAAAATGAATAAAAGGCTGTATGCAGTAGCCAATCGTACACATCAAAAGGCTTTGGATTTTGCTGAAAGATATGGTGTGCAGAAGGTATATGATCAGATTGATGAGGTATTTGAAGATGAGGCGGTAGATATTATTTATATTACAAGCCCGCATAATACCCATTATGAATTTATGAAAAAGGCTCTGGAGCATGGCAAGCATATCCTGGTGGAAAAATCCATTACACTAAACAGCAGGGAGCTGGATGAGATGATAGCACTTGCCGCAGAGAAGAAGCTGGTCCTTGCTGAAGCCATGACTATATGGCATATGCCAATTTATAAAAAGCTCTGGGAGATCGTACAGAGTGGGCAATTAGGTAAAGTGCAGATCATAACCATGAATTTTGGCAGCTTTAAGGAATATAATATGTCGAACCGTTTCTTTAATATGAATCTGGCAGGAGGAGCCATGCTTGATATCGGGGTGTATGCCCTTTCTATCGTCAGAAGCTTCATGGAAGAGAAGCCGGAAGATATTGTCAGTCAGTGGAAAGCATCTCCTACAGGTTCTGACGAGCAGGCGACCATCCTGTTAAAGAATAAACAGGAACAGATGGCAACGGTTGCCCTTTCCATGCATTCCAAACAGCCAAAGAGAGCAATGATAAGCTGTGAGAAGGGCTATATCGAGATCATGGAATATCCAAGAGCTGATAAGGCAGTGATCGTAGATGCTGAGAGTGGAGAAAGAACCGAGATAGAGAGCGGTGAGACCGCCAATGCCCTTTATTATGAAATGATGGACATGGAGCAGGCGGTAAGAAGCGGGGATGCTTCCAATATGCAGCTACAGTATTCCAAAGATGTTATGGATATTATGACAAAGCTTCGCAAGAACTGGGGCATGAAATACCCTGGAGAACAATGGTAAAAAAAATTTATAAATCTATTTTACCATGTGGTGCTTCTTATGCTACAATATAACGTAGAATTTTAACCAATATAGTAGTGGTAAGTGAGAGGAAACACACATGAGAATAGGTTTTGATAATGACAAGTATCTGAAGATTCAGTCAGAGCATATTAAGGAGCGGATCAGTCAGTTTGGTGATAAGTTATATCTGGAATTTGGTGGTAAACTGTTTGATGATTACCATGCATCCAGAGTTTTGCCGGGATTTCAGCCGGACAGTAAATTACAGATGCTGATGCAGCTTTCTGATGTAGCAGAGATTGTCATTGTAATCAGTGCGGCAGATATTGAAAAGAACAAAGTCAGGGGAGACCTTGGCATCACATATGATGTGGATGTATTGCGTCTGATCAGTGAGTTTGAGAAGAAAGGACTCTATGTAGGCAGCGTTGTCATTACGCAGTTTGCAGGACAGAGTGGTGCAGTCCAGTTCAGGGAAAGACTGGAGAAGAAGAATATTAAGGTATATCAGCATTATATTATTGAGGGATATCCTTCCAATATTCCATTGATCGTAAGTGAGAGCGGCTTTGGCAAGAATGATTATATTGAGACGACCAGGCCATTGGTAGTCATTACGGCACCGGGACCGGGCAGCGGTAAGATGGCGACCTGTCTGTCACAGTTATATCATGAGAATCTGCGAGGTATTAAGGCTGGATATGCGAAGTTCGAGACATTCCCTATCTGGAATATTCCTCTGAAACATCCTGTAAATCTGGCTTATGAAGCAGCAACAGCAGATCTGAATGATATCAATATGATCGACCCGTTCCATTTGGAAGCCTATGGTGAGACTACTGTTAATTATAACAGAGATATCGAGATTTACCCTGTGTTAAATGCCATCTTTGAAGGCATCTATGGTGAGAACACATACTACAAATCACCAACTGACATGGGTGTCAATATGGCTGGTAACTGTATTTTTGATGATGAAGCCTGCTGTGAAGCCTCCAAGATGGAGATTATCCGCAGATATTATACCGCTATAAACAAAGTTGCCAAGGAAGAGGCTTCTGAGAATGAAGTCTATAAGATAGAGCTTCTGATGAAACAGGCAAAGATCACGACAGATGATCGTAAGGTTACAGTAGCTGCGAAGAAAAGGGCAGAAGAGCTTGGTGTGGCATGTGCAGCCATTGAACTGGAAGACGGTACAATCATCACGTCTAAGACAACGGATTTTCTGGGAGCATCAGCAGCACTTCTGTTGAATGCATTAAAATATCTGGCTGGAATCGAGCATGATGAGAAGCTGATCAAGCCGGAAGCAATTGAACCGATTCAGGCGCTGAAGGTTAATTTCCTGGGGGGTAAGAACCCAAGACTGCATAGTGATGAGGTATTGATCGCACTGGCACTTACTTCTGTCAGCAGCGGGAATGCCAAACGTGCTATGGAACAGATTCCAAAGCTGAGGGGGTGTCAGGTGCACACTTCTGTTATGCTTTCAGAAGCTGATTCCAAGACCTTTAAGAGATTGGGAGTAGATCTGACGTGTGAACCGGTAAGAAGTGGATTAAAATTATATTAAGGGAGGAATAAACAATGGCTTGTACAACGATTTTGGTTGGTAAGAAGGCGTCCTATGACGGTTCTACCATGATTGCACGTAATGATGATTCAGCATCAGGACATTTTACAGCGAAGAAGGTGGTTGTCGTGCAGCCACAGGAGCAGCCCTTCAAATACAGATCAGAGCTTTCTCATGTAGAGATTGAGCTGCCATCAGATCCTATGAAATATACATGTGTACCCAATGCCGTGAAAGGTGAGGGGGTATGGGCTGCAAGCGGCGTAAACGCAGCCAATGTTGCCATGACAGCCACAGAAACCATTACTTCTAATCCACGAGTGCTGGGCGCAGACCCGTTAGTGGTATATCAGCCTGCAGCAGATGGCAAAGAGGAAGTTGCAGGAGGAATTGGTGAGGAAGATATCGTATACATCGTACTTCCTTATATTCACAGTGCCAGAGAAGGTGTGAAGAGACTGGGAAGCCTTCTGGAGCAGTATGGTACATATGAAATGAATGGTATTGCTTTTCAGGATGCAGATGAGATCTGGTGGCTGGAGACAATAGGTGGTCATCACTGGATCGCCAGAAGAGTACCGGATGATGTCTATGTGGTTATGCCAAACCAGCTTGGAATTGATGCCTTTGATCTGGAGGATGCACTTACTACACAGAAGGACTATATGTGTTCTGCCGATATGAAGGAATTTATTGCAAAGAACCATCTGGATCTGTCAATGGATGGTAAACTGAATCCAAGAGATGCATTTGGCAGTCATGATGATTCAGATCATGTATACAATACACCCCGCGCATGGTTCATGCTGCGGTATCTGAACCCTCATACGAAGAAATGGGATGGACCTGTATCCGAGTATACACCTTATTCTGATGATCTTCCGTGGTGCATGACACCTGAGAAAAAGATTACGGTAGAGGACGTAAAATATGTATTGTCTTCCCATTACCAAGGAACACCCTACGATCCCTATGCGCCATATGGTGATAAGTCCATGAGTGGAGCTTTCCGCTCTATTGGTATTAACCGAAATGATTTCGTGGCAGTGATCCAGATCAGACCGGATCAGCCAAAAGACAGCAGTATTATTGAATGGGTGGCTTTTGCATCCAATGCATTCAATGTACTGGTTCCATTCTATGCAGATGTGAATGAGATACCAGAATATCTTGGCAATACCACAGGAGAGGTATCTACGGATAATTTCTACTGGTCAAGCAGACTGATTGCGGCAATGGCAGATGCTTCCTACAGAAAATCCATCTTCCATATTGAGCGTTATCAGGAGCATGTGATGTCCAGGGCACATGAGCTGATCGGACTGTGTGATGCCTCTCTTGCAAAAGAGAGTGATGCAGACAAGAGACTGGAGCTTAAACAAAAGGCAAACCAGGCTCTGGCTGATATGCTTAAAGCCGAGACTGCGTCTACATTGGATAAAGTATTATATGAATTAAGTAATTTGATGAAGAATGCATATTCCAGATCAGATGCCTAGTATAGCGTTTTTAAATTAACTAAACCATATTACTTGCCTATTTTCCCGAT
>OGNF01003373.1_pt1 | contig 10751 bp, 9 predicted proteins | sample 1573321 | NCBI WGS metagenome assembly OGNF01 (sample SAMEA2581911, study PRJEB24529) | metagenome | biome: Human gut stool | place: China | collected 2011
GCTGGCTGATAGCGCCGTACAGATGGACCGTGGCCATGGCATAGCTGTCCAGCAGGTCATAGCGCGTCCTTCGCTCCGTGAAGCCCTCCCGTACCAGCTGGTGAAACACCTCGCTGATCTCAGTGGGAACCGTCACGATCAGATCCTCCTGAGAAGCATCGCAGGGTATCTGACACTTCTTGCCGCCTCGGGTATTATCGGCTTTGCTCTCGTCCTCGTGTTCGGCGTTTGGTTTTTTATCAAAGCGCTACGCAGGCTCTACACCTGCCATGAGGAAGAAAAACGCCTTCTGCTGTCCGTTCTGATCGCGTCCTGCGGCGCGATCCTTGCCGCTGACCTGGTCAACGGCTACTTCGTCCTCTGGCGCGGTCTGCAATATATTTTCCTATGGCTGTTGTTGGGTGAGATCTGTGCGCAGATCAGTGAGCCTTCCGCCGAAAAAAAGTAAATACTGTACGTTCCGGTGCTATTTTCTCCGTCTGCGGCAGCTCTCAAGGGCCACAGGACGACGGCATCCATGAGTATGCTTACCAAACACGGCAAGGATAGCCCTCGAACGCAAAAATCAGGCTCCGTGGGGACAGAAGGACGGCTTTGAATACGCCGCTCGACTCCCCACGGAGTTTTTTTCGGCAGGGCAGAGGAGGCCCGTTTTCGCTCAAAGCATGTGCCTTGACGGGATCCGCCTGCCTATTAGGAACGACTTGATAGGAACGGCTTCTGCGAGATTTTGGGTGGATAAAGCTGGTTTGCCGCAGAAAGTCATCACTCGCAGATACGCTCTAACCCATCACAAAAGCACTTGAGCTCGCGAATGAAAATCTGCGACGCGTCTGACAGATAGTGATTTTTTTATAAATCACAGCAAAAGCTGCGTCCAGGTGCTTGTACATTTATATGTACCCAGTGCCGACCTCCCTGCTATTTACGCACTCTACAGCTCTTCCCAGCATGTATGGGAGCGCTATTCATCCGCCTCTGCGGATTTCCGCTGAATCTGCGGCATCCCTTTCCAAAGGAAGCATATCTGTGAGTCGTTTGTGTCTTGCCAGAATCCACTCCTGCGCAAACTGTGAGAATGCATTAGTGGCAGGAGACGCCCCCTTCCCCTGGGTAGTCGCCAGCACGATTTCATGGGTTTTGCAATTCTGGATTGAAGAAATTCTGACCCTTTCCAGAGAATAGGAGCTAATCAGATGGATGCCTGTCAGTATCGTAAACCCAAGTCCCTGCTGCACCAGCGCAAGGGCTGTTGCATCTCCTACCGCACTGATAATTGGCTTCGGCTTGGCGTGAAAGCCCGCAATCAGGTTCCGGATATCCCCTTGGGTCCCCCGGCTTGGGGCAATAAAATCCAACTCCGCAAGTTCGTCACAGGTCACAGTAGCCTTCTCTGCCAGTAAGTATTTCTCCGGAAGTACCGCATGGAGCGTGTCCTTTACCAACGGCGTGTACGGAATATCGCGAATCTGGGTACTGACGGTGAAGCCGCAGTCTGCGCGGCCGTCTGTAATCCAGCGGGTAATCTGTTCATAGCTCCCATCCAGCAGATTGATGTTAATCCCCGGATAGAGCAGCCGGAATTCCCGGACAATTTTGGAAAGCCATCGGATAGTAATGGGAGAGATAGAAACCACAGTAATATCACCGGATTTCAGCTCCCGGATATCCTTTGACATCTGACTGATCTGTCCATCATTCTGGAGAATCTGATAGACATAAGGAAGAAGCGCCACCCCATTGGCTGTCAGCTCCATTCCATAACGTGAGCGTGAGAAAAGTGCAAACCCCAGTTCTTTTTCCAGAGAAGAGATAATGTGGCTGGCCGCACTTTGGGTATAACCCAGATATTCCGCCGCAGCACTGAGGTTTTTCAGCTCCGCCGTCTTGGCAAAGAAAGCATACTTGTTAATATCCATCTCAAACCATCCATCAAATATTTTCATATCTTTATATGATAAATATGAATTTTACACGAGTATAGCTGTATGTTACAATAAATTACAACAAAAGTAAACCCTGCTTTCCCCTAAAACCCTGTCAATTTCCCGAAATTTTCCTTGCAGATCCGGATAGTACACAACTGCCCGGCAAGGCAGTTTTGTAAATAAACAGAGAATGGCTATCAGGAGGAAACAGTATGAAACGAGTTTTGTCAACGATTTTGTGCATTGCAACAGCCTTGTCCGTATTGACCGCCTGCGGCGGCAGCAAGGGCAGCGCCAGCCCAGGGAACGCATCCGCTTCCAATGCCGCCGGCGACTGGGACGTGCTGACCGTCGGCATTTCCACAGATCCCCAGACCATGGACCCTGTCCTTAACTCCAACTTTGCCCCCTGTCAGGTCCGCCGCAATGTTTACGAGCCCCTGTTCCAGTTTGATGCCGACTACAATGTAATTCCCTGCTTGGCCGATAGCTGGGAGTATCTGGATGACTGTACACTGAAAGTACACATCAACGACAAGGCCACTTTCTCCAATGGAGAGCCTGTCACCTCCGAGGATGTAATGTTCATGATTGAACATTCTGTCGGAACTGCCGCCGATACCTACACCACCGGAATTGACAAGGAGGCCACCTATGCCTCTGTTCTGGATGAAAAGACCTTCTGCATCATCACCAAGGAGCCCTCTGCAAACCAGCTTCAGATGCTGTGCTCCTCTTTCTGCGGCGTGTTTGACAAGAGTGATTACGATGCGAAAAACGGCGATTTCTTTGCCGGTATCGCCGGTTCCGGTCCCTATAAGTTTGACTCCTACGTTGCCGGTGATAACTATGTTCTGGTAAAGAATGAGAATTACTGGAACAATGAGGCCTGCCCCAACCGCATGGGAAAGATTCTCTTCAGAATCATCACCGAAAGCGCCAACCGCGCCATCGAAGCGGAAACCGGCGGCGTTGACATTGTTTTCAATGTAGGTGCAAGCGATATTGACCGTGTGAAGGCCAACGATGCCCTCCAGTACGAAAGCATCTTCACTTTCAACGCCCAGTACATCTTCCTGAATATGCAACATGACATCCTCAGTAATGAAAAGGTACGGGAGGCCATCAAATATGCCATTGATCGGGAGACCATCGTGAGGATGGGCTACGGTGAAATGGGTAAGGTTCTGCAGGCTGCCGTGGTGGCCGATCTGCCCGGTGCCGCAGATGTCTCCGGTTTTCTGGTACAGCGGGACGTGGAAAAGGCCAAGGCACTTCTGGCAGAGGCCGGTTATCCTGACGGCTTCACGCTAAAATTCACTTGCGACAACTCTAATCAGGAGCGTATGGACGCTGGCGAGGCCATGCAGGCTCAACTGGCTGAGGTGGGTATCCAGCTGAAAATCGATGCTATGGATGCAGCTTCCCTGGTACTCTCCAACGAATCCGGTGCTCATGACATCACCATTTACGGCTATTCTGCCGCCTCCGGCGAGGCCGGCTCTGCTCTGGTGCGTTTCCTGCCGGAAACCGCAACCTGGCCCCTGACCGGCTATCCTCAGGATGACATTCTGGTGGACTACATCCGCAACGGTCTGGCCTCTATCGATCTGGATACCCGTTATGACTATTACAAAAAGGCTCAGGAACGCATTATGGAGCTTGGCTGTGTGATTCCCCTCTACTCTAAAGAGGTAAACGCGGTGCTGGCAAAGTATGTGGATGCCGACTCCTTCCGTATGGAGAAATCCTTTGAGACCCATCAGCTCTGGAACGTGGTGTGGGATTCTGCCTATACACAGCAGTAACCGTCTCTTCCGCAGCTGTAACTGATCCTGCCGAGCCTTTACCCCCCCTGAGGCGTAGGCTCGGCAGGCAACTCCCGAATGCAGCTGAAACGCAGCTGTCCGGGCATATTGAATAACAATAGGAGGCAATTACATGCGACCCAAATACAATTTTGCGGACAATATTGAAGAATATGACCGCAAAGCCCTTATGGTGGGCACAGGCATGACTGAGGAAGAGATGCGCCGCCCCAAAATCGCGGTTTTCAATACCCTCAATGCTTTGAACCCCGGCCATATTCATCAGGGCCCCCTCGGTGATGCGGTATTCGATGCAATCTATAAAAATGGTGGTTATCCAGTGCACCTCAACGGAACCAACATCTGCGACGGCTTTGCCGTGGGGCCCTATGCCCTTCCCAGCCGTGATCTGCTGGTTAATGACATCGAGGTCATGTGTATGGCCCAGCAGTTAGATGGTGCCGTGCTCATCGGAACCTGCGACAAAATTGTCCCTGCCATGCTGATGGCCGCCGGCCGCATGGATATTCCCTGTATCATTCTCACAGGCGGCTACATGAAAACCTCCGTTCTGGACGGTGAAGATGTGGACTTTATCGACATCGCCCCTACCCGTACACGCTATCTCAATGGAGAGATTCCTAAAGAGAAGCTGGACGAACTGGTCAGCTGCGCCTGCCCTGGCGGCGGCTCCTGTGGGATGATGGGCACAGCAAACTCCATGGCTCTGATGTGTGAATGCATCGGCATGAGCCTGCCCGGCAATGCCACTACGGCAGCCCGTTCCCCCAAAATGCTGGAACTGGCTCAGGCCTGTGGCCAACGAATCATGGAGCTGGTGGAGCAGGGTATCACGCCTCGTCAGATCATCACCAATGAGTCCATTGAAAATGCGCTTCAAGTCTGCCAGGCCATCGGCGGCAGCGGAAATACCATCATCCACATCCCTGCCACAGCTACCGAGGCCGGACTCACCATCGACTGCAGTGAAATCTATGCCAGAGCCAGCCGAGAGATCCCACTGCTCATTGGAATCCGGCCCAACGGTCAGTACTGCATGAAGGACTTCGAGGAAGCCGGCGGTCTGGGGGCCCTGATGAATCAGATGCGTGACAAACTGCATCTAGACTGTATGCAGATTAACGGGAAAACCCTGAAAGAGAACATCCAAGGAATGCAAGTGCTCCGGCCCGAGGTAATTCACAGCATGGACGACCCCATCCAGGCAGACGGCGGTCTGGTACTTGTAAAGGGCACGTTAGCTCCTCAAGGCGCCTTCATCAAGCAGTCTGCTGTTCCTGAGTGCCTCATGCGGCATACCGGGCCGGCCAGATGCTTCAACTCCCGTGATGAGGCCATCGAGGCCCTGCGAGATGGGAAAATTCAATCCGGGGATGTCTGCATTGTCCGTTATATAGGCTTCAAGGCCGGTCCGGATACCGCCTATCATTTTGCCGCCGCACTGGCCGGCAGCCCCATCGGCATGAACTGTGCCACCATTACGGATGGCCGCCTCTCTGGCGCTGTATACGGCGCCGCCTTCCAGTACTGTACCCCGGAGGCCGCTGCCATGGGTCCCCTTACTGTTGTGCAGGACGGCGACCTCATTGACTATGACATTGGCGAGGGCCGTCTGGATCTGCTGGTGCCCCAAGAAGAAATTCAGCGGCGGCTGGCGGCGTTCAAGATGGATTTCCCCAAAAAACACGGCTGGCTTGGCATTTATCAGCGCTGCGTGAGCTCCGTCATGAAGGGTGCAGTGCTCTCAGGAAACTGAGAGAGGAGGCGCGGGATGATAAGGGTACTTGCAATCAATGGTAGTCCGAGAAAATCCGGAAATGTAGCAAAGCTCCTCTCTGCCGCCGCAGCCGGGGCAAAAGTAGCAGGCGCAGAGGTGGAACTGATCCATCTTTATGACCTGATGTATACCGGTTGCATCTCCTGCTTTGCCTGTCGGCGACGACCGGAGCCTGCCCCCTGCTGCGCCAGGCAGGACGCCCTGACGCCGATCCTCCAAAAAGCCTATGCAGCGGATGTCCTGCTGATTGGCTCTCCGGTATATTTTGCAGGACTTTCTTCTCACCTCCGGGCATTTCTGGAGCGGCTGCTGTACAAATATCCGCATCCGGAGGGCACCTCCACCTTCAAACCAACCGGCTGCATTTACAGCATGAATGCCACCGAGGAGCAGGCTCGAAAGCTAAACTACCGCACAATCCTCTGGAGCATGGAGGACTTTCTCACCCGCAGCTTCCGAAAGGTGGAGGTTCTGGAAGCATACGATACCTGGCAATTTGAGAATTATGACGCATATGACGTTCCGGTGGATCTCGCCCGCAAAGCACGGCAGAGAGATACCCAGTTTCCAAAAGATCTGACCGCCGCAGAGGTCATGGGGCGGCAGCTGACGGAAGCTGCAATGGTTGCCCAGAGAACGAAAGGAGTAGAATAATGGAAACTGTACGGAGAATCGAATCTGAAAAACTCCCAAAAATCAATCCTCTGATTTCTCATGCTGTGGCTGTGGGGAATTTGGTTATTACCGGTGTGGAAGCCGGAAAGCGGGATGACGGCACTCTGGGCGAAACGGTGGAGGAGCAGATGGACCTGGCCTTCCGGCGTCTGGATGAGGTTTTGCAAGTTGCCGGCGGCAGCATTCACAGCGCTCTCCGCATTGAGGGATATCTGGCAGATACCGCCTACAGCAAAGCCTTCAACGATGCCTATCAGCGCTATTTTGAGGGGGTAGCGGTGCCGCCGTGCCGTTTTAATTTTCAGGTAACCTTTGCAAATCCGAAAATGTATGTGGAAATCTCCGCTATTGCAGCTATCTGAATATAAAAATACCCCGCAAGCAGCCGCTGTCAGGCAGCCGTTTGAATTATCAGGAGGGAGGCTAACATGCTTTCTTATGTCATTAAGCGGATTCTTTATATGATTCCGGTGTTGCTCTGTGTAACTGTGGTGGTATTCACTCTGCTTTACATCACCCCCGGCGACCCCACAGTGATGATTCTGGGTGATATGGCGACACCGGAGCAATATGAGGCACTCAGAGAGTCCATGGGACTCAATGCCGGGTATTTCGTCCAATTGAGGAACTATTTGGCGGATCTGATCTTCCATCTGGATCTGGGAAATTCCTATCTGAACGGTCAGCCTGTCATGAACGAAATTCTGGCCCGATACCCCATCACCCTGAAGCTTGCGTTTCTGTCTATTGCCTTCGGGCTGATCTTCGGCGTTGTAATGGGCGTTCTCAGCGCTATCCGTCAGAACTCGGTTCTAGACAACGTCTGCGTCGCCATCTCTCTGTTCGGTACCGCTGCCCCTATCTTCTGGACCGGCCTGCTGATGATCGTCATTCTCTCCGTGAAGCTGAATCTGCTGCCGGCTACCGGCAGTTACGGTCCCGAGTACTGGGTAATGCCGGTATGTGTTCTGGGTCTTCAGAACGGTGCTTTCATCGCCCGAATTACCAGGTCCAGCATGCTGGAGGTCATCCGGCAGGACTATATCCGCACAGCCCGGTCAAAGGGCCTGAAGGAGTTTTTTGTGATTGTACGCCATGCGCTGCGCAACGCCTGGATTCCTATCCTGACCGTTGTGGGCAATCAGCTGTGCGTAGCCCTGGCCGGAGCCACTGTTGTGGAGACGATTTTCAGTCTTCCCGGTCTTGGCCGCTACCTGATTGACAGTCTAAACGGAAAGGACTATATCGCCGTTCAGGGAGTCGTCCTGTTCATCGGCATCAACTGTGTTGTTGTAAACCTGGCAGTGGATCTGCTGTACGCATTCGTGGATCCCCGGATCAAGGCAACTTATGCTGGCAAGAAGCTCTTCGGCAGAAAGGCAGGGACACAATGACGGATACGACTCTCAAACGCAGAAGTCCTTGGCTGGATGTCTGGCACAGGCTGTGCAAAAACCGGCTGGCTACTGTCTGCCTGTTTCTCTTTCTCTTTTTCCTGGTTGTAATTCTCTTGGCCCCAGTCATCGCCCCATATGACTACACCGCCCAAGACCCCAATGCGATCCTGCTTTTTCCCAGCCGGGAGCACTGGTTTGGAACAGACAATTTTGGCCGTGACATTTTCAGCCGGGTTCTCATCGGTGGAAAGTACACTTTAGCCATCGGCTTTGGCTGCATGGGCTTTTCCTTGCTCTTTGCGCTGGTGCTGGGTTGTACGGCAGCCATGGTCAAAAAGGCCGACAACATCATCATGCGTATTATGGACATCATGATGAGCATTCCTTCCTTCATGCTGGGACTTTCGCTGGTTACAGCCCTTGGCGCCAGTCTGAAAAATCTGATCATTGCCATCGGTATTTGCTCTATAGCCCCTTATACCAGAGTGGTGCGGGCAGCAGTGATGACTGTCAAAGATCAGGAATATGTGGAAGCAGCCCGCTGTGTCGGTGCCAGCACATGGCACATTCTCTTCCGGTACATTCTGCCCAACTGCCTTTCTCCTATTATTGTGCAGTTTACCAGCGGAATGGTCAGTGCCATTTTGACGGCCGCCTCTCTGAGCTTTCTGGGACAGGGTGTTCCTGCTCCGGAACCGGAATGGGGCTCCATGATCTCTGCGGGCCGCCGGTATCTCCTCAATCAGTGGTACATCTCCATTCTTCCCGGATTGGCAGTCATCGGCGTGACGCTGACGCTGAGCATTTTCTCCGATGGACTGCGGGACGCTCTGGATCCGCGTCTGAAATAAGGAGGGATACGATGGACAACAAAAAAGTTCTGGATATTCGGAATCTCACTGTGGAATTTCTCAGCGACAAAACTACCGTTCACGCAGTCAATGGCGTAAATCTAAGCATCAACAAAGGGGAAACCCTCGGCCTTGTAGGGGAAACCGGTGCCGGTAAAACCACCACCGCTCTGGCCATCATGGGAATTATTCAGATGCCTCCCGGCAAAATCACCGGCGGTGAAATTGAATTTTCCGACCGGGGCGATCTGCTGAAGAAGAAAAAGCGGGAAATGCGGGAAATCCGAGGCGGTGAAATCTCCATGATTTTTCAGGATCCGATGACCAGCCTGAATCCCGCCATGACCGTTGGCGACCAGATTGCAGAAATGGTAATGCAGCACAGTTCGCTCACCTCCCGACAGGCTGCGGAAAAGGCCCGGGAAATGCTGGAAACCGTGGGTATTCCCGGCAGTCGTGCTACAGAATATCCTCATCAATTTTCCGGTGGCATGAAGCAGCGGGTCATGATTGCCATTGCTCTAGCGTGCAGTCCTCAACTGCTGATTGCCGACGAGCCGACAACTGCGCTGGATGTCACAATTCAGGCCCAGGTGCTGGAGCTGATGAACAATCTGAAAAAAAGCATTGACACAGCTATCCTCCTCATCACTCACGATCTGGGAGTAGTTGCGGAAACCTGTGAAAAGGTGGCCATTATGTACGCCGGGGAAATTCTGGAGAGCGGCGCTGTGGATGACGTCTTTGAAAATCCAGCCCACCCATACACCGTCGGCCTTTTTCAGGCCATTCCGGATATTTCTCAAAAACGTGATCGCCTGTACACCATCCCTGGCTCCATGGCAGATCCTGCCGACCTGCCCAGCGGCTGCCGGTTCCACCCCAGGTGTCCCCATGCTCAGGAGCGGTGCAGCCGCGATATCCCAGAAATGGTTTTGGTGGGGCCGGAGCACTGGGCCAAATGTCACTACTGCCGGAAGGAGGAAAAGGTATGAATCTGCTGGAAGTCCAGGATCTAAAAAAGTATTTTGATACCAATCACGGTACGCTCCATGCTGTTGACGGCATCAGCTTTTGCCTTCAGGCCAATGAAACGCTTGGCGTTGTAGGAGAATCCGGTTGCGGGAAATCCACTTTGGGACGGACACTCCTGCATCTTCTGGAGCCCACCTCTGGCACCATTTCCTTCTGCGGTGAGGACATCACCGCGCCTTCCCGGGAACGGCTGAAGGAGCTTCGGGGGCAGATGCAGATGATCTTTCAGGATCCCTATGCCTCCATCAATCCCCGTATGACGGTTGAAGAAACGATTATGGAACCCCTTCAGCTCTACAAGCTCTGCCATTCTCAGGAGGAATATCACCGCCAGGCACTGGAAATCATGGATATAGTCGGCCTCGCCAAACGGTATGCAAACACCTATCCCCATGAGCTTGACGGCGGACGCCGCCAGCGTATCGGCATTGGTCGAGCCATTGCGCTGGATCCGCAGTTCATCGTATGTGATGAACCGGTTTCCGCTCTGGATGTGTCCATCCAAGCGCAGGTACTGAATCTGATGCAGGATTTGCAGCGGGAGCGGGGAATTTCTTACATCTTCATCACCCATGACCTGTCGGTAGTACGTCATATTTCTGACCAGATCATGGTGATGTATCTGGGCTGCTGTATGGAAAATGCCCCGGCGGACGCACTGTTCGCCCACCAGTATCACCCCTATACCCAGGCGTTGCTGAGTGCAATTCCGCAGGTAAAAAAGGAAAAGCGCCGTGCACGGATCATCATGAAAGGGGAGATTACATCCCCCATTGATCCTCCTGACGGCTGCCGCTTTGCTCCCCGCTGCCCCCATGCCACTGACCTGTGCCGCAGCACAACGCCCCAGCTGACAGAGGTTGCTCCTAACCACACCGTAGCCTGTCATTTCGCCGGGCGCATATAAGTAAGGAGAAATGGACAATGGATTTTCTGGAATTGGTTCAAAGGCGATATTCTTCCCGCGCCTTTGATGCCGACCGCCGGATTGAGGCAGAAGCGCTGAACCGAATCCTACGGGCAGGACAGCTTGCCCCCACCGGCCGGAACGCACAGCCTGTGAAAATTTATGTAATTACAACGGAGGAAGGGCTGAAAAAAGCCTCCGAGTGCACCCCTTGCACTTATGGTGCCCCCGTCCTACTTCTGGTCGCTTACGATGACCGACACCCGGAGTCTCATTTAGCTGAAAACGATGTCAATGTTGGTCTTGTGGACGCCACTATCCTCGCCACCCACCTGATGCTTGCGGCAGAGGA
>OGNF01003375.1_pt1 | contig 10741 bp, 6 predicted proteins | sample 1573321 | NCBI WGS metagenome assembly OGNF01 (sample SAMEA2581911, study PRJEB24529) | metagenome | biome: Human gut stool | place: China | collected 2011
TTCTCGTCATCCCAGACCGCCCTGACCTCGCGATCATTGAAAAACCGTATCGACTCCTTGCTCATTGTCTGCAATCAGTTTTATAGATTTCAATTCTTTGGCGAGAGAAGGGCGGAAACGATACTCCTGCAATAAGAATTCAACTATCTCTTTTTGTATGCCGGCGTATCCTAGACCACACAGCGATTCCAAGTTTGCTCTGAAATATGAGTACTTGGATGAATTGACTTTTTTCTTTGGCGGGAAACGGTCGGCTGCGTATGCCCTGATTGTACGGATAAGGATAGCCTGCATTTCTTCAAAATGAGTCCTCCGTAAAGCTCCGGCATACTTTAGCGGAGTACGATAGTCTGTAGGATTCTTTACTGTTGCTTCCGACACAAGACGGAACAGCCAGTCAAACTCGCCCTCTTCGATGAGGAATGGAGCGATATCATCAATAGCCCCATAACCCGTTACATTCGAAAGCAGAATATGGTAGAATGTGTCCCAATTGTCTGCATCGACAAGTTCTTTCAACTGGTGATAGAATTTCGACTTATCGTTATAGCTATTATAGAACAGGCGTTTGAGATTTTCGATGCGTTCTTCCAATGTGCCATGTTCAATGAGAAGTTGCTGTTTGAGCTCAAGCCAGTCAGGAGTCTTTGGCGAATAGAAGCAAGAGCCATTGTCCTTGATTTCCTGCGCCCTGTCAAGCAGGAGGATAGCCTCTCGCCAATTGTCGTCATCAAGCAACTCATTATAATATTTCAGACATACTTCGGGATATTGTATTTCATCCTCCATACATTTGCGGGCTTCATCCTCAAGTCCCATTGAACGGATAAAATCAATTTTACGGCAGATCCACATTCCGCCTTCATCACCAAGATTCTCGTCAATCAGTGCATCATATATTCCGCATGTTACTTCATCGGCTTTTTGCCTAAGCGAGATGAGTTCCAGAATAAAGTCGTATGGCGAACCAATATAGCTGTCAATCACGTCCTTCTTTTTAGCCACTTTTATAAGCTTTTTCAAAGAATCAAGGGTTTCGTGGCTAATATCCCCGCGAATCACAAGAAGTCCGACGACGTTTCCCAACACATCCATTATATCCTGAATGCTGCCGGAAAAATCATCGCCATACCAGTCGTCGCCATAAAAATCCTCATCAGTCACCTTCATCCCTACCTCTTTGACTATTACGTTACATAGGTCATAGAGTTTCTCGATGGATAACGAATCTGCGTTTTCGCTCCACGGCTTTATCAAGTCTTCATAGACATTCCCCCAGTCAGTGGCTTCCCGCACTTCATGGCGCGAGAAGAACTCTTTAGTCTCACGGTTTATGGCCTGGCTGAGTTTGCGACCAAAATCCACATTTTCTACGGGAGGACAGAGACAATTTCGGACATAATCCATGAAATCAAGGTGATTATCGACCCATCCTGAAACAATGTCGCGCAAATCGTCTTCATTCGCGCTGGCTATCAGTTGTGATATATCTTTAGAGGCATTCATTTTTCTTGTGTTTATTTCTTCGCCCGTAGTTTCTTTTGCTCGGCTTCGAAGGCTTCGAAGGCTTCGAGGAAATGGATTTCGACCGGGGAGAGTTGATATTGGGTGCGCTCGCGGAATTTGTCGTATTCCTCATTGGCTTTGAGTTTGGCAACTTCGGCTGACACGTTTCCGGCATGATTCAGCAGTTCTTTACCTGACAGCTTCAGGAAATCGTCGAGCTTCTGAATCCAGTCCTTCATATACATCGGGACATGGCTCTTGGCCTGAAGTTCGGCAAAGTCAAGATAGAGGTTGACAATACGGTTGAGCATATCGACCTCCTCTTCTGAAAGATAATTCTTCGCAATCTCAGCCTCATGTTTGGTGGGCATGGCTCCTCGCCATGTTGTCAGACCCATGAAATCTTTCTCGGCATTGGCCCGGTCATAGATAACTTCGGCTGCAGTATGCCCGTGGGCTGCAAAGTGCATCTTGTTCTGAACCGTCTTGAAGAACTGTTGGGTAATGGAAGTGCGAGGGTCATAGTCTATGCTGAGAGCATAAATTTCCAGCACCTTGCGATAGAGCACCTTCTCAGAACTGCGTATGTCGCGGATTCTCGCAAGCAGTTCATCAAAGTAATTCCCTTGTCCGGCATTTTTCAGCAAGTCATCATTCAGCGCAAACCCCTTAATCATGTATTCCTTTAGAACCTGGGTTGCCCACTGCCGGAACTGCACACCCCGATGCGAATTGACACGATAACCGACACTGATAATCATGTCGAGATTGTAGATTGGGATTTGGCGTTCAACCTGACGTTTGCCCTCGGTTTGAACTTGTGCAAAAAATGCACAAGTTGAATCAGGCTTTAATTCTCCCTCCTCATATATCCGTTTAACGTGCCGTTGGATGGTCGAACGATCACGTTGAAACAGCTCCGCCATCTGCTCAACATTAAGCCACACGGATTCATTGGCAAGCCGAACTTCAATCTTCGTCTCGCCACCCTGCGTCTGAAAAAGTATTATCTGTCCGCTGTCCATATATCTACCTTTTTAGTAATGCTGATAATAATAGTTGGGCCTTAGTATAGTCCGGCTAATCATTGATAGCACACAACACATCCGTAGCGGAGAACCACCTGCAGTTGTTCTCGTCATCCCAGACCGCCCTCACCTCGCGATTATTGAAAAACCGTATCGACTTCTTGCTCATAATTAGATATCAATAATGCATTCGTATATCAATACGTTTAGTCGATCAATATAGGATTTTTTAGTTTATTGAGTGCATTGTCAGCACGTAATGTCGCATCTAAAATTATAAGTTCATCACCTACACGATTAGATGTGCACTGAGACAATGAATATATATACTTGGTAAAATTGGGATACAACTCACGTATGAACTCTGTATTATCATATGAAATAAGCCAATGCTTACGAATTTTCATAATTCGATTCATTAATTCTCTATGGTCATCCTTGTTAAAAAAATTCATGTACAAATCACTACCTTTCGTTACATAAGGAGGATCAATATATATAAACATTGGTTTATGCTTACGATTAAGCATTTTCAAAAATTCAGTTCCATCTAAGCAATACAAGTGGATAGCATGACCAATATCACCAATACGTCTAATTCGGTTAATGAGGTCTGTTTTGTTGAATCTTGCATTAATTTTAAATTTACCGATCTGATTCGGCCCTCCAATGGGTCCACCCGTTATAATACCGGACACATTTGTTCTATTGAGAAAGAATGTAGCTTTGGCTAATTCAAATGGATCTTCTGTTAAAAGATTACTGTATATACCTTTTGCCCAATTCCAAGTTTCTACCGTTACTGAAACTTCTTTAATCCAATTGCAAAAGTCATCAGTTCGTTCTATTATGCTATTCCAAAAGCAATAGATCGAGCGGTCTAGATCATTAAGATAAACTTCAGAAACTATCCCATCCAATAATAAATGAAGAGCAAGTCCTGCCCCTCCTGCAAATGGCTCGGCATACATGCATCCGTCCAACCCATTCTCATGGATTAGCTCTGACATGAATGGGAATATGCAATTTTTCCCACCAGGATATCTTAACGGAGAATAGAACTTACTCATAATTTTTTGATTATTTTAGGTATACGAACTTCCTCTGCAATCATATTGAATAAGTCTACAAACGATTTTACAAAAGATTTCGCCATATTTTCTCGTTCAGGAGAAGACTTTTTCCAAGATTTAATGATCGTAGTACACCAGTTAGGGTATTGCCGTGATTGATCTTGAAACCATAATTTTGCAACATCTCTATTAGATGCTATTTTGTCTGGCTTATATGCGTCGAAGCATACATGCTTTGTATAGTCCGGATTAATCATTGTCCACAGAGGATCTTTATCGCTGAGGGAGGCTAGGTAGTCAGAGAGTAATCTTTCTGGAGACAACGTTGAGGGTAAAAAGACCCAATTGTGGGTGTGCTTTATCTCACTGAGCTTTTTTACATCATCTTTATCTGCACTCACGTCGCCATCGAAAACAATGATACTATTAGGGAACTGAAAATACTCAAGTTTAGATTGTATCAAATTAATCAAATTCCCTTTACCGAATTTACAAGTACTGAATTCAATCCTTGAAACGCATCCGATGCCATTTAACAGTGATTTAATGAGAGCCACAGCTTCAGGGTCTTCGGTAAAGAGAATGACTTTCTTTTGTTTTGTTTTCGGGGATGTAATGTGTTGAAGTCTGTTTCTTACGGCCGCAAATGGAAATTTCTCTTGCACTTCAATAGAGTCATCTTTCTTTTCGAGATACAATATTTGCACACTATTAACTGTACTTGGATTTGAATCGGCTTCTTTGAGAAGTTGATACCCATTTTCCAAAAGTGTTAAAGAATGGGTTGTAAACACTACTTGAATTTTATACTTAGATGAAAATGAGCGTAAAACTTCGAGAAGTTTGCGCTGTGAGCCTGGGTACATTGTGGCATCCAGTTCATCAATAAAAAGTAGACCTCCTTTATACGTCTTTTTATACTTTTCTTTCAAACGTTTAAAGGAAAGTAGAGCCAATAAAATCTTGCCAACATTATCTTGACCAGCTGAATTCTGCATCCAATCGTACTTATCGGTAGTCATACCTAATGTAGTTTTGTTAGGAGATTCAATAATGTTCGCTTCAGTTATCTCTTCAAAGGAAAATAGAATATCATTATGTAACGATTTAAACAATTCTATCTCTTTGTCGTCTAACTTAATATCAAGTTTGGCCTTAAGCGATGGTTCTTCACCAAGCGGAATCAATCGTTTGAGGCTTAGGAAAATTACAGGATACTGAGCATATCCAGTGCCTTTACCACGCGAACCTTTCTTCCAAAATCTGATACTCTCATCTTTACTTTTGTCCCTGTACATGCTTGCCACAGTATAATCCTCTTCATCTTTAGACAAAAAAGAGATTGTCCACTCATGTTCACCAGGTTTATCAAATTGGGGGGATAATTTAAATTTATCTGAAAATGCCGACTTATAGTTTCCCCCACAAAGAGGCTTTTCATCTTTCATAGGAGAGTCTTTACTGAGAGTAAAAGTTTGACTCATTATACCCAATAATGTGGTTTTTTGTGTACCATTCTGCCCGGCAATAATAGTAAGGTTGGATCCTAATTTGAATCCAACATCTTTGAAACCGTGGAATTTTGTTATGTGAATCTTATCAATAATCATATCACATTGGTTTAATCATTGATTCGATGAATGCGATTTCTTCATCGGAAAGATTGTATTTGGCGTAGAGTTGAGCGTCGATTTCAGCCACGCTCTTGCTCCAGTCGATGTCGCTGCCTTCGGTGAAGTTCTGCATAGGAACAAACTTATAAGTGTCCCTTGTCATATTTTTAAGTTTTCTAATTCCTACCATAAAACGGAAAAATTTAGTACGACAATAGGTTACCACATTATTTGCTTCTAATTCAGAGGTAAAAGGAGCTATGGCAAGGAATGTCTCGGAGCAAATTGTTTTGGTATCTCCAACTACACCTTGCCCTATAATACGAGCGGGAATAGGGTTCCCTAACTGACCGGCAGCTCCATCTGCTTTAGAGATGAAGACTTTCCACGAGTGCATTACATCTTCCCCCTTAGAAGGAATAAAATCTATCGGGAGATAACGTATATCGCGACCTCCTTCAAATCGCCCGAAAATTTTAATGCCATTTGGAGTGGGAACTGTAGAAATTTGAGGCTCATAATTTGATATAGAGAACGGATTACGAGCAAGAACTTTCTCTGAAAAATAATGCTTTGATTTGTTTACAACTTTGGAAAGTATAGATAATGCACCAGCATCTCTCACTACCACATCGGAATCGTTATCATCAAGATATCTTTCAACCGATGAAACGCCATTCGATGTATGAGAGATAAATTGGCACGGCCCCTCATTGAAACAATCTATCAAGAAGTAACAAATACCGCCTTCAATGGCAACATTGCTGAAACAATCAGAAGCATTGAGATAATCGTGCAATATCCTGATATGATGGTTGCTTAACATTGAAGAACGGAAGTCATCGAGTCCTTTACCTCCAGTCATCCAACGAGATGGCATAATCATAGAAACAAATGATGGCTTTACTAAAGATGCTACGCCAACAAATTTGTCATATATTGGTTTGGCACTTGAACCTCCTCCTCCATCGACTTCTTGATATGGAGGGTTGCCAACTATAGCCTTAAATTTCATTGTTTCTTTGTTCGTAATGCCCCACTTTGAAGCCTTAGTGACACGACTAATAAAAAGTTCGGGCTGATTTTTGATTTTATTGATTAGGTCTTCAGGCGCCCACATATTGGTTTTCCCCTTGCGAAAGCCAAGAAGGGTACGTCGAGTGATAGCTTTTGCCATCGGAGTCTTGCAGATGACAAAGATATTTTCTTCAACCGCTTTATCCCATATGGCTTGATGTTCTTCGAGGGATTCCGGCGAAAACATCTCGTTACGAAGCAGTGATCGATATACGTTATACGCGAGATATAAAGGATAAAGACCCGACTTAGAGTTGATTTCAAGCAGATTTGAGTCAACGGAGAAAACGTCGGCTGTAACATTGCCTCGGTCAACAAAACGCGGTTCTTCGATGGTTTCGGTGAAGTCTTCATTGAAAAACGTATAACCACCGATGCAGTCGCTCATGTGCATATTTACTACACGCCACGGAGTTAAGACGGTTTCCTTGTCCGGGTTACGAAATGTGGCGAAGATAGCGGCAATGCGCTCGATGCGTTCCTCAATGGAAAGGCGGTCGGCAGCGCGAGCCATAGCGCGTATGCGCTTGGCGGCAGCGGTGAAGATGTCCGGGTCGTAGTATTTCTTGAAGGCGTTGAAGCGTTGCTTGGTAACGCCCTTAGGCATAAATTCTTCCCACGACTGCGGGTCGACAAGCGAGGTGAAGTTGTCGATAGTCAATTCTTCATCTTCGTTCTCAACTTTGGCACCGTAAATCATCAACGGCATACGAATGGAGATGCCACGAAGAATAGAGATAGCGTCTTCCTTGACTTTTTTCTTCTTCTTCAATTCTTCAAGGCGAGCCTTTTCTTCCTCTGTCAGCTCGCGCTTCTTTTTCTTTTCGAGCTTTTCCTTTTCCTCGTATTCCTCATTGGTGAGGCCTTGGTCATTGACGGTAATGTCGTTAGACTTACCCATCGCCTTTGTCTGACCGATGATGCCTTTCAGCTCGTCGAACTCCTTGATGTCAACATCAGTCAGGCGCATAAGTTCATCATTGTAGAGGTAGCCGTCCTCGAAACCGTTCTGCACCACGCGCTCAACGTAAACACGTTTGAGCTGCTGAAGCATGTGTTCGGTGTTCAGCTGCTTCATTTGGCTGCCCATAATAGAGATAATGGGGCAGAAATTCAAGAAGTCGCCGAGTTGCTGACGGTCAGATGTGGACTGCTTGCCCGCCTTGGTTGAAATCTTCGCGGTTTCGGCAAGCACTTTGAGAGTGCGGTCGGGCGCGAAGTCAAACACATAGCAGTCCTCCTTGACGCGGCCATTGATGGTTGCCGGAGTCTGCACACGGAAGATGGTCTGCATATAAGCCGAGGCAGCAGTGTTGAAGCTGCCCGACAGCATAAACACACCGGTCCACGGTTTGACGCTCACGCCGGTGGTGAGCCTGCCGCAAGAGAGCGTAATTGTGCGCGTTTGGTCGGGGTCTTTGCCGATGGCTTTCTCGACCTTGCGCAGAGCTTCTTCGTTTGCTTCTTCCTCGTCGCCATCACCCGCCACGTTGACAATCTCAAACATTCCGAAAACGGGGTGATTTTTGAGCATTGCCGAGAGAGCCTTTGCCGACTTGACGCCCGGCACCATCCACAGGGTGTGGCGGAAGATGTCGCGATAGCGTTTGTTGGCAAAGGGATACATACTTTCCTCATCGGTCTTCGTGAGAAGATTGAGGAAATTTTCAACGTGCGAATGATGAACGAAATCGCCGTTATCGTTGGTGCGGAAGAACTCGCGGAAGTTGAAGGCGATGTCTTCGTCGGCATATTCGTTCATCAGTCTGTCGAGGTCGTAAGTATAAATATTGAGTCGCGGCAGACCGGCATAGGGATTATGGTCGCCGGGGTGGGTCAAATCCCACTCGGCTTTGGCGCGTTGCTCCATTACATAATCCCAAGTATAGATTTCATCTTCCTTGAAATCGTCAAGCAGATTGAATGGTGTGCCGCTAAGTCGAAGCACCTTTGTTTTCTCTTTGGTAAGCTCGGCCATGACGGCTTTACCAAGTTCGGTCTGCGTTCCCTCGTGGGCTTCGTCAACAATGATGAGATCCCACGGGGTTGAGAATATGTCGTTGTTCTTGTCGAAGTTTCCGCCTACAAGTTCGGAGCCTCGGAGGTCTTGCATCGAGGCGAAGTAGATGTAACGACATTCCTCACGTCGGGCAAGGAGTTCAAGATTTACGAAAGTGTCGCCATTGGTCTTTGAACCATAGGCGTATTCGTCAGAATCGTAGAATATCTTTTGGAAATCCTCGAACCAGCCCGCATCGACCACAGGGCGGTGAGTGAGGATAAGGACGCGGCGGGAATCGCCACGCTCCTTAACAACCTGTAAAGCCGAGAGCGTTTTACCGAAGCGCATTTTGGCGTTCCAGAGCATTTGATTACCCTTCTTGAATTGCTTTAGAGTCTTGTCAATAGCCTCGCGCTGTTCGGGCCGGAATACGATGGGCGACTGCCCGACAGTAACCTCCGAACCTTTGAGTGCCTTTCGCCCCTCCTTTACAGCGGCGATGGCTCGCTTGGCGGTTTCGAGGTCGCAACAGAACCATTCGTTGGCACCATTGACCTTGTCGAACACCTTACGTTTGATTCCGCTACGCAGAAGCACTTCGTGAACTTCTTTATCGTTGACGGCGGCAATCTTGCCGTCGCGCACGAAAAGTGCAATTTCCGTGTGGAGAAGTTCGTAGGTGATTCCGGCAGTCTTGGTGTACTGGTCGATACGAGCCTTGGCAGCCTTGTTAAGCGCACTGCTATTAGGCGGCAGCGTAATGTTGCCGTCCTCAAAAGTGGCTTCGCCAATTTTCAGGCAGTCGCTGTGAGCCGCATCGGGTATGCGGAACACGTAGATTAGCTTGGCTTTAAGGCTAGAGAAATATTCCATGGCCGATTATTTTATAAGGTCGATGAATCGGATTTTTTGTTTGGACTTGGTTGCGCCCCAATCTTTGATTATGGCATAAGTGCCATTATGGGCGCGAATGTCGCCGTTCTTGCACCCTTGACATTGGGTGATTGTTTCGGTTTCTCCGAAAAGGTCAACCACAACGGTGCGGCGTTCACCGCACGAGTTGGGGATAACAGCTTTGAGGCCGTCCATCTGCCAAATGTTCCAGGATATGATATAGGCGATATATAGCAAAGATTTGAGCTGCGGGTCTTTACCGAATTTTGCTCGGTAATAATCGAGGAAGGTATAGAGCAGAGCTTCACGGGCGAGAACGAGATTGTCGCCTTGCCACTCGAAACCGTAAATGCTCATATAGGCAGCTTGTGCCGCTTTGAGCCAGTCGCCGCTTGTTTCGGTGTTTTCACCGACAACGCGGAGTTTGCGGTCGAGAAGCCCGATGCGACGTTCAACCGGAATAGGCTCGCCTGTGACAGTGTCGTATCGGCTGACAAGGTAAGGAGCTTCGCCGCAGGTGATTTCGAGGCGGTTTTCATTAACATAATCGCGCCACGTTTTACCCTCCGGGAAAACTACAGGCTCGGTATTGACAATCCAAGAATGGGTGCCATCGGGATTGTCAACCTCAGTATTGAAAACGCCCTCGCGACCGAACCACGCATTATCAACGAGATTATTCTGCTTGTTGCATATCCACGAAGAAGTGAACACCTCCGCCATCTCGCGGCTGCGCTGTTGCTGCTGCTGGCGAGATTTGACGGCTCTCGGCACGATTACGTTGCCGTTGGAGCCGGTGATAGCTTCAATGGTGATTTGGTCGCCATATTGATAACCGTCGCCGCGGTCGGCATAACTGTCGGTAGCCCAGAAAATGTTGACCTGCTCAGTATCAGTGCTTAATGTATGGTCTTTAAGCAGTGTGTTGAGCAGTTCGGGCGAAAGCTCGAAGATTTCATTTTCTTGTATGTCGACTTGCGGATCTGTCATCGATATTGTCTAATGTTATTTTAAGCCTTGCGTTAGAAGCGTAGCCACGATACTAGCTGCAACATTCTCCCCAAAACTCTTTAATTTTGAGATGATATTTTTCTTTTTTTCTTCTTTAGTCGCATTTGAAGAAAGAATTTGTTCAAGTTCTCTATATTCTTTCCCTTTTAATTCGTTTTTTAGGGAATCCAATACCAAATTAAATGTTTGAGATTGATTCTGCGTTTGGTTTTGATTAATTGTTTTTAGTAGATGACAAAAATAGAAATTATGCTGTTAAACATCTAAATTTCAGCTGATTGTATTTGTAAAAGTCTCTGAAAATTAGTAATTTAAAGAAAAAAGTTTCGCGGCTTTTTCTCATGAAAACTACTAATTCCAAGAACTTGGTCAAAGTTAACCAAATCCTCCCGATTATGCAAGAGCATTTTGGACAAAGTATTAATCTGGCCCGCATAAAGCTTATGGCGTTGCTCCTCCACGCGCTGTGTGTGGTGCAGACTGTCAGCCTTCATAAACTGGCTGGCGCGATGCCAACAGACGTGGACAGGGACTCCA